>Ga0116172_10000420_pt1 | contig 43993 bp, 36 predicted proteins | sample AD_UKC083_MetaG_FD_89799 | JGI IMG/M metagenome (GOLD analysis project Ga0116172, IMG submission 89799) | Active sludge microbial communities of municipal wastewater-treating anaerobic digesters from USA - AD_UKC083_MetaG | ecosystem: Engineered > Bioreactor > Anaerobic > Digestate | place: USA... | reverse complement strand
TGGAGACTACTGCCGTGTAAATTCCTGCTGCAATGGCAACTCCGAAGCTTGTTCCAAGCGATGATGCCATTTTGAAAATCCCTGCTCCACTACCTGCCTGACTATCGGGCAAGTTAGATAAAGCAGCGTCAGTAGCAGGAGTTGCAAAGAAAGCTAAGCCTAATCCGAAAAGCGAGTAGGCAATAATTGCCAATACTACGTATTGTCCTGTCATTATCTGTGTTTGCATAAGCAGTATAATGGCTGCACAAATTATTAATGCTCCCCAGATAATCGGTTTTTTTGCACCAAATTTTTGCAGCAGCTTTTCACCCACACGGATAAACAAAATCACGGCAATAGCAAAACCTAATGTTAGCAATCCGGCTTCCATAGCTGAAAATTGTGCTCCGCGTTGCATCAATGTAAGAGAGACGATAAGCATACCTGAAGTGCCGTTAATGAAGAAGTTTGCCAAACTGGCTCCTGTAAATATTTTATTTTTGAACAAGCCGAAATCTACAAAAGCAAATGGCACCTTCTTTTCTATATAAATAAATAAGTAACCAAACACAATTGTAATAGCTACCAAAACTAAGGTTATCCAATTTGTCCAACCAAGTTTGTTTCCGTTGGTTATAAAAATCTGCAGGGCAATCATGGCAATCATAAACATAATAATTCCACCCCAGTCAATTTTATATTTGCCTGCTCCTTCACGCTTGTTTTCCGGCAACTCTTTGGTCATATATAGAGCAATAACAGCTACTATCACCGCAAAAAAGAAAATCCATCTCCATCCGGCAATCCATTGTGAATCAAGTCCTGATGCGATAATTCCTCCTGTAAGTGAACTTAATCCTGAACCACCGAATGTTCCGATAGACCAAAGACTGATAGCACGTTGACGTTCTTTTCCTTCCCAGAAAATTTTAATCATACCCAAACTTGTGGGCATTACAAAAGCTGCTGATAGTCCTTGTAAAGCACGCCCTATAAGAAGCATTGGCACAGCAAGGTCACCTTTGGGAGATAACCCCACTAAGAGTGAGCCCGCAATAGCCAAATATAGTCCGATTCTGAAAGTTTTTACTCGGCCGACACTATCGGCCAATCCGCCTATCACAACTATAAAAATCCCTGAAAACAGGGCAGCCAGTGATACAGCGATGTTCATCGTATTCGCATCCATGCCGAGTATTTCGGTCATCACGGGCGAAACGTTCATCATTGAGTTGGCAAAAAGCCAAAACGTTAAAACAGCTAATATAAAGCCTATAAGTACTTTATCTGTTCCTTTGTAAGTTGTTGTTGTTTGCATTGTTGTAAGATTTTATTTGAATGAATATGGAATTGTTATACTTGCACCTGCTACAAAATGAAATTGTTCAGCAAGCGGATTATATGCAAATTTTGCGAACACCGGCATTGTTACCGGTTTATAAATTCGGAAATTGTATTGAAATTTCAGTTCTAAGTTATTAATTCCACCTTTTGCTCCATGATACAGCCCCTTCCAGGGCGTAACACCTACTCCACCCCAAATGCTAAAGTCGTTCCAACGATGTACATATGAAAGCTCGGCATAAGTGGTGAAATTTCTTTTTCCTTCAGCATTCGGGTCGTATCCTGTAACTATTGACGCCCATTTTAAAGTTAGTGGGAACCACGGCAATTGATAGAATACCATAGCGTCCACAAAGTGATTGGAAGTAGTGAGTCCGAAATCAAACGGTTTGGCTTCCTTTGTCCAGATTTTCTTTCCGGGAGAATAGATATCCCAAATGCCTATCCATAAGTTTTTTACGGGTGAGAACGAAACCCATGGCATTACGGTTTTATAAACCCCGTCGAAAGAACCGCCGGCAAAAACACCCACGTTCCAGTTTTTGTTGAAGAAGGTGATGCTTGGCTCAAAAGCCGGAGCCTCGCCAAACAACGGACCTCTGCCAAGTCCACGCCAATGATGTTGAGTAACGTATTGGACATTGCCAACCATCGTCCATGTTGAGGGTTTGTCTGTATCTTCATTGGCTTGGGCAAAAACTATTGTAGAAATAAGAGCAAAAAAGAGTAAAATATTTCTTTTCATATTTTCACGGTTTGTAGTTTAATTAATGTAACAAAGATAGTCTTCAATTTAACTATCATTTAATCTATCTTAAATCTTAATGTTTTTCGCAACAAATGTATAGTTTTTTTCTTTATGATGTAATTAACAAAACATTTTTTAATTTTTTATTCACATTTTCCGTTTGATAATTTATGAGAATAATTATACCTTTACAATTGAAAGTAGCCCAAGTCAACTGAGACAATTCAGCTAAACTTGAGAAAACAGAGTAATTTTATAAAAGAGCAAGAAAGTTTACTATAACACATATAAAATCCTTTTTTACAATCAATGATACAAATAAATCAAAACAATAAACCCCATAAAATTTCAATGATATGAATAATAAACTATTATCCGCAGTTGCAAAACTTCAACCCGAAATGAAAGAGTGGATGGACTATATGCACCAAAACCCAGAACTAAATATGGACACGCCTAAAACAGCCAAATACATTGCCGAGAGACTAAAATCGTGGGACTACGATGTAGTTGAAGGCATCGGCGGAACAGGCATTGTGGCATCTATGACCGTGGGCAACGGAAAGAAATCTATTGGTCTGCGCGCAGACTTTGATGCATTACCCATTTTAGAAGACAATGATTTGCCGTACAAAAGCAAAATAGAGGGCTGGTCGCACCTTTGCGGACACGACTCACACGCCACGATGCTACTCGGCGCCGGAAAATATTTAGCAACAACTAAAAACTTTAACGGAACGGTTCGCTTGATTTTCCAACCTGGTGAAGAGACCATGGAGGGAGCACCGGCAATGGTTGCAGACGGGTTATTCAAGCGTTTCCCTGTTGATGCAGTGTACGGAATGCACAATATGCCGGGCTTACCATTAGGAAAATTCCATTTCCGCGAGGGCGAAACAATGGCAGCCGTGGACAATTGGGAAATTGAACTAACAGGTAAAGGTTCGCACGGCTCAATGCCTGAATTAAGTATCGACCCATTGGTGTGTGGAGCTTCGCTTGTAATGGCACTACAAACTATCGTGAGTCGCAACGTGTCGCCATGGAAAAACTCGGTGGTAAACGTGGGAGCATTTCAGTCAGGTATAGCAGGTAATGCTGTTCCTCAAAAAGCTATCTTACGATTGAGCATTCGTAATATGGAGCCTGACCTTCGTATCATGGTTCTTGACAAAATCCGCAAAATAACAAAAGCGCAAGCCGAAGCTTTCAACTGCACTTATGAAATCCGCGAGGGCATTGCAGGAGCAGTATTAGTCAACACCCCCGAAAACACTAAATGGGCAGCAAACGTAGCAAAAGCCACTTTCGGCGAGGACCAAGTAGTGGAAAACATGCATCCCTACATGGGAAGCGAGGACTTTGCCTTTATGCTGAAAGAGAAAGTAGGAACATACTGCATGATTGGCAACGGCGATACCTTTATGGTGCATCACCCCAAATATGTATTCAACCAGGATATGCTTAGCCGTGGTGCGACTTACTGGGTGGCTTTAGTGGAAGATTATTTGAAATAATTCTCACTACCTTTATCCCATTAAGACTTGATCTGACAAATCAAGTTTTACATCCATCTTGCGTAAAATAAAATTGACTTTCTTCGCAAAAAATGCGTAGAAAAAGTAGGTTATTCTTCGCAAAGTCGTATATTTGCAAAAAATTAGTATGGCAAAATATATTTATCAACAGGAAAACTGGACAGATTTTACTTGGGATGAAAATAAAATCAGTCTGCTATTAGCGGAAGTTCGTCATTTGCAGGGTCGATTGTTAGGTAAGATGACCTCGCTCGGTTTTGGCTATCAGGAAGAAGCAACACTAAAAAACATCACGCTTGATATTATAAAATCGTCGGAGATTGAAGGTGAAAAACTTAATCAACAACAAGTCCGTTCGTCAATTGCGCGTCGCTTAGGACTTGAAGTCGCCGGCCTTGTCAGTTTTGCCCGAAATATTGACGGCATTGTTGACATGATGCTTGATGCAACACAATCTTACGAAAAACCGCTGACAGAAGAACGTTTATTCGGTTGGCACGGTGCACTATTTCCAACCGGACGAAGCGGACTTTATTCCATTGAAGTAGCGCAATACCGAACAGGAGAAGTACAAATTGTATCCGGAGGCTTCAGTAATGAAAAAGTACATTATGAGGCAGTTTCAGCTCAGCATGTAAAATCGGAAATGGATGCTTTTCTTCAATGGGTGAATACCGACAACCAACAAGATAGCGTAATAAAAGCTGCAATATCACATTTGTGGTTTGTTACCATACACCCATTTGACGATGGCAACGGACGTATTGCCCGGGCAATTTGTGATATGCTGCTCGCTCGAAGTGATGAAAGCAAACAGCGATTTTACAGCATGTCGGCACAAATCAATAAGGAGCGAAAAAAATACTACGAAGTCCTCGAGAAAGTACAGCACCGCACCGAAGACAGCGATATTACCATTTGGCTCGAATGGTTTTTAAAATGTCTGAAAAACGCTCTATTGTCTTCAGAAAATATATTGAAAAGTGTTCTAAAGAAAGCGGAGTTTTGGAATAAGCACGCTAAAACAACTATCAACGAAAGACAAAGATTGATGCTCAACAAATTGCTTGACGGTGATTTCGTTGGGAAATTACAATCTTCAAAATGGGCAAAGATATGTAAATGCTCACAAGACACAGCCATCCGTGATATCAAAGACCTGATTGAAAAAGGTATTTTGCGGCAGGAAGATGCCGGCGGCAGGAGTACAAATTACGAACTTGTGTAATTGTATTTGTCGGTGTCTCATAGGCGTCCAACTGCTGTACTTCGACTTCGCTCAGTAACCACGTTACTTTCGATATTCGGGCGCAGGCACATAGGTTTAGGGAAACTTCTTACAGAGTTTTATTAGTGTTTTTTATTTCCACCCCAGATAAATCTGGGGGTTATTCACGTGTTTGTCCTACGGACAATCTTTTAGGCGGTCAACAGTGAAATTAATTAATCGTTTATGATAATGTCGCGCCCTGAAAGGGCAAAATTTGTCAGCCCAGAGCAACGCTCTGGGTCAACGTCAATCCCCACGTACCAGTCGCCCTGAAGGGGCAACATATTTATTTCCACAAATCTCACCCAAGAATTTCGGTGACGCGACCAACGACCTTGACTGGTGAGCCGAAAAATAAGTAAGAACAGCGTTAAGAATCGTCCTTGTTTGAGCAACGTAGTTGCGAGTTTGGACGATTTAGCTGTTCGAGCACTAATTTTTCGAGCGAAGCAGGCTCAGTCTTGATTTTTTTTTGCTTCGTTTTTTTGTGTCAAGACAAAAAAATGAAGAAGCATCAATAAGTATGGCTGTCCATGGTTTAAACACAGACAGCCATAAATTTTAGAATACTACATAAAAATCAAACAATCTGCTCCAACTGAGACACATTGGCTTTGATCTCTTCGTCGGATAAGGAATAATTGGATAAATCACCCGCCAGATACTGATCGTAAGCTGCCATATCAACCATACCGTGACCCGAAAGATTGAATAAAATCACTTTGGGCTCACCCGATTCTTTAGCTGCTTTGGCTTCGTTGATAGCTGCAGCAATGGCATGTGCAGATTCGGGAGCAGGCATAATGCCTTCGGTTTGTGCAAACAAGACACCTGCCTCAAAAGAATCCAGTTGCTGAATAGACGCAGCCTCAATTAAGTTATCTTTTAACAACTGACTGACTATGGTTCCCGCACCGTGGTAACGTAAACCACCCGCATGAATGTGAGCGGGCGCAAAATTATGCCCCAAAGTAAACATTGGGAATAAAGGAGTATAACCGGCTTCATCACCAAAATCGTATTGAAAAATACCACGCGTCAGTTTAGGACAGGAAGAGGGCTCAACTGCCACAAACCTGGTTTTTCTTTCTCCGGTAAAATTATGACGTAAAAAAGGGAACGAAATTCCGGCGAAATTAGAGCCGCCACCGAAGCAACCAATCACCACATCCGGATATTCTCCTGCCATCTCCATTTGCTTTTCTGCCTCCAGACCAATAATAGTCTGATGCAAAGAAACATGATTCAACACACTACCCAATGTATATTTGCAGTTTGGAGTACTCATAGCCAATTCAATGGCTTCTGATATAGCCGTTCCCAAACTTCCCTGATAATTGGGGTTTTCCGTAATGATTTTTCTGCCGGCTTTGGTTGACATAGACGGAGACGCAACCACATGCGCTCCCCATGTCTGCATCAAAGAACGACGATAAGGTTTTTGCTCGTAACTGATTTTTACCATATATACAGCCAATTCAATTCCGAACATTTTAGTCGCTAAAGCCATGGCTGTACCCCACTGACCGGCACCGGTTTCAGTGGTTACGTTGGTTATACCTTCTTGCTTGCAATAATAAGCTTGTGCCAAAGCCGTATTTAATTTATGTGAACCGATCGGACTTACACTTTCATTCTTGAAATAAATATGAGCCGGTGTGTCCAAGGCTTTCTCCAAACTATAAGCACGAACCAATGGAGCCGGACGGTAAATTTTATATTTCTCCAATACCTCTTCCGGAATATCAATCCAAACGTCTTTATCATTCATTTCTTGATGCACTAACCCTTTGGCAAATAAAGGATACAAATCTTCTGCCTTAATGGGTTGTTTGGTGCCGGGATGCAAAATAGGCATAGGCTTATTCGGCATATCAGCCAAAATATTATACCATTTTTTCGGTATATCTTTCTCAGTCAATAGAAATTTTTTGATCTTTCCCATGATTCATTTAATTTAAAAATTGATTTTTAATATGAAAACGGGGCAAAGATAAAACATTAAAATGAATAAATAAAACTTTTCAAACATTTTTTGTTATAATTTGTTATCTAAATATGAAAATTAGTTATAAATCAAAAGAAAAAGACACTATTCTTCATGGTTACCCATTGATGAAAATTTAGCGATAAACTTCATTTTTAATCCGAATAAACCCGAATTTTCAAAGATTTCCATCAAACTACTAAAATAATACCTACTTTTGTAGGAAATATAAAATAACAATTATGATTCAATCCATGACCGGATACGGTAAAGCATCCGGAATTTACAACGAAAAGAAAATAGTTGCTGAAATTAAATCACTGAATAGCAAACAAGCGGACATATCTACTCGCATGGCGGGCTTATACAGAGAAAAGGATATAGAAATCAGAAACTTATTGATCCAGGAGTTGGAACGTGGTAAAATTGATTTTGCCCTGTATTATGAGTCTTTCGATAAAGATACCAACAGCCGTATCAATCAATCGATGGTTGAATCGTATCACGGACAGATACGGGAAATTTCCGACAACACAGGTATTGCCATGCCGGAAAATTGTCTCGAAATTATTCTACGCATGCCGGACGTGATGAAATCTGAAATTGTTGAATTGGATGAAAATGAATGGATTGAAGTGACTAAAATCATTGCTGAAGCCATTGAACAACTGAAAACTTTCAGGCAACAAGAAGGTAAATCTTTGGAGCAAGTGTTCCGTTCCAAAATAGCCAGTATCAGTAATTTACTAAAGGAAATCGATCAATATGAAGCAGAAAGGATTGAAAAGATCCGGGCAAAATTCATTGAAGGACTGCAAAACTTATCAGATAAGTTTGACTATGATCAAAATAGATTGGAACAGGAACTCATGTTCTATATTGAAAGATTGGATGTAAACGAGGAAAAAGTGAGGCTGCAAACACATTTGGATTATTTCCTGGAAACCATGGACAAAGAACATGCTCCCGGGAAAAAACTGGGCTTTATCACTCAAGAGATAGGCAGGGAAATCAACACTTTAGGCTCTAAATCCAACCACAGTGAAATGCAGAAAATTGTGGTATTGATGAAAGATGATTTGGAACAGATCAAAGAACAAGTGTTGAATATCTTATAGAAAAGAAGTTACTGTAATTGGATTTTAAACTGACTTTGTATGAACAGAATAGCCATATTTTTCAAGAAAATTTATCGTTTCATCACATATGATGTGTGGCGTATTGCCGACAATGAGTTGTCGCGCGGCAAACGATTCCTTTATCGGCTTGTCAAAGTTATCGTAATTGCTTTTCGTGGCTTTTCGCAAGATAAATTAGTCATCAGGGCATCAGCACTCACCTACTCCATCATGTTTGCCATTGTTCCGCTGATTTCTTTGTTTATTGCCATAGGTAAAGGATTTGGTATGGAAAGCATCATAGAAAACTGGTTACAAAGGGTACTGATTGCTCACAGCGAACTCATACCTTTCATTATGGGCTTTGTGGAGAAATATCTGGAAACCGCACAGGGTGGATTGTTCATCGGAATAGGAATAGCCATACTGCTGATATCTGTGATGAATTTCTTCAAACAATCTGAAAAGGCTTTTAACAGCATTTGGCAAGTGAATAAATCACGGTCTTTTGTGCGTCAGTTTTCGACCTACTTCTCTGCACTTTTCTTAGTTCCAGTCATGGTGGTGCTAACCAGCGGTTTGAGTATCTTCTTGAATAAGATACTGATTCACCTGCAATTGACAAATATCTTATCTCCTTTCCTACAATTCGGTGTTAAATTCATGCCCTACCTGGTTAGCTGGATCGTATTTACATTGATGTACATTATAATACCCAACACCCGTGTAAAAATCACCAGCGGCATCGTTGCCGGAGTGATAGCGGGGACGGCTTTTCAATTTTTTCAAATGCTGTACATTGAAGGTCAAGGATATCTTTCCCGCTATAACATGGTTTACGGTAGTTTTGCTGCTATTCCATTGCTATTGCTATGGTTGCAAATTTCATGTTTGATTGTATTATTCGGTGCCGAATTGTCATATGCTTCCCAAAATCTTCAGAATTATGAGTACGAAGGAGAAAGCAACTCCATCAGCATTCGATATAAAAAATTTCTCAGCTTATTCCTAACCTACATCATTGTCAAACGCTTTGAAAACAAACAATCACCTTTGCGCAACGATCGGATAGCAGCTACCTATAAACTTCCCATTCGACTGGTGAATCAGTTGTTGAGCGAATTAACAGCCAATGGTATCATTACTGAAATCAGGGACGATGATTTGAAAACCAAATCTTATCAACCTGCCATGGATATCAATCAGTTGACGGTGGATTTATTCGTGAGTAAATTTGAAAGTTACGGTTCTGAATTGTTTCTAGCAAACAAACATCCCGAACTGGATAGCTTCCGGAAGAAACACCTTGAAATGATTAAAAAGGCTCCCGCTCCTGAAACTATTTTATTAAAAGATTTATAGACTCATTTTGAAACCTATGATCATCGGCATTACAGGAGGCATTGCCAGCGGAAAATCAACCCTTTCCAGCTTACTGAAAACACACGGATTTCCGGTGTATGACAGTGATTTGGAAGCCCGCAGGTTGCAAAATGAACATCCTGCCATTGTTTCGCAAACCAAAGCCCTTTTTGGTGATGATATTTATGTAGATGGTCAACTCAATAGACCGGCTGTAGCTGCATTGGTTTTTCAAAATCCGGAGTTATTACGGAAACTGACGGACATCGTTCACCCTGTTGTCAAAGCCGACTTTTTACAATGGACTAAGCAATTCAACCCCAATCAATTGATTTTTATAGAAAGTGCCGTTTTATTTGAAGCTAACTTTGATGGACTGGTAGATAAAGTCATATTGCTGACCGTATCCGAAGAAATCAGAATTCAGCGTGTGATGGAAAGAGATGGCAGCACTAAGGAACAGGTTTTGGCACGTATAAAAAATCAGATTCCGGATACTGAAAAAATACCGAAATCTGATTTAGTAATTCTTACCGATCAGGGTTTACCTGATGATGTACTGCATTTAATTATAAGCTGGCAGGACAGAATAATCCCTTGAATACCTCAGGTTCTGATCCACATAGTTTTCCTTGTAGCTTACGTCCACATCTATTATTTCTCCTGAACTGTCTTTAACCAAGGTATATACCGGATTGACAAATCCACGATAAGGAGCGATATTCAACTTTTTATACCTTGCCAAAACTTCTTTGTGGATATCTTGATTTACTTGCACTGCATAGGTTTCAACCAAATATTGAGCTTTTTCAAAATCACCGGTAGATTTAATTTCCTGAATGTCGGCTAATAACTCACCGAACAACTCACGCAATTCCTCATAGTCATTGATAATGACAAATGTTTTATCATCGCGTTTTTTCAATTCTATCACTTTATCTTCCAAGCCGTGTTCATAAGCCCAGGAAGCAATCAACTGACGATTGCGCATGTGTGCCTGCTCAATATTCTTTCCGGGCTGAATGCGCGTCAATTGCGTCATCAAACCATTCATGATGTATTGATAATAAGTAGCTTTGTAAGCTTCTTCATCGGGCAACAAACCTAACTCAACCATTTTATCGTCCGCTATATAATACAGGGCGAACAAATCGGCACGTGCTTCTTCAATGGGAGAACCGTAGGCTCTCAAGGCATCCGGACTCACACCCGGCAACAGTTTTCCCGAACCATGTCCCAAACATTCATGTAAGTCTGTATGCAGGTTACCGGTCAGTGACCCGTATTTCTTTGCACGTTCGATTTCTTCTTTACTCCACATAAACTCTTCATTGAAACCACTGCCTGCAGAGGCTTTATCGTATGCATCCGTTATGTTTTCTATGGTAACCGACTTAGAACCATAGTCTTTTCGTATCCAATCGGAATTAGGCAGGTTGATGCCGATGGGCGTTGCAGGATAACATTCACCACCCAACATAGCTACCGTGATCACTTTGGCACTCACACCTTTCACTTCTTCTTTCTTAAATTCATCATCAATGGGAGAATGATCTTCAAACCACTGTGCGTTGCTGCTGATAATTTCGGTTCGCTTGGTAGCCTCTAAGTCTTTGAAATTCACGATGGACTCCCATGTGGCTTTCATTCCCAACGGGTCGGTATAAGTTTCAGTAAAGCCATTTACAAAGTCAACTTGAGATTCCAAGTCCTGTACCCACAAAATTGAATACTCATCGTATTGTTTTAAATCTCCGGTTTGATAAAATGTAATCAAAGAATTGATGACAGCTTTCTGTTGTTCGTTTTCAGCCACAGTAGCAGCCTTTTCCAACCAATAAACGATGCGCTTGATAGCAGCATCATACATGCCATCTAATTTATAGGTCTTTTCGACAACCCGCCAGCCGTCTTTCACCACCTTGCTGTTCAGACCATAAGGAACCGGCCTGGGATCATTCCATTTTTTCATGTTAGCATAAAATATTTCAACTTCCCGCTGGGTGACGCCTTCGTAAAAATTATTGGCTGAGGTGAGTATCAAATCCACATTTGCCTCCTGATTTGTCCGCTTGGGATACAAAGTTTCGTCAAAGATAACCGGAAAAATACGGGCTTTAAAAGTTTCCACATCTTCACCATCCCACACAGGTAATAAAGAAGAATCCACGCTATCAACCAGTTGACTTAAAAACTCCTCAGAAAATCCGGGTTTAAACTTTTCTTCCGAATAATGATGATGGATACCGTTACCCATCCAAACTTGTTTCAGATAAGTTTCCAAAGATTGAAATTCCTCTGTATTTCTATCACCGTCATAATGTTGATACACAGCTTCCAACATCCTACGGATGCTTAAATTATGCTTGTGATGCTGATCGTAAAGAATATCTCGCCCTTCTACAGCCGCCTCTGAAAGATAAAAAATCAGCAACTTTTGATTCAAAGACAAATCTTCAAAATGGTTCACTTTGTATCTTAAAATCTCAATATCAGCAAATTTATCCACTGAATATACAAACTCCTGTTCAGCCTGCTGCTTGCCGCAAGAAGTTAACAGTAAAATGCCTGTCATAAGTGTAATGGTTAGTTTTTTCATTGATGTTTTTATTTTTTGGAAGTTAAAGAAGTTATTGAAGTTAAGTAGTTAGTAGTTTTTTTAGAAGTTAGGGAAGTTAGGGAAGTTAATGAAGTTAGCGGGTTCCGGGGTCTGATTTGTTCATCGTTCTCCGTTCAACAATTAAACGATTCAACAATTAAACAGTTAAACAACTCGTTCTTCACTCTTTGTCTTTTGTCTTTATTCTTTGTTCTTTATTCTTCCCCGTTCATTGTTCTTAGTTCTTAATTATTCGTTCTTAGTTCTTAGTTTGTGGTTCTTCGCTTCTTGCCAATATCCTTCCAGTTCCTCCAAATTCATTTTCTTCAAATCCAATCCCTTAGCGATAGTTTGTGATTCCATGTAGTTAAAGCGTTCAATAAATTTGCGATTGGTTTTTTCCAGGGCATTTTCAGGATTGATGCCATACAAGCGACCGGCATTGATGATGCTGAAAAGCAAATCTCCAAATTCATCCTCCATCTTATCCGCATCCATCTTGCCTATTTCGGCTTGCAATTCTTCAAATTCCTCTTTTACCTTATCCCACACCTGCTCCTTTTCATCCCAATCGAAACCAACGCTGCGAGCTTTATCCTGAATGCGGTGTGCTTTAATCAAAGCGGGCAATGACTTAGGAACGCCGGAGAGCACCGACTTATTACCGCCTTTTTCCTTTAGCTTCAAGTCCTCCCAATTCTGCATCACCTTGGTAGCATTATCGGCTTCAACCCTTGCGTAGATATGAGGATGCCTGTATATCAACTTTTCCGAAAGTTTGTACATCACATCATAAATATCAAAATCACCGGTTTCCTTGCCTATTTCCGCATAAAACACAACATGCAACAGCAAATCACCCAATTCTTTGGTGATTTCTTGCTTGTCATCTTTCAAAATGGCGTCTGCCAATTCATAAGTCTCCTCGATGGTCAAGGTACGCAAGCTCTCAAAAGTTTGCTCCCTATCCCATGGACAGTGCTGTCGCAGTTCTTTCATGATGGTCAATAACCTGTCAAACTGCTCCAATTGTTCTTGTCGGGTATGCATAATAGACCGTGATATAAGTTGAAAGTTTGTAAAGTTGATTAGGTGTACTGATTCATCATCTTTTCAACTTCCTCATTGATCATGTTGGCAAAGTCAGCCACTGACATGCTGCCCTTATCACCTTCACCTTGTCGGCGAACAGAAACTTGATTATTTTCAGCCTCCTTCTCCCCTACTATCAACATATACGGAATGCGTTTTAATTCATTATCACGAATTTTTCGTCCAATTTTTTCATTCCTGTCGTCAACCTGCACCCGTATCTCTTGATTATTCAACTCTTTCGCAATAGCATAAGCATAATCATTGAATTTTTCGCTGATGGGCAATACCACCACCTGATCGGGTGTGAGCCACAAGGGAAATCTTCCGGCAGTATGTTCAATCAACACAGCTACAAATCGTTCCATAGAACCAAAGGGTGCCCGATGGATCATCACCGGTCTGTGTTTTTGGTTGTCTTCACCCGTATATTCCAGTTCAAAGCGTTCAGGCAAATTATAATCAACCTGTATGGTGCCTAACTGCCAGCGCCGACCGATGGCATCTTTCACCATAAAATCAAGCTTGGGACCGTAGAAAGCAGCTTCACCAAGTTCCACGCGAGCTTTCAATCCTTTTTCTTCGCAAGCCTCAATAATGGCTTGTTCAGCTTTTTGCCAGTTTTCTTCAGAGCCTATATATTTATCTTTATTGTCGGGGTCGCGCAAAGATATCTGTACTTCAAAATTTTTGAAATCCAACGCATTAAAAATGATGTAGATGATATCCACCACCTTGAGGAATTCACTCTTCAATTGGTCAGGGGTACAGAAAATATGCGCATCGTCCTGTGTAAAGGAGCGAACACGGGTTAAGCCGTGTAGCTCACCACTCTGTTCGTAGCGATATACTGTGCCGAATTCTGCCATGCGCAAAGGCAAATCTCTATAGGAGCGTGGCTTTACTTTGTATATTTCACAATGGTGCGGACAGTTCATCGGTTTCAGCAGATATTCCTCATTTTCTTCCGGCGTATGAATGGGCTGGAAAGAGTCCTGACCGTACTTGACATAGTGCCCGGAAGTTACATACAATTCTTTATTCCCGATATGAGGAGTCATCACCTGTTCATATTCAAATTTACGCTGAATTTTTTTCAAAAAATCCTCCAAACGCAAACGCAGAGCCGTACCGCGAGGTAACCACAAAGGCAGGCCTTTTCCTACAGTGTCGGAAAAAGCAAATAGTTCCAGTTCCCTGCCTATCTTGCGATGGTCGCGCTTCTTGGCTTCTTCCAAAAGCACCAGGTATTCATCCAGCATTTTCTTTTTAGGGAAAGTAATGCCGTAAATACGCGTCAGCATTTTGCGCTTCTCATCTCCACGCCAGTATGCACCGGCAACACTTAACAGTTTGATAGCCTTGATGGGACCGGTATCCGGTAAGTGCGGACCACGGCACAAATCAGTAAAACTACCTTGAGTATATAAGGTAATGGTACCATCTTCCAATTCATTGATCAGTTCAACCTTATACTCATCACCTTTATCCTGAAATTTCTTCAAAGCATCAGCCTTGGTGATATCTCTACGCAGAATGGCTTCTTTGCGTGCAGCCAGTTCTACCATCTTTTGCTCAATAACAGGCAGATCTGATTCCTTGATGACAGCCGACCCCGGATCAACATCGTAATAAAATCCGTTTTCAATGGCCGGACCGATGCCGAATTTAATGCCCGGATACAACTCCTGCAAAGCTTCAGCCATCAGGTGTGCTGAAGAGTGCCAGAAAGCATGTTTACCCTCCTCATCATCCCATTTGTATAATTTGATGAATGCATCGGATGTAATGGGTCGGGACAGATCCCAAGTCTCGTTATTGACAGAAATGGAAAGCACGTCCTGTGCTAATCTCGGGCTGATACTTTCAGCCAGTTGAAGTCCGGTAACACCTGATTTATATTCGCGTACCGAACTATCGGGGAAAGTTATTTTTACCATAAAATGAACCTTACAAATGGTTTTTAAAAAATTAAGCGACAAAGTTACAAAAAAATTATTTATCTTTGCACCCGCTTACAAAACCATTTGCGGCTGTGGCGTAATTGGTAGCCGCGCTAGACTTAGGATCTAGTGGAGCGATCCGTGGGGGTTCGAGTCCCTTCAGCCGCACAGAAAAATTCCCTTGAAAAGATGTTGATTTTTTTGAGGGGATTTTTTTGATAGATATGGGAAGTTAAGGAAGTTACGAGTTCTGAGTTCTGAGTTACGAGTTCTGTGTTCTGAGTTACGAGTTCTGAGTTCCAGGGTCTTGTCTTTGTTCTTTGTTCTTCTTAGTTCTTCTTCGCTCTTCTTCTCCAAACAGGCTTTTTGCCTTCCGTTGCTCGTTGTTTTTCTTTGGCTTCGCGGGCGGCTGTTCGTGCAGCTCTTCTTTCATCCATCATTTTACGCAGATATTCGATATAAGGCTGAATGTAGCGTTGTTTTTTGGTTTCGAGCAAATCATCCATCACCACCATAATTCCACTTTCATACACAGAACCAAAATCATCATCTTTGATGGATCCGAAAAAACGCATCGTATCACTCAGACCAATATATGCATTAAACATAGCAGGAATATTTTCCCCTTTTTCCCGTATGGCTTTATTAAGTAACTTATAATCAGGTCTTGGTTTATCCTCTACAAGTATTTTCTTCGCTATTTTTTTTGATTTAGCTTCAACAGAAACAGCAGTAATAGGTTTAATCAAGTTATCTTTATCCGAAAAATGTTTGGTTAGATATTCGTAAATTAAATCCCGGCAGAGTATCGGATACTCCTTATATATAGTAACCTTACCGATGAAATATTTAGCTCCTTTGATTGAATGAATCAACGCTCCCAAACCATCCCATAAATTATCCAAAGCGAACAAACTTTTGATGCCCATTTTTGTAGATTGATATTTCAGCTGCACAAAAGCTCGTCCCAACTCAATTGTATGCGGCATAAATTCTTTGATGAACTCATCACTGAAAGTAAATAAATGTGACATGACAAAAGCTGGCTGTCCATTCTTATCAATAGCCACATCACTACCTGAAATAAACCGATACCCTCCGATGATTTCTTCCTCATCCGGATTCCATACAATCAATTGCTTGTATGGTTTCTTCATAAAATCATACTCATCGGTATCCAACTCTTTGCCCGTTCCACCCCCACCGGCGCGAAATGACAACTCTCTTAAACGACCGATTTCACGCATAACATTGGGAGAATCGTGTGCCGTAACCAAAAAAATTTGATTACCTGCTTTATTGGTTGGTCTTAAAAATTTATCCTCGGTAAGTTCTTTCTTTAAAATTTCCCGACTGACGGGAGCTATAATTTCTTTCATAACGATAACAATTGACATTTTGATATTCACAAAGAAAATTCACCATCCACCATTCACCATCCACATGTTCATTTCATAAAAACAATGCATAAGTTTTATGTATGCAAATGTAATGTATTTTCATTAGTTCTTAAAAATACTGTGTTCGATAAAATATACAAAAAAGTGAAGAAAGTTGATTTTTAACCATTTTTTATCTTTTTGTTTAGTAGAAAAACTGAAAATCCGATTAACACTACCTTTTCAACTGAAAAATAAAATTGATAAATATTCAAAATTACAATCCATTTTTGGTTAAATTGATGATAAAACAGTTCATTTTTAAAAAATATTTGATGTAAATATTTTGTAATCAGAATAAAAGCCATATATTTGCACTTTGAAAAAGAAAACAAAAATTATGTATCAACATAGTGAATATTATAGTATTAACGAATAAAAACTTATTAAAATGACAAAAGCAGACATTGTAAACGAAATTTCAAAGAACACTGGGATTGACAAAGCAACGGTGTTGGCAACTGTTGAAGCCTTCATGGAAACAGTTAAAAATTCATTGGCTGAAAATGAAAACGTATATTTAAGAGGTTTTGGTAGTTTTATTGTGAAACACCGGGCAAAAAAGACAGCTCGCAATATTTCAAAAAACATTACCATGGTTATACCTGCACACAACATCCCGGCATTCAAACCTTCGAAGTCTTTTGTTAATCAGGTAAAAAAACAGAAATAACTAATAAAAAATTATTGATATGCCAAGCGGGAAAAAAAGAAAAAGACATAAAATGGCTACGCATAAGCGGAAAAAAAGACTGAGAAAAAACAGACATAAGAAGAAATAAGACAGTCTGATCGGTCTTTATTTAAGGTCCTGAAACAAACTTAAAGACTTTTCTTTAAGTTTGTTTTTGTTTGAGCGAAAACAAAAACAATTAAATCAAATAATAAAGTGGATAGCGAATTTATAGTAGATGTACAACCATCTGAAATTTCAATTGCGCTGCTCGAAAACAAACGTTTAGTAGAATTAAACCACGAAAGCCGTGAGGCTCAATTTGCTGTTGGAAATATCTACTTGGGTAAAGTTAAAAAATTGATGCCCGGTTTGAATGCAGCTTTTGTAGATGTTGGTTTCGAAAAAGATGCTTTTCTTCATTATCTTGATTTAGGATCAAATTTCAATACCCTTAACCAATTTGCTACGCAGGTGCAAAGCGACCGTAAGAAAGCACCTCCTATGCATAAAATCAAATATCAACCGGAAATAGATAAAAACGGTTCAATCAGCGATATACTGAAATCAGGTCAGGACATACTTGTCCAGGTAGCCAAAGAGCCTATCTCAACAAAAGGTCCCCGACTAACCGCCGAAATATCTATTGCCGGAAGATTTTTAGTACTGATTCCGTTTTCCGATAAAGTATCCGTTTCTCAAAAAATTACTTCGGAAGAAGAAAAAATCAGATTGAGACAACTGATTCAAAGCATTAAGCCCAAAGGATTTGGCGTTATAATCAGAACAGTTGCAGAAGATAAAAAAGTAGCGGAATTAGACAATGAACTTAAAATTTTGGTGAAACGATGGGACGAAGCAACTCGGAAATTGCAGCAAGCCAAGGAGGTTTCACTTATTTTAGAAGAATTAGGTCGCACAGTGGGAATAATTAGAGATTTATTCAATACCACATTCAGTCACATTCACGTCAATGATCAGGCGATCTTTTCGGAAGTAAAAAACTATATCGAATTGATTGCTCCCGGTCACAGCAACATTGTGAAGCTTTACAAAGAAGATACGCCGATTTTCGATCATTTCGGAATCACCAAACAAATCAAGTCAAGCTTCGGAAAAACAGTTTCTTTTAAAAGTGGAGCATATCTGATTATTGAACATACGGAAGCTCTCCATGTAATTGATGTGAATAGTGGAAACAGATCTAAAAACGCATCGGGACAAGAAGTCAATGCTTTGGAAGTGAATTTGGCAGCGGCTGATGAAATAGCTCGCCAATTGCGGTTGCGTGACATGGGAGGCATTGTAGTCATTGATTTTATTGACATGCACGAAGGCGAAAACCGCCAGAAGTTGTATGAAAGAATGAGAGAAGCAATGTCAAGCGACAGAGCAAGGCACAATATCTTGCCATTGAGCAAGTTTGGCCTGATGCAAATGACGAGACAAAGAGTCCGTCCGGAGATTGAAATCAATATTGAAGAAAAATGTCCAACTTGCTTGGGAACAGGCAGTGCCATGCCTTCTATATTGTTTGTCGATCAAATCGAAGAAAAAATTGAACTTTTAGTAAATAGGTTAAAGGTAAAAAAATTCGTACTTTTCTTACATCCTTATGTAGAAGCATACCTATCCAAAGGTATCAATTCATTAAAAATGAAGTGGAAACTCAAATATGGAATGAATTTTAAAATTATAGCTTCACAAGAATTGGGATTATTACAGTACAAATTTTCTGACAGTAAGGGTACAGAAATCAACCTAAATAAAGAATTGAAAAAGTTAGAAGAAACCAAAGAATAATTAGAAGCGAGGCTACCTTTTCATTTTGGCAGCCTTGCTTTTTTTAAAAAAGTTGGTCTTTTTAAAAAATATCAGTATATTTGCGTGCTGAAAGCAGCATTTTTTTAGAAAAAGATTTAGAAAATAGCTCAGTTGCCAAAAGAATAGACACAAAATATGTTCTACCAACTGAGATACAATGCGAATAATTAAAATAAGCGAAAATAGCTCAGTTGCCAAAGAGTAAACACGAAATATGCTCTACCAACTGAGATACAATGCGAATAATTGAAATACATGCGAAAATAGCTCAGTTGGTAGAGCATAACCTTGCCAAGGTTAGGGTCGCGGGTTCGAGTCCCGTTTTTCGCTCTAGTGAAAAAAGTGAAACAACATAGTTTCACTTTTTTGTACAATTATGATATTGTCGGTGGACAATATATGAATATATCATAATGTGATTTTGCCCGGATGGTGAAATTGGTAGACACGCTAGTTTCAGGGACTAGTGGCCGCAAGGCCATGCAGGTTCGAGTCCTGTTCCGGGCACGTTTCAAGCGCAGGTGGTGAAATTGGTATACACGCTACTTTGAGGGGGTAGTGCCGGCAACGGCGTGTGAGTTCGACTCTCATCCTGCGCACTTGGCGAGCGTTTGCACTCCTGCTCGCATCATTTCAGTACACCTTATTCTCCTTCTTTCACCTCAAATGGTTCCGTATGAATATTGGTGATTGTCTTGGGTCCGAACTTATCTCTTAACCTGATTTCTATTTCGGTTGCCACATCATGTGACTTTACAAAACTGATGTTCTTATCCAATTTGATGTGTACATCAATGGCATAAATATTCCCTACCTTACGTGTTTTAAGATTATGTTGAAATTTGACATCCGGATGAGACTCTATAAGGTCGATGATGATGTTTTCAGTCTCCTGAGGAAGCGAACGCTCCAAGAGTTCATGCATGCAGGGCACTCCAAGGTCAAATGCGACTTTCACAATGAAAAAGCTGACCACAACAGCGGCAATGGGATCTAATATACGCCAAGATTCACCCAAAAACATCGCTCCCGCAATTCCCAAGGATGTACCTATGGAAGAAAAAGCATCCGAACGATGGTGCCAGGCATTGGCAATAACGGCACTACTATCAACTTCCTCTCCTACCCTTTTGGTATATCTGTACAATAATTCTTTCAGTAAAATTGACACTAAAGCTGCCGTAAGTGCCAAATAAGTAGGTTGTTCCAACACCTCTCCTTTGATTACCTGCATAATTTTGGAGACGCCGCTTGTGAATATAAAAACACCGACAGCGAGTAAAGCAATGCTTATCAATAAGGTAGCAAAAGTTTCAAATTTTCCATGTCCGTATCGGTGCTCTTCATCCTTGTCTTTTACTGATATACCCACAAACACCAAAACCAATACGTCTGTGATGAAATCAGACAAAGAATGAATACCATCCGCAAGGATAGCTGAACTTCTACCTAAAAATCCGGCTAAAATCTTAAAAGCAGTCAGCAAAACATTGACAATTAGACCAATCCACGTGACCTGATGTACTCTTTTTGCTTTATTATTATTCATATCTTTAGCTGGTTGTTAGAGGTTTGAGTCGCAAAGTTAAAGAAATTTTTGGAAGATAGGGAAGTTATTTTTAGTAGTTGGTAGTTAGTAGCTGGTAGTTAGTAGTTTTTTTGGAAGTTAAAGAAGTTAGGGAAGTTAAAGAAGTTAAGGAAGTTAGGAAGTTAGAATATTAAACCACAAAAGGCACAAAAGAAATTTCACCACTCACCACTCACTAAATCATGTCTTTGTTCTTTGTTCAGTTCTTCGTTCATCGTTTTTCGTTCTTCGTTGTCTTTATTCTTTTGTCTTTGCTCTTTGTTCTTCTTCGTTCTTCGTTTTTAGTTTTTAGTTCTTAGTTTTTCGTTGTCTTTATTCTTTTGTCTTTTGTCTTTGTTCTCAACAAAAATAAAGCGTATTTTTGTACCATTAAGAAAACCCGTAATGTATGAGAGTCCTTTTTTTATCCATTTCACTTTTTTTGATTGCTAGTATTTTTTCACAATCCGCTCAGGAAGCCAGTACATTGTTCAATGAACAAAAATATGAGGAATCGAGTAAGTTGTACGCTGCCCTATTAGCCAAACGTCCGAAAGATGCCTTATACAATTATCGCTATGCCCGGTGCAACTACGAAACAGGCAACTATGAGTTAGCCATTGAACATTTTATTACGAGCGGCAATCGTTATCCCTTGCGTGATTTCTATTTGGCAGACAGCTATTTTATAACATATCAATTTGATGAAGCAATCGAATACTTTACGAGTTATATCAGCAGTTCGACCAATGAAGTATTTACCAGACAGGCCCAAGACAAACTAAGGCAAGCAAATATAGCATCCAGGTTAATTAAACGAGTAGAAGAAGTTGAAATCATTGACAGCATCGTTGTCAGTAAAGAGGACTTCTTAAAGCATTATCAATTAAGCAAAGAAACCGGTCAATTCAGCATACAAACTGTTACCGCTCCGAATAAAAAACTGATTGACCTGGTGACTTTCATTACGCAGAGAGGTGACAGAAAGATATTTTCCGATTTAGTCGATAATAATGCTCGTTTGTTTACTGCGAATAAATTATTAATCGGTTGGTCGAAACCGGAATATTTATCTAAAAACATCTTTTCAGAAAGGGATGATAACTATCCTTTCCTGATGTTGGATGGTGTTACCTTGTATTTTGCTTCCGACAACAAAAATTCCATCGGAGGATATGATATTTTTATCACACGCTTTAATTCAAACATCAATGATTACTTGACTCCGGAAAATATCGGAATGCCCTTCAATTCCATTTATAATGATTACATGTATGTGGTTGATGAAGCTAAGAACGTCGGATGGTTCGTCACCGATCGCCACCAGGAAGCCGATAAAGTCACGGTTTATCAATTTAAACACCGTGACGAAAAAGTTTTTGTATCTGCCAAAGATTCGGATGATTTAATTCAAGCAGCCCAACTTAAAACCTATAAAAAAGGAAGTGCTCCTGTTTTCGTTTCCGAAGCGACACAAGACATTCAAGAAGAACCGGAAGATATCCAAGGGGATGAAATCATCTTTCATGTAAATGACACTTTAAGCTACACAAACAGCCGGCAGTTTAAAAGTGCACAGGCACTCAAGTTATGGCATGAATGGAATAGAATATCAGAGAACTTGAAAAAACAAGAAGCTGCACTTCAATCACTTAGAACTGAATATCTAACTATTGAAGATGAAAAAGAAAACAAAAGGCTGCAAACAGAAATTTTAAGTCTTGAAAAGCAGCTTATCAATACCAAACTGATGTACAACGAAAAAATAATGAATATCAGAAACGAAGAAATTAAATATCTGAGGAATATTAAATAAAAATTATCGTTATATTTACACGTTTTTATGGAACGAACAGTTGAACAAACAATGGTAATTATATGAATGCAGTCATTATATTTATTATGCTGCTTATTGCAGTGGGATTGTTGCTGGTAGAGATTTTTCTGATACCGGGCATTTCTGTAGCAGGCATTGGCGGACTCTTATTTTTAGGAGGCGCTGTGTATTATGCTTATGCCTATGTCGGTTCCACCGCAGGTTTTTTCACGCTACTTGCTGCCTTTGTCATGTTAGCTATTGCAATCATCATTTTTATTCGTTCTAAAGCCTTGGAGAAAATGTCGCTTCAAACAGATATAGACAGCAAACACGACCCTTTGGAGGGTATTGAGTTAAAAGAGGGCGACACAGGGATAACTTGCTCCCGTTTAGCTCCCATGGGCAAAATACAGGTAGGGGGACATGTTGTAGAAGCCAAAGCATTAGACGATTTCATCGATCAAGATGTAGAGGTTGTTATCATTAAAGTTCAATCGACTAACGTATTGGTCAAAAGAAAAGAACAAACTGATTCAAAATCGAAAATATCAAATCATTCATTAAAAAACTAAATTATGGGAATTATTGAAATTATTGCTTTAGCACTATTGGGAGTTCTTATCCTGTTATTTTTCTATTATGTTCCATTTTTACTTTGGCTTTCAGCAAAAGTTACGGGCGTTCACATATCGCTGCTACAATTATTTTTAATGCGTATCAGAAAAGTTCCGCCTCATACTATCGTAGCTTGTATGATTGAAGCTCACAAAGCTGATTTAAAGGAAGTTACACGTGACGGATTGGAAGCGCATTATTTAGCCGGCGGCCACATCGAATCAGTGACGCATGCGTTGGTATCTGCCTCCAAAGCCAATATTGATCTGACATTTAAAATGGCAACTGCCATCGACTTGGCCGGTCGCGATGTATTTGAGGCTGTTCAAATGTCGGTAAACCCCAAAGTAATTGATACACCTCCCGTGACTGCTGTGGCAATAGACGGTATTCAGTTGATTGCCAAAGCTCGTGTTACCGTACGGGCTAATATCAAGCAATTGGTGGGTGGTGCCGGTGAAGAGACCGTATTGGCACGTGTAGGTGAGGGTATTGTGTCGTCCATCGGTTCTGCATTGTCACATAAGTCGGTGTTGGAAAATCCGGATACCATATCCAAGGTAGTATTGAAGAAAGGTTTGGATGCCGGAACTGCTTTTGAAATTCTATCTATTGATATCGCCGACATTGACATAGGTAAAAACATCGGTGCACAACTGCAAATGGATCAGGCAGAAGCTGATAAAAATATTGCTCAGGCAAAAGCCGAAGAGCGCAGGGCAATGGCAGTTGCTTTAGAGCAGGAAATGAAAGCTAAAACCCAGGAACAACGTGCAAAAGTTATTGAAGCAGAAGCAGAAGTGCCTAAAGCTATAGCTGAAGCTTTCCGCAGTGGTAATCTTGGTATTATGGATTATTATCGCATAAAAAATATTGAAGCAGACACTTCCATGCGTGAAAGTATTGCCAAACCTACTACATCCAAGAAATCTGAGATAATTGGAGAAAAGAAGAAGAAGTAGGATCAATCAAGGCAATATTGCCCTTTCAGGGCGTAGCATTATTGAAAACATAGGAGCGCTGCGGGGCTGTCTCAAAATAAAAATATCTTCAGTAGTTGATTACCCCCCGTTTTGAAACAATTAAAGGGGTTGAGGTCTCAAGTAGTTTTCCACCACTGCCTTTACCCCTTTTTGTAACGAGATATTCGGCTTCCATCCCAGCTTAAACAATTTGCTTACATCCAATAATTTACGAGGGGTACCGTCAGGCATAGAGCTATCCCAAATAATTTCACCTTGAAATCCGACAATCTGCCGAACAAGTTCAGCTAAATCCTTGATGCTAATATCTTCTCCGCATCCGGCATTGACATGTGACGGGGTTGTGTCCGGAGCATCATAATGTAGCAAAAGATATACGGAAGCGTCGGCCATATCATCCACATGCAAGAACTCACGCATGGGTGAACCTGTGCCCCAGAGTGTTATCGCTACCCTATCCCTTGTTTTTTTGATCCCGAACTTAGTAAGTTTTTCCAGTATTTCCTTTTCAGAAGATTCCCCGGTGATTCCCTCTACCGGGAATCGGTTGAAGTCCTTACGTACGGCATCCATATTATTTTCAAACAAATATTTCCCCAAAATCATTTTGCGAATTAATGCCGGCAATACATGCGATTTTTCCAGGTCGTAGTTATCGTTCGGACCGTACAAATTAGTAGGCATGATGGAAATAAAATTACAGCCGTATTGTGCATGATAAGCCTCGCACATTTTAATACCGGCAATCTTGGCAATAGCATAAGGCTCGTTGGTTGGCTCCAATAAACCTGTCAGCAATGCATCCTCCTTCATGGGTTGCCGAGCAAGTTTGGGATAGATACAAGATGAACCGAGAAACAAGAGTTTTTTCACGCCATGCAGATAACTTTGGTGTATCACATGATTTTGGATCATCAAGTTTTCATACAAAAACTCAGCACGGTAAGTATTGTTGGCGACAATGCCCCCTACTTTGGCAGCAGCCAAAACAACATATTCAGGTTTTTCCGCTTCAAAAAAAGCAGCTACTTCAGCTTCCTTTATCAAGTCGAGTGCCTCTATATTGCGCGTTACAATATTCGTAAAACCTTTAGACTCTAAATTTCTTTTGATAGCCGATCCTACCATGCCATTGTGACCGGCGATATAAATTTTGGAATTTTTGTTCATTGACTATTTATTCAATGTTTATTGTCGATTTTTACTCAAAATAATTCAAAATCCTGAACCCTCCCTCCTTCAAATAATTTTCTTTTTTCATGACCTTGATGTCAGAGAGCATCATGTCTTCTACCAGGGTTTTTAAATTGTATTCGGGCTGCCAACCAAGTTTAGTACGGGCTTTGGTGGCATCACCGATCAACAATTCTACTTCGGTAGGGCGGAAATAGGCTGGGTCAACCTCTACCAAAGCATCTTTCCGTTTTTTCAAGGCTTCTAAAAATTGATCCCCTACCCTTTCTGAAAAGAGTTTTTCATCTATGGAAGCTAAATAAGCTTTTTCTTCTACTCCTTCACCTTTAAACTGCAATTCCATCCCTATTTCAGCAAAAGCCAATCTAACAAATTCACGAACAGCAGTAGTAATACCGGTTGCAATTACGTAGTCATCCGGCTTTTCCTGTTGAAGAATCAGGTACATGGCATTTACATAATCTTTGGCATGTCCCCAATCACGCTGTGCCGATAAATTACCGAGATATAATTTATCCTGCATGCCTAAAGCAATACGGGCAGCTGCACGGGTAATTTTCCGGGTTACGAATGTCTCGCCCCGCATCGGCGATTCGTGGTTAAATAAAATTCCATTGCAAGCATATATATTATAGGCTTCCCTGTAATTAACCGTAATCCAGTAGGCATATAACTTCGCTGCAGCATAAGGAGAACGCGGATAAAAAGGCGTGGTTTCTTTCTGTGGAATCTCCTGCACCAATCCGTACAACTCCGAAGTAGAAGCCTGGTACATACGTGTTTTATCCGTCATGCCCAATAAGCGCACTGCCTCCAATAGCCTCAATGCACCGATACCATCAGCATTTGCCGTATATTCAGGCGTATCAAAGCTCACCTTGACATGGCTCATCGCTGCTAAATTATAAATCTCATCCGGCTGAACCTCCTGAATGATACGGGTTAAATTCATGGAATCGGTCATATCTCCGTAATGCAAAATGAATTTGCGGTTATCCACATACGGATCTTGGTACAGGTGGTCTATACGATCAGTATTAAACAAGGAGGAACGACGTTTAATGCCGTGTACCGTATAACCCTTTTTCAACAAAAATTCCGATAGATAAGCTCCATCCTGCCCGGTAACACCGGTAATTAATGCAACTTTAGACATATAAATATATATTATAATGATTTCTCGCCCTCAGCCTTACAAAGGTAAGCCTTTTTATTTCATTTCAATCTTAGCAACAACCACTTTATCCGATTTTTCAGCGTTTGTAACAGATATTCTATCAGCCATTCCGCCGAATTATCTGTCCAACGCTGAGGATGAGTGATGATCATGATTTTATCAGGTAATTTTCCGGATTGAATTGCATCAGTCAACTCAAAGGTAGTTCGATAATTTAAGATGCTGTTTTGTATATTAACTTTATCCCTTACACTGAAGCGTTCTCCGTTCCACATTCTACCCGTATCCGTAAGATAATACATATCTGCAACAGCAGGCTTCTCCCCTGCCCCGAACAAATCAAAATAAGGTTCGCCTATAATGCCATAATCCCTGTAATCGTAAGTTTTCCATAAATCTTTATTATCATAAGCCGAAGTCGGACTACCATGCATGCATATCGTTTTCACCGGATAAAACTGTCTAAAATACTGCAATTGCTTTTCAAAATGTTGAATAGCGGCTTTCTGATCACCTTTTGTAATGGATAAATCTTCGTAATGGTATCCGATTTCGTGGCCTAAGCCTACAATCTTTCGGATAATATCGGGGCGATTACTTTGTTTTAAAATGCGGAAATAATAGGTAGCTCGTATACCTAAGCTATGTTCTCTTTCTGCCATTTTCAACGCATTAAAAGCAAGTTTGTCAATATCATGTCGGAGAATGACATATTGCCCTGTTGCTTTTCCTTTACAATGCTCTTCAAAAGTTAAAAAAGAATATTGAAGGTTTTGAAGCATTAATAATAATTGTTCGTATATGGAGAGAGTAAAATCTTTCAATTTCATCTTTTTAAGTAAAATAATCAATTATTTTTTCTACGATATACTCTGCGGCTTGTCCTTTTCCAAAAACAGGCAAATAGGTGATTTTTTTATTTAACAATTCTCTATACGATTTTTTTATTCGGTCACAGTCTGCATCAGCAATAATTCCTGCATTTTGTTCTACTATTTCAACCCACTCGGTTTCAGGGCGTAAAATCACACATGGTTTTTGAAAGAAATAAGCTTCTTTCTGTACTCCTCCGGAGTCGGTCATAATTATTTTAGCATTTTTTTCCAACAAAATCATTTCTAAAAAAGAAACCGGCGGAATTAAAAAAAGCTGTTTACTTGAATTCAATCTTTTATACACAACTGATGATAAGTTCGTTTGTAGTAATTTTGTTGTTCTCGGATGTAAAGGAAGTATAATTTTTATATTGTTGTCTTCGGCAATATCCAGCAAAGCAGTAAAAATGGCTGTCAATCGTTTACAATCATCTGTATTGTTATCTCTGTGAATAGTAACTAAAACATAGTGATCAGTTATTAAATTATACTTTTGTAATATGTTGCTTTTCTTTTCTGCGATTTGAGCAAAATGTAAACTATTATCATACATAATATCCCCGCTATTAAAAACAAATCGTTTTTTTCCATTTTTGAATGTACTTTTAGATGTAAAAAAGCCTTCATTTTTAAGGTTTTGGAAGCCGGTTTCAGTAGGAGTAAAAAGTAGAGATGAAAGATGATCGCAAACAATTCTATTAATTTCTTCAGGCATAAGCATATTGAAAGAGCGCAATCCGGCTTCAATGTGAATAATAGGAATATGTAATTTACTTGCTGCTACAGCTCCTGCCAATGTAGAGTTGGTGTCACCATAAACAAGCAAAGCATCAAATGGTTCATTTAATAATAATTGCTCTATTCCACTGATCATCTTAGCTGTTTGTTCTCCATGACTTCCGGAGCCAACATTTAAGTTAAAATCCGGCTTAGGAATATCCAATTCATCAAAAAATATTTGCGACATATTGAAATCATAATGCTGTCCGGTATGTAATATTTTTTCATTTATAAAAGATGAAAATTTATTTTTCACCGCCCTTGAAAAAGCTGCCGCTTTTATTATTTGAGGTCGTGCACCTATAATGCTTAAAATTTTTATCATGCTTTCTTTAATATTGTTTTTTTATACGCCGTTCGGTAATAGCAATCATTTGAATTTATATTGATAATCAGGCGTTTCCTTCATAATCTTTGCACTTTCGGGATAATTTTCGATAAACCATGTAAAAAATGCGGCTACATCAATTTTATCGGCAAGCATTTTTTGTCTGCGTGCTTGAAACTCCTCTCTTAGATTTTCCATCATCAACAACTCATTTACCTTTTCATAAAATTTATCTTGCTGTTCGGTTTTAATTCCATAAGTGAGTTGATATTTATGTTCCAATTCTTCAAGCACACTGATTTTTCCGGCAAAATCACTAAATCGAATAGATGGTACTCCTAGCATGGCTGCCTCTACTGCCATACTTTGGCTATCACCAATCAACATGGATGAGAAAAACATAACATGATGAATATTTACAATATCTATGTCTAATTTATACTCCATGAATTCTTCATCTAATTCTTTTTCTGAACTGATTACTGTTCTGTATCCATACTTTGTTGCTGTTTCAATGATCCTTTTTATCAACACTCTGTTTAATCCTTTAATTCTAAAATCATGATGAGCTGTCAGACTAGCAAGTCTAATAAGAATATATTTTTTCTCTTTAACATACTTGGTTTTAATATTATCTAAAGCCCTAAATTGATTAGGATGTAAATATGATAGTTTCATATAACCTTCGTAGCCTATTTTTTTTTGCTGCCATTTTCCCACACTACATACTTTTGGTACTAAAATAATATTTGTAAACGGATAAGTTAAGTCTGCTAGTTTTTTAATTACCTCATAATCATCCTCTAAAGTCGTAATTGATTTTTTCCCAAGTAAAAATGCCGCTTGAGCCACAGATGAATCTGTTCCTAATAAAATATCTACCTTACTCCTTTTAGCATATTTAATAACATTATATGTTCTTAATAATGAAGCAACAAAAATAGATACCGGTGTGTTTTTCCTGTTTTTCTTTTGGATGTTTATGTACTTGAAATTTTCTTCAATCAATAATTTTTCTAAAATATCTTTTGTTTTAATGAGCACAATTATACGATGTCCTTGTTGTTGTAATTTATGAATTACAGCCTTATAAAAATGAAACTGTGCGGGGTGCCCCAAATAGACTAATATGTTCATTTTTCTTGTGTTAGTAATTTTATATATATCCTTCCTATAGCGTACAATAAGGGATTGACAATATATTTAAATCGCCCGTGTTCTACCAACTCCCCTCCAAACTTAGACTTAAACTCACGAACACCATACCTTTCAGCTCCCATAAAGTCGAAATATTCAAAGCCGTTTTTCACCGCATACTCTATACCTGTATGAGTAGCAAGTACAGACGGGTAAAGGTGGTTGAAATTCTTTGTGTCACCGCAAATAAACCATTCGTATACAGCCTTGTCGGTCAATGACGAGCAAGCAATACCACCGATTATTTTTTCGTCATTTTTTACGACAAATAAATAGCAGCCGGATTGGTGCACAAACTTGTCAAAAAACTCTTTTGGATAAAGAGGTTTCTTGATTTTTTTTCTGTACAAATCTTCAAGAATTTGATAAAACCTGTCAATATCATTTTTGCAGGTTGTCTGCACACAAACCACACCCCGCTCTTGTATATTTCTTAACTGCCTGACTTTGCTTTCACTATATCGTGAAATCACTTGCTCAATTGTATCTGTTTTTACTATATAATTATGATGAGCGTTATATTCAAACCCGTGTTTTGCAAAAATAGCTTTATGGTTAATGTAACTATTAGCGTTTCTTATTTCAATGTAAATAACCTGCTTCGACAAAGAGTGTTTTAATTCGCCTAACAGTTCAGAAATTGCGTCCTCAGAAACATTATTTGCTAAGAGCATTCCTCCGCGGATTATTGCTCTTCGAGAAAAAAACTGTTTTAGTTTACCACCATTTGCAATGATATAGCCAATCACCAACGCTTTCAGCTCTTTACCCTCCCAAACTCCCCAACCAAATGGCTCTAAAAAAGAAAGCGAGCAATAAAAATCATAGCATTCAGGCGACTGAAAATAAGACGCTGTAGATGAATGAGCTAACAAAATTTGCCATTCTTCTCTTTTTATTTCTATGACTTGCTTAATCACTTTTATTTTCAATTACACCAACTAGCTCTTATCAATAAATTCCCTAAACCACAATTCCAGATGTATCCACTTCCATATCTCTTTAGAAATATTCACTTCTTCTTTCAAATGCTTTGAATACAAATCAATTGCTTTTTGATGGTTAATAAAACCTCTATTGCGAAATGTTTCTGAATTCAATATCTCGACTATCAGGGATTGAAATTCCTTAGTTCGAAACCATTCATCCTGAGGTGTTTCAAACCCAATTTTGTCATTTCGTTTTCGGATAGCTTCTGGTAAAAGCCCTTTCATCGCTTGCCGAAGCACATACTTAGTTTCTCCATTTCTAATCTTATAATCAGAAGGCATCGACAAGGCATATTCTACAAGTCTATAATCTAAAAAAGGTGTTCGAGACTCCAATGAAAAAGCCATTGAGTTTCTATCGCTCCATTTTAATAAATGCTCCAACTTATATTCAAAATGATTGATTAAAGCATCATTTAAATTTTTAGAGCCGTAGAGTTTACTAACAATTGTAGTTTTCCCTGATGAAGTAATTCTTTTTACAAAATCACTGTTCAAATAAGACTTTTCAAAAACACTAACTTTGCTCTTAATAAAAGAAGGCAGCAGAAAATAAGCTAAGAATTTTATTCCATTTACAGACTTATGTTTTTTCCAATATTGTGATATTTCTTTAAAAAATCGTTTGAGCTTAGCTTGTTTCAAAAGCTCTTTAAAGTAAAAACCAAAAAAATAATGATAACCTGCCAAAGCTTCATCAGCACCTTGTCCGTCAATAGTGACAACAACATTATTTTTTGCCAAGCTCATTACACAGTATTGTGCAAAAGGACTGGTAGAGGGTATAGGTTCGGCATGAATGCGTACAAAATGTTCCAAATCAGACAACAGCATTGAGCTGTCCGGCGTTATAAAGTGCATATTTGCCAATTCATCTTTATATAAATTGATAAAATCAGACTCATCGCCTCGTTCTCCTTTTTCATATACAGCCGAAAAAGTTTGAATTTCTTTGTTATTTAATTCCTTGGCAATGATAGAGGTAATAGCCGATGAATCCAATCCTCCACTTAAACAAACACCCACCGGAACATCACTTCTTAACCTTAATTTAACAGCATCTATTAATAATTCTTTGTATTTATCCGTGTCAAAATCACACTTCTTAATCTTATCGGCAACATTATACCATCGGTTAATTACCAGGTGATTGTTCTTTATTTCAAAACAATGGCCATGTTGAAGTTTTTTTACCCCTTCAAAAAAAGTATTTTCAGTTTGATCGGTTCGATTATGAAGCAAATATTCATATATTGCAAGTTCATTTGGTTTGTTTGGCTGACCATATACATCCAAAATTGGAGGTATTTCCGATGAGAAAATAAATTGCTCTTTATTGTAAAAATAATATAAAGGCTTTACACCAAATCTATCCCTTGCACCAAAGACAATATTATTCTTCTTATCGAAAATAACAAAAGCAAACATTCCGTTTAACCTGTCTAAACACTCCTTACCATATTCTATATACATTTTTAAAAGTACTTCTGTGTCTGAATTACTTTTAAATTTTATTCCCTTCTCAATTAATTCTTTTCTTAGTTCAACGTAATTATAAATTTCACCATTATGGACAATTACATAGTCTCCCGTTTCATCAAACATAGGCTGACGACCAAGTTCACTTAACTCTAAGACACTTAACCTTACGAATCCAAGACCAACAGACTTATACAAAAACACTCCCTCATCATCAGGACCCCGATGCTTTTGTCTTTGCATCATACGAGTTATTTTGCCTTTCTCAGGAGAACTGCCATCAAACTTCACTATTCCGGAAATTCCACACATTTCACTCAATAATTGATATATAAATCTGACGTATCTTTTCTGCAATCACGTTATTATCATTTGCCTTTAGTCTTATTGAAGGATAGCTTACTTGTTGAACTTGAACCACACGCTCTAATGCCTCTTTTACACTTAACGGATCACAACCTACAATTTCACATCCTTCTACTCCCTCAATTTGAATGCGAACATCTCCAACATCGGTGCAAACAAGCGGCCTTCCACAAGCCATCATTTCTTTAACGAACATCGGCGAACCTTCTCTAATTGAGGTTAGCAATCCGGCATCACATGCATTCATTAAAGTTCTCAATTCGTCACGACTATATCCTTTAAGCTCCATAAGTTCATAACCAGGCAACATTTCGATAGCTTGAAATGCTAAATTGGCATTTTTTTCAGGACGAATAAAATCACTTGAAAAAAGTATTATTTTCTTTGTTAAATCCCAATTTAATTTTTTTCTCTGTTCGATCTTTGATAATGGAAAAAAATCAGTTGAATTAATACCACAAGGAATTATTTCATACTTTTTACGTACTAATTTCACCTTATCAGCTTGGTTTTGAGAAACAAATATATTGAACTTTGAGAATATCAATGGGAACAAAGCTATCAGCCTAAGATTAAATTTATTAATATCGCAACCGTGATAAGTAGTTATTACGGGAACTTTCCGTTGCGTATTTGCCAACAAGCCCGATAGTCCATAATGCGCATGAATGATATCAGGTTGAAATCCATTGATACGTTGCAGTAATAACTTCCTGTTTCTCAGATATCCTCGAATCCCCTTTCCTTTGACACCAAAAATCTCCATTTGCAGTCCGTTTTTTTTTAACGCATTGACCTGCTCCTCTATAAAAGGAGCTATGCGACCGGAATTTTCGCTACAAACAACAAGAATTTTCTTATTTATCATAAGAGTGTGGTGTCTAATTTTTTAAAAACTATTTTTTCAATATAAGCTATATGTACTTTATGCCATTCCCCTGCCTGCTAATTTAAACCAGCTCCATCCCACAATTGCCACAAAGATAAACGCTAACCACCAGGTAAAATACTTTTTATGTTTATTCTCTTGTCTGCCAATACCGTAGGCTGCAAAAATGAGCAAAACCGGCAAGGCAGGTAAGTGGAAGCGCTCTGAATGTGCGAAAGCGCTTAACGCGACAACTAACAAATAACCCAACATGAATGATCCCAACAGCAAATGGTCCCTCCATTTTTTGTCAATAACAATCATAAGTAAAGCAAACATAGCAAAGAAAGCCATGATATTCTTTACATAATTTCCTCCATGAAACAAGCGTTGATTTTCTTGATTCGGCGTTTCTATCATGGTTGGAAAAGGGATGACCATAATCATTGGTGCAAACACTGATTTGGAAGCATATTGAGCAAATTGGTTTCCGCCCTCGCGCTGTGCATACCATTCCAAAGATTGCTGTTGGTTAATATGACGTTCCTCCCACACCTCTTCTATTTCTGTAGCCAGCCGTCCGCCTAAGAAGTAAACCATAACCAACAAAACCCAGGAAATTAATATCAGTCGGTTTTTTCTTTTCACCGCTCTTTTGGTTGAAAGCATCAAAGCAGTTGCGAACGCAAACAAAGCAGTCGCACCCAATACCGTACGTAAAAAGAATAAAGAAGAGGCTAACAGTATAGGTAAAATCAAATTTTTAAAAGTTAATTTTGGACTGCGCATGGCATAATCCGTGCGTTCTAAAAAAGCAACTACCAGAAACACCATTTCTGTTTCTTTCAGGTGAATACCGGTGTAGTATATCAAATTCGGCATCAGCATGCACAAAACAGTAGCCATTCTGCCTGTACCTTCTCCAAAATTTCTTTTAGTCACACGATACACTAAGACACAAGTTAACGCACCGAAGATTGCTTTGAGCAAACGGGTAATAAAAATGCTCTTTCCTGTCAGAAAGTAAATCACACTTAAGTACAATGGATAACCATAATCGGAAAGAGCCAATACTCCGGCATACTTTAACATTTGCGTGTAAGTAGGAAATATACCTTGCGATATCAAACCGGCTCCATACCGCCCCATTCCATCGTAAAGATGAGAATCGGCAGCATGAAACTCAAAAGGCTCTCCGGTCATAATGAGATACAAGAAATAACTTATTATGACCCATGCAATCCGTACAATTAAGGCAATCTGAAATATTTTTTTGGTAAATATTTTTTCAGAATAATCTGACCATTTGCGCGTGAGTAAGTTGGAATAATAGAAAAAACCAACTACTGCTCCAATGCCCAACACCCACCATATCAATAACATCGCCTGGTTAAAAAACAGCACACTGACTACAAACAATGCAGCCATGTATAAATAAATGGCTTTGGATGTGAAATATTTGGGGAAATAGTTGAGCATCACCTTATCATTTTTCTTTTAATTTGAATCAATTTATCGGTAAAAGAAGCATTTAAAACCTTTCTGAAAAAGAATAATTTCAATTTTTCCATTTTCGTTTTTTCATGCCAGGATCCGGCAAAATGGTGTATACAATAACTATTTTCTGTAAGTTTTAATACTCCCGTGCTGGTTTTGGGACAAAAATAATCTTTTGGGAAACAATGCATATCATTTTTGTAAACTTGATATTCTCCTGTAAACTCAAAGCCATTTTTTGCCATAATTCCGGATATAATTTCTACATTGGTAGTCATATCATAGGTATTATCAGACTTTAAAAAATGTCGGTCAGTATAATAATCCAACTGTTCTTTCACCCAAACTCCTCTTTTGGTACTTGCCATCAAACCGGTCGGAAACATAGAAATTTTATTGCTCTCATATCCTGAAAAAGCCGGTAAAGTTAACAAATCATCCAATGATTTTAAAACTTCAACATCAGTATCCATATATATTCCACCCTCATTGTAAAGAGCATATAATCTTACGTAATCTGTTACAAAAGCATATTTTCGTGCCTCATAAGCTTCTTTTGTATAGCTATTTGAGTTAACATCAAAATTATCTTCATTCCAAAGCTTAAGTTCATAATCCGGTAAGTGCTTTTTCCAAGATGCAATACATTTTAAAGCCAACTCCGGCATTTTCCCCCGACCAAACCAACAGTAATGAATTATTTTAGGTATCATTTAATTCAGTTGTTTTTGAAAATTTCTACTATTCGTTTGCAAGCTTTTCCATCGCCATAAGGATTTTGAGCTTGTGCCATTTTTTCGTATAGACTATTGCAATCAATTAAGTTAGAAACGGTATTGATGATTTTTTGCTTATCGGTTCCAACTAACACAACAGTTCCGGCATCTACCGCTTCGGGTCGTTCGGTTGTATCACGCATTACCACAACAGGCTTACCCAACCCGGGTGCTTCTTCTTGAATTCCACCGCTATCAGTCAGCACTAAATAAGATTTGTTCATCAAATAGACAAAAGGCAGATAATCCAAAGGCTCGATAAAAAACACATTTTGATTGCTTGAATTGTTTTTATCTAAACTAAAAATCTCATTAATAGGCTTTCTAACATTAGGATTTAGATGCATGGGATAGACAAAATCCACCTGTGGATATTTCTCAGCAAGTTCTTTAATTGCCTCGCAAATGTTTATAAAGCCGCTTCCGAAATTTTCGCGTCTGTGCCCTGTGATCAAAACCAACTTTCTGTTTCTACCCATCCTGCCTAAATCATAACCAAAGTCTTTTATTGTCTGAATGACTAGTTTTTCGGCAGCCTTATCTTTTTCAATTTTTCCAATTACCCATTGCAAAGCATCAATTACCGTATTCCCGGTTATGAATATTTTGTCATCAGCAATATTTTCTTTTAATAAATTTTCTTTTGAAAGTTTTGTAGGAGCAATGTGACACGAAGCGATACGTCCTGTAATCTGTCTATTCATTTCTTCAGGATATGGGCTATAAATGTTGTATGTCCGGAGACCGGCTTCGATGTGTACAACCGGTATTTGCTTGTAAAATGCTGCCAAAGCAGTAGCTGTAGAAGTAGCTGTATCGCCATGCACAAACACAAAATCAGGACTTATTTCGGTTAAGACCTCACGTAGTCCCAAAAGAATACGACTTGTAATATCGTATAAATCTTGATTGGCCCGCATAATATCCAAATCAAAATCGGGTTTAATTTCAAACAATTGCAACACTTGATCAAGCATTTCACGATGTTGTCCTGTTACGCATACTAATGTTTCAAAACCAGCAATTTTCTTGAATTCAAGAACCAATGGTGCCATTTTTATGGCTTCAGGACGAGTACCAAAAACAAGAAGTAGTTTTTTCATAATTAATAAAAAATAGCCGTTTTTACTTGATAAAGAATTTCCATAAGTTGAAAATACTTTTTCAACACGCCTTTAGGTAGAATTTTATAATAGACAAAATACTTGATTTCATGGCGTTTCCAATTTTTAATTTGCAACAAAATGTTTTTTACCTCCTCCTTATTAATTTTGTTATAATAATATGGCAATAGTGAGTACAAAGCCAATCGTTCAAATAAAAATCTAAACTCCTCATTTTTCATCATGTCGTCGTAATCAGTAAAAAGCATATGCTCTTCGGGTTTATAAAACCTCATCCCCACTGCCCGATTTTTCACATCCACATCCTGATTATAATACGCCAATGGTTTATTTAGAAAGGCAACGGGATGCTTAAAAGCAATACGCACCCATAGGTCGAAGTCTTCACCCAACTTTAAATTCGGCTTAAAACCATTTTCAATGTCAAAGATTTTCTTTGGTATGCATACAGCTCCTGTCCACAAAGGCATCCACATGGTTTTAGCATATACCTGGCAATAATTGATATAACCTTGACTGAACCCTTCTTCAACTCCTATATTTGGGAATGTGTTTGCCATTTTTTACTTTGTAGTAGCTTGTTCCATATATTCCTGCATCAGGAAATTCCTCAATTAAACCCTTTATTTCTTCCAAAAAAGTAGGTGTCCACCAATCATCTGCATCCAGAAAACAAATATAGGGATACTTGGCAAGTTTAACACCGTTGTTTCGGGCAGTGGAAACGCCTTGATTGGGCTGGGAAGCCCCCCTAAATCCCCCCAAGGGGGGACTTTCGACCGGACTATTCGAGATTTCTGCAATTAATTTATTTGCCAAATCAAATGAGCCGTCTGTACTTCCATCGTCAATTACAACCACTTCAAACTCACGGAATGTTTGAGCTTGAACGGAACGCAATGCCTTTTCAATGTAGGGTGCTTTGTTGTATAGTGGAATGATGATGGAAAACATAACTTAACCGGTTGATTTCTAACACTATTTTCCCAAAGCTGCTAACGATATTACATTTATTCCATCCGGTCGGCAATAGCTCATGCCGGTACCGGTAATAATATTTAGTGATTGGGGTAGTTTCATTTTACTCGTATCTATATTTGCTACAAATCTGTTAAGATTTGCCACCGCTTCCTCTATAAATCCCACACCAAGTTTTATTTCAAATGCTGCATAATCTCCATTTCGTTTTTGCACTATCGCATCCACTTCCAAGCCGTAAGAATCTTGATAATGAAATACGGTGGCATCGTTTGCTTTAGCATAAACATTTAACTCATGCACAGCCAAGGATTCAAATAGAAAGCCCGTATATTTCAGGTCATTTAACAAGGCTTCCACATCTAAACCCAATGCAGCCACACACAAAGACGGATCGCATAAATGCCTTTTAGGTGATTTTCGTAACGAAGCTATAGAGCGAATATGTGGATTGAACGCCGGCTGTTCGTAGAGAATCATCAAACGTTTCAATGTATCAAGGTAATCTGTTATTGTATTACGAGATACTTCATTGTTATCAGATATTTTCATATCCAATTCCAATGTTTTATTATCCACTACTGTTGCTGTGTTTCGTGCAAGTGAACGCAGTAAAGCCCGTACTTTAAAGGGGTCTCGTTTAATTCCGCCAACTCGGCTCATATCCACTTCACAAAGCAAGTCAACGTATCCATTGTTTATTTTTTGAGCATCTTTTATATTTGCATTTAATAGTGTAGGAAAACCGCCAATAACCAATCGTTCGATGATAAATTCGAGCGGAACAGAATTATGAGAAGCATCTGTTTTTGTACCTTTTAACAAGCCTGCCAAGCTAAATGCTCCATCGGAAAATCCTAATTCCTGCCAAGTCATCGTATCCATTTCCACAATGGTAAAACGCCCCGCCCCACTATGCAATCGGACATTATCATTGGGATTGGCTGATCCCGTAAGAATAAATTGTCCTTTTTCTTTACGCTCATCCACTTCGTGACGGATATAATTCCAAATTTCGGGGTGCTCCTGCCATTCATCTACTAATCGGGGGGTTGCACCGACAAGTAACAGATTGGGATTTGTTGCCATTACAATAGGTACTTGTGTATCTCTATCCATTGCCAACATGCTCTTTGCAAACTGTTTAGAAGTTTCTGTTTTTCCACACGATTTCGGTCCTTTAACAAGTACTGCACCTGATGCAGACAATTTTTCCGCCAATTCTTCTTCTACTATTCGTTTTATATAGGTCATAAATAGTTATCTTTTCTTTAATGCAAAGCTACAAAAAGAAATCGATTGTGCAAATTTCAGGATTTTCATTGTGCAGATTTTAGACTTTTTATTGTGCAGATTTTAGATTTCTTTTTTATACTAACCCTAACCCAAAGAATGTTTGAGCTTGAACGGAACGCAATGCCTTTTCGATATAGGGTGCTTTGTTATATAAAGGTATGATGATGGAAAACATAGACGTTATTTAAATTTCTATTTTTTTTTGTTATATTATTACTTTCAACACTTTATCTATTGTTCTAATCAACAAACTATTAGAAATATTCTTTGTTGAGTGTAGGTAAAAATATAATAGCTTTGCTAATAGAGTCCTTTTATTTTTTAAGTTTATTCCATCAAGGTGATTATTGATTTTATCATACCAACTTTGATTTATGAATATATACTGAAAATATTTTTGACCATATTCTTTAATGTATTCTATTATCTCCAAATCTTGCCAGTGAATCGTTGCACTTAAATTTAACCCTTTAAAGATATCAATACCCAACTTTAAATAATTGTCTAAAAAATGATTGGGAATTTCCAACAGTTCCTCTTTTGGCTTTTTATTATAGGTTCTATATAGTGATATGGCACTTTTTTTAGGCTCTTTTATTTTCGTATAATATTGATAAAAAATATTTTTACTTACAGTCCTATCATAAAAGATTTTCTGCAAATGAATTACTCTAAAATCATTTACAAAATGTTCATTAGGGGTTGAGTTTTGAGGCCAAGGTACACGGGCTATATGAATATATCCTTCTTTTGGCGGATTGGTTCCTTCATCGAAAAAAGCCCACTGTGACCAACCGGATATAGTATAGTGTTTACAATCCTCTTCAATATTTGCCCATTTAAAATTAAAAATATCACCCGGTTTAGCATTTGATATTTTCTCCCAATCATTCGTTTCTTGAAAGTTAGCTGTAAAAACTTCATCGGCATCTAAGGCTATAAATACTTTATCACCTGGAATTTTCCTTGCTTCGTTAAAAAGTAGTCGTTGACGATTAGTTTCATGCAACTCTGTATCTTTATTTTCAATTAAAATTACTTTAGGATACTTCTTTGCAATCTCACGACTTCCATCTGTTGAACCTTGGTCAGCAATAATTATATGGTCTGCCCATAAACTAGCACAAGTAAGAAAAACATCAAGACACCAAGCTTCATTTTTAACAGGTGTCATACAAATTAAAAGTGGTTTGCTCATAAGTATTTTTTAAATTGGACAAAAGGTCATAAAAAATAGTTTATTTTTTGAAACAGCCCCATTTTTAGGATAAACTAAATTTTAGATATTAATAAACATAGTTGATCACTATCACCCTGCAAATTTAAATGTTTGATTTTCTTTTGATATGTTTTCTTTTCTTCCTTAGTGCAACTGTAGTCATCTGAAAGCATACTTAAGCCCCTTTGATATTTTTCAGACAAATAAAAAGTAGACCATATTCCATCATATAATAAATTCTCTATTTTCAAACCATGTGTTTGTAAAATATATCTAATACTTTCAAGTGAATGAAGGAAAAAATGCCTGGGTGCATCTATCTGAAACCAATTTAACTTGTATTTCCTCCAAAAATAGCCATCTACAGTCGGTATTCTTATCAATAGCTTTGCATCTTCACTCATTATTTTCTTTAGATTTTCTATAACATCATGTGGATTAGACATGTGTTCAAAAACATGATGTAACATTATAAAATCATATTTTTGGTCTATCTCTGATAGATGTTTTTTATCAATGTTAACAATTACGCCTTTTGCCGTTTTATACTGTAAGTTGTTTTTAAGAAATGGATCAATGCCGTATAAATTCTTGAAACCTCCTTCTGCCATTTGACGTAATAAACCTCCGCTTCCACAACCGACATCTAATATTCGTGAATTAAAATTCAATTTCTTTTTTGGAAACCAATAATACGGATCATTATATATTTTCTTCAATACAAAACCTATAATATTCTTATTTTCCAAATAATAAGAAAAAAGTTGTTTCTTTAACCAATCCCTTATAATTACCAAATTCCTTGATTTATTTTTAGGTTGTAAAGAGTAGTAACTACTTGAATCGTAGAATTTTGCTACATCAGATGGAATTTCACTTATTTGTAAACAACCGCACTTAGCACACTTAAAATATATAAAACTATCGCCGGTCCTATACATTTTTTCTTCTATCGTATAGGTTTTGTTATTTTCAGCATTATTGCAAATTTCACAAATATACAAAGTGGATGGTATTGTGTGAGCTTTCATATATTAATTAAAAACTATGTTTTTTAAAAATTTTATCCATCAATCTTATAAAAAGACGTGTATAGAAGGATTGAGTTTTGTTTAAATAAATCTGAATGTTATTTTCATATTAATAAGGAATTACTCTATTAAAAACTCCATTAAAAGTTCCTCGCAATATAGCCCATATTTTTTTCATCTTATCTTTTTCATACAATAAAATTTTTACACACACTTTTATTCTGCCTAGATGATGCTTTATCTTTCCGTTCATGGAATAATCACCGGGAAACTCTTTCCACATCAATATTCTATTTCTTGAGTCGTAATAATGACGAAGCGGTCCATAATCTGAAACCATGAGAGTCTGATTTAGTGCTTTAACTTTCCTCTCTGAACCAATTTGATGCTGCAAATTACATCCTAAAAATTGATAAATTTTATATCCTTTGCTTTGAGCGCGTAACATAAACTCCACATCGACCATTCCTATAAAAAAATCTTCACGAAAACCACCCACTTCTTTTATCATATCAAGAGAAAACACACAACCAGACTGAGCTACATGGGTCACATTTTTTACGGTTTCATCATAAATAAAATCACGATTATTAATCAAAGGGGCATACATCCCTGTTGTGTCAGGCAATGACTCAAGCATAGAGCAAAAAAAATCAAAGTTTTCAAATTTTGAATCCTGATCCATTGTCATGATATGGGTGCAGTTATTTTGTATGGCCATTTTTATACCTTGATTATATGCATAGGCCAGCCCTTTATTTACACCATCACCTTGCAAAATTACGGAGCTTGGTAATTTCAAATCCAAAAGTTTGTCAGATGGCGTATTATCCCACACAAGAAATAATTGTACGCCCTCCAGATAAGACATAATGTTATCATACAATTCCTCATCCGGATAATATGTCACTACAATTACAGCTAATTTAATTTTCTTCATATCTTTGATATCACCTTGTGTTACATTTTATCAACCGACTGAACTACAATAATTTCCTGATATATTTTTTTGTTAAATTCTCAATCTTTATATAAAGTTGAAACAAGAAAGGATTAAGCTTAATTAATTTGTATATCCTCTTATGCCTTGGGTATATGCTTACCATTTTGAAACTATCCCAGTTTATCATTCTCTTTACATCAGAAAAATCATTCTCAAGTATATCAGACTTTGGGGGCATAAATGCACTAAAGTACTTACCTGCTATTGTTCTATATAACACCAATTTATCTATGTCATTTTTGGAAATAAAGAAGTCTGAAAGTTTATTGGCAACAACAACCATATCAGAAACATGCTTTTTTGATGGCTTTTGGGTAATACTCCCCTCTCTAATTCGATACATATAGAGCGAATCAAGAAGAGAGCTAACTCTTTTTGCATAGTAACAAGCAACAGGTGTAAAAAACTCATCTTCGTGGTAAATTCCAGGTTCGAAAAATAAATTATTATCTAACAAAAACTCACGTCTATAAATGCGAATAACTGCACAAACAAAATGAAATTTTCGATTAATAAGAGCATACTTATCATGATATTCCCAACCGGATATATTATTCTCAATAATACCCTTATCCGGTTCTTCTTGAGTTCCATCATCAAAATACCTTCGTCCGTTAAAACCTATAAAATCTTCTCCGTCGATGTTTTCAGCCAACACATTTAAAGCATTTGGTTCTATCCAATCATCACCATCCAAAAAGAAAACATAATCGCCTTTCGCAACTCTCAAACCAGCATTTCTTGCTTCACTTAACCCTTTATTTACTTGTGAAATTATGAACAGGTTCTTTATTTTTCCCTTGTATTCTTCTAAAATCTCCAAACTCTCATCCGTACTGCCGTCATTCACACAAATAACTTCGTAACTACCTTGGTATGTTTGATTTAGTACGGAGTTAAGGCAGTCACGCAGGTATTTTTCTACGTTGTAAACGGGTATGATAATAGAAAATAGAGCTTGCATTTAATTATTTTAAAAACAATTTGACGATTTGTCTTATTCTCAAAGCCAACAGCAGGTCAAAGTTAGTTGTTTTTTTTGGATTGTTTTTCAAAAAAGTAAATACTCTTGCTTGGTAATATTGATATAAGCGTTCTGATAGTTTTTCCGTGGTAAAAAAGAGCTTTTTTTTGTTTATCAGAATGATTTTTTTAATCAAAAATTTTAGCTCTATCAAATCTTGTCTTTTGAGTTCCTTTTTTTTCGTAAGCTCAATAAAATGAATAACATCCTCCTCGTTTAAACCCGGCAACGCACGTCTTAGGTACTCCACACGAATTTGTACATCTTTCGTCTCTACTCTATCATCCATTTTTGTTACCTGCACACCGTGAATACGGTATTTGTAAAGTACTTGTGGAATATTGGCCAACTTACAGTAAAAAATTGCTCTTGACCACAAATCGTAATCTTCGGCTGGAAAAGCATCCTGATTATACCGTAAGCCGTATCTTTCAAATTTTTCTCGCCGCCATACAGATGTTGCATGAAGTACAGGCGGAAAAAACATCATAGTAATTTTTATTTGCTCCGGGTCTCTGTCACGTATCCAGATATCTGTTTCTTTTCCAAATTTCTCCAACCCGCACGAACACAAATCAATATCTGGATTATTATCCAAAAAATCCACCTGAATTTGCAGCCTTTCAGGTAAAGAAATATCGTCTCCATCCATACGGGCAATAAACTCACCACGTGACAAATCCAAACCGATATTCAAATTATTGGCAAGCCCAATATTTTTCTCGTTCCGGTTATAGATAATACGCTTATCGGTAAAACTTTCAATAACTTCACGGGAATGATCTGTAGAGCAATCATCTAATACTATCAGCTCAAAATCCGTAAAAGTCTGACAAAGCATACTTTCTATGGCTTCAGCCACATAGTCGCCGTTATTATAAACGGGCAT
>Ga0116172_10000419_pt1 | contig 43996 bp, 40 predicted proteins | sample AD_UKC083_MetaG_FD_89799 | JGI IMG/M metagenome (GOLD analysis project Ga0116172, IMG submission 89799) | Active sludge microbial communities of municipal wastewater-treating anaerobic digesters from USA - AD_UKC083_MetaG | ecosystem: Engineered > Bioreactor > Anaerobic > Digestate | place: USA... | reverse complement strand
TGTGATGTTATGATCGCATTTTCAGGCGAGATCACGCTGGAAGAAATGCCCATGGAAAAGCCGTTTACCGAAGCCTCTATGAACCTTGACGAAAACGGAAAATATATCACGACTGATAAGAAGTTCAGAAAGGTGCTCCACAGCAGTCAGTACAATATCCTCGTTGTAGCCAATAAGTATCAGACAGGTTTTGACGAACCGCTGCTTCATTCCATGTATGTAGACAAGAAGCTGAAAAGCGTAGCAGCCGTGCAAACGCTCTCACGTCTGAACCGTACTTGCTTCGGAAAGGCAAGCACTTTTGTTCTTGATTTTGAAAACACAGAGGAAGACATCAAAAAAGCATTCCAGCCGTTCTATGAGGAATCTTCCATGGAAGGCGCAACAGACCTGAATGTGGTGTATGATCTCAGGAACAAGCTGAGTGAGTATATGCTGTTTTGATGTTGCAGGTCGTGAGCATGAGGTCTTAGCTTGGCATATCAGACATAATACTGAACAAAAAGGAATTCTGTTTACACCGTTAGAAAAAGCGGAAGGTAGTGATTCCCATAAATATAAATACTTCGATGATGTTGAAACATTGGTAAGAATATATAATAGCAAACTATATGATAATGGCACACAGCAAGCACGTAAGTTGATAATTAAGAATGAACATATTTTTATTGAAAGCTATAAAAATGATACTGTTTCTATAATTCAAACTGTAAAGAGTCTGACCACTAATGGGATTCCTAATCACGCTAACACAGCGAAGCGTTGGATAGATACTCAAGATAATAGCGATCTGTCAGATGAGAAAAAAGATGCCTTAATCAATTTGTTTGATAAATCGAAAGTGGCTTTGATTTATGGTGCAGCAGGAACTGGAAAAACGACATTGATCAATTATATTTCAACATTTTTCAAGGACTACTCCCGGTTGTACTTAGCTCACACAAATCCAGCAGTAAACAATTTGAAAAGAAAAGTGAACGCATCATCAAAATGCAATTTTATGACTATCACCAAATTTATTAATCCGTATGCTAAAGATTTAAAAAGAGACTATGATATTCTTATAATAGATGAGTGTAGTACTGTAAATAATCAAGACATGAGAGAGCTGTTGCGACTTGCAAAATATAAGTTGCTTATATTAGTTGGAGATATATACCAGATTGAAGCTATAGAATTTGGAAATTGGTTTAATGCAGTAAGATTCTTTATTCCTCCAACATCAGTATGTGAATTAAAAAAACCATTTAGAACAGAAAGTAAGCAATTATTAGACCTATGGGATAATGTCAGAAAAATGCAGGGCAATAATGAGGATAGTGATGTTTTCGACAGATTACAAGCAGGTGAGTTTTCGGCAGAACTGGATACTTCAATATTCACTTCTGCAGCCAAAAATGAAATTATACTTTGCTTAAACTATGGAGGACTTTACGGTATCAATAATATCAATCATTTCATGCAAGAAAACAATAGCGGTAAAGAGATTTATCGTGGCATACAAAGATACAAAATCGGTGATCCTATTCTATTCAACGATGCTGCCGATTCGTTTTTTAGCAGTGATGAAGATGAAGTTCCTGTTATTCATAATAATATGAAAGCTAAAATCGTAGATTTCGCTGTTTTAAATGAAGGTCAGGCAAATGAGTCGATTCAATTTGATGTCGAACTTGATAAACCTCTTATAGAATTAAATATGGATAATCGTAACTTCAACATCATAGGAACGAATCAGGAGGGAAACTCGATTATTCGGTTTGAAGTCTTTAAGAATAAAAGCACTGACGAGGACGATGATGAAACTTCAAAGACTACGGTTCCGTTTCAAATAGCTTATGCTGTCTCAATCCATAAAGCACAAGGTTTGGAATATGACTCTGTTAAAATAGTTATAACCGATGAAATAGATGAACTTATAACTCACAGCATATTCTACACTGCAATTACTCGTGCTAAGAAAAGACTGAAAATCTACTGGTCTAAAACTGTTGAACAGAAAATACTTGAAAGAATCAAGCCGATTGATAACCGTCAGGATATCGCATTATTGAAAAGCGAAATAGTCTGAGGTGATTTTAGGAGGGCGAGCTGCCGTTACTGACACCTCGCCCTCTTAGATTATTTGTCAGCATCACTGCACTCATCAAGTCCGTGCAGGAGTTGAATATAAACACACTCCGCACGTTCATGCTCCTCGCCGTCAGTTGACATCATAAGTTCCAGGAAATATGCTTTTGCTTCTTCATAGTCCGTCCAGACCTCACGTCTGCTGTTGCATATGGTAGTGACCTTGCGTGACTTCGGCATTGCCAATTCTGAGATTTTCAACATAGCTGTGACCTCCATAAGTTTTATTGTAGATACATTATATACCACAGCAAACCAGGAGTCCAGCTCTGCGGAGAATCTGTAACTATTCTTGTGAAATGCGCAGCAATACCGACACTTTCCCCGGTGCATAATAACGTGAATGATAGTATCGCTTATCTGTGGCATACTATCAATAACAGTCATTAGATTAGAGAAATTGTTTTCTGAATAGTTTTTCACTGAATTTTTATTCAGAAACTTGACAATGGCAAAGCGCTGTGGTATAATATCATTATACTGAAAAATAATTCAGAGAAAACATTTTCAGAAAAGAAGTGATACTATGTTTATCGGCAGAGAAAAAGAACTCAGGCAGTTAAATGACGAGCTTTCCTCATGGAAACGCAAAACGGCGGTGCTGGTCTACGGCAAACGTAGAGTCGGAAAATCCACTTTGCTGAGTGAAGCTGCAAAGAGCTTTGAAGGTGTCGTCATCAACCATATGTGCGTGACAAGCACCTTTGAGGGCAATATGGAGCTGATCTACCAGAGCGTTTCGGAGGGGCTTGGACTGCCCAATATCCGATTCGGCTCTCTCTTTGAGATGATGGACTACCTGAAAACGCTTGATAAAAAGATACTGCTCATCATTGACGAGTATCCCTACCTCAAACAGACCAAAAAGAAGAACGAGGTCGATTCCTATATGCAGGCGGTCATCGACAAGCTGCCCGAAAATGTCAAGCTGGTGCTTTGCGGTTCATACATCACAGTTATGAAAGAGCTGATGGAAGAGGGCAATCCGCTGTTCGGACGGTTCTCGCTGATACAGCATATCCGTGATTTCGACTACCTTGACGCAGCGAAATTCTATCCGGAGCTTGACCTTCGGGACAAGGTCGCCTTCTATGCCGTATTCGGTGGAAGTCCTTATGTTCTGGAAAATCTTGACACAGGTCTGACTATTCGTGAAAACATCGAGCGTCTGCTGCTGCCCGAAACGGGTCTGGTGCGGTCACATATTGAGAATGTCATGCTCAAAGAGATACAGAAGACTTTTGACGCACGGATTCTGGAGATCCTCGGCAACGGCAAGAAGCGTTACAGCGAGGTACGGGACAAAATAGCGAACAGCGAGACGGGTCTTCTCGATAAGCAGTTGAAGATTTTGCTCGACATGGAGACCATTCAGAAGACCGAGCCGATCAATCGCCGAAACGATAAGAAAAAGCAGTTCTATGAGATCGTGGATAATCTGATGCGGTTCTATTTCACGTTTATTTTCGGTAAAGCAGGGACGATCGCCCGTATTGGTGAGGAGCAGTTCTATAATCGAAATATTGACGCTGTTCTGGAGCAATTCGTCAGCAGACGACTTGAAGGCATCGCCCTGCAATACTTCCACAGAGCTGCTATGCTGGGCAAATACCCTGATATCGACGATTTCGGCAGTTATTGGTACGATGATCCTGCCACCAAAACCAACGGCGAATTTGACTGCGTGATACGGCGTGGGGAGCAGTATGATTTCTACGAATGCAAATATTTCGACCGACCTATGACGCTCGAAGAATGCCATCAGGAAAAGGAACAGCTTGACAGCATCAAAGGCATCACTGTGTCGGGCGTGGGATTTGTCTGCACGGGAGGATTTGATTTTGAGGGTGCTGAGGGATTCACACTCATTGACGGAAAAACACTTTACTTCAACGAATGAAAAAAGCCGCCGCTCAGGACGAACCTGAACGGCGGTTTATGTTTTCTTGTCATCCGTCTTGTCATCCACTTAGAATTTAGGGTGACAAATGGGTGACAAATCGTGTTTTTGAGCTATTTGGAAAATTTTGTTAAATTTCCAAAATTACAGAAATGCCGTATTTTAGCCCTTCATAGCCTCTTCAACAGCAACTGCGCAAGCAACTGTTGCACCGACCATTGGGTTATTACCCATACCGATAAGACCCATCATCTCAACGTGAGCAGGAACTGAAGATGAACCTGCGAACTGAGCGTCAGAGTGCATACGTCCCATAGTATCTGTCATACCGTAGGAAGCAGGACCTGCAGCCATGTTGTCGGGGTGGAGAGTACGTCCTGTACCGCCGCCTGAAGCAACTGAGAAGTACTTCTTGCCAGCGTCTGTACGCTCCTTCTTATATGTACCTGCAACGGGGTGCTGGAAACGTGTGGGGTTAGTGGAGTTACCTGTGATGGAAACGTCAACGTTTTCCTTCCACATGATAGCAACGCCTTCTCTTACGTCGTTAGCACCGTAGCAGTTAACCTTTGCACGGAGACCGTCTGAATATGCCTTGCGGAATACTTCCTTTACCTCGCCTGTAGCGTAGTCCATCTCTGTCTCGATGTATGTGAATCCGTTGATACGAGCGATGATCTGAGCAGCGTCCTTGCCGAGACCGTTGAGGATAACGCGGAGGGGCTTCTGACGAACCTTGTTAGCCTTCTCAGCGATACCGATAGCACCCTCAGCAGCAGCGAATGACTCGTGACCTGCCAGGAATGCGAAGCACTCTGTATCTTCCTCGAGGAGCATCTTGCCCAGGTTACCGTGGCCGAGACCGACCTTACGCTGGTCAGCAACTGAACCGGGGATGCAGAAAGCCTGGAGGCCCTCGCCGATAGCAGCAGCAGCGTCAGCAGCTCTTGTGCATCCCTTCTTTATAGCGATAGCGCAGCCTACTGTGTAAGCCCACTTTGCATTTTCAAAACAGATAGGCTGGATGCCCTCAACGAGCTTATAGATGTCCAGACCCTTTGCCTTACATACGTCAGCGCACTCCTCGATGGAGCTGATGCCGTAGTTCTTGAGAACGTCGAGGATCTGCTTCTCACGTCTCTCATATGATTCAAATAAAGCCATTTTACAAGTCCTCCTTATTCTTTTCTGGGATCAACGATCTTAACTGCGTCAGCAACTCTGCCGTACTGGCCCTGAGCCTTTTCAAATGCAGTATTTGCATCATCGCCTGCCTTGATGAAGTCCATCATCTTACCGAAGTTGATGAACTTGTAGCCGATGATCTCGTCGTCCTCATTAAGAGCGAGACCTGTGATGTATCCGTCTGTGAGCTCCAGGTAGCGGGGACCCTTCTTGAGAGTACCGTATGTAGTACCGATCTGTGAACGGAGACCCTTACCGAGGTCCTCAAGACCAGCGCCTACAACGAGACCGCCCTCAGAGAATGCAGACTGTGAACGTCCGTAAACGATCTGGAGGAAGAGCTCTCTCATAGCTGTGTTGATAGCGTCACATACGAGGTCAGTATTAAGAGCCTCGAGTATAGTTCTGCCGGGAAGGATCTCAGCAGCCATAGCTGCGGAATGAGTCATGCCCGAGCAGCCGATAGTCTCAACAAGTGCCTCCTGGATAACGCCTTCCTTGACGTTGAGTGTGAGCTTGCAGGTACCCTGCTGAGGTGCACACCAGCCGATTCCGTGTGTAAAGCCTGAAATATCCTTTATCTCCTTAGCCTTGACCCACTTAGCCTCCTCGGGTATCGGAGCAGCGCCGTGAGCAACGCCCTGTGCGATAGGGCACATTGTTTCAACTTCGTGCGAATAAATCATTATAAATACTCCTTTCGGTTTTTAGGCAGTCGGATAATCTGCCCTGCATACAAGATTTATTATACAACATTTCCCCTTCTTAATCAAGAAAAAACGATAAAAATACGGACTCATATTGTTATTACATACTAACATCAATATTTTACTTTTATGCTGTAAATGTTGATTTTCCGCGCGATTTGTTATATAATATTTCCGTCAGACTTTTTACAGCTTATTACAAAAGGAGTTGTTACAATGTCAGCAGATCACGCCGAAAAGGCTTGTGAGCTCTTTGCGGGAGGTCTCAACTGTTCCCAATCTGTATTCGCCGCTTTTTCCGATGTTACAGGCATGGACTATGACCTTGCTCTCCGCCTTTCTTCCTCTTTCGGAGGCGGTATGGGACGAATGAGGGAGGTCTGCGGCACCTGCTCAGCCATGTTCATGATCGCAGGTATCCTCTACGGTCTCGGCGGGAGCTACACCCACGAGGAAAAGACAGAGCACTACCGCCGCATACAGGAGCTGGCTTCACGTTTCAGGGAGAAGCATGATACTATCATCTGCCGTGAACTTCTGAAAGGGCTCAAGGTGACAAGCGATCCCGAACCTGAAAAACGCACAGAGCAGTATTACAAGGTGCGCCCCTGTATAAAATTCGTCCGAACTGCAGCAGAGATACTTGACAGATATATTGCCGAAGATCCGCCTGCCAAGAACAGATAGTATTATTTTTTCTGCACATTATGCAGATTTTTACATTTTGTTTATTGCAATCTCCGCGGATATGGTATATAATATATTAGTAAACTACCCTCTGAAATTTCATGACCCGAAGGGAAGTGATAGTTCCTATGAGTACAGGCAGAAGCTCCGAGATGATCCGTGAGTTTGTCGCCAATAACCGAAAGCTGTTTGAAAAATCCAACGAGAAATTCATTTATGCTATCGGACTGGCTCTCTGCTTTCTTGCTCATGCAGCATATCTGATAATGTTCATCGTTCTCAAAGTAAAAGAGATGCTGTACTTCAACATATTCAGCGTAGTATTCTACCTCGCACTGGTCATACTCATAATGACGCTCAGAAAGGGAAAGGACATACTGATCTGCGCCGCAGCCACAGAGATAATCGTACACGCCGCAATGGCTACATACCTCATGGGCTGGGCTCCGGATTTCGGTATACTCCTCATCGTCCTGATACCCATACTCTTCCTGATGATGAAGGGAAAGCTGCTGGTGCCTTATATTTACTCGGCACTTGCCATGGGCACCTTCATATGGCTGAGAGTGAGGAACATACACCACGCCGGGCAGAAGTATGAATTCAACGATAACAGTATAATCAACGCCCTGTATATACTCAACGCCCTCATCGGCGTTCTTGCACTGGTGTATACGCTTACAGTCTATATGCTCAACCGCGTTGATATGGAGTACAGACTCACAGCCCAGAGCGAGGAGTTCAAGAAGGCAGCGTCCATTGACCCGCTGACACAGCTCTTCAACCGCAGGGCTATGAACGAGAAGATCAGGGAGATCCGCCGCAACAGCGTTACTCCCAGAAGCAGATATGTCATAGGCATAGGCGATATCGACAACTTCAAAAAGATAAACGACACCTACGGTCACGACACAGGCGACAAGGTACTGGTCTATGTCGCAAACCTGTTTATAAGCATGATTCCCGAAGGCGGCTATGCTGCAAGATGGGGCGGTGAGGAATTCCTCTTTGTCCTCCCCGAATCCCAGATAGTTGACGGTCTGGACTTTACAGACCAGATGCACAAGTCTCTCAGGGCTCACACCTTCGAGATAGATGACTGCCTTTTCGGTGTTACCATGACCTTCGGCGTAAGCGAGGGTATCCCCACCGACAAGATCGACACCGTCATCACCCACGCTGACAAAAGGCTCTATAAGGGCAAGAACAACGGCAAGAACCACACCGAATATACAGATTGAAATAGCTCCCGCAAGGGAGCTATTCTTTTATATTCACAAAGCAAAAGGCTCCCGATTTTCGGGAGCCTTTCTTTGAGAGAGGGTATTATTTTTTCTCCTGTCATACAAGACTGTCGGTCTTGTGAAGGAGGAATTCCTGTATGCGGAGAGCGTCCCCTGAAGTAAGTCCCTCGGTGGACTTGTCAACATCGCCGTTGACCTTGCCCTTTTCTGTAAGGTGCTTTGTTTCGCTGCCCTTGAGACCGTACTTGTCGGGATTTGCAATTGACTGCATGATAAGGATAGCATCTGCAAGCTCTACCTTGCCGTCACAGTTGGTATCACCGTAAACTACGTCCTTGTCAACAGGATTTGTTGTTGTTGTTGTGGTTGTTGTGGGCTTGGGACCTGTTGTGGTGGTGGTAGTTGTTGTGGTGGTAACCTTGGGTGCCTCGCCCTGAGGATACTCATATACTACCTGTATGCTTGTATAAGTAAGCTCTACATGGTCTTCCTTCTCGGAAGCGTCCCACCACTGCTGGAGCTCTACCTTGCCTTCGATGATAGTTGCCTCAAGGTCTTCCTTGACCTTCTCATCGCCCTCGCCGGTCTCCTTGGTGAAGATACCGTCGAACTTGACTGTTGCTGTTGACTTGTCTCCCAGAGGAAGTGAATAGCTCTTGTATGTCCAGAAGCCTGTGCCGTCCTTGGCCTTTACGTTCATGCATACCGCGCAGCCTGCTGTACCCCAGCTTGAGCCTGCGGGAGAAGTTACCTTGCCGTTGATGACTATCTTTGAAAGGTGCTCTGCGTCCTCGATGGGCACTACAACGAAGCCCTTGTCATTGGTGAGAGCCTCTATGTCTGTGAACTCCTCGGTCTTTACCTCGGGTTTGCTCTCGGCATAGGTCTTGAGACCGTCGAAGGCATCAGCCTTATCGGAAACAACTACCATAGCTGCTGAGAATGCAGGGAGCTGAGCTGTTACCTTGTTATCCTTGACATCTTTGATGATGTCGATGAGTCTTATCTCCTCTGTATCGCCGTATACAGCGTAAACTGCTGCTGACTTATAGGTCTTGTCAGCGTTCTTGAGGTCGATGACAGCGTTCTCGCTGTTGTTCAGATCCTTGTTTGTTACCATTACAGTGACCTGTGAATCGTCCTTTGCATTTACAGCTGCGTAGGTGCTGGACTTGGAAACGTCCTCGGTTGAGGCAGGGATAAGTGTATCGCCGAAGCTTCCGCCCTTGCCGTCATAGTTGGTGTAGAGGTCGATACCCGAAAGGATATAGGACTCGCCGCCCCAGAGGGTTGCGAAGTAAACGCCCTGGTCGGCATAGCAGCCCAGTGCCTCAGCCTGTGCGATAGTACCGGAAGCATTGTCGCCGCCGCCGAAGTTATACTCTGAGATACCCAGCTTTGTTCCGGGATAATATGTGTCGATAGACTTCTGGATAGTGGGAAGTATGGGGACGTTCTCCATGCACCACTGTCCTATCCAGCTGTTCTCGGAGAAGCCTTTCTCGTAGAGTGTGCGGACGGACTGTAATCTGTCCTCGATTCCGTTTCTTGCGGACTCGGAGTAATAGTGTATATCAAGAACGTCCAGGAGCCTTGTGCCGCTCTCCTCGGAAGCCTTGTGCATCTGGTCAAGATAGCAGTCAAGATACCAGTGGTAGTTGTTTTCCTTCTTTACCTTCTCCCACTCGTCATGCTGATCGTCATCGTCAAGGTGGTCGAATGCGGTGTAGCCGTAGAGTGCGGGACCGAATACCTCGGCCTTGGGGTCCAGCTTCTTGACAGCCTTTGCCATCTCGATGGACTTGCTGCTCAGCTCCTCGATAGTTACAGGCTCGGGGTGCATCCTGCTGTGGGTGTCGTTCCAGAGAACAGGCTCGTTGTCAAGGCTGTAGCCCTGTATGCCTGTTGCAGACTGTGAGTCGCCCAGCTTGTTGATGATGTAGTTCACATACTCGTCCATGTAGACAACGCCGTCATCAAGGTCGGGAGTGTCCGCAAAGGGAGCGTTCTTTGTGAGGACCACCTTGTTCCAGCGCTTTGAGGGAGCCTTCTCCTCCTCGGTCACTGTGCCGTCCTTATCTGCCGAAACATAGCCTGCAAGCTGTAATGTAGTGAGCTTGTAGTTCACGTTGTACCTGGCTGCCTGTCTCGAGAGCACCTGTACGCAGTCAGCAGGGTCGCTGGAGTCCGAAAGGTTATTGTCGGAGCTGTGCTTCCAGTCTGAGCCTGCGTTTGAAGCGTTGGTCTCCCAGTTATAGGCGGTCATACGGTTACCGCCCTGACGTACTGCCGTTGCAGTGACGTCCTTCAGGTCAGCTGTGTACTGGTTCACGCCATAGATGAGGGGAGATATTTCCTTTCTCTCTCCCTTCAGGTCAACCGTCACGTTCATGTCGTAGCCGTCAGCCGCATTTGCGGTATTTCTCGGGATACCGTTCATGGGTGCGGTCATTGTGCAGCCCGAAACCACGCAGGCTGCAATGAATGCTGCTGTCTTTTTCATGTTTTTTCCTCCGTTTTCTCTCCGCCGTAATGCCGTCGGCGGATATTTTCAACAGCCTTGGCTGTTGTTTTCACAGTTCATTCTCTCCCCACCACGGCACCTGAGGCACCACCTCGTCCTGGACGCCGTTCTCACGTCTGAATGCACCCTGCATCCAGAGCTCCACATTGGGGTCCATATACTGGAGATAATTGGTTATGGTCTTTGCCAGCACCAGTATAAAGGTAAGTGGGATCTGATGAGTATAGCCGTAGAGTATCACCGATTTATCGGCTATATCCGCAGAAACTCTCCACACAAGTCCGAACCTGTCCATTCTGTCGATGATGTGCTGAACCTTTTCGAGGCCAATGCCCAGCCTCTCGGAGATCATCTCAACAGAGAACATCTTGTTCCTCACGCTTGCGCCAAGGTAGCTGATAATGCTGATGGCGTCGGCGTCCGCAAGAGTGTTGAACAGTCTTATCATATTGGTGGTGTCGCCGAAATAGGAGTTCACGCCGTTGTCGGGTATCTCCAGAAAGCAGAAGTACCTCAGATCGGGGCTTATCCTGGAAAGTGCCAGTTCCCTGTCGGTCTTGAGCCCTGCGTAGGTCTCATGCTCGTAGCTGTCGTGGAGCCTTCCCACGGAGTCGCTGTTGGGATTGCAGGCGCAAAGGGCGCTGTACATTATGCGCATGAATTTCTCAGAGCGCTCCTCGGGAGAGGCTGCTCTCAGCTCATCGTTGACCAGCTGCTCGATGTCTCTGTCCCTGTCCGCCACATCTACTCCGAAGAGTGAGTCCAGGGAGGTGCCCAGCTCCACCGCCAGTTTAGGCAGCAGCTCACAGTCGGGATAGCTCGTGTTCTCCCACTTTGAAACAGCCTGGGGCGATACGTTGAGACGGGCGGCGAGCTGCTCCTGAGTGAGTCCCAGAGCCTTGCGCCTTTTGACCAGATTTGTCCTGAAAACGCTTTTCCTGTCCATAATGCACCTCACATTCTCCTATCTCTTTACATTTACATTGTACCACAACCCAAGGTAGAGTTCAAGCGAATTATTATAGACTTTTTACAACCAATGGTTGAATTGAGTAAAAAATAAGCCGCAGAGGAGTTTTTATCCCCTGCGGCTTAATAATTATTCTACATTTTTCAGTGCAAGCACCTTTGGTATCTTCTTTATCCTGATGAAGTCGAACACGGTTATGATGAGATATGCTGCAAACACCAGCAGGAACTCCTTCACAAATCCCAAGAAGGGCATAACGAAGGCAAAGTATCCGCCCAGTCTCATGAGCATTATCTTCCATATCGCCTTCATAGCCTGATAGCCGATGACTATGGCAAGAAGCTCTGTCACGAATACAACTATGGCTGTGGTCACAAGGTACAGCGATGAGATCTCTCCGTTTTCATAGCCCAGTATCTTTACCATGGAGATGGAGCGTTCATTCTTCTCTATGATTATCTTTGTCAGCAGATAGAGGATTATCGCCGCGACTATCACGCATACATACTGGAAATACAGCGTATAGTCGCCCATGGAGTGGTCAAGCTGCTTTGCAGCCTTGAGCACATCGTCAGCAGTTATGGTCTTGGCAATGTACTTCTCGTCGATATCATCTATATGGGTATCAGACAGATAACCGCTGAAGCTGCCCTCATCTCTGTCAAATATGTCATTGAAGCGTTCATTGGACATGAACACAGCTATTCCCGCAGGATAATCGTAAATATCATATACCTTCCAGGTGTAGTCCACATTCTCATATTTCTCAGAGAGGACTATGGTGTCACCCTTGTCCACGCCGAATTTTTCCGCATAGGCAGTAGTGATATAGACCTCGTCCGCGGCAGCTCCGCTGAAATAGTCATCGCTGAGATCTATGTAGCGGCTCCCCTGCTCCGTACCGTAGACAGACACGTCCTCGGAATTGCCCTTGCTCCTGCGCTCAAGAGAGTATATGGAGAAAGGCTCCGCACCCTCAGCCGAGGTCCTGATTATATTGTCCTCATCGTCCTCTGTGGAGGCAAGTATCACCTGCTCCTTTGATATCATCATGTCCGTCATTGAGTCCTGATAGTATTTCAGTGTTGCAGGCATTCCCACCACCATTGAAAGCATGAGCATGATGAAGCATATTCCCACGAACATCATTATGTAGTTGGGTATGTTCTGTAAAAATACCCTCATGCGGAAGCGTGCGAAGAACTTCCACCTCGGCAGCCTTATGGCCTTCTTTCTGCGGACCTTTTTCAGGTCATGGCGCAGGAAGCGCAGGGGCGACAGCTTCAGCTTGCGTGTTATAACAACGAAGTTTATGACAAGCATGATGATAACAGGGATAATAGTTGTCTTGAGGAAAGCCTCTGAGGTCCAGATCGTCCTGTATGTGGGAAGGCTGTAGCTGTTGTAGTACATGGATACGACCAGATCCTTCATGCAGGTATATCCCAGTATATTACCCACAATTGCAGCAGCCGCCACAACTATGAGAGGTGCGCTCATGTAATAGCGTACCAGCTCTCCCTTTGTAAAGCCCGAAGCCCTGAGAGTTCCGATGACAGAGGCTTCCTTGTCAAGGGCTGTATTTATGGTAACTGCGGATATGAAGGCGAGAACTGCCACAAGTATATAGAGCAGCACTCCGCCCATTGCCTTATCATTGCCAAAATCATTTGGCGCAAAGGTGATAGCATGGTTGAGATAGGCGGGAACGAAATCCTTGATCTCCGTCTCCTCTTCCGCAGAAGCGGTCTGGGTGATGAGAGACTTGAGGAAGTCCTCTGACAGCTGCTTCTCGGCAAATACGTCCACGGGCTTGTCCTCGTAGATGTAGGCATACACATACCGGGTAGCTCCGCTCACACGCTCAAAGCCCTCTGCGGTGGTCATTCCCACATCGAAGGTAAGGGCGTCGAACATGGTGTCGGAGTTGTTTTCGTAAAGGGTGGTATAATCAGAGAATGAGCACAACCCCGAGACCGTGAAGTCCGCTCTGCCAACGTAAATGGTGTCCCCCACCTTTATGCCTGCATTGTCTGCGTGCATACGGTCTATCAGTATCTCGCGGTCATTCTTCGGAGCCTCACCGCTGAGTATATCGTATCGGTTTACCTCATCTCTGCTGGAGTAGACCCTTATCTTGCCCTTTGCCTCACCGTCGGCAGAGAGCTTTTCCTCAGGCTCCCTGCAAAAAAGCTCATACACCTTTACAGGTACAGGCTCGGTCTTTTCGTTGAGCTTATACCTGTCCGCCAGCTCTGTGTACTTCTCGTCGATAGTCTTGTCTATCTCATTTTTTGCCTCGTCCATAGCATCGGAGATGGCGTCAGTGTACTCCTGAGACTCATAGGCTTTCTCCAGAGCCTCCTCCACAGCCTTGTCATAATTCTCAGCCATGGCATTATCAAAGGCTTCGTCAATGGTCTGCTGACGCTGAGCCTCGTCTGTTTTCACGCCCATAGCCTCAGCAGCCTTCAGCTGCTGGTCAACGGCTGCGGCAACGCTGTCACGTATACCCTTTTCCACCTGCTCGCGGACGTTTTCCTCCAGCTTCTCCTTAACGGCATCGGTGACCTCTTCTTCGGCTTCGGAGTAGGCTCTTTCCTTCAGGGCAGCCACTACGTCTGCGGTCTCACCTGTTTCAATGGCAGCTATGAGCTTCTCGTCAGCTCTTGCGGACAGCTCGAAATGACCGCTCTCACGGTTGAATTTATCCGCGTTCTCTTCCGGGGACTTCAGCATACTGTTGTTGGCAACGTACATTCCCGAAACAAAGCCGATAGTCACCAGAAGCATCAGGAATATCATCAGATAGCGCTTCCACTCTCTGCGCAGGTCTCTCAGGACGCGCTTTTTCAGTGGATTTTTCGGGCGCTTGCCGAATGAGATATTGTTTCCTTCCATCTCAGTGCCCCCTTACCGCTCAAGCTCTGAGGCTGTTATCTTGCCGGTGTTGAGGTCATCGTAACGTATCTTTCCGTCGCGGAGCTTTATGACATGGTCAGCCATCTGCTTTATGGCTTCGTTGTGAGTTACCATGATGATGGTATTGCCGTATTTCTGGTTGACCTCCTCAATAAGGCGGAGTATCTCCTTTGAGGTGTTGTAGTCAAGGGCTCCCGTAGGCTCGTCACAGAGGAGTATATCGGGATTTTTCACGATAGCTCTTCCGATGGACACTCTCTGCTGCTGTCCGCCCGAGAGCTGATTGGGCAGCTTGTGGCGGTGCTCATAGAGTCCCAGTATCTTCAGCAGCTCATCAATGTCAAGGGGCTTGTCGGAGAGATAGGCTCCCGTTTCGATGTTTTCCTTGACGTTGAGGTCGGCTATGAGGTTATACATCTGGAAAACATAGCCCAGGTGCTTTCTCCTGTACCGTGTGAGTCCCTTTTCGTCCATGTCCTCCAGCTTGTCGCCGTTGATGATTATCTCTCCCGAGTCAGCATTGTCTATGCCGCCGAGAATGTTCAGAAGTGTGGACTTTCCCGAACCCGAGGGTCCCAGGAGCACACAGAACTCGCCCTTTCTGACTGTGAAATCCAGTCCCTTAAGAACATCCTGTTTTGTGTCGCCGCTTCCGAAGCTCTTTTTAAGTCCGCGGACCTCCAGAAATTTCTTTTCTGCTTCGCTCATTATCTTTTCCCCCTTATATCTCGGTTAGTGAAATCTAACTCTATTAATATTTTACCATTACATTACAGTAAAAATCAAGAACGTTTCAGACAAATACGGCAAACAATATTCACTGTAACTTTGTATGGATTTACTGTATTTCACCTTTTTCGCATATGAGCCATCCGAAAGCCCCAGTTAACGCATTACAGCCTAAAGCGGTATTCAGACAAGCCGGCCAGATAACAGGGTTATGCAAAACTAACAATAAGCTTTGACATAATGCCCCGATAAACTATATTTACCGACAAATTTGCTATAGCCTTATTGACTTTTCGTGTTAGCCGTGATAAACTTTTATTTGGTTAGCATAAGCTTACATTATTAAATGTATTCTTAAATGAAAGGGAGTATGGTTTATGATGCCGCTTAGTCTGGCAGATCAGGGAATCGAGCACACGATCGTGAAGATCGGCGGAAACGCAGAGGTCAAGAAGCACCTTGCTGATCTCGGCTTCACAGTCGGCGGACAGGTGACCCTCGTCAATCTGCTCGGTGAAAATGTCATTGTCAACATCAGGGGCGCCCGCGTGGCTCTCGGCGCTGATATGGCAAAAAAGATAATGGTGTAATGGAGGGAAAAAGATGAAGACACTCAGAGATGTAGCAATCGGAGAGACCGCAAAAGTCGTAAAGCTTCACGGTGAGGGCGCTGTAAAGCGCAGGATCATGGACATGGGCATTACAAAGGGCGTTGAGGTCTTTGTGAGAAAAGTAGCCCCCCTCGGCGATCCCGTCGAGATCAAGGTACGCGGCTACGAGCTTTCGATCCGTAAGGCTGATGCCGAACTCATCGAGGTAAAGTAAAGAGACAGTAAGTTCCTTTGATTTTTTAATATTTGTTAGAAAAATCTAACTTATGAAAGGAAGTTTTTTATGGCACTGCGAATAGCTCTTGCAGGCAACCCAAACTGTGGTAAGACCACCCTGTTCAACGCGCTGACAGGTTCAAATCAGTTCGTCGGTAACTGGCCCGGTGTTACCGTTGAAAAGAAGGAAGGAAAGCTTAAAAAGCACGATGACGTTGTCATCACAGACCTTCCCGGTATATACTCGTTATCCCCCTACACTCTCGAAGAAGTCGTTGCAAGAAATTATCTCATCGGTGAACGTCCCGACGCTATACTCAACATCATTGACGGTACAAACCTTGAAAGAAACCTCTACCTTACAACTCAGCTCACTGAGCTGGGTATCCCCGTTGTCATCGCCATCAATATGATGGACGTTGTAAAGAAAAACGGCGACAAGATCAACATCAGCGAGCTCTCAAAGAAGCTGGGCTGCAAGATAGTTGAGATATCCACCCTCAAGGGCACAGGCATCACAGAGGCTGCTGAGGCAGCTATCGACGCCGCAAAGAATGTAAAGACCATTCCCCAGCACACATTCTCGGGTCCCGTTGAACACGCTCTCGCTCACATTGAGGAGGCTGTGGTACACGATATGCCCGAGGAGCAGCAGCGCTGGTACGCAATAAAGGTATTCGAGCGCGATGACAAGGTACTGGAGACCCTCGGACTCTCTGAGGATAAGTTCAAGCACATCGAGCAGGATATAGCTGCTGCGGAGAAGGAGCTTGATGACGATGCCGAGAGTATCATCACCAACGAGCGCTATGAGTACATAGCTTCCATAATCAAGTCCAGCTACAAGAAGAAGGACGCTAAGGCGCTTTCAGTATCGGACAAGATAGACAAGGTGGTCACCAACCGCTGGCTGGGACTTCCTATCTTCGCCCTCATCATGATAATCGTCTACTACGTTTCCGTTACCACAGTTGGTACATGGGTAACAGACTGGACCAATGACGGACTCTTCGGAGACGGCTTCCACCTGTTCGGCATGAGCGGCGATTATGATGATGCTACAGACAAGTGGGCAAACGAATTCGTATTCACAGACGGCGTAAAGGCTGTTGTTGACGAGGCTGCTGGCGACTCCGACATCAAGGGTGCAGACGAGCTTCAGGGCGCTATCGAGGACGGTGACTTCGGCGCATTCGAGGAAGCTTACGGCAGCTACGTTGACGAGTTCTACAAGAACGAGGAGACAGGCGGCAAGGTTTACGACATTGACGCTGCTCTGGGCGAAGCTCTCGACGAGGAGGGCGAGTTCACAGCTCCCGATCCTGCCGACTACGGCACATGGGTACCCGGTGTCCCCGTGCTTGTTGAAAAGGGTCTGGACGCTATCCACTGCGGCGACTGGCTCAAGAGCCTTATCCTTGATGGTATCGTAGCAGGTGTGGGCGCAGTTCTCGGCTTCGTACCCCAGATGCTGGTGCTCTTCATCTTCCTTGCTATCCTTGAATCCTGCGGATACATGGCAAGAGTCGCATTCATCATGGACAAGATCTTCCGCCGCTTCGGTCTTTCGGGTAAGTCCTTTATCCCGATCCTCATCGGTACAGGCTGCGGCGTTCCCGGTATCATGGCATCGCGTACAATCGAAAACGAGCGCGACCGCCGTATGACTATCATGACAACAACATTCATTCCCTGCGGAGCTAAGCTCCCCATCATCTCCATGATCGCAGTTGCACTGTTCGGCGGTGCATGGTGGGTAGGCCCCAGCGCTTACTTCCTTGGTATGGCTGCTATCATCATCTCGGGCATCATGCTCAAGAAGACAAAGATGTTCGCAGGCGATCCCGCTCCCTTCGTTATGGAGCTCCCCGCATACCACGTTCCTACCGTAAGCAACGTTCTCCGCTCAATGTGGGAGCGCGGCTGGTCCTTCATCAAGAAGGCAGGAACCATAATCCTTCTTTCATCTATCGTTATCTGGGCAGGCTCAGTACACGGCTGGCCGGAAGGCGGTGCATTCGCATTCGATCCCGATATGGAGCTTGCTGATTCTATCCTCGGTCACATCGGTGACGCAGTCAAGTGGATATTTGCTCCTCTGGGCTTTGATGACGCAGCTGCTACAGTTGCTACTGTTATGGGTCTCGTTGCAAAGGAAGAGGTTGTCGGAGTATTCGGCGTTCTCGACTTTGAGGGACTTTCAAAGCTTGCAGGCTACTCATTCCTGGCATTCAACCTCCTTTGCGCACCCTGCTTCGCAGCTATCGGTGCTATGAAGAGAGAGATGAACAGCCCCAAGTGGACACTGTTCGCAGTTGGTTATCAGTGCGTATTCGCTTATGCAGTATCACTGGTCATCTATCAGCTGGGCTGCCTGTTCACAAGAAATGTTCACGTTATCGGACTCATCGTTGCTATCGCAGTTATCGCTTTCATGATCTATATGCTGGTTCGTCCTTACAAGGAAGCAACCAAGCTTGAGAAGAAAGTAAGAGTTTCCAAGAGCAAGGCATAAAAACAATTATCCCCCGTCCTCTGACGGGGGGAAACTTACAGGAGGGATAAATATGATCGGATGGCTTTCGGCAAACCTCGGAACTATAATAGTCGCATTGATACTCATCGCTGTTGTGGGACTTATCCTTTACAAGATGATAAAGGACAAGAAAGAGGGCAGATCATCATGCGGTCACGGCTGTCAGAACTGTGCCATGAAGGGCACCTGCCACAGAAAGTGAACGCTGCTTCCTGTCCATAGATACAGACATCTTCACAAAATGCCTTAATATGAAAAGCCCATGTCTTGATGACATGGGCTTTTTGTTGTATCGTCTTACTTTCTTGCCTGTGAAAGGGCGTCCTTGACTGCGGCGATAGCGCCCTCAGCGCTTCTTGTAGCTCCGCAGCTCGCGTCAACATCGGCGCTCTGTGCCGACATTATCCTGCCTGGGATAGCCTTTTCAGCCATTACGCACCAGTCTGCATCATCGTCGGGGAAGCTGAGACTGATAGCGGTTATAACGTCATTTTCAATAGTGACATCGGCATAGACTGTTCCCTCATAGTCCTTGCCCTCATCGGCAGGAGAGGTTCCCGTGCCTGTGAAGGTACCGTTGTTGTAGATGTACTGGACCTCTGGCTCCGCAGCAGCCTGCTGCTGTTCCTCCTGAGGAGCCTCCTCCTCTTCCTGGGAGCTGTTTCCGCTGCCCTCCTCAGTGTCCTTATCTTCTTCCTTATTCTTTTCTTTGTCTTTGTCCTTGTCCTCATCGGACTTCTTTTCCGCTGTGGTGGTCTCGGTCTTGTTCTTGTCGTCCTTCGCCTTAGTAGTCTTTACAGCTGTTGTGCCGCCCTTTTCCTCGTCCTCAGCCGCAGCTGTGGTAGTTTCGGCGGAATCATCACTTGCAGCCTTAGTCGCCTCCTCGGAGAGGACCGCCTTCTTGCTGCTGTTGCCTGTGCGCTTGGGAGCCGCCTCCTTACCGGGCTGCATGAAAAGCATAGCTCCGCCTGTGAGAAGGACTACAGCCGCTGTACATACAGCGTTGAGAGCTCCGCTCTTTGCAGGCTTCTTTGACTTCACATACCACTTTCTGATACGGAATATCGCATAGCCGAAGAAGACTACCGAATAGAGAAGAATGCTCAGTATTACATCTGCTCCGCCGCGCTTTGCCTTGGGGAGATAGATGACCATGATGTGCACATAGATGAGTGCGTAGAATACATAAGCCGCGCGCTGGATATTCTTCCAGGTCTTGGGCTTTATCTTCTTTCTTATGGTCTTGAATGACAGCACCGTAAGGGGGATCATGATGAGCATGAGTATGAGACATACCACACAGGTGGTGATGAACTCGGTGCTGGGAGAGATATTGTACTTGCTGAATGTGGATAACCTGTCAAGATATGACAGCGTGTATGTAACGGCATGAGAAAGGGTTATGAGTGCCGCAAAGATGGACAGCTCGCCGCGGATTGGCATTATCTTCTTTATGGCTGCCGAGCCGTTGGGAAGAGCTGCTGCCCAGGCTACTGCACACCACAGTGCACAGGCAAGGGCACCCTTGTTGAATATTCCCAGGACATAGGTGCTGAACCACTCGGGGAACTTTATATCAGCCTGTCCCGCGGCAAATGCTGCTGCACTGAGCACAGCGGCTGCGATATAACATACTGTGGGCTTCTTTTTCAGAAGGTCTGCGCCGAACCATACAAAGGCTGCTGTCAGAATTAGGGATATAAGAAATATCATACTTGCTCCTGTCCGAAGGCAATTTGCCTTCTACATAAAATTATCCCTGTAAGATACTCCCCCGCGTCATTGCGGGAGAGTATTTCAGGGAATGTGAAAGGAATGGAGAGTTATTCTGTTATTACTTTCTGCGCTTGCTGAAAGCTATTGCGCAGGCTCCTGCTGCTGCAAGTGCCATGATGGGCATTGCTGCGGAGGTGTCTCCTGTCTTGGGGCTGTCTGACTTTGTTGTAGTCTTTGTAGTTGTCTTTGATGTTGACTTAGCCTTTGTTGTAGTAGTTGTTGAATTGCCTGTAGTAGTTGTTGTTACGGGATTTGTGTCTATCTCGAAGTTATAGGGCTCTGTGTAGCCTGTAGCTGTAACTGAGAGGCTGTACTTGCCCGAGCCGTCGAATACATTTGTCTCGCCTGACTTGGCATCCATCTTTATCTCACCTGTTGCAGGGTCAACGATAGTAACACCGCGGCGTCCTGTATTATAGGTGTTCTCGCCTACCTTTACGGAGGAGATGTTCTTGAGGAAGTTTGCTGCGTCATCAGCTGTGAAGCCGTCTGCTGCAACAAGCTTGCCGTCTGAATACTTTACGGGAATGTCGCTTGAGGTGAGCATGAAGTTTCCGCTTACGTCGGAATACTTGCCGTTGGAATCAGAAACAGTCAGTGTGTATCTGCCGGGCTTTGCATTTGTATAGCTGATAGTGTTGCCGGAAACTGTGAAGCCCTCTGAAACTGAACCTGTCTGAGCATAGTCAGCGGGGAATACAGAGTTGTCAAACTTTACTGAGCCGCCGCCTGCCTTGCCCTCCTCAACGGAGAGTGAGTCTGCCACCTTTACAGGGAGGTATACGTTCTGACCGGAAACTGTGCTGTAGCCGTTAAGAGTGATGAATGTTACCTCTGTGATGGTCTGTCCCTGTGAGCTCTTGTAGTGCTCTGAGGAAAGTGTATTGCCGTGGCTCTCCTTCTGCTTGCAGCCTGCGCCCCATGAGATAGCGCCGTTGCGCCAGATATTCTCAAGAGCACGCATACCGTAAGAGGTGCCTTCCGAGGTCTTTACGATAACACCGTAGATATCAGCATTCTGGGGGATCTCGCTTACGCTGATCTGATAGTCGCCGTAGTTTGATCTTGTGGAGACCTTTACCTCGCCGCCCAGAGCGTCCTCGCCGTTGGTATCTACCAGCTTGCCGAAGGAAGCCTTGCCGCCCTCAACTGTAACGGGCTTGTAAGCTGCGGGAGCTGCGTCAAGTGCTGTGAAGTCATACTTATCTGTCAGTGAATCAAGGTCTGCCTGTGAGATGCTTACGGGATAGATAACGCCCAGGATCTTGCCTGCGCCGTCGTTGTATGTACCTGCACAGAGACCGCCGTTCTTCCATGAGCCGTCCTCCTGTACGGAGCCTGTATCTGTCATGTTCCACTTGTTTGCTGTTGCTGAGGATACTGCGTCAACCTCTACGCTGTTATTGAGCTCTGCTGCATAGAAATCAGCATAGGGGATCTTCATCATGCCATAGACCTGGTCGTCAGCTGCGCTTGCTGCGCAAGGGATAACAGAAGCAGCTGCCAGAAGAGCTGCACTGAGAATCGATAATGATTTCTTCATTGTTCTAATTCAACCTCTTTACAATTATTTATATTTTTATTATGCTATTGTAGCAGCGATCTCCTTGATCTTAGCGAGATCGTCGTCGGAAGGAGCCTCGTTTACGATGATGCCCTCGCCGTTTACCAGCTCAGCACCTGCTGCCTTTACTCTCTCCTCCCAGTTTCTCATCCATTCGCCGTCGCCCCAGCCGTAGGAACCGAAAAGAAGTACCTTCTTGCCGCTGAGTGAAGCCTCTGCTGCTGTGAAGAAGGGCTCGAACTCGTCCTCCTCAAGTACCTCTGCGCCCATAGCGGGACAGCCAAAAGCGATAGCGTCATAGTCAGCAACATTGCCGCTGAACTCGGAAACACTGAAGAGCTCTGCATTCGCGCCCTCTGCTGCTGCCTTGGCCATAGCCTCTGTGTTGCCTGTGCCGCTCCAATAGATAACTGCTGTTTTCATGATAATTCCTCCTTGGTTATTTTAAGAGCCTGAAACATATCAAGCCCCTTGTTTAATCTATCGCACAGAATATCTCTGCATCGACCATAAATATTAAATGTCCGCTGTGCCGACTCAACGTCTCCGTAGACCTTCCAGCAGCCGCACAGCAGGCAGTTCCTGCCCTGATTTTCGATAAATCCCCTTATATCCTCCAGCGGATACCCTAAAAACGCGCCTATCTCATGAGGGAAGCTGCCGCAGCTAATACGATCTGTCAGCAGTGCAAGCTTTTCTTCAAAGCTCATGTCAGCAGTATAGCCGTGATCTGAAAGGAAATCCTCAACATCTGCCCTGCTCAGCCATGCGCTCAGCAGCTTTTCATGATAGACGTATATAAGCGTGCGCTCCCTGCACCTGCACAGGATCCTCATTTTAAGGCCATGTGCCGCAGCCCTCTCCGCAGAAGCTTCAACGTAGCTTCTCACAGCCCCCTCGGACTGGCTCACGGAGACCAGGTTCGCGCACTTCACGCCGAGAAGCGTCGGCGCGGTATGTATTGCAAGAGTATTCTCGAATTCGTGCTTTTCACATTCAGACATAGCTTCCTCCCCATTATGCTACCCTTGTCCCGGACCGTCCTGAGACAGCCCGGAACCACCGTTTTTTCCGGCAGGATAGTCAGTAGCCTTCCCTGCTATTTCTTCGTACAGCAGGACTACGCGTAATTGGTAAGCAGCTGTTTCAGCGCGCTCACACTGGAACTGTGAATGTGCTCCACAGGGATCCCGTGCTTTTCCGAACGCTTTTTAACGCCGCTGAGCATTTTGTGAGAACAGGTACCGGTAAATACTACCATCAGATCGGGAAAGCCGATCTTGTTCTCGAAATCCGCAGGCATCTGAGTGAATACTTTGGATTTGATGTGGAATGATTTGCAGATGTCCTGATACCGTGTTGCCATACGGTCATTGCCGCCTACGATCACAATACTCATGGGTCCCTCCTTGTTAATGGAATGTTATGTAAATCTAACAGATCTTGATAAAATATACGGAGATGTACTCCGCATAGCTTTATATAATAGGTTAGTTCGTTCTAACCGAATAGAATTATATCATTCAGTTTAACATTTGTCAAGGCTGTTATACTGCCTGAATGTTAGTTTTGTAAAACATTCTCATGCACCCCGTTGACAGGTCTGTGAAACTGTATCTTTTGCACAGATTTTTACTGCCCTTTCTTTTGGGAGTTGCCTCTGTGCAATCCTCATGCTCAGCCCGCTCCGCAATAGCCGTATAAGCCGATTTTATGCTATATAAAGGGAAACGGCTCCGAAAGAGCCGCTCCTGTATATCCGGTTTTATTCCATGCCCTTGAGCACTTCCACCATGTCTATACGCTTTATTCGCCTTGAGAACATGAAGCCCACCAGCACGGATATGAGCATTACGAATGCTGCCGCTATGACATAGGTCAGGGGACTTATATAGCAGGGCCAGTCAATAGCATCGCCGTTGGAGTCCATCATCGCCTGAAGTGGTGCCCTTCCGAGGGGGATGCCCAGTATAACGCCTATGACCGAAAGCCACAGATTCTGTGTGGACAGCAGCCTTCTCACTGCCTTGCTCTTGAAGCCAAGCACCTTGAGGGTAGCAAACTCCTTCTCGCGCTCGTTGAAGGAGAGATTTCCCGAGTTATAGAGCACGATGATGATGAGAAGCGCCGAGAAGCCCACCATGAAGTACACCAGCAGGTTCATTACCTCCATGTTCTTGTCGAAGGCAGCTTTAAGATCTGTCATGCTGTGGACTGCGGAAACGTAGTCCCTGTCCTCAGCAGCGGTACAGTCATTTTTGGAGACCATCATGGCAGGGGGCAAAATCAAAGCCTGCCGCCTCATAGTCCTCACGGAGCATGGTTATGCCCGTTACGGAGGGGTGACGGGAGATGAGACCGATAGTGTTCTCGTTCCACTTGTCGCCTGTTGCGGTCTTCCAGTAGACCTTGTCCCCTTTTTTCAGTCCCAGCTTCCTTGCCTGCTTCATGGTGAGAGCCACAGTACCCTTCTCCACGGGGGCAGACGTTAAGGTCAACATCGGACACACGGAAGAGTCCCTTGCCCTCGGTCACGGAAAGTGTGCAGCTGATTATGTCGTCGGAGGTGGGGTGCGGGTCAGCTGCCACGGATATCATATTCATGGCAATAAGCTCGCCGTCTATCTCGCTGCGAAGCTCCTCTGCGTCATCTATGGAAGCGGAGTCCTTGAACAGCACCTGCTCCTCATAGTTCTGTATATCGCTGAAATACCAGTTTTTCACATAGTCCACGGTGTCGTAGGCACCCAGTCCCAGGGTCATTATCATCATGCCCATGCAGGTGCCGAATACGCCCATGAAGGCTCTCATCTTTGAACGGGAAATATCTCTGAGATTGTACCTTGAGTTGAAGCCCAGCTTGTTCCAGAAGGGCAGCTTCTCGAAAATACACTTCTTTGCCGTGGGAGCGGCAGCAGGTCTCAGCGCCTCCGAGGGATGTATTTTCAGTATCTGCTTGCAGCTCACATAAGCCGCCGCTGTGCAGATGAAAACTATCACCGCCGCAAGCATTATGCTCTTGTAGTCATAGCCGGGGCGCCAGTCAGGCACCTGATAGAACCTGCTGAACATATCCACCATGAGCTTTCCGAAGGTGAAAAGTCCCAGCACCATGCCGAGAACGCAGCCGATAGCAGAGATGACGAAGCTGTAGCTGAGGTAATGTGTCATTATCTTCCGCTTCTTCATGCCGAGAGCATTCATGGTACCTATCTGTGTGCGCTGCTGAGCTATCATACGCTTCATGGTGGTGACGATTATCAGCAGAGCTATGGCAACGAACACGAATGAGAATATGTATGAGAAGCTGTCATGCTGCTTCAGCTCGTCGGTGAGACGGTTATAGCCGTCCACGCTCTTGCGGTCGCCGATGAAGGAGTAATTGTCATCAAGGGCGGAAGCAATATCGTCCTCCAGTTTGAGAGGGTCACCATCACAGGTGAATATCATCTCGTTGTTTATGCGGAGCTCCCCGGGGAGCACCTCCTGAGCCAGATAAACGAAGCCGATGTTATGGAAGTCCGTATCCGTATCCGAGGAAGCGCAAACGAACTCGTATTCGGGAGTTGCGATAAGCCCCTTTATCTCCTTTTCTATGTCCTGTCCAAGAACATGAACGGTCAGCCTGTCGCCGATATCCAGCTTCCATGCCTCGGCGAACCTGTAAAACAGCCACACGCCCTCAGTGTCGGCAGGGTCATAGTCCGCTCCCTTCATGGTGTAGGGCGCCGTCACGGAAGCACTGTCCTGAAAAATGCAGTACATCTCCGCAGTGTTGTACTTCTCGTCCGCCTTGCCCAGTATCTTTGTCCTGAGCTGAACGTCCTTCACCTTGTCCAGAGCCTTTACCCTGTCAGCCTCATCAGTGCCGAAGCCTGAGCCGTATATCCAGCCGTCGGAAAAATTGGCTTTCTTTTCATAATCCTTCCTTGCGGCATTGCCGCCTATAACATTTGCCTGAAATCCCGTATAGCACCACATTGCCACCATGGACAGTATGAGTATTGACAGGAACTGTGCAAAATTCGCCCGCATATCGCGGAGCATCTTCTTCCAGAGCATTTATCCTTTCCCCCTTCTCGTCTTACCACTCGATGTCATTTACGGACAGGGGGCTTTCATTGGTCTTTATGGACTTTATCTTGCCATTTCGCATATGTATTATCTTGTTGGCGCACTTGGCAATGTCCGCATTGTGGGTTACCAGTATGACGGTATGACCGTTCTCGGTAGAGAGCTTCTGAAGAAGGTCAATGACCAGCTTTCCCGTCTCGGAGTCAAGGGCTCCCGTAGGCTCATCGCCCAGTATTATCTTAGGATTCTTGGCAAGAGCTCTCGCGATGGAAACTCTCTGCTGCTGACCGCCCGACATCTGTGTGGGGAACTTGCGCTTCTGGTCTCCCAGGCCTACTCTCTCAAGCATCTCATCGGGGCTGAGGGCGTCCTTTTTAATGTCCTTTACCAGAGCCACGTTCTCGTAAGCCGTCAGGGACGGGAGAAGATTGTAGAACTGGAATATAAAGCCTATGGTCTCAGCACGGTACTCCGAGAGCTTGTTGTCATTATATGACGAGATCTCATTGCCGTCAACGATGACCTTGCCCTCCGTAGGCACGTCCATGCCGCCAAGCATATTCAGCACAGTGGACTTTCCCGCACCGGACTGTCCCAGAATGACCACGAACTCTCCTTTTTCAATGGTAAAGCTCACATGGTCCACAGCTACCTGCATACCCTCGCCTTTGCCATAGGTCTTGACTACGTCTTTGAATTCAACTGCTGTCATAATTATATCCTCCTAATATCCCTTTTTTGTCCGCGGAAAAAGCAGTCAGGACCGCGAACATTTCTATTATATCATACTAACTAAAATTTTACAAGAAGTAATATCCACGCATATTTGTTCGTGTTAGCACAGTGCAACTTTCAACCGTGTAAGTTCCCTTTTGTTTGTAATATCTTTCTACAATTTTTTTCTGAGGTCAGAACAGAGATGTGATTATTCACAAAAATCATGAATTCACGGTTACTTCATTGACAACTGTAAAAAATAATGTTAGAATTAAATTCGTTAGCGATAGCTAACGCGAATAAATCATTGCAGGCTCCTTTCGGTCTGCACTTCCGGATAAGGTGCATATTCAAGAGCCTGCACGGATCAGTGCGTGCTGAGCACGCTGATAAATACACGCCGTATTCTTCATTGCGGCAGATCGGAGTAAAATTATGACATATCTTGAAATTGAAAAGGTCATCGGCAGAGAGATCATGGACTCAAGAGGAAATCCCACAGTTGAGGCTGAGGTTTATCTTGTGGACGGTACAGTTGCAAGAGGTACTGCTCCCAGCGGTGCTTCAACAGGCGAATTCGAGGCACTTGAGCTCCGCGACGGCGACAAGAGCCGCTATCTCGGCAAGGGCGTTCAGAAGGCTGTTGACAACATCAACAACGTTATCAATGATATCCTGGTTGGCATGGACGCTTCCGACATCTACGCCATCGACAAGGCTATGATCGAGGCTGACGGCACCAAGGACAAGTCAAAGCTGGGCGCTAACGCTATCCTGGCAGTTTCCATCGCAACAGCAAGAGCAGCTGCTGAGGCTCTCGGTATCCCGCTGTACAGATTCCTCGGCGGTATCCAGGGCACAAAGCTCCCCGTTCCCATGATGAACATTCTCAACGGCGGCGCTCACGCTGACAGCGCAGTTGATACACAGGAATTCATGATCATGCCTGTAGGCGCTCCCTCATTCAAGGAAGCCCTCAGATGGTGTGCTGAAGTATTCCACACTCTCAAGAAGCTCATCAAGGACATGGGCGACGTTACAGCCGTAGGTGACGAGGGCGGCTTCGCTCCCAACAAGCTCACCAGCGACGAAGAGGCTATCGAGAAGATCCTGGAGGCTATAAAGGCAGCAGGCTTCGAGCCCGGCAAGGACTTCATGATCGCTATGGACGCTGCTTCCTCTGAGTGGAAGAGCGAAAAGGGCAAGGGCTTCTACAAGCAGCCCAAGAGCGGTAAGGAGTTCACTTCCGACGAGCTTATCGCTCACTGGGAGTCACTCGTAGACAAGTACCCCATCATCTCCATCGAGGACGGTCTCGACGAGGAGGACTGGGAAGGCTGGCAGAGAATGACAGCTAAGATCGGCAGCAAGGTACAGCTGGTAGGCGACGATCTCTTCGTTACAAACACAGAGCGTCTCTCAAAGGGCATCTCTCTCGGCGCAGGAAACTCCATCCTCATCAAGCTGAACCAGATCGGTTCCGTTTCCGAGACTCTTGAGGCTATCAAGATGGCTCACAAGGCAGGCTACACAGCTATCTCATCACACAGATCAGGCGAGACAGCTGACACAACTATCGCAGACCTTGCAGTAGCTCTCAATACCTGCCAGATCAAGACAGGCGCTCCCTCAAGATCAGAGCGTGTTGCAAAGTACAATCAGCTTCTCCGCATTGAGGAAGAGCTGGGCGCATCTGCCGTATATCCCGGAATGGCAGCTTTCAACGTAAAAAAGTAAATTCATGATACACCTCCCCTAAAGGAAACGAGCCCGAGGCAGCACATAACTGCTTCGGGCTCGTTTTATATATGCTTATCTGCTTTCCTCCGTGTCGAGGTCGGTCATGCTTTTCAGTCCTATGGCAAGGGTTGAGGCATTGTGCAGCAGGGCAGATACCGCAGGAGGCAGTATGCCCAGCGCTCCCAGAACTATCAGCCCTGCGTTGAAGCTGATGATAGTACGGTAGTTCCATGCGATACGCTTCATGAGAGCGTCGCTGAACCGTTTCAGCTCCACCAGTGAGTAAAGGTCCTCGGCGGAAATGGTAATATCCGCTATCTCACGGGCTATGGCAGCTCCCGTGCTGATGGCTATGCCTGCATCAGATTCGCTGAGTGCAGGTGAATCGTTTACGCCGTCGCCTATCATGATGACCTTTCTGCCAGCCTCATGCTCACTGCGTATGAAGGCAGCCTTGTCCTCGGGGAGCACTTCCGAATGGTACTCATCCACCCCTACCTTTTCCGCAACAGCCTTGGCGGTGCGCTCGTTGTCGCCTGTCATCATCACTACTCTCGATATGCCTGCCTTGTGGAGCTGCTCCACCACCTGTGAAGCCTCCGCGCGGAGAGGGTCCTCTATACATATTACAGCCGCTATCTCCCCTGCTATGGCAAGGTAAAGGTGCGAATACTGCTTGGGCAGGTGCCTGAACACTCTCTCATCGGGGATAAGGCACTTCTCGTCCTCAACTACGAAATGATAGCTGCCTATGAGGACTTTCTCACCGTCAACAGAGCTTGATATTCCGTGAGCCACAACGTATTCCACCTTGGAATGGCGCTCCTCATGTAGAAGTCCCCGCTTCTCTGCCTCCTCCACTACCGCATTGGCGATGGAGTGGGGATAGTGCTCCTCAAGACAGGCTGCCAGCCGCAGCATTTCCGCCTCGTCTCTGCCGCCGAAGGTTATTACCTCAGCCACCCTCGGTGAGGAATAAGTGAGAGTTCCCGTCTTGTCGAAAACTATGGTATCCGCCTCGGAGACCGCCTCAAGGAAGCGTCCGCCCTTGACGGTAATGCCTGCCCTGCTGCACTCCCTCATGGCAGAGAGTACGGATATGGGCATTGCAAGCTTCAGTGCGCAGGAGAAGTCCACCATTAGTATGGACACCGCCCTTGTGACGTTTCTCGTCAGCAGCCAGGTGAGGATAGTTCCTCCCAGGCTCCAGGGCACCAGCTTGTCCGCAAGATGAGCAGCCTTGTTCTCAGCTGTTGATTTCAGCTTTTCCGACTCCTCTATCATCTTCACGATACGGTCATAGCGACCGCCGCCTGCTGTGCTCTCAACGCAGACAGTACACTCGCCGTCCTCAACAACAGTTCCTGCATAGACGTATGAGCCCTCGCTCTTGTGAACGGGTACGGATTCTCCCGTCATTGAAGCCTGGTTCACCATGGCGTCCCCTGCGGTGACCTTGCCGTCAAGGGGGTATCATGGAGCCTGTGCGGACTACTACCATATCTCCCCTGCGGACCTCGGACACGGGCACAAGCACTTCATGCCCCTCGGAGGTCTTCAGCCATACCTGCTCGACTCCCAGGGACATAGTTCGCGCAAGGTCGTCCACGGAGCGCTTGTGTGTCCATTCGTCAAGAATATCGCCCACCTTCAGCAGGAACATTACTGAGCCTGCGGTGTTGTAGTCTCCCCTCAGCAGGGAAACGCCTATTGCCGTGGCGTCAAGTACAGCCACCTCTATCTTTCCGTGAAGCAAGCATTTTATGCCCCTCGCTATGTACTTTACAGCTCTTATGATGGATATTATCCTTCTTATGGGTGCAGGCAGCAGAAGCTTGTGCAGGAGCCTGTGTGTTACTGCGGAAACCAGCTTCTCCTCATATTCGCGGTTGAGCTCCCTGCCCGTATGCTCGGGAACCATTTCCGCAGCCCTTTCGTCATCAAGAGACAGCTCCGAAAGAGCCTTTATGACAGCCCCTCTGGGACATTCATAGCTGATAATAATATCACAGGTCCTGTCAAAGACCTTCACGTCCCTGACGCCGCTGAGGGCGGCAAGGCTGTATTCAGCTATATCAGCCTGTCTGAGCGTCATTCTGCTCCGACAGATATGCACCCTGATACGTCCCTTTGATTCATGCAGTACAGTGCATTTCATATCTATTCCTCCGTCCTTATACAGAAACAGACCGCCTTGGCGGTCTGTCATTCCTTACAGCTCCTCAGCTGCATTCTCGGTTTTTTCTCAGCTTCCTCGCAAGCGTCCTCAATGAGGGCTGCTTCCTCCTCCGCAGCACGCTTTTCGTTTATCTCCTTAGCGTCTGCAAGGATATCGTCGCAGTTCTCACGGACTGTGGTAACAGTTTCCATTACGCTTTCCTTAGCGCGGAGTACAGCCGCAGTTGCGTTGGTGTAGCACTTCTTGGCATCCTTGCTGGATAATACCTTGACACCTGCTGTGCCGAAGAGCACGCCGCCTGCAAACAGACCGAGCTTTGACCATGATATACCTGCCATCAATATCACCTCGAATTATTGGTATCGGTAAGGACTTTTTCCGCCCTTCCATGATTTAATTCTACAACATCTGAGGGCTTTCTTTCCGCTCCGAACAGTTAAAAAAGTTATACCGCCCTATCCGCGGATATCCCCTGTTATACGGGAGCCGCAGTCCTTTCAGCCGTGAAATGCTCCATTCGGACACCTGAATATTTCCTGTAGTCACGGGGACTTCTCCCCATAACGTCACGGAACGCCTTTGCGAACTTGCTGCCGTTGTCATAGCCGCAGTCCACCGCAATGTCAAGGATATTCCTGTCGGTGGTGCGGAGGAGCTCCGCAGCGGCATACATCTTCTGACGTCTCAGATAGGCGTACAGCGAACAGCCGTAGACCATGCGGAAGCAGTACTTCAGCTTGGTCTGTGAGACTCTCATCATCTCCGCCAGCTGAGCAATGGTGTAATGTTCATTTAAATTTGCGCAGGCGAAGGTGCAGACCTTATCCGCCACCTTCATCTGTTCGTCGGTGATGCTGTGCTCCCTTGCCTGAGAGGTATTCATATCAATGTCACCCAGAGCCATGAGCAGCTCTACCGCCTTTATCCTCATGAGACCTGCGGAAGCCTTTTCCCGCAGGTCCCACAGCTCCTTGAATATATGTACAGCGATGTCGGGGGTACCGTTCAGGTACAGTGCTCCCCTCAGCCTTTCTGCCAGCAGGGCAGGCACTCTCTCCGCACCGTCAAGGAGCTGTGAAAGCTCCTTCATGTCCCCATTCATATCCGCCAGCAGAGTAACTCCGCTGTATTGTCCCGTGGGGTATCTTGCTCCCGTATCATCGGGGCTGCATCTGCGCATCATGTACTCATCTGCGGATAGATAATAGCAGTGCTGTGACCCGCGGTATTCGCTCCTGCCGCCGCAGCAGAAGCTGACCTCAAGGAAGTCACCCGTAACAGGCGGTGAAGCTGCGCCGCCAATGCTGAAAATATCATGATATATGAGACTTACTCCCGAAAACAGCTCATAAACGGTCAAGCTTTCCACCTCTTTTCTGTATGTCCATGACTGAGCCGTTACTTCTTGCCGATGAGGAGCTTTGAGCCGCCAAGTCCCAGAGTTGCAGCCTCAAAGCCTGTCATGAAGGTGCCGTCGGTGGTGTCTATGAGCTCAACATACTCGTAGCCCTCGCTGCGGAGCTCCTCTGCAAAGCGCTCCATATCGCCGTATCTGGACTCTGACATAATATCGTGAATAGTGAAGGTGCCGCCCTTTTTCAGTACGCGCAGGGTCTCCCTGAGAAGCTGCTGCTTGTCCGCACCTGTGATATTATGGTAGACGTAGTTGCTGGTGACGGAGTCGAAGCTCTCATCGGGGAAGTCAAGAGAAGTGGCGTCGCCCTGATAGAACTCCGTGTTGCTGACACACTCGGCGTCGGCGTTGTTCTCGCATAGCTGCTGATTGAAGGAGGCATACTCCCTGCCCCAGCGGTCAACGCCTATCATTCTGCCCTGAGGGTTGCGCTTTGCGCAGGCAATGGTGAGAGCACCGCTTCCGCAGCCCACATCAAGTCCCACGCCTCCCTTGGGAAGGTCTATGTACCTTGCGGTGCCCTCAACTATCTGCTTTGACAGCTTTCTTGAGCCGTTATATGAGAACTTGCCGTGAGCATAAATGCTCCAGGCAGCCATAACTCCGCATACGGCAGTGCCTGCACCGAGGGCTCCCGTGACCACAGTCTTAGCCGCAGGTGACAGCTTGTCTCCGCAAATGACCGCCGCCGCAGTTCCTGCCGCAAGAAGAACAGTCCCCGCAGTCAGAGCCGCCACCATGCCGTTCGGCACCCAGTTTTTATATTCAGCTTCCATCTCTTTTCCTCCGTTTATGGATTTTGCATAAATTTATGGTTTCAAATGATATTTGTATTAGCTAACATAGTTAGATAAAACAAACACAATATTATTATACCACGTTATCCCCTGTAATTCAAGAGGGTAAACCAAGGAAAACAGCTTTTTCTCAGCTGATAAAATGAAAAGGAAGAGACAACAAACAACATTGTCTCTTCCTTCCCTTGCTTCTTTCTTCCGTCCGTTCGTTCCTTCGTCTCTTCCTGACCTGCTCCATTCAAGGGACAAGGGAAGGAAGAAACAAAGAAAGAATGAATGAATGAGTGAAGAAAGGAACGGACGAACGGACACTATAATGTCTCTTGGGATGAGTCACACTTTCCGCACCTGCTGCAGCCGTTGCAGCTAAGCCTCATTCCGCAGGTATTGCACCTCTCCCCGAAATAGGGGACGTATCTGTCCTCGTCCCTGAGAGGATAGCCAAGGCTGTCATAGAGATCAAATCTCACAGGCTTTCCCCTGAAGCTCATACCCGATTTATACGCCTGTATGCTTGAGAGACCGCTGCCCTCTATACGGTAGAGTCTGCCGTCCTTGATGAACCTTCTGCCCGTTCCGCAGAACACAAAGGTCACGTTATTGTCCAGGCACTCCTGCCGCAGCAGCTTCACCCACTCAAAGTCACAGGGACGGGCACCGTCGTAGTTCTCGCCGTCGCAGAGCACCTGCTCTATCTGTCCCGTTTCCAGATATTTCCTTATGCTGACCTGTCCTATGAATGGTGCACACATGACTCCTTTATGTCTGAAGGGCAGGTCAAGGAGTATGGGTATGCGCTCATCGGCACGGCGCTGGTTCTCGGCGGTCACGTTGAAGAAAATGTTGTCCCAGCCATCGCCCCAGTCCTTCGGCAGGCACTTCTCCACCCTTTCGGGACGCTTGGTAAGCAGGAAGAACACCACATCACTGCGTATCTTCATGATATCCCACGCCTCGCTGCGCCACTCATCGGCTTCCTCAAGGAAGAAGTCAGAGGTCATGCAGACCCTTATCGTCTCGCCGCTTTTTATTTTGTAATTGCCGTTCCTGTCCTTTGAGAGAGGATAGCGGAACCCCGCCTTTGTGCGGTATATCTTCGAGCCGTCCTGGTCGCGGAGCCTGTCCAGAAAGTACATATAGCAGTTCGCGCAGCCCTCGCTGACCTTTGTGCAGCCATGCCATGGGTTCCATATATCGTGCATGATATCCCTCCTCAAAAAAGAACTTACGTTCCTTTTATTATAAAGCATATCTAAGGAATTGTCAAGTCTCCTGCAATATTGATTTTTCTCAGCATTTGTGTTATACTGTACTTACAAACAATAAAAGGAGGAACTGCCATGTTCTGGGACAGAATTTCAGGTCTTTACGACTTATTCGAGAATATCTACAACGGCAAGAACTACAAAGCCCTCGGCGTCAGAGTTGCCCGATATATAGACAAAACCGACCTTGTACTTGAGTGCGCCTGCGGTACGGGAGCTATCACCCGTCATCTGGCACCTGCCTGCAAGGGTATCATCGCCACAGACTTCTCCGTGGGTATGCTGAGGCAGACCGGGAAAAAGTGCAAGGACTTCTCCAACGTTAAGCTTCGCCGCGTTGACATGACCGCCCTTAAATGGAAGGACGAGAGCTTTGACAAGGTAGTTGCAGGCAATGTCATACACCTCCTTGACGATCCCGAAGCTGCAGTTAAGGAGCTTTACAGGGTGTGCAGAAAGGGCGGCAGGGTCATTATCCCCACCTACATCAACCGCTCCAACAAAAGCGCAGGTCTCATGGCAGGGATAATAGGCAGACTGGGCGCGGATTTCAAGCGGCAGTTCGACCTTGAGTCCTACAAGAGATTTTTCGCGAAAGCAGGCTATGCTGATACGGAGTTCTTCGTCATAGAGGGACGTATGCCCTGCGCAGTCGCCGTTATCACCAAAGCATAAGCAATGATCTGAGTATCGCTCTGTGAGCGGTACTTTTTTCATAAGCAGATAAAAAGACACCCCTGCCGCGGATGGCAGAGGTGTCCGTGAAAAGCTTGTTCAGTTGGTATGCCACTGGCTGTTGAGGAATTCCACTCTCTTTTCAAGCCAGTCGTGCAGGAAGGCAGCAGCCTCCGCCTGGTTGGTGCACTCCTTTGCAGGAGCGGAGAGCTCAGCAGCAAAGATATCATTATTGATTATATTGTTCCACTTATCATAGTTCTTTGTGAAATCGCCCTGATACTTGCTGCTCTCGTCGGTGACAAGCTGGCAGGTGCGCTCAAAGACGCCGCTGTCATAGGCTTTTGTCCACTTCTGCTTTACGATGTCCTGGTACCAGTCCTCATTGGCGATGACAGCCAGCCAGGGATTGATGGTGTAGTAAGCGCCGTTCTCCTCAGGACCTCCGTCCACGTCGGGAACTATATTTGCGGCATAGAAGCCTGTTCCGTCGATACATCTGTTCTTGTTGCCCATAGCGGAATCGAAGTCCCAGGGAGCTTCAAAGCGGAGCTTTTTGCTGCCCTCTGCGCCGAAGTCGGCGTCAATATAGAAGCTTGACCAGTAAATATCCGCGTCGCAGGTCAGCTCGCTGATGATGTACATATCCGCCAGCGAGTCAACGTCCACCACGTTCTCAACTGCCTGCTGAGGAGTGATATTGCTCGCAAGAGAGAGTCTTGTATTTGCCGTCAAAGACATAAGCCTTGTCGTTGTAGGCAGCCTCATACATTATCTTGTAGACATTGTTGACGTAATTCTCAATAAAGTCATGCTGCTCTGCGGAGTTGACAGTGCTCTTGATAGTCATGCCCATAAAGGGCTTGGGGTCATATTCGTCCTTGGGAAGCGGATCAATAGTCCTTCCGCCGCCGCCCTCGCCGTCAAAGGGAGTGAGGGGAGCATTGTCCGCAAAGTCCAGAGGGAAGCCGTGAAGCTCGTCCTCGTTGTAGAAATAGCCGTCATACTCCATGAAATAGCCGATATCCGTTCCTGTGTAGCCTGTTTCGGGCTCGGTGATATTGACTCTGTGGGAGCTTACCTGCTGCATATCCGAGAGCAGGTACACGCCGTAGTACTCGCCGTTTATCTCCACGGAAACAAGCTGTGAGTCCGCAGCGAAAAGGCCATCCTCCTTCATTATCTCCCGTGAGGCATAGAGGGCAGCCCTGTTCCTGAGCATGGAGGCGTCCTTGTACTCAGCCAGCAGCAGCCAGTTGCGCTGCTCAGCCCCGTCATTGAGACCGAGAAGGCTCTGCTTTTCCGTGAATTTTATCCTGAGAGGCTTCTTGTCGTAGGTTGTGGTCCAGTTTCCTCGCACCTTCACCCTGCCCTCCGAGGAGTCAAGAAGGGTACTTCCGTCGGTATCCCTGAGGGTGATAAGGCAGTCCTCATAATAGGGCTCGGGAGGTATCTTATAGCCGGGAGTCCATGAGGCGATGAGCTGGGAAACGTGCCCCGCAACAGGCTCTGTTACGAAGTCCATGACGTTCTCAGCCTTGCTGACTGTCTCTATGGAGAGAACGGGAAGAGTGCCTGCTGATGATGTACTGTTGTTAGTATTGGGGTTCTTTGATGCCGAGCAGCTGCATAACATAAGGGCTGCAAGGGCAGCAGAGAATATTTACGTTGCTTTTTTCATAGTTTAGCACCTCGAATTAAAAGATACACCTATTATACCACAGTGCCATTATAATTGCAACCTGTTATGATTAGTAAGCCTTAACACAGCCTTTTTCGCGGCGAAGTATCATATAACAGCAACTTTAATACCGCGCCTCTTGCTATTATCAAACTTTTATGTTATAAGCGGGGAGCCCCCGCCCCCTTTTTCGCGGCGAAGTATCATAAAACGGCAACTTTAATACCGCGCCTCTTGCTATTATCAAACTTTTATGTTATAATGTAATGTAACTACGCAAATATAAAGATATCCCCTCCTCCCGAACTGCGGAGGATAAGATAAGCGGCAGCCAATGCCGCACCTGTCAGACTGGAGGCAATAGGATTGATTATTACAAAAACCCCCTTCCGTATGTCATTTTTCGGCGGCGGAACAGATATGGAGAGCTTCTTCAGAGAGCACGGCGGCGCAGTTCTTTCCACGACTTTTGATAAGTACTGCTACGTCAACGTGAGACATCTCCCAAGATTTTTCGACTACAGCACGGAGCTTTCCTACTCCACCACCGAGCGCGTCACCGACGTTGAGTCCATCGCTCACCCTGCTATCAGGAACGCCATGAAGATGCTGGATATGCACGAGATAAGGCTCACCTACGAAGCTGACCTCCCCGCAAGGTCCGGTCTGGGAACAAGCTCCTCTTTCGCAGTTGGTATGCTCAACGCCTTCTACGCCCTCAAGGGCAGATATGCCGACAAGAGAAAGCTTGCGGACGAGGCTATCCACCTGGAGAGAGTCCTCTGTGACGAGGCAGGAGGCTGGCAGGATCAGATAGCTGCATCCTTCGGCGGCTTCAACAGGATAAACTTCAATGCCGACGGCTATGAGGTGCTTCCCGTTATCATCAGTCCCGAGAGAAAGAAGCAGCTCAATGACAGCCTCATGATGTTCTTCACGGGTTTCACCCGTTTTTCCGCGGCAGTCCAGCAGGCAAACAACCTGGGAGCTGCCGACAAGACTGCTCAGCTCATGGAGATGTACCGACTTGTTGATGATGCCGAGAAGGTGCTCACAGACCGCAATGCAGACCTTGATGACTTCGGAAGGCTCCTCGACCACACCTGGAAGCTGAAGCGCCAGACAGGTTCAGCAGTCAGCACCGACAGCATCGACGCCCTCTATGAAAGAGGTACTGCGGCAGGAGCTCTCGGCGGAAAGCTCCTGGGCGCAGGCGGAGGCGGATTCCTGGTGTTCTATGTGCGCCCCGAGGACCGCAAGAGAGTCAGGGAGGCTATGAAGGACCTGATGTACATTCCCTTTGAGTTTGAAAACAGCGGTACTCAGGTGATACACTACACACCCGAGACCTACGAGCCGAGGGTGGATGAGTGATATGAAAACAGTTATTATGGCAGGCGGCAAGGGCACGCGAATAAGCTCAGTCGCCTCAGATATACCCAAGCCCATGATACGCATTCAGGGCAAGCCCGTGCTGGAGCACGAGATAGAGTGCCTCCGCAGCCAGGGCTTCGCCGACATCATCATTACGGTGTCACATCTTGCCGAGCATATAATGAACTACTTCGGCGACGGAAGCGGCTTCGGCGTGAATATAAGCTACTATCTGGAGGAGCAGCCTCTTGGCAATGCAGGTGCGCTGCTGAAGCTCCGCAGCGAGCTCACGGAGGACTTCCTCCTGCTCAATGCTGACGCGGTGTTCGATATCGACTTCAACCGCTTTGTGGCTTACCACAGGGAAAAGGGCGGACTTGTCACACTCTTTACCCACCCCAACAGCCACCCCTATGACAGCGGTGTACTCATCGCGGACGAAAACGGCGCGGTGGAGCGCTGGCTCACCAAGGAGGATGTCCGTCCTCAGTGGTACAGGAACAGAGTCAATGCGGGACTTCATGTGCTGTCGCCAAAGGTACTGGATATGTGCGGCATAAGCGCCGATGAAGTGGGCTGCGAAAAAGACGGAAAGACCGTAAAGGCTGACCTTGACAGGCAGATACTCAAGCCCCTCTGCGGAAGCGGAAAGATGTTCTGCTATGACAGCCCCGAGTACGTCAAGGATATGGGAACTCCCGACCGCTATGAGGCGGTATGCGCGGATTTCGCCGCAGGCAGGGTGACTGCCCGTAACCTCAAACACAGGCAGAGAGCGGTATTCCTCGACCGTGACGGCACTATCAATAAATATGTGGGATTTCTCCGTGATATAGACGACTTCGAGCTGGAGGAGGGCGCTGCACAGGCTGTAAAGCTCATAAACGGTTCGGGCAGCCTTGCAATAGTCGCCACCAATCAGCCCGTTATCGCACGGGGCGAGGTGACCTTCGGGGAGCTGTCGGAGATTCACAACAAGATGGAGACTCTCCTCGGACAGGAGGGCGCTTATCTGGACGGCATCTACTTCTGTCCCCACCACCCCCACAAGGGCTATGAGGGAGAGGTACCAGAGCTGAAATTTGACTGTGACTGCCGCAAGCCAAAGGCAGGTATGCTGCTGAAGGCAGCTGAGGAGCTTAATATAGACCTTTCACGCTCATGGATGGTTGGCGACGGCGAGAACGATATCCTGGCAGGCAAGGCGGCAGGCTGCCGCACAGCCCTCATCGGTGAGGGAGACTTCGGACAGGATATGACCGTGGACAGCCTTCTCGCATTTGCGGAGAGGTTCGCTGCGGAAGAAGGAGAAAAATAATGGACGAAAAGCTTATGAAGCACATAGAGCTTCTTGTGGAGAGATATCCCTCCCTTGAAAGCGCAAAGGACAGTATCATCGCGGCTTATTCCCTTATGGAGGAGAGCTACGGCAGGGGCGGAAAGCTCCTTATATGCGGAAACGGCGGCTCTGCCGCAGACGCAGAGCACATCGCAGGAGAGCTTATGAAGGGCTTCAAACTGCCCAGAAAGGTGGACAAAGCATTCGCGGACAAGCTCACCGCTGCCGAGCCCGGGCTGGGAGCCGTACTGGCTGAGAATTTGCAGGGCGCACTGCCTGCCATAGCCCTTGACAGACACCCTGCACTAACCACCGCCTATATGAATGACTGCGAGCCCCTGCTCTGCTTTGCACAGCAGGTAAACGGCTATGGCAATGAGGGTGACGTGCTGCTGGGCATTTCCACCTCAGGGAACAGCAAAAACGTGCTCTACGCAGCCACAGTCGCAAAGGCTAAGGGCATGAAGGTGATAGGTCTCACAGGCGCAAAGGACAGCCGTCTTGCGACGCTTTCCGATGTGTGCATAAAGGTGCCACAGACCGAGACATACATGATTCAGGAGCTCCATCTCCCTGTATACCACTGCCTCTGCCTTATGTTGGAGGACCATTTCTTCGGATAAAAATATGACCCGTAAGCGGTAATGAGCCGTTTACGGGTCTTTTCATTTATCTTGCGAACCATTCTTTCATAACGGTGTGTATCTTTACCAGCTCCCACTCCTCGATGACGTAGGGTACCATGGCGTACATATATTTCAGGAATGTCCTGCTGAACACTCCCCTTTCACGGGCAAATCTGCGGAAGCCCTCGATGTCTGCGCCGTTGTACACCTCTATGCAGACGCAGCCGCCCATTATGCGTACCTCCTTCACTCTCGGGTCGGAGAAGCCTTCCATCTCGCGGCGTGTTATCTCCTCGATACGGTGTATCTTCGCCATATAGTCCCCCTTTTCAAAGAGCTCTATGGACTTGAGAGCCGCACAGCAGGCAAGAGCATTTCCCATGAATGTGGGACCGTGCATGAGAGCGTGAGTGGGGTCGTCACTGTAAAAGCCTTCCCACACCCTTGTGTTGGCGACGGTGACCGCATGACCGATATATCCTCCGGTGAGAGCCTTTCCCAGCACCAGTATATCGGGAGTTACAAGGTCTGCTACGAAGCGGTTGCCCGTGCGTCCGAAGCCTGTTGCCACCTCGTCAAAGATGAGCAGCACATCGTACTCGTCACAGAGCTGACGGGCTCTTTGGAGGAATGACACATCGTACATCCTCATGCCCCCCTGCGCCCTGCAAAAGGGGCTCCACGATAAAGCAGGTCAGCCTTTCTCCGCAGTCCGCGAAAGCCTTTTCCAGAGCGGGCAGCTCCGTGGGGATATGGATAACTCCCTTTTTCTTCTCGTTGGAGCTTCCGAAGGCGAAGTGATAGTCCTCATCGTCCCCCACCTCCATAGCCTTGAAGGTGTCGCCGTGATAGGCGTGTTCAAGGGCGAGGACTGTGTCACGCTCTGAGCCCCGGTTGGTGTTGAACTGGAGAGCCATTTTCAGAGCCACCTCCACCGCCACGCTTCCCGAGTCGGAGAAGAAGCAGTAGTTGAGGTCCCCGGGCAGCCATTCCTCCAGCTTGGCGGAGAGCCGCTGCACAGGCTCGTGAGTGATACCGCCCAGCATGACATGAGCGAACTTTTCCAGCTGACCGCTGATAGCTGCATTCATCTCGGGGTGGTTGTAGCCGTGGATAACGCTCCACCAGGAGGAAACGGAGTCGATAAGGTCAAGACCGTCCTCGGTGTACAGGTGGACTCCCTCGGCGCGAGAGAGCTTTATTGGCGGGTCAAGTGTCTTCATCTGTGCATAGGGATACCATATCATGTCACACACCTCCGTAAAGCTTTGTAAGCTCGTCTGCACTTATATCAAGGTCGGCAGCTCCCCGCTCCACGCAGGCAATAACGGGAACACTTGTGAGCTGCTGACACATACTGCGGTTATCCTCCTCCATAATGCCGCCCTGCCAGTTGTTGAAGATTATGCCCTTTACAGCAATGCCGCGGTTTTTCATGTATTCGCAGGTGAGGACAACGCTGTTGATAGTGCCCAGACCCGCATCTGCAACGATGATGCAGTCCAGTCCCAGAGACTTGATAATGTCCTCAAGGAGTATCTTCTTACCGTCCCAGCGTATGGGACAGATGATGCCGCCGCTGCCCTCTATGGTGATGAAGTCGTATCGGCTGCAAAGGCCGGCAAAACGGCTCTTTATTACGTCAGGCTCTACAGGGGAGCCCTCAATTCTCGCGGCAAGATGAGGTGACACCGCATTTTCATAGACGTAGGGACACATCTCCTCCAGGGGCTGTTCAATGCCCGAGACTGTCTTTACATGGAGGGGGTCTCCGGGAATGAGAGCGCCGTCCGCTCCCCTTTCATTGCCGCTGACAGCCGCCTTGAAGTAAGCCGCCGATACTCCTGCTTCACGGAGCTTTTTCAGTATAAGCCCTGTAATATAGGTCTTTCCGATGTCCGTACCCGTACCTGTCACAAAAATTCCTCTGCTCATTTCTGTCTCCTTTCTATGTCAAAGCCCATACCTCTGAACATAGCGGTATCGTCCGCGATACCGTTGCCCGAGGTGGTGAGCATATCGCCTGTGATAGTTGAATTTGCTCCCGAGAGAAAGGCTTTCCTGCCGCAGCCCTCCATGAGGTTCCTGCCTGCTGCCAGCCTTATATCAGCTGTGGGGAGAATGTACCTGAATATCGCCACAGTCCTGAGGATATCCTCCTCGGAGATGGGTGTCAGCTCCTCGAGGGGAGTGCCCTTGATGGGGATCAGGGAGTTAATGGGCACCGAATCCACGCCGAGCTCCGCAAGGGTCAGAGCCATATCCACTCTGTCCTCCCAGATTTCGCCCATGCCGATTATACCACCCGAACAGACCTGAAGCCCTGCCGCCTGAGCACGTTTTATGCAGGCTGTCTTCTCGTCGAAGCTGTGAGTGGTGCAGATATTTGGGAAGTTGCAGCGCGAGGTCTCGATATTGCAGTGATAGCGCTTCACGCCTGCCGCCTTCAGTCTGCGGAACTGCTCATCGGTCAGCAGTCCGTGGGAGCCGCAGAGCTCTATGTCCACGCTTTCGTTCATGCGGCTGTAAGCTGAGACCGCCTTGTCAAAGTCCGCTCCGCTTAGAGTTCTGCCTGCGGTGACTATGGAGAATCGGTGGACACCCTTTTCGGCGTTGTGGCGGCACTCGTCCAGTATAGCCTCCTCATCGAGAAAGCCGTACTCGTCCACGCCTGTGCAGTTGTGGGCAGACTGGGCGCAGAATTTGCAGTTTTCCGGGCATCTGCCGCTCCTGCCGTTGATGATGCTGCAAAGGTCGATATGGTCGCCGCAGAGCGTCTTTCGGATACGGTCTGCTCCCTCAAGAAGCTCGTCAAGGTCTGCGGTGATGAAGGCGGAGGTGTTGTCCTGTCTGCCAAGGCGTCTGCCGCTGATTATTTCGTCTGCAAGTTTAAGAAAGTCCATGTTTACACGCTCCTTACGCTTTGTTTATTGATTACGGGAAGAAGCTTCTTCCCCAGTACGGAAGCCAGTATGCACAGGCATATATCCCCGGGAACTGCCAGTACGAAGCAGTATAGGAAAAGCGGGGCAATACCTATGGGTTCTCCCAGCCAGAAGCGGCTTATGAGCCAGTAATACAGCATACCCAGAGCGTAGACCACCGCAAGTCCCAGAAAGCAGCCTGTCAGCAGACGTTTCATGGTAGGAGCGCCACTGTGTGCAATTGCACCTGTTATGAAGGCTCCTGCTATAAAGCCGATGAGGTAGCCGAAGGTGGGCTGGAAAACGTAGCTGATACCGCCGCCCCCCCGTGAACACGGGAAGTCCCGCAAGTCCGAGAAGGACATAGCTGAGCACGGCAACCGCGCCCTTTCTCGCGCCGAGGAGCAGTCCTGCCATGGTGGTGAAAAGAAGCTGGAGCGTAAAGGGACAAACGGGTACAGGTATGCGGATGAACGCGCCCACGGCGGTAAGCGCCGTGAACAGGGAAATTAGTATAAGGTCTCTTGTTTTCATAATGCACCTCTGTATGTTGATGTTAAGGCTATTATAGCACTGTCAGCTGCGTTTGTCAACCTGTTTTTGCGGTTTTGGTTGACATATGTGCCGGTATAAGTTTTATCTATAACAAACAGGCTTGCAAAAAATACTTTTATATGTTATACTTAGTATATCAATAGGATTTATATGAGATATGAGGAGATGATATGTATGAAAATATCCACCAAGGTCGAATGCGGCATAATCGCTCTCGTTGATATTGCCGTGAACTCCGCTAAGGGAGACATCGTCAAGGTCGCGGCTATTTCCGAAAGGAACAATATCTCGGCGAAGTACCTGGAGCAGATACTCCCCCACCTCAGACAGAGCCATATTATCAACAGCGTCAAGGGCGCAAGCGGCGGATATGTTCTCGCTCGTCCCTCCGCAGATATAACTCTGAAGGAGATAGTGGACGCTCTCGACAACACCATTCTCTCACACAGCATATTCAGCGAGAAACTGGACTCCGCCGCAAATACGGCAATATCACAGTGCCTGTGGGAACCCGTCACCCACTATATGCAGAACTTCTCCGCAAAGCTCACCCTGAGAGAGATAACGGACAGGTTCAGTGAGATACAGAATGCGGAGTCAGAGGCTCCCATGTACTATATCTGAGCGCAGCCACCCGCGTAAACAAGACAGATATCCACATAAAAGATCTGCCCCCGAGCATTACGAAGTGCTCAGGGGCATTTTTGTTGATTTGATAAATCATAATTTAGCGTAATACCTTGCGGCAACTATGAATGGGATTCCAAAGGGACTGTGTTCCTTTGGCAGAGTCCAGAGGCAGCGCCTCTGGTGGGGTTCAAGGGGCAGAGCCCCTTATTACGTCAGGCGCCTCGCAAGGGGTGAATCCAAAAACAGTCCGGTGGACTGTTTTTGGAGAGGGGACGCCTTGTAAGAGAAGGCGTCCCCTGGTTGAG
>Ga0116172_10000415_pt1 | contig 44090 bp, 46 predicted proteins | sample AD_UKC083_MetaG_FD_89799 | JGI IMG/M metagenome (GOLD analysis project Ga0116172, IMG submission 89799) | Active sludge microbial communities of municipal wastewater-treating anaerobic digesters from USA - AD_UKC083_MetaG | ecosystem: Engineered > Bioreactor > Anaerobic > Digestate | place: USA... | reverse complement strand
GCAGCCCTTGCTGCGGAGAAGTCTTATGACGCTTCCGTCGGTGCCGAACTGAGGGGCTGCATAGCCTCCGGCGGCAACGATGACTCTCCTGCACGGATACTTCTCACCCGATGCGGAGTGTATCCTGAAACCATCATTGGTGCTTTCGATAAATGTGGCTTCAAAGTTGCAGCGCTCGCTGATACACAGCTCCTCTGCGCGAAGCCTCAGTGCGGACAGAACAGTAGCCGCGCTGTTGCTCTTAGGGTAGATACGCCCCTTCGTATCTGCCGTGCATATCACTCCGATGCTTCCGAAAAATTCCTTTGCTGAGGGAGTTGCACCGATAATGCGCATGACGTTCTTCACGCTTCCATGGTAGTGGTCGGCGCTGAGATTGATGTTGCTGAGATTGCATCTGCCGTTGCCTGTGGCGAGTATCTTCCTGCCCACGCGGTCAAGCTTTTCCAGAATGACCACCTTTGCCTTGGGCAGAGCGGTCTTTGCCTCTATTGCAGCTGCAAAGCCGGAAGCTCCACCGCCGATAACAGCGATATCAGTGATATTGTCCTTACTCATATTTTCACCCCTTTGGCTTTACTTCGATAACGGCTATCTCGGGACGGTTGCACAATCTCACAGGTGCGGGATAAACTCCTATACCCGAGGTTATGAACATCCTTCCGCCGTCATAGCTGAAGCAGCCTTTGTCATATATCTCAAGCTCCTTGTGCAGAAGCTTTGGAAACCATACCTTTTTCTCGGAGCAGTAAACGGGTCCGAGACCGAAAGGCAGCCTTGCCATTTCTCCGTGGGTATCGCCGCAGAGAGTCAGCTCAGCGCCGAATTCGGCAAACTTCTCGTAATTCGGAATGTGCGCCAGCAGTATATCGAAGCTGTTTTCGTCAAGAGCGAAGGCATTGTTAAGGTCGAATGTGGGACTGTAGTAAACATTGTCTATACCCATGATATGGAGCCTGCTGCCCCTGACCTCAATGGTGTCCTCATCATAGGAGAGAACTCTTGCTCCCGCTTTTTTCAGTTCCTCCACGTACCTGTCGTCGTAGTCATGCTCACCTGTTACGCAGTACAGCGGATAGCCTGCCGAGACCAGCATATCCGCCAGGTCAACGGGCTTCTGTATCAGCTCCCACTCGCTCTGTCTGGTGTACATATCTCCCAGGAAGAACACCACATCGGGGTGCTCCTTGTCAACGGCTTCAAAGATGGTCTTGTTCTTTATGCCGTGCTTTGTGGCGTGGAGATCGCTGATGACCGCCAGCTTCACAGTGCTGTGAACGCTGCTGCTGGCTATTTCCGTGTCATTAGTCCTGAGAGTGTAGTTATTGAACCACCACACCAGCAGGATAACTATGACCCAGAGCCAGAAATGTGATTTTTTCTTTGTTTTGCTGTCGGACTTCTTCTGAGAAGCCTCTTTCTTCTGTTTTGTCTCTGCCATTATATTTTGTCCTTTACATGAATATCCAGCTGGTCAAAGGGTATCTCGATACCGTTCTGCTCAAAGGCAGCCTTCACCTTTTCCGTCATATCGTATTTCACGGTGAGGAAGTCCTCATTCTTCACCCATACCAGAACATCTATGGATACCGAGCTGTTATTGTGTGAGCTCATGCGCACGATAGGTGCAGGGTCGCCAAGTATCTGCTTCTCCTCGTTGATGACCCCCAGCACAGCGGACTGTGCCTGCTCAAAGTCAGAGCCGTAGCTTATATCAAAGCTGAGGTCCACCCTTCGCAGGGGCGTCTCGGAGTAGTTGACTATCTTTGCATCTGTGACCTTGCCGTTTGGAAGGAGCACCGTCTTGCCATCGAAGGTGGCTATCTTGGTGTAAAAGATACCGATGTCCCTGACAGTTCCCACGGAGCCGTCCACCTCGATGATGTCACCCGTAGTGAAGGGCTTGGTGAACAGGATTATGAAGCTGCCGCTGAGATTTGACAGGCAGCTCTGGAGGGCAAGGCTTATGGCAAGTCCTGCTGCACCCAGAATGGTGATTATGGAGGACATGGGCACATTCAGCACCGACAGCGCCATTATCACCACGGCGATATAGAGGATTATCTTTATCAGCGACACCAGGAAGCTCTTTGCAGCCCCGTTCACATTTGACTTTGAGACAGCCTTCCCTACTATCTTGGCGATCAGCTTTGAAATGAGAAAGCCCACCACCAGAATGATGAGTGCGATAATGAGCAGCGGGAGCCCCTTTTGCAGGTACCCCAGGGCATCGGAAAACAGTCCCGAGGTCTTTTCAACAGAATCCTGTATATTTCCCAGTATCTGCTTATCCTCGGTCACAGCCTCCTCGGCGGGCAGTAATATATGGAACAATGAGATCATCTCCGCATATGGTAAATTCTTGCAGTACACAGCAGTACTGCTATTAAAAAAGTATACTTATAATTTATTATAACAGATTTGAGCAGAAAGGTCAATATGTAAACCAAATAAACAAAAAACTGCACCGCAGCCAAAACGCCGCAGTGCAGTAGGATTTACTTATTTTCAGGAGCTCCGCCGATAGTCTGAAGCTGCTTCTTGTTGAAGTCATTGGGGTTTATGAATGTGGGCACCATCTCATGAAGGGCGTTTATAGCCACTTCCTCGTCATTTTCCAGAGCCGCATCACGGAGAGCTCTCAGTCTTTCCGCAAAAACGTCCTCCTCTATCTCGATCTGCCTGCCGATGAAGATGAGCTTGTTTGAGGTCTTCTTCAGACCCTCCTCATTCATAAGGAGCTCCTCCTTGATCTTCTCGCCGGGACGGAGACCTGTGAACACGATGGGGACGTCTTTATATGGCACCTTTCCGTACATACGGATAAGGTTCTCGGCAAGTGTGACTATCTTGACGGGCTGTCCCATATCAAGGACGAAGATCTCGCCGCCGTGAGCGATGGCAGCAGCCTCCATAACAAGACTTACAGCCTCGGGGATAGTCATGAAGTATCTGATGATATCCTCATGGGTAACGGTAACGGGCTTGCCCTGCTCTATCTGCTTCTTGAAAAGCGGGATAACAGAGCCGTTTGAGCCGAGGACGTTGCCGAATCTTGTGGTGACGAACTCAGTCCTGCCCTCATGCTGCTGAGAGAGGTATTGCACGATCATTTCGCAGCAGCGCTTTGAAGCTCCCATAGCATTTGTGGGGTTTACAGCCTTATCGGTGGATATCATGACGAACTTCTCTGCGTCATGGAACTGAGCCAGAGTAGCCACATTGAAGGTACCCACAACGTTGTTCTTGATAGCCTCCATGGGGGAATCCTCCATGAGGGGAACGTGCTTGTGGGCAGCCGCATGGAACACGATCTGAGGCTTGTACTTCTCAAAGATCTGGTTCATACGGTAATAGTCGCGGACAGAGGCGATTAGAGTTACAAGGTCCAGCTTTTCGCCGTACTCCATCACCAGCTCCTGCTGTATCTCATAAGCATTATTCTCGTATATATCAACGATTATGACTCTCTCGGGATTATACTTTGCGATCTGGCGGACCAGCTCTGAGCCGATGCTTCCGCCGCCGCCTGTTACCATGCAGACCTTGCCGCTGATAAAGTCCCTGATGTCCTTATTGTCAAACTTTATGGGGTCACGTCCCAGGAGTTCCTCGACCTTGATGTCACGGACCTGTCCGAGAAGGGTAGATTTATCGTCGAGGATAAGGGTACCGATAAAGGGCACGATCTTCAGCGGGAGCTTAGTATCGTTGCATAAGTCGATTATACCTTTACGCTCGTCTGATGTAAGTGACGGGATAGCCAGTATGAGCTGCTCGATGTCGTATTCCCTGGCGTACTTCACGATATCGTCAGATTTGCCCACTACCTTTACTCCCAGCACGTCCTTGCCGATCTTTTCGGGATCATTGTCGATAATACACACAGGGTTGAACTGTGCGGAATACTTATCGTCCTTATAGGGTGACTTCTGAGCGTTGAATATCTCCGTAAGGAGCATTTTACAGGCTCCGCCGCCTCCTATTATCATGGCCCTTCTTGCATTGATAGGGTATTTTATCTCCGATTCCACAATAAACCTCCCAAACTCCGCTTCCATAGGCGGAAAAATTATAAACAAGCCTTATTTTATCTCTGATATGTATCTTTTTATGCGCTCGGCGCACTCCTCGGGAGAACCGTTATTCCCGAACCTTACCGATATGCCTGCCTCTGCCAGCTTTTCCACGGAAAAATCGGCGCTGTCAGCAACGAAGCGCCTGCATAGTTCAAGGTATTTCGGTTTTTTCTGGGACTTCTCCCTCTCCACCGCACGGAGGAACCTTATATCGTCGTCCACCTCTATATAGACCGGCACAACAACGCCCTCCCCGAAATAATCCCTTATCTTCAGATAGGACTCCAGAGTACCGATGCCGATGCAGCTGCCCTCACTGAGGGGAATGCTGTCGGCGGCGGTGAAGTATATCCAGTCGCCGTAAACGGTATGGTAAACGCGGTATTCGATTATGCTGCCGCTCTCCTGCATCTCGCGGAAGCGGTCCTCATCGACGAAATGATATTCTATCCCGTCCTGCTCGCCCTCCCTGACGGGGCGTGTAGTATACAGTATGACTGGTATAAGCTCAGTTTCAGCCAGGATACGCCTGTAAACGGTGTCCTTTCCCGACGAACTTTTTCCCATCAGATAAAAGATATGGTTCATATCAAAGCTCCGCAGATAAAAAATCTTGATGAAAGCAGATTACTCCACTTTATGACCATTATAACACACCCGAGCAAATAAATCAAGTATAACCGACCAGATTTTACGCATTTCCGCTCATTTCGGGCACAAATAGTCCAAATCACCGAAATCTCGGCTCCGGGACTGTTTTTTTGAGCAAAAATGCCGTTTTGCCGGCGCAATTTGTAAATTTTCTTTTGCTTCACTTTACAACTTTGAAAAAAAGTATTAAAGTAGTATGGGGATAAAACAACATTTTACCAAACGGAGGTCTTTTTTTATGAGAATGAAAGACAGACTCATACACAGGACGCTGTCGGCACTGGCAGCAGCCGCTGTGACTTTCGGAGCTCTCATACCCGCGGGAGCACAGTTCACACCCATTTATACATACGCAGGTCAGCAGCTTGGTCAGACAGATTTCGACGAGGGAGTAGGTCTCCCCTGGCATATCGTCGAGTCAGACCCGGGAAAGATGGAATTCGACATCGATGACGGCGTTTACTCCATCAAGATAGTCAACACAGGCGGCGCCTCTGAGGGCGGCGAGGACCGCTGGGACTGCCAGTTCCGCCACAGAGGACTTACCATAGTCTCGGGTCACCAGTACAAGGTATCCTACGAGATAACGGCTTCCGAGAGCGGAAAGTACTACACCAAGATAGGCAATCTGGACGGCGATGTGGAGATATGGCACAACAACATGGATGACAACGGCGCAAACCTTGACTCCACCTGGGAGCGCCTCCAGATAAACAAGGGCGAGACCAAGAAGGAGGAGCACACCTTCACTGCAAACCAGACCCTGGAGGTAGCTGAATGGGCATTCCACCTGGGCGGCGACGGACAGTACACCCCCGACAAGTGCTTCCCTGCCGGAACAGTCATCACCTTTGACAATATGTCCCTCATCGACCTTACAAGCGATGAGAACGACTACCCCGAGGCAGAGCCCTACGAGCGCGCGGATATCCTCACCAATCAGGTAGGCTACTTCACAGACAGAGCCAAGAGAGCTACCCTCCTCTCAGACTCAAAGAAGGCTGTTGAATTCTCCCTTATGGACGAGAACGGCAAGGCTGTATATGAGGGCGAGAGCATTCCCTTCGGCGAGGACAAGGACTCGGGTGACAATGTCCATATCCTTGACTTCAGCGACTTCGACAAGGCAGGCACCTACTACCTTGAGGACGAGGACGGCAATGTTAGCCGCGAATTCGATATTGACGGCTCTGAGAAGTACTCCGCCCTGCTCTATGACTCACTGAATTACTTCTACCAGAACCGCAGCGGCATCGAGATAGAGGAGAACTTCATCTCCTCGGGCGATGCAAAGTCACTTGCCCGTGCGGCAGGCCACACCAAGGACTCCGCAGAAATAGAACAGACCTGGAGCTACAGCGGAAGCAGCGGAACCATAGATGTCACAGGCGGCTGGTATGACGCAGGCGACCACGGAAAATACGTTGTAAACGGCGGACTCTCACTGTGGCTCATGCAGAACCAGTACGAGACTGCCCTGAAATACGGCTTTGAGGACGCCTATGCCGATGGCACCATGCTCCTTCCCGAAAACGTCAACGGCTCCCCCGACCTTCTGGACGAGGCTCGCTGGGAGATGGAGTGGATGCTGAAAATGATGGTGGACAGCGGCAAGTACGAGGGCATGGTCTACCACAAGGCACATGACGAGAAATGGACGGCTCTGGGAATAGCCCCTGCGGACGATGATATGAAGCGTATCGTAAAGCCTCCCACAACAGCTGCTACCCTTAACCTTGCAGCCTGCGGCGCTCAGGCAGCCCGTCTCTGGAAGGACTATGACAGCGATTTCGCCGATGAGTGTCTTGAGGCTGCCGAGAAGGCTTTCGCAGCCGCAAAGGAGCACCCCGATATGTTCGCTCCCCTTGACGAGTCCATAGGCGGCGGAGCCTACGGCGATACCGATGTTGAGGACGAATTCTGCTGGGCAGCCCTTGAGCTGTTCATCACCACAGGCAACGAGGACTACTACGATGAAGCCACCGAGAACAAGTTCTTCCTGGACATACCAAAGAGCCTGAGCGGCGGCGAGAGCGTTGATACCGTGGGAAGCTTTGACTGGGGCAACACAGGCGCTCTCGGAACTCTCAGTGCAGCCCTCAATCCCGATAAGTTCGACAAGGGCGACGTTGAGATAATCAACGAGGCAATAGTATCCGCCTCCGACAGCTATATCTCCCTTGAGGAAAATCAGGGCTACGGACTCCCCTACGGTCCCAGCACCCTCAGCTACAATGACGATGACGAGGGCTATCTCTGGGGCTCAAACTCCTTTGTAACAGACAACTCAATCATCATGGCTTACGCATACCTCCTCACCGAGGACGAACAGTACCTTGACGGCGCTATCGGCGGTATGGACTACATACTGGGCAGAAACCCCATGGACTACTCCTATGTCACAGGCTACGGCACCCACGCTATCGAGTACCCCCACCACCGCTTCTGGGCATATCAGATAGACCAGACCTTCCCCATGGCTCCCAGCGGAGTAATGTCGGGCGGACCCAATTCGGGTATGCAGGACCCCTGGGTAAGAGGCTCGGGCTGGAAGAAGGGCGAGATAGCTCCCCAGAAGTGCTACCTTGACAATATCGAGGCATGGTCGGTAAACGAGTGTACCATCAACTGGAACGGCTCGCTGGCATGGCTCACAGGCTTCATCGCCCAGGAGGCAAGCGACGAGGGAATAATCGTAACTCCTCACACCAACGGAAAGAAGTCCGACAAGGACGATGACGAGGAGAAGCCCCACCACCACAAAGAAGAAGAACAACAAGGCGGAGGAAACCACCGCCAAGGAAGAAAAGTCCGACAAGGACACAGACACAAAGGATAAGGACAACAGCGGACTGTGGAAGATAGGTCTCATATCAGGCGCCGCAGTCATCGGTCTTATCTCTCTGGAGCTTTTCATCTACAAAATGGCAAAGCTGAAAAAGGGCAGTAAATAAACAAAAAGCAGGATACCCTCCCATTTCGGAGCGGTATCCTGTTCTTTTTTGTACTAAATGTAATTTTCATTCTTCTATCACAGAGAAATGCTGTCTTTTGGCTTGACTTTTTGAACAGATAGTAGTATAATATCTTATATCTATTCTTATAGGAGTGTGTTTTTTTAATGAGTAAAGGAAACGGCTTTTTCAGCAACCTGAAAAGATCCACAAAGATAACCCTCGTCTCGTGCGGCTGTTTCATTGCACTTACGGCTTTAATACTTCTCTTCTTTGTAATGTCCCCCATCACCCCCTCTGAAAAGGTGATCTCCAGCTTCGGACGCGAGAGCATCTACAAGCAGGACACTACCGGTACGGCTGTAACCACAGCAGTTACCACCACAATGAACGATGACATCGTTGTGGCTAAGGGAACAAAGGCCACTACTGCATCAAGAACAACAGCAAAGAAATATACCACCCACAGGCTCACATCGGGCTCGGGCTTCTATATGGACCAGCGAATCCCCACAGGAGTATTCCCCAATGAGTATTACGTCCCCACCACCACTACATCAGCCGAGGGCGGCTTTGCAGGTGAAGGCGGCTTCCAGGGCGAAGGCAGTCAGGGCGGACTCCAGGGCGGAACGGGTACAGAGATACCCGGCGGCGGCACAGGTACAGAGATACCCGGCGGCGGTACTGGCGCAGAGATACCCGGCGGCGGCACAGGTACAGAAAATCCCGGCGGCGGCACAGGCGAAGAACCTGCCGGCGGCGGCACACCCGCTCCCGTAGAGGGCGGCGGCACACCTGCTCCCGCAGACAGCGGCGCAGCTCCCCTGGTGAACTGAGCAGCAGGGACACTGAACGAAACAATAAAGGCTTCCGAATTATCGGAAGCCCTTTTTTATCAGAATACCGCTTTCTTTATCATGTTAAGCTCCTCAATGGAGATGCAGTTGGGTATATCCTCATATTTCATTATGGAGAGAAGCTCGTCTATCTCTGCCCAGCACACCTCTGCCACTTCGGAGGACTGGAGAGTGAGATCCTCGATGTTTATCTTCTCGCGGCAGATATAAACGGCTGCCAGCTCGTTGTCCTTTATATTGCCCTTGGAGTAGCAGGCTCTCCTGAGACCGATGAACTCCAGCTGACTGCGGTCGATGTCAAGTCCCAGCTCTTCACGTACCTCCTTTAGGGCGGTGTGGCGGAACTCCTCACCCTGAGTAACGTGACCTGCTGCGGAAACGTCATAGCAGTCGGGATTGATGTCCTTCTCATGGGCACGCTTCTGCAGAAGCACGAAAACTCCCATATCGCGGCGCTTTATCATCCATATATGGACAGTTGGGTGAAGGTCGCCGTCCCTGTGGACAGCAGTCCTGGGCTTGCTCTCGGCAGTTATCCTTGCCTTGTCGTCGATGAGGTTGAGGAACTCATCAGATATGAACTCCACCTTTATATCCGGCTCTGCCTCGGCAGCCTCGGTAAAGACCGCCTTTATCTCGTCGATGGTGCTGTTTTCGATCTCCTCATCGGAGATATACAGCTTATATGAAGCAGGTGTGCCTGTTTCGGCAACAGCTCCTGCCAGTGTGAACCTGTCGGTTATTTCCGTTTTTCCAAGCTTTTTCGCAGTCTCGGCATAGAGCTTATCAGCTGCCGAAAGTCTGCTAAGATAGATCTCAACGTCTTCCATAATACACTCCATAAATCTCATTTTACCCGTAAAAATGCTGTTTTTTCACATCACAGTGCTATACATTATATACCCACAGCGCGAAAAAGTCAAGTACTTTTTATGTACAAGGCAAAATTTGGGAAGGAATGAGAATTTATTGAATAATAACGAAATAAAAGTATACAGACGAAAACAAGCCCCGGGGATAACCACGGGGCTTTGTCTGTTTATTCGGTTTACTGGGGCTCAAGCTCGGGATCGCTTGTTGTGATAACGTCCTCGTTCTCAAACTCGATAAGCTCCATCTCGGGAGCGGTGTACTTTTCCATTATCTGTTACCTCCTCAGGAATTGTAGGCGTTTGCAGCCTGTGCGTAGACATAAATTGCCTTTGCGACTTCTTTGAGCTTATCGGAAGCGGCACTGTTGTTCAGCACTCTGTATACATACGCCATGGGAGTAACCATGTATTCATTGCCGCCGACAGTGAGCTTGTGAGGCTTCAGGAGCTCATGTGCGGGGATATTCTTTATCTCGTAATATCTGCCGAACTGACCTGTCTTTGCAGTTGCCTTTGCGTCATCAAGCCTTACATTATCGACGTCGGTATAGAACCTGAGAGAAGTCTCTGAGCCCAGTACAAGTGATACAGCAGGATCGGTGCCGAATGCGGGCTTGTAATCCTCAACATCGCTCTTTCCGACGCCGTCTACGCCGCTGACTGTGAAGCCTTTGTCAAAGAAGTAATTCTCGGCAGCATAGCCGTAATTGTTAAGAGCCTCGACCAGTGCGGTGAGTTTTGTATCAGACAGATACTTGCCCGAATCAGCAACATAGCTCCTTACGCTGTAATCTCCCTTTGCATAGGAAGCAGGTTTGCCGCTGCTCTTGAGGATAATGTGCTGTTTTCCGTCGTCACTGTATATTTTCAGAGTGACCTCATCGCTCATCTGTACAGCGTTAACGGGATAGCTGAACTTGTATGAGCCGTTTTCGCGCTTGCAGGAAGCAAGGTCGTCTATGAGGACAGCGCCCTTGGGACCGATGAGGACTGCCTTTGAAGCAGAGCTTCCGATGGTCACATAGTAGTTCACGCTGATGTCGCCGTCAAGGCTGATGCTTGCGCCGTTGATGGTGGAGATATAGGGAGCAAGAGTATCGCAATCCTTAAACATAAAATCGCCAGAGTTCACATGGTTGAAATTGAAGTTACTGAAGTCAATGTATTTCAGGTTCTTATCACCATAGAACATTAACTGAACATGCTCTGCCTTTGAAGTGTCAAAATTGCTTATATCAAGATCTTCCAGGGCTGTACAATAAGCAAACATAGATCCCATTACTTCGATTTCAGGTGTGCGGAAAGTGCTGATATCCAGTTCTTTAATCTTTGAGCAGCCTTCGAACATTGAAGACATAACTTTCACCTTTGAGGTATCAAGACCGCTCAGATCAATATTTTCAAGACCGGAACAGTTTGCAAACATATATTCCGCATTTTCCAGCTTCGGAGTACTGAAGCCGGAAAGATCAAGGGTACTCAGATTTTTACAGCCATTGAACATGGAACGTGCACTTATCAGCTCAGGAGCTGTAAGGCCTGAAAGATCGAGGGATTCAAGAGAGCTGCATCCTCTGAACATATAGTCCGTATTCTGAACTCTGGTAAAATCCCAGGACGAAAGGTCAAGGGTTTTCAGAACGCTGCAGTTTGAAAACATATTATCACAGTTAATTCCGGACGATGTGCTCAGGCAGGAAGCATCAAGCTCTTTAAGTGATGTACAGTCCTCAAACATACAGTTGAATTTCTGAGTATATGAAGTATCCAGCTTACTCAGATCGAGGCTCTCAAGAGAACTGCATTTATAGAACATATAAGAAACATCTGCGAGCTTGCCGGCATCGAAATTACAGAGTCTCAGCTCCTTCAGAGAACTGCATTTATAAAACATACCATTGGCATATTTTACAAGGGAGCCGTCTGCGTTTGAAAGATCTATCTTCTCTACGTTACCAAAATCACTGAACAGATAATATACATATTCCTTAAGAACAGTGCCTTTCTCTGCCACAATAGTCTTTACGTCTTCTTTTTTGTAATCATCAAGAGTATTATTTTCAATTTCTCCTCCGATGGTGAGCACATGGGTGTCCTCATCGTATGTGACAGTTGCATTATCGACTGCCGAAGCCACAACGGGTCTGAAAACGTCTGCTCTGCCAAGTACGGGAGCTGTTCCGCCGATGATGAGCAGCGAAAGCAGTGCTGCCGCTATCTTTTTGTGAGTGTAGTTCATTAAAGTTCCTCCTTTGCAGTAGGTATCTGAGGGACATTGCTACCCACATCAAATACATATAGTATTATATCACTTTGATATTATGCTGTCAAACCAATTATTGCTATATGAGAGGCAGTCTCCTTTCCGTCTGCCGCAATAAATAAAAACTGACGCCCCACAGTAAAGCGTCAGTCATTTGTTATATGTACTTATCACAGAGCCGTAAGCGATGTACGACTATGCCCCCTGATAAAAGAAAGCGAGCCTGAGAGTGACAACATGGTCGGGGGGCACAGGCTCTGCAAAAACGAACTGTTACCGTAAACGTAATGTGCCGTAAGCGATGTACGACTATGCCCCCCTCATAAAAGAAAGCGAGCCTGCGAGCGACAACGGGGGGTCGGGACACAGGCTCTGTGTGGCGTCCCAAAGAGGAGTCGAACCTCCGGCCTACTGCTTAGGAGGCAGTCGCTCTATCCTACTGAGCTATTGGGACACATTACAAGTTATATTTTACCACATATTTCTCCCCATTGCAAGCCCTGAGATATAATTTTATTATTTTACATAATACCCGCAAAGTTCTCAACAGCCTTTTATGGGACATTTTACGTCTTGAAACTCTCCCCTTTCTGCGACATAATTGTATTATTATATTAAAGACAGGAGGATATTATATGGAATTCATAAGCGCTCACGAAATAAAGGAGCTCTCAAACCCGGGAGTTGTCTCCCGTCAGCTTCTCAATCCCGAGAACTCCGCCAGCACAAGAGTGACCATCACAGAGGTCCATCTTGAGGTGGGAGCAAGCCAGCCCAGGCATACCCATGAGGCTTCCGAGCAGATATGGTACGCCACCAAAGGCAGCGGCACTCTCCTTCTTGCGGACGATAAAACGAAGCCCTTCAGGGCAGGCGATGTGGTGCGTTTTGCGGACAGGGACGTCCACGGACTCCTCAATGACGGCGATGAGGAATTCATCTATGTCTCCGTGACAGCTCCTCCCATAAACTTCGGCTACGCATACGAGAAGAAATCATAAGCACAGAGGGCGGTAACTCCGCCCTTTTTCATGCGCTGTAACCCTTTTTTAACTTGACAGCGTATTTGCCCTGTGTTATAATGAACCTGTAATATGGAGTCTGAAACTGAGGGAAGCACGGTGAAAATCCGTCGCAGCAGTCACTGCCGTACAGTCGGATCGCTCGTCAGGCTCAGAGCAGGTAATGAACGTTTTCGGGCAAGGGGAAACGTATGCCAAAAACTTCGCAGTACCCCTGCGGAGCTGTTTTGCTGCGCTTTTCTGCACCGCGGAAAGGCCTTTTTTGTTGCCTGTAAATAAATTTTAAGGAGTAGGTATTATGAAAAAATCATTCGCTATGGCAGCAGCTCTGGTAATGTCATTCTCAGCTGTAGCTATGAACGCCTCAGCAGAGGGCGAGACAAAGGTCTATGTCACTATCTCTGACAGCAACAGTGCACTGGTACTGACACAGGAGCCCGTAAATGTTACCGATATCGACGGCGACGGCAAGCTCACTGTCAACGATGCTCTCTACATCGCTCACGAGAACAACTACGAGGGCGGCGCAGCAGCAGGCTACAAGACATCTGTGGGACAGTACGGTCTGGGTCTTGACGTACTCTGGGGCAAGGAAAATCAGCAGTCCTTCGGCTACTATGTAAACTCAAAGATGGCTAATGGTCTTACCGACGAGGTCAAGGACGGCGACTACCTTGATGCTCTCACCTTCCCCGATCCCTCCGACCTTGACTATCACTACAGCTGGTTCGACGCAAGAGAGGGCGAGGGTGAAGCCGACAAGGAAGTAACTCTCCAGCTCAAGGCTCTCTCCTTCGACGCTTCATGGGCTCCTGTTGAGAACCCCGTGGAGGGCGCTAAGATAACTATCAACGGCAATGATACAGACTTCGTTACCGATGCTGAGGGCAAGGTCACAGTAAAGTTCACAGAGGCAGGAAAGAACGTTGTAAGCGCTAAGGGCGGCAATACCAAGATAGCTCCTCCCTCTTATATAATGAACATCAGCGGCGAGTCTGCCGAGACTACAACTACAACAACTACTGCCACAACAACTTCTTCCACAACCACCACTACTACAACTACCGCAAAGGCTACTTCAAAGTCACAGGCTGCAAAGACCACTACCGCAAGCAAGAGCAACTCCCCCAAAACAGGAGACTCAGGCGCAGCTATGGCTGTAGCTGTACTGGGCGCAGCAGCCGCAGCAGCATTCACTCTCAGACGCAGAAATGAAAAGTAAGATACTCACGGCTTGCCTGAGTACCGCACTGATATTTGCAGTATTGCCGAACGTTGTTCCCATACAGTCGGCATACTGTGAGCATACCGTCGGTGAGGTCGATGACCTTATCGGCGGTATCGTTGATTATAAGCTTAATCAGACGGGCTCGGGAAGCGTTGAAGACTGGCTGTCGGGGGATATTGCCGCAGGTGCAGGGACCTCCACGGACTGGTATGCACTCACCCTCAGCCAGAGCGGATACAGCGACCTCTCCGCATACAGGAGCGCCCTTGAGAGCTATCTCAGCAGCAACAATGTGTCCTCCGCAACCTCACGGGAGAAGTACGCACTGGGACTCTGTGCCTCTGGAAGCACAAGCAGCTACATCACCGATACCCTTGAAAGCTCCATAGGCAGGCAGGGTATCATGAGCTGGGTCTACGGGCTCCATATCCTCAATAACGGCTACACCTGCCCCTCCTACACGGCTGAGTCCGTGGCGGACTATATCCTGTCCCTGCAGCTTGATGACGGGGGTTGGGCGCTGTGGGGGAGACTACGGCGACATTGACGTTACCGCCATGACCATTCAGGCTCTTGCTCCTCAGTATGACAGCAGCGGCGCTGTTTCAGAGGCGGTGGACAGGGCTGTGGACTTCCTCTCGGAGCGTCAGAAGGAGGACGGCGGCTACGAGAGCTTCGGCAATCCCAATGCAGAGAGCACGGCGCAGGTGCTTATGGCAGTATCGGCTCTGGGCATAGACTGCCGGTACGATGACCGCTTCATCAAGGAGGGCAACGACCTCATCGACGGCATAGCACAGTACCGTCTGCCCGACGGAAGCTTCTGCCACACAAAGGACGAGGGCTTCAACGAGACCGCCACGGTGCAGGCATATTACTCCTTTGTGGCATTCAGGCGAATGACCGAGGGGAAGTCTCCCCTGCTGGTGCTTGACAACAAGCAGACGGCTCAGCCCTCACAGGGCGGCAGTAATGAGGGCGGCGGCAGCAGTAAGGTCAGCTCTCAGGGCGGCGGCTCCTCAGCAAATGAGGGGGGGAAGCGCAGGCACAACGGCTCCCACAACGGGAACAATCTCCACCACAGCAAATGCAGGCAAGTCCACGGGTACGACCTCCACGGGCACAGGGACTACCACTGCAAAGCAGACTGAAACGGTAACTTCCCTTTCTGCAACATCGGGGGCTTCACAGACCGGGACTGCCGTAACAGCAGCACAGGAGCTTACCGAGAAGCAGTCACGGAGAAGCTACAAGCCCTTTGCCATACTTATTGTACTGGCAGCGGCGGCGGTCATCGCACTCATCATCTTCATCATGGGCAAACGCAGCTACAAGAACTTCATCTTCCTGGGAGCAGCGGCGGCTGCGGCGATAGCGGTCATTCTCCTGACGGACATCCGCTCACCCGAGGAGTATTACAGCGGCGAGAAGAAGGAGAAGGACAATGTCATCGGCTCTGTCACCATGGAGATACGCTGCGACACTATCGCAGGCAGGTCCGACTCTGAGCATATCCCTGCGGACGGCGTGATACTAGCTCCCACAGCCTTCGACATTGAGAGCGGCGACACGGTCTTCGACATACTCACCGAGGCTGCACAGACCTACGGCATACAGGTGGAGAACAAGGGCAGCGCAGGCAGCTCTCACGGCATGGTCTACATCTCGGGCATAAACTACATCTACGAATTCGATTTCGGCGACCTTTCGGGCTGGGTCTATCATGTCAACGGCATCACTCCCTCGCGTAACTGCGGAGAGTATGTCCTCAGCGACGGAGACCGCATAGAATGGCTCTACACCTGCGAGGTGGGTCACGACCTTAACGAGGTATACGAGGAATGAGAAGCTTTTCCGAATACAATCCCATAGCAGTGGCGGTGTGGTTTTTCAGCGTCACGGGGGTGGCAATGTTCTGCAGCTACCCTGTACTCATGGTAATATCACTGGCGGGAGGAGTGCTGTTCTTCCTAAAGCGCAACGGCTTCACCCACGGGAAGACTCACCTGTTTTTCTGGCTGCTTTTCGCAGTCCTTGCACTGGCAAACCCACTTATCTCACACAACGGCAAGACGGTGCTCTTCGTCATGAACCACAATCCCGTCACTCTGGAAGCGGCGCTTTACGGCGTAAATTCGGCAGTTATGATAATCGGCGTCCTGTACTGGTTCCGCTCCTTCACACAGATAATGACCTCAGAGAAGCTCCTCTACATCACGGGAGCTCTCTCCCCCAAGCTTTCACTGGTGCTGTCAATGGCGCTGAGGTTCGTCCCACTGTTCAGCAGGCAGTCCGCAAAGATAAGCGCTGCACAGACTGCCATGGGACTATACAAAGAGGACAATATCGTGGACGACATAAGGGGCAAATCCCGTATCTTCTCCATTATGGTCACCTGGGCGCTGGAGAACGGCATTATCACCGCCGACAGCATGGAGGCAAGGGGCTTCGGCACAGGCAGACGTACTCAGCTGCGGCGCTTCGGCTTCCGAACGGGAGATATACTGCTCCTGACAGCGACGCTGCTGCTTCTTGGGGTGACAGCTGCCGCCATCGGTACGGGAGCCCTCAGCTTTGAGTTCTATCCGTCCATGGAGATGAAAGAGCTCACATTCCCCGGTATTTCGGGGATAATTTCCTACGCAGCACTGGTTATGCTGCCCATATTCATAGAAACGGAGGCGGAACTGAGATGGAAATACTTGCGGTCAGGGATATGACCTTCACCTACCCCAATTGTAAAAAGCCTGCCATTGAGAATATCTCCCTCACCCTTGAACGTGGGGAGCTGGCTGTGCTCTGCGGGGCTACGGGAAGCGGCAAGTCCACTCTCCTGCGTATGCTGAAACGGGAGCTGTCTCCCATGGGACAGGTCTCGGGCAGTGTCATTTTCTGCGGAAAGGCTCTCGGGGAGCTCTCCGACAGGGAGTCCGCCTCGGAGATAGGCTTCGTCATGCAGAAGCCTGAGCAGCAGATAGTCACCGACAAGGTCTGGCACGAGCTTGCCTTCGGACTGGAAAATCTGGGTACTCCCCCTGCTCATATATCACGCAGGATAGCGGAAATGGCAAGCTATTTCGGTATCGGTGACTGGTTCGGCAGGGACACTGCGGAGCTTTCGGGCGGTCAGAAGCAGCTCCTCAACCTGGCTTCCGTTCTTGTCATGCAGCCAAAGCTCCTCATTCTGGACGAGCCCACGGCTCAGCTTGACCCCATTGCCGCCTCGGACTTCATTGCAACTCTGAGGCGTATCGCCAACGATTTCTCCATAACCATTCTCATGGCGGAGCACCGTCTGGAGGAGGTGGTCCCCCTGTGCGACAGGCTCCTTGTAATGGACGGCGGCAAGCTCATCGGAGAGGGCTCTCCCTCGGAGGTACTGGCAGGGCTGGGTGACAGGAAGGACATAATGTGCGGTATGCCTGCGGCATCACGGCTTTTCGCGGCTCTGGGAGAACAGGGCAAGGCTCCCCTTACAGTCCGTGAGGGCAGGAACTTCATAGAATCCACCTACGCAAACTCCGTAAGAGCCCTTGAAAGTAAAACAGCTCCTCACGATGGAGAAGCTGCGCTGGAATATGAGGGAGTCTGCTTCCGCTACGCTAAAAACGGGGCGGACGTTCTGGACAGTCTCAGTCTCAGGGTGAACACGGGGGAGCTTTTCTGTATCCTCGGGGGCAACGGCTCGGGCAAGACCACGGCTCTCTCGGCGGCGGCAGGACTGCTGAAGCCGTACAGCGGCAAAATACGGGTTTTCGGCAAAAAGCTCAAAGACTACAAGAACCGCTCACTGTACCGTGAGTGCCTTGCCATGCTGCCACAGGACGTTCAGACTGTCTTTCTCAGGAACACCGTCAGGGAGGAGCTGGAGGATTGCAATGCGGAGCTGAAAGAGCTTCCCTACGACCTCTCTCCCCTGCTGGAGCAGCACCCCTACGACTTATCGGGAGGTCAGCAGCAGCTTGTCGCCCTTGCAAAGGTACTGGCTGCACATCCCCGTCTGCTGCTTCTGGACGAGCCCACAAAGGGACTTGACGCGGCGGCAAAGGAGAGCTTCATAGAGCTGCTGAAAAGGCTCAAAGCCGACGGTCTCACCGTTGTCACCGTCACCCACGATGTGGAGTTCGCAGCCCTCTGCGCCGACAGGTGCGCCATGTTCTTCGGGGGAAAGATAGTCTCTGAGGGAGCTCCCCGTGAGTTCTTCTCGGAAAACAGCTTCTATACCACCGCGGTGAGCCGCATGACAAGGGGCTATTTCGACGGAGCCGTCACCCTTTCCGACGCCGCAGAGCTTTGCCGCTTAAACGGCAGGAAGGAGAGCTGATATGCTGCTGATAAAAAGCAAAAGGCTCCGCGACACTATCCGCGTGGTGGTGCCCTTCATAGCGGTTCCCCTCATTACAGTCATTGGAGCCCTCGCCTTCGACGAGAAAAAGCACATAATCATCGCCCTTGCAGTTGCGGTGTCGGCACTGCTGCTCTTTGCGGCAGGCTTCGAGAAGAAGTCCACGGGAACGCGCCGCATGGTCATAGCAGCCGTTATGACAGCCCTGTGCTTCGCAGGAAGGTTCATACCCATACTCAAGCCCGTTGCAGCCCTCACCATAATCACTGCCCTCTATCTGGGCGGAGAAGCAGGCTTCCTTGTGGGAGCCATGTCCGCCATACTCTCAAACTTCTACTTCGGACAGGGTCCCTGGACTGCCTTTCAGATGCTTGCCTGGGGACTTATCGGGCTCTTTGCGGGCATACTCTCGGATAAGCTGCTGAAAAGCCGTGCCCTGCTCCTCATCTACGGAGCCGCAACGGGTATCGCCTACTCATTTATAATGGACGTCTGGACAGTCCTCTGGTACAACCGGGGCTTTGACATAAAGCTCTATCTGGCGGCACTGGTGTCCGCTGTGCCCTATACGATAAGCTATGCGGTGTCAAACGTTCTGTTCCTGTATCTCCTTGCAAAACCCTTCGGCGAGAAGCTATCCCGTATCAAGACCAAGTACGGGGTGTGAATACAAGTGTCGGCAAGCCTTTCGGGTAAGGGACGGGCTGATTCGACGGCTGCATACTTTGATCCATCGCCGAAGGTGATACTGTTGAGTTGTTAGTGGTTAGTGCTTAGTGCTTAGTTATGTGGGCGGCGACATAATCCGTTCCGTCACCAAAGGCGTCCCTGTAAGGCTGACGGCTCGGAACTATGCACTAAGCACTAATCACTATGCATTTAAAAGAAACCGGTCAGAAATTCTCGTGGCAATGCGAGTGTAATATATGAATGCATTCAAAGGAGTGAAACGATGACAGACAAAGAGCTGAGCCGCATGATGGAGCAGTCCGCCGAGGAAGGCAGACGGGCTCTGTTTGATGAATACTGCGGCTACGTCTATGCAATATGCGCCAACAAGCTCAAAGGCTGCGGAAGTCCAGAGGACACGGACGAGTGTCTCAGCGATACATTTGCGGCGGTATTCCGCTATCTCGAAAGCCACAAGGCTGCCGACGGAGACCTGAAAGCCCTGATAGGCACCATTGCAAAGCGTACTGCGGTAAGCTATTTCAGGCGGCTTTCCGCAAAAAAGGATACTACCGTATCTATGGAGTCGGAGACCCTCGGGGAGCTTTCTTCCAACATCAGAGTCGATGAGTCCGCGGAGCTTTCGGCTCTGCGCGAGACAGTTCTCGACTGCATAAAAAAACTCGGGGAGACCGATTCTTCCATCATCGTTTACTTCTATTACTACGGAATGAAAACCAGACAGATAGCCGCACTTGTGGGACTGAGCGACATTGCTGTGCAGAAAAGGCTCAGCAGGTCAAGGAAAAAGCTCAGGGAACTTCTCAGCGCGGCAGGTATCACAGAGGAGGGATCACAATGAGAACAGACGATGTATTCAATGACATCGACAGCAGAACAGCAGACAGGCTCGCAAAAGAGTATCCCGTCCTCAGAGACGAGCAGAAAGAGAGGCTGTACGCCATGAGTAAAAGAAAGTTTGATATAAAGATCGACAACAGCAGTATTGACGTATCGGGAGTTGAGAAATACCGCAGACCAAAGTGGTTCAAGGGCGTAAGTGTGGCAGCAGCGGCTTTGCTCCTTGTTACAGGCATAGGCGGCAGTATGTACTATATCAGCCGTAACGGTCAGGCTCCCGCAGCTGAGGTGGAGGAGAGCATTTCAGAGACCACCGAGATCACAACAGAAGCCCTTACCGAGGCGCAGACCGAAGCCGAGGAAGCCGACACAGAGACTGTTGCAAAGACTCTCATTGACAATTACAGAGAGTTTATGTGCGTCCTTTATGGAGGAGACCTTGAAGTTGACAAGTCTGATATTATCACAAGGGCAATAACAATTCCCGACAACGACGTTACCTTTGACAGAGAGTTCTATCGCGTTACCGACACGAGATTCCCTACATGGGCAGATATAGAAAAGCGCTGCTATGAGATACTCGATACCGAGCTTGCACAGAGAATACTCGAAATTAGTACCGAGAATACAGAAGATATTATGGGCAATCCGTTTTTCTGTGTCACTGAGGACGGCTACTACGTCGAAACAGGTCTGCATGATAATGGCATAGACCCGTTATCGACCAGCGAATATGACATGGACGTCCATACCGATTACAGCGGCAATATAATCGCAACAATTGTAGAGACAGAGCTCCGCGAAGTCCATGATTATCCGATCCCCGAGACCACATTCACTATCGTGAACACCGAAAATGGCTGGCGCATAAGCGATGTCACGGAAAAGCTCCTTGATGAAGAAAACGAGGACAGCACCGACGCAGACGCTATAGCCAAGGAGCTTACAGATGATTGGATGGAGTGCTTATTTGATATTCACGGAAGAACTCTTGAGGTCGACAGGTCATCGGTTGTTACCAAGACAATTAAATTTGACGATGGAAGTGAGTTCACGAGAGACTTTTATCGTGTTATTGATCCGAGATACCCAACATGGGAAGATCTGGAAAAAAGATGCTATGAGGTCTGCGATGCAGAACTCGGAAAGATAGTCCTTGACGCTTGTGGCTGCGCAAGGGAAGAGGATATAGACTACACGACTCTGATATTTACAACAGATGACGGGTATTATGTTAATACAGAGACCTGCGACACAAGCGACAGGCTGTACAAGTGGTTAGATGACGAAGTAAAGGGCGAGTTCGACGAGAACGGAAATATAATTACGACACGAAGCCATATTGATTTAGACATTGACCCCAATCGTACTTATAAGACAAAGTTTACTATCGTAAAGACCGAGAGCGGCTGGCGTATCAGCAAGGCTGAGGAAGAGTAATGTAAACTCCATTCTCAGGACAGCACCGAAGCCGAATAAAACAAAACGGGACTGCATAATCAGCCGTTAGCCTTTAGCCATTAGCCATTAGCAAAAAAACGGGACTGCAATAAACGCAGTCCCTTTTTTCTGATTTAATATGATCTTACTGTTACTTACGGGACGTCGAGGACGCCGTCCCCTACATATAATCCCGCTTTATTAAGATTTAGCTCAACCATAATTATGCATTATGCATTATGAATTATGCATTAAGCAATGCAAAGCATTGCTTACGCCATGCCTGCTGTGATGATAGCCATCTTGTAAACTTCGTCAGCGTTGCAGCCTCTTGAAAGGTCGTTGATAGGAGCGTTAAGTCCCTGAAGGATAGGACCGTATGCCTCGTAGCCGCCAAGTCTCTGAGCTATCTTGTAGCCGATGTTTCCTGCCTCGATGAGGGGGAAGATGAATGTGTTAGCCTGTCCTGCAACCTTTGAGTCGGGGCACTTTGTCTTTGCAACTTCTGCTGAAACAGCAGCGTCGAACTGGAACTCACCGTCGATTACAAGGTTGGGGTCGATGTTTCTTGCCTCGATAACAGCGTCGTGGCTGAGCTGAACTGTGCCGCCCTTGCCTGAGCCGTATGTAGAGAAGCTGAGAACAGCTACCTTAGGATCAATGCCGAAGAAATCAGCTGTCTTTGCAGTCTCAACAGCAACCTCTGCAAGCTTTCTTGCGCCTGAGAGAACAACATTGCCCTCCTTGTCAACTGTATCCTCATAGCTGAGGTTGATAGCGCAGTCACCCATAGCTATCTTTTCTTCCTTGCCGTCCTTCTCTCTGAAGAGAATGAATGAGGAGCTTACCAGATTTGAGCCCTTCTTGGTCTTGATTATCTGGAGAGCAGGTCTTACTGTATCGGCTGTGGAGTATGTAGCGCCTCCGAGAAGAGCGTCAGCCTTTCCTGCCTTAACGAGCATTGTTCCGAAGTAGTTGGACTTAGCCAGAGCAGCACGGCACTCCTCCTCAGTCATCTTGCCCTTTCTGAGCTCTACCATCTGAGCAACGAGAGCGTCCATCTCGGGGTATGTAGCAGGGTCAAGGATCTCTGCGCTGTCGATATTGAAGCCGCCGTTCTTAGCAGCAGCCTTTACCTCGTCAACGTTGCCGCAGAGGATAACGCCCATAAGGTCTTCCTTGATAAGTCTGTCAGCAGCGGAGAGGATACGGGGATCGCTTCCCTCAGTGAAGACGATGGTTTTCTTGCTGGATTTAAGGTTTGCAATAAGCTTGTCAAACATTCCCATTTTGAGATACCTCCATTGGATTTAAATTTTACCTTACTATTATATCACAGTCCCGCCTTAAAGTCAATCTCTTTAGTGATTAGTTAATAGTGCTTAGTGCATAGTTCCGAGCCGTTAGCTTGTAGGGACGTCCTCTTGTTGAGCCGCCTTCGGCGATGGAGCGAAGTATGCTGCTGTCACTATAACTAAGCACTAATCTCTCATCTCTCTTAGCATAGCTGCGACTTCCTCCACGCTGCAGCGGTAATCGCCGTCGCCGCTGCGCCTGTAGGTGCCTGTATAGAGGCTTCCTCCTATGTAGACGGGCTCCTCGCCTCTGGCAATTCTTGGTACGTTTATTACAATGATGTGCTTGCCCTCGGTCTCCACTATCCTGACGTCTTTTTCCGTGAGGATATTCCTGCTGACACGCTTTTTGTCGCGGATAATGTCCCAGAAGTCGCTGATAAGCCACTGAGGGTCGGGCAGGTCAACGGGGTGCAGGGACTTGTCGGGGTACTCCTCAACTCCAAGCAGTATGATACCGCCGAGAGTATTTGCGAAGGCGGAATAGGTCTCCCACAGACTTATGGGAAGTCCGCCTGTAGCCTTCTTGGCTTCTATTCTGTTGTTTTCCTTGTACTTTTCAATGTTTTCAAGGTCTATCATGCGACTCTCCCCTTCCTGTAAGCGCTTAGTATATAACGAAAAGTGAACAGCAAACAGCACAGCTATGCACTATTCACTATTCACTGATGACTTTGCCGAAAAACAGCTCTGCTCTGATTTGCTGTACCTGCTGTCAAAAAAGTACCGTAAGCGATGTACAACTATCATTTCCGATAAAAGTGAGCGAGCTTGCGAGCGACAACGTGGTCGCGGTCAAGCTGGCTCAGCTCACATTTACTGTACCTGCTGTCAAAAAAGTACCGTAAGCGATGTCACAATATGTCATTTGAAAAATGGGAGCGAGCTCGCGAGCGACAACGTGGTTTGCCCGCGGGGGGCTCCCCGCTGGTACGCCTGACTGGAATCGAACCAGCGCACACGGCGTCGGAGGCCGATGCTCTATCCTCTGAGCTACAGGCGCATATTGCATATAAAAAATCATGCGACTATATAATTATAGCAAAAAGTCTTGAAATTTGCAAGTGTTTATGATATAATTATAAAAATAAATTAGGAGGGAACGTTTTGGGGGACTACATTTATCTGGTAGTCGCACAGACAGGTACAAGACCCGCACGATTCTTCAAATTTCTAACAAAAAAGCCATATAATCATGTTTCTCTTTCAGGAGATATACAGCTTTCGGAGATGTACAGCTTCTGCCGTACATACCGTCCCTTTCCATTGCCTGCCACCTTCAACAAGGAAATAGTGGGACAGGGCACACTGGGACAGTTTCACAATATCCCCTGTGAGATATACCGCATCAGTGTAACTCATGAGCAGAAGGAAGCCTATAATAAAATAATCAGCCACTTCTCACAGCACAGGAAGATATATTCATATAACCTTCTCGGACTCCTCGCCGTTTACTTCAATATCGAGTGGAAGCGCGAGAGGAGCTTCGTCTGTTCACAGTTCGTCGCTTACACTATGGACAAGATAGGCATACCGCTGGACAAGGCATTCTCACTGTATAAGCCCGACGATTTCCGCAGCTTCCCCGGTGCAGACCTTATCTACACGGGCGAGCTGAACACATTTTACTACGCAAAGCAGTCCAAGCTATATACATAATGACACCACATAAGCCGCCAGCCTCAGCTCATCAGGGGAAAGCAGATAGGCTCCGCAGTAGAGCTTGCTGTGGGCAGCTATACCCGACAGGCTGAACTCAGCACTGTGACCGAGAATGTCGATGGAGGCTTTTTCCTCCTCCACCACCATCTGAGCAGGAACGATATATTCGCCGCTCAGCCGGCTGCTGGTATTGGCATAGGAATAAATGAACATCCATGAGCCGCCGCTCAGGAGCAGATACATCAAAACTGCTCTGAGTGCGGCTTTTTTTCTTTTTCTGCGCATATTATCTCCTTTTCATGGAATTGAGCAGCTCTCCCAGGGACCTGCCGAAAAGCTGCCCTGCGTACTGGACCTGCTCAAGTGTATTGCCGTGGGAGCCTACCTCGATGAGGAGACTTCCGTTGGTAAGGTCCTGGTTATAGTGGCGGTAATCGAACAGAATGGGACGGGTAAAGCCCTCGTGGTCCCTCTCAAGCTTCTGCTGAAGGGCACAGGCAAAGTGAAAATTCTGCATACAGTCAGGCATACCCAGAGTCCCGTCATCACAGCCCGATATTATCATTATCTGAGCCGCCTCTCTGCCGTCCACCTCCACAAAGGGCTGATAGGCGTAGCCCTCACCCGAAATGGCGTCCCTGTGAATGTCAAGGACCACCTTTATGCTTGGGTACTTCTCCAGAATGGGAGTGATAGTCTCGCGGCTGCGCCCGTATGAGCCGTTATAGCTTGGATAATCGTGGATCTCCTCAGCGTGTATGACGCCTATACCCTGAGCCTCAAGTTCCGCCTGAATGGCGTCCCCGACCATTACCACGTTTTTGGTATCGTCGGTGGTACGGTAGTTGAAGCTGCTGTCATAGTGCTCCCTGACGTAGGGCTCGAAGCTCTCGGTGGTGTGGGTATGGTAGAGGAGCACCAGAGGCTCGTCGGAGTCCTCCACGGTAAAATTAGGCAGATAGCCGCTCTCACGGATAAGCTCATCGTTGGGGATATCGGTCTTGTTGTTCACCTGTCCCCCTCCCTCAAGGTCGAAGAAGGCATTGCCGCTGTACCGCCCGTAGGTTGTGCGTATTATCTCCCCGTCACCCATGTCCCAGTGTGAGGGATAGGGCTTATCTCCTGCATTATCAGCCCTCATGTCCAGGGGCGAGGGAAGCCGCAGCAGTTCACCGTTGCCGCCGCTCTCGTCCTCTATGCCATAGCCCTGTGAAAGCATTATGCTCTCGTCGGGGAGCTCCGGAAAGGTGACGCGGCTCACCTCCTGCCTGTCCTCCTTAGGGGGAGCCTCCGCACTGCCCGTGCTGTCCATAATCAGGGCTTCACCCTTCACAGCCCTGCCTGCAAATTTTGCCCCCCTTGCACCTGCCGCCACTATCAGGGGCAGTATCACCGCTGCGGTGCATTTCAATATTCCTCTCAGCTTTCTGCGTCTGCGGCGCGTCATAAGCACTCACCTCACAAGTAATTCCTTTGAGATAAGTATATTCGTCGTCTGACGGAACTATGTCCCCGTTTTATCGTCATTCTTCCGCATTTTTCCGCATATGATACTGTGAGGTGATACCATGTACAGTTGTTTCCGCCTGAAAAGGCTTCTTTCGGCAGTCTCCGCCCTCCTTGTGCTTATAGGTGCAGGCTTTGCACTTATCCCGGTCTTTGCGGAGAACTCTCCCGAGCCTCCCGTGTCTCTGCCCGTCATAATGTACCACAGCGTGTGTGAGAAGGAGCCCTCCGCTTACACGGTGACTCCCGCACAGCTTGAAAGCGACCTTGCCTGGCTGAGAGACCACGGCTGCAAGACCGTCACCGCAGAGCAGCTCATAGACTACACAAGTGGTATCGGACAGCTCCCCGAAAAGCCCGTGCTCATAACCTTTGATGACGGCTTCTACAATAACCTCTCCCTTGCCCTGCCCCTGCTGGAGAAATACGATATGACCGCCCTTGTGTCTATTGTTGGCAGGTACACCGACGATTATGCAGCCGCCGACCCTCATGCCGACAGCTACTCCTACCTCATCTGGGAGGACGTTTCCGCACTTCTCGCCTCGGGACGCATTGAGATAGGCAGCCACACCTACGACCTTCACTCCGACACTGTCCGCAAGGGCTGTGCAAGACTTCCCGATGAGACTGTGGAGGACTACTCCGCCATGCTTGCCGCTGATGTGGGACTTCTCAGCACAGAGCTGCACCTTAACTGCGGAGTCTCCCCCGTAGTCTTTGCCTATCCCTTCGGCTCGCTCTGTCCCGAGAGCCTTCCCGTCCTCCGTGACAGCGGCATACTCATGACCCTTACCTGCCGCGAGGGCATGAATCTCATCACCCGTGACCCTGACTGTCTCTACGGCATTTTCCGATATAACCGCAGCGGACTTCTTACCACTGAGGAGTACATGGAGCAGCTGACACAATAAGCAAAGCCCCCGGACGCAGCTGCGCTCAGGGGCTCGTGTTGTTCAGTTATACTAAAAGTGCAGGCTGAAAGCCAAGTGCAAGGTCAGAGGAGTCCTCGTCATAGGTGTAGGTATAGGTGCGGCTGGTGCTGTTATTCTCCTCCTTGCGGCGCTTTACGAACTCATCGAAGAAGTCGTCGAAGGTCTTGCCCTCGCCCCATACATCGTCGTACTTGCTGTCCCTGTACTTGTCAAATCTGTGAGGTATAGTGCCGTCTCTGTCGTAGTCCTCAATGATCTGCTCCTCATGCTCTGCGAAGTATACCATATCCTTTGACACATCGTAAAAGGTCTTGCCGTAGACGATCAGCGCAACTGCTGCCAGAAGTGAGAATATGATACCGAATATAGCCAGTACAGTTCCCTTTCTCTTTTTAACAAGAGAAACGATAGAGAAAATGATACAGAGAGGCGCAGTGATGAAGCTCAGCAGAGTACAGCAGAGGGTCAGGTTGACAAGGGATATAACGAATGAAGCAATTGCGAGACCTGCTCCGCCCTTTTCCTCGGGCTGATAGCCGTTGTTATAGCCGAAATTCTGTCCGTTGTTATAACCGCCGTAGCCGTTATTATTGTAGCCGCTGTTGTAGCCGCTGCTGCCGTAGCCATTGTTATAGCCGTTATTGTAGCCGTTATTGTAGCCGCCGCTGTTATAACCGTTATTGTTATAACTATTGTTGTAACCGCCGTTGTTGTTGTAACCGCCATTGTTGTTTCCGTAGAAATCATCCATTGCTTTTCAGCTCCTTTTCTTACAGACTTGTCTGCCAGTTCCAGTTACGGACCTCCAGCTCGTCCAGATTATATGGTGTCTTCTGATATACGCAGTAATTCAGCCAGTTTGAGAACATGAGGTTAGCCGTGCATCTCCATGAGAAAACAGGCATATTGTCGGGATTGTCTCCCGGGAAATAATTGTATGGCAGCTGTATATCGATGCCCTTTTCCAGGTCTCTCCTGTACTCGTTGGCGATGGTGTCCCTGTCGTACTCGGAATGTCCTGTGATGAAGTACTGCCTTCCGTTTTTGTTTGCGACGATGTGTACTCCCGAGATATCCGAGGAGGTAAGTATCTCCAGCTGAGGAATACGCTCTATATCCTCTCTGCGTACCTCTGTATTTCTTGAATGGGGCACATAGAAAACATCGTCGAAGCCCCTGAGGAGCTGACAGTTGCTCACCTCAGCCCTGTGGGGGAAGATGCCGAACATCTTATGGTCAAGGGTATACTTGGGTATACCGTAGTGATAGTAGAGACCTGCCTGTGCAGCCCAGCAAATATAGATAGTGGAAAAGACGTGGGTCTTTGACCACTCCATGATACTGCATATCTCCTTCCAGTAATCCACCTGCTCGAAGTCAAGAAGCTCAACGGGGGCGCCTGTGATTATCATGCCGTCATAGCGGTAATCGGCTATCTCGTCGAAGGTCTTGTAGAATGAGGCAAGGTGGCTTGAGGAGGTATTCTTTGACACATGGGAAGCCATCTGGAGCAGCTCCACATCCACCTGTAATGGCGTATTACTGAGGAGCCTCATGAGCTGACTCTCGGTCTCTATTTTTTTAGGCATTATATTGAGAATAATCACCTTCAGCGGACGGATGTCCTGATGCTCCGCTCTCTCCTTTGACATAACGAAGATATTCTCCTCGCCGAGAGTCTTGAATGCAGGGAGCTCTGAAGAAATCCTGATGGGCACTCAAATCTATCCTTTCTTTTCATCTTTCTTGCTCTTGCAGCTCTGACAGCCGTTCATGAAGCTTTCAAGATCGCCGCACTGTCTGCTGTCGCCGCTTAAAAACCTGAGTTTTTTCAGGGTATCAAACTTTTTATCGTCCTCCAGCTGAAAGAGTATATGGTTTATGCCCTTCAGCACGCTCTTGAGCATGACTGAGCGTACAAGCCCGTCACAGAGCATCATATCCCCGCAGTCCTCATAGTCATAGACCACGGTCCTCTCGCTGCCGTAGGAATAGGCGATAAATCCGATAGTCTCGCCCCTGTCAAGAGCTTCCGTGATATGGAGCTGACTGCTCCCCGCAGCCTCGACAAGTCTCTCATACCCATTGGTATCGAACCTTTCCTGTATCTCCAGCATATCACTCCTCCTTGCCTATGGCATTTCTGATGGCGCGGAGCTCCTCGGCGGTCAGGTCGCGGTAAGCACCGGGCTTCAGCATACCCAGCTTCAGGGGACCTATGCTTATACGGCGGAGCCTTGCCACTTCCAGTCCCACAGCCTCGCACATCTTTCTTATCTGGCGGTTCCTGCCCTCCTTGATGGTCATGAGGAGGACCACTCTGCCCTCAGCTTTTTCCTTTACTACTACGGTAGCAGGGAGAGTTTTCCTGCCGTCTATCTCAACGCCCTCTGAGAGCCTTACCAGCTGCTCGTCGGTGATGTCGGGACGGACCGTAACGCGGTAGGTCTTGGAGATATGGCGGCTGGGGTGCATTATGCTGTTGGCGAACTCGCCGTCATTGGTAAAGAGAAGAAGTCCCTCTGAGTTCCTGTCAAGGCGTCCCACGGGATATACTCTCTCCTCCACATCGGTAAGGAGGTCCATGACACATCGCCTGTCCAGCTCGTCGGAAACGGTGGTCACATAGCCTCTGGGCTTGTTCATCATCAGGTAGACAAAGCTGCGCTTCTTAGGCATATATATCCTCTCACCGTCAACGGTGATGATATCCTTGAAGCCGCACTTGTCGCCCAGCTTGACAGGGTGGCCGTTGACCTTTACCCTGCCCTTGGTAATGAGCTCCTCAGCCTTTCGGCGGGAGCATACGCCGCAGTCGGCGATCATTTTCTGAATTCTTATTTTTTCCAAAGTTATCCTATCCTTAATGGGAGAAAAAGCTCCCGATCTTATCCATTATTTTCTGAAAGAGACTTTTGCTGCCCTTATCTCCGTGAGATGCGTCCACAGTCTCCCCGGCGAGAAGGTCAACTCTTTCCACTTCCCGCCCCAGGTATCTGACAGATAGGCTTCCCACCTTCTCCCCTTCCCTTACGGGAGCGTACATAAATGGGCGGCTCAGCACCGTAAAGGTGAAGTCCTCCTCATTTGCCGAGAGAGCAGTCACGGATACCGTGTCCTTTTCGGGGACTATCCGCAGTTTATCAGCATTTCCGCCTACTATATCCGCAGTCATATCCCGCGGCAGACCTATCTCCGCCAGTCTCACATTTTCAAAGCAGCTGTCATACAGCGCCATATGGTCGTTCCAGTCATTTCTGTCATTGAGGGTAACGCAGATGAGATCCTTGCCCTCTCTTTCGCAGGCAGACACCAGACACCGTCCCGCCTCGTCGGTAAAGCCGGTCTTAACGCCGTAAACTCCGTCGAACATACCCAGGAGCTTATTGGTGTTCCTCAGCCACCTGTCATAGGGCGGCGAGCCGAACTTCACCTTCATGCTGCTCTGTGAGCAGATACTGCGGAAAACATCGTTCCTCAGCGCCTCACGGGCAAGGAGAGCCATATCAGCCGCCGATGAGCCGTGTCCCTCACCCTCAAGACCAGAGGGCGTGACGAAATAGGTCCTTGAAAGTCCCATTTCACGGGCGCGGTCGTTCATCATCTCCGCGAAAGCCTCCATGCTGCCTGCTATCCTTACGGCAGCAGCATTGGCAGCGTCATTCCCAGATGGAAGCAGCATACCGCAGCACAGCGCGTACTTTGTGACAATGTCCCCCTCCTGCAAGCCCATAGACGAGCCCTCCACCTTAATGGCATCACTGTCCACGGTGAACTCCTCATAGAGCCCTCCGCTTTCGAGACAGAGCAGAGTGGTCATTATCTTGGTGGTGCTTGCCATGGGAAGCTTCATAGATGCGTTGAGGGCATAGACCACCTCGCCTGTATCGGCGGATATCACCGCCGCAGCCTTAGCCTGTACCTGAGGGTATTCGGCTCCGAGAGAGCCTAACGGACACACCGCAGCAGCAGCCATCACCGCCGCCGCAGATATAGAAACGAGCCATTTCATGGGCACACCTCCGTATGATCATATACTAAAGGTTATGCCCGGGGCTGTATATTTATTCTCAGTTAAGGGGCACTGACTCGTCTGTGATACCGCCTGTTGCAGTATCGTCGGAGCCGCCCTTTCTCTTGTTGATGAAGCCGCTTACCTTGTCGATGATGCCGGGCATCTTCTCGATAGCAGCGCTGATGGGATCGCTTGAGCCCTCCATAGTTACCATCTTTGCGGAACCGTCGGGAGAGATAACGAGGAAGCCCTCAGGCTTTATGGAAACGCCTGCACCTGCTCCGCCTCCGAAAAGGTCCTTGTCGTACTTTGAAGGCAGGTCGGAGCCGCCCGAAGCGAAGCCGTAGCTCACCTTTGATACGGGGATAATGGTAGTACCGTCGGGAAGCTTTATAGGCTCACCGATAATGGCGTTTACGTCAGCCATTTCCTTGATCTTTTCGATGGAAATTCCTAAGAGATCACTTACTGGTGTATTGTTTGCACTCATGATTTATACCTCACTTCTGCCTTGCGGCGGATTTTTTCAATTTGCGTTTTCTCAGCTTTCCGGGAATGAAAGTCCTGAAAATATATGTCATCAGGAACCATGCTCCTGCGATGACCACTGTACCGAGACGGAAGGAAAGCTTTCCTGCTGCGTCCCAGCGTCCTTTGGATACGCCGAACTGCGGGTGGACGTCAATGGTTTTCAGCCTTACGGTAAAGAGCTGGCTGAAAAATGCTATGCCGTTGTAGACCAGAGCCGAGTACCTTCCGTACTTCATGGCGCAGTCATAGGCGTCCTCGTCAGCGATGATGAAGTCGATATACAGATCCCTGAGCTTGAAGCCCTTGAATATCTTCAGCAGGGGGCGCTGAGCGCTCTCCCATATCCCGACTATGAATTCTATCTTGTCGCTGAGTGACTTCTTGTCCTCGTCCTGCGGCTTATCGGGGAAGTCCTCATCATCTTCATCAAAGAGGTCCTCGTCAAAGTCCTCGTCCTTCTTCTTTTTCTTCTTTTTGGCCTTTTTCTTCTTTTCGGGAGCTTCCTCCCCGGTCATCTCCTCTGTGAAGCTGTCGGTATCGGGAGCCTCCTCCGCTGCGGACTCAGTGCTTTCCTGTGAAGCCGTCTGCGCAGGGAGCATATCTGCCTCAGGATCATTTACGGGAATGTCCTCCAGCTCCTTCTCCCACTCATACTGTTCCCTCTGTTTTTTCTTTTTTGCCTTTTTCTCCTTGACAGGCTTGTCTTTTTTGGTTTTCTCAGGCTTTGAGGGCTTGTCCTTTTTGTTTGCCTTCCGCTTTTTCCACCAGTTGTAAAGACCTCCGCCGTCTGAGTCCATAAGGTTGATTATCCAAAGCTTGACTTTATAGCTTAATTTGCCGTCTATATAGCTGAACTCTCCTCCCGCAGGAGTAATGAGCACCAGCAGTATGATGCCTAAAACGGCAAGAAGTATATACAGCAGTATTTTTAGTACGATCAATCCTGCCGCTCCTTTCCTTGATTATTCGGTCTGCTGAGCCTCAGCAAGCTCTCTGTCCACGAACTCCTCCTCGGTCTCAAGGACGAGATCGCTCTGTCCCGGGAGAGGGGGAAGATCCGCCACGGAGCTGAGTCCGAAGCTTCTCAGGAACACCGCCGTGGTCCTGTACACTATGGGCTTTCCGGGAACGTCAAGGCGTCCTGCCTCCTCAACAAGTCCCTTTTCCACCAGGTTATTGATGACAGAGGAGCTGTCGATACCGCGGACATTTTCCACGAAGCCCTTTGAAACAGGCTGATTATAGGCGATTATTGTAAGAGCCTCCATAGCCGCATTTGAGAGAGGCGCCGTTCTCTTGGTCTCAAGAGCCGCCCTCACCTGAGGAGCGAACTCCTCACGGGTACACATCTGAAAGCTGCTGTCCAGCTTTTTTATGCAGATACCGCTGCCGCAGTCCTCATAGCGCTCATTGAGCAGCCTTATCATAGAGGGCAGTGTGCCTGCGTCAACTCCGCTTGCCTCCGAGAGGCGGTATATCTCAATAGGCTCGCCGCTCGCAAAGAGGATAGCCTCTATTGCTCCGAGCTTGTCTTTGATCTCCAAGATCTATCCACTCCGTTCTTTCTTCCCTTGAAGAATATCATGGTATTATCGTCGCTAATGGTAATACGTCCGTGTCTGGTGAGCTCCAGCACCGCCAGGAATGTAGCCACTCTTGCCGAGCGGTCCGTGACGCCCTCATAGAGCCTGTCCATGTAGACCTCCCCCGAGTCATAGAGCTGGCGGAGGATATGCACCACCTTGGTCATAACAGAAACTATGCGCCGCTTGACCACTGAGTTTATCTTGTTCTCAACGTGGAGCTTTGCGTGTTCCGACTTTATATTTTTCATTGATATAGCGCTGTAAGCGATAGCCAGTCTCTCGGGCTCATGGACAAGGGTATAGGTCATGTCCGCCTTTATCTTCATGGGGTTTCTCACGAAGATATTGCCGCCCACAAAGGCGTCCGCCAGAGTTTTTGCCGCTATCTTGCAGAGAGAGTACTCAATGAGGGCTCCCTCCAGCTCGCGCTTCATCTGTTCAGCCTCCTCGGGCTGTGGCAGAAGTGAAGCGGTCTTTATATAAATGAGTCTTGCAGCCATTTCGAGGAATTCCCCTGCAAGCTCCAGATTCTGCTCATGAGCCTGATCTATGTAGAGCAGGTACTGCTCCAGCAGCTTTGAGATCTCAATATCGCAGATATTCAGCTTGTGCTTTGCGATAAGGCTGAGGAGGAGGTCCAGAGGTCCCTCAAAAACCTCAAGCTTGAAAGAAATGGTCTCCATATATCACCTCAGATAGAAAAAGTTATTCCCGAAGACGATCTTAATGATCTTGTAGGGTATCTCTCCGATATTGACATGGAAGAATACCAACCGGTCAAGTACAGCCCGGCGCCATAGGTCAGCCAACCAGCCTATGACAGATATCTCGCCGTCGGTGATGATGGCAAGGAGAAAAATGCCGTAGAGAATGTACTGTGACCACTTCATTATCTGCTTGTAGTGGCTGAAGTACCATCTTCTGAACTTTGGCCATGAGAACTGGTAGAATATCTGGAAGCCGTCCAACGGAGGCAGTGGCAGAAGTGCGATGACACCGAAGCAGAGTCCCGTGTAAGCCGCTTCCCTGAGCACCCTGTAAAGACTTGCCAGAAGTATGGAACCGGGAACCAGTCCGTAGAGGGCGCCCGAGAGATTATATAAAATAATGTATGAGACGAAGTATGCCAGCGGAGCCGCCAGTGAGATGATGGTGATGTCACGCTTCATATGTTTCAGGTTTGAGACGTCATAGTTCATCTCCCTGCTCCAGCCGAAGCCCAGTATCATTATAGTCAGCATTCCCTGACGGTCCATGTGCTTTCTGAAGTCCAGACTGAGCCTGCCGCTGTTTTTGGGAGTATCGCCCCCCAGGAGGTGAGCCGTACCTGCCTTGACGAAAGCCGCCAGCGGCATGAGCCCCACCATTACAATGGCTCTGCCTATGAGTATGAGTAATAACCGGTAAAATACGCTCATATAGTAATAAGACCTTTCGGGTGATGTTATGATGTCACTTGAAGAATAACGGTATCCAGGATACCATAAGGTACAGAAGCTGAGCAACCGCCGCTATAATAAAATAGAATGCCACGCGGACATAGAGCAGCCTGCTTCCCAGAATTATCAAAGCAAAGAATATGCCGCTGAGTATGCGCTGGTTGCGGAACACCCAGTTATCAAACTTTGCGGGTGTGAATGCCCTGAGGAAATTGAAGCCGTCCATAGGCGGCAGGGGTATCATATTGAATACAGCCAGCGTTACATTGATGGTTATGAAGTTGGAAAGCAGTTCAAAAGCTGCCTTTCCCGCAGGAGAAGCCACGCTTTCCACCGTGAACCACTGGTCGCTGTGAGTTATTAAACAGCCCGACAGCACCATTATAAAGCAGCCCGTAAGTGCAGCCAGCAGGTTTGAAACAGGTCCTGCCAGAGCTACCAGAGCGTAGCCGAGACGGCGGTGCTTGAACTTTGAGGGGTCCACAGGCACAGGCTTTGCCCAGCCGATACCCAGAATCATCATAGTGATAAGACCGATGGGGTCGATATGGGCGAAGGGGTTAAGGGTAATGCGTCCCTCTTTCCTTGCGGTATCGTCACCCAGCCAGCCTGCAACAATGCCGTGAGCGGATTCATGTATAGGTATAACAAGCATAAAGGTTATAGCTCTCGCAACGATGAGCATGATAAAGACCATATCTATTCCTGAGTCCTGCATAATTATCCTTTCCCCGTCGGAGAACAAAGCTCCGACAATAGTTATACAACATATATTATACTATAAAGCGGCATATATTTCAAGTAAAAAAGCACATTTTCAGCTGCCGAAAAAAATTTTTTTGATTTTTTTAAAAAACACTTGCTTTTTTTTTGATTATGTGTTAAAATAATCATGTTGTATTTTTACAGGTTAGTTAAGGAGGTGCAACCTAATGGCAAAATGTGATATCTGCGGAAAGGGCGTGACCTTTGGAATCAAGGTTTCCCACTCACACAGACGTTCCAACAGAACATGGAAGCCTAACGTAAAGCGTGTAAAGGCTATCGTCAAGGGTACTCCTTGTCATATCTACGCTTGCTCAAGATGCCTGCGTTCAGGCAAGGTTGAGAGAGCTTGATCATCTTTGCATGATAAAAACGGAGCGTTCCGAATGGAGCGCTCTTTTTTTATGCCTGTTCCACAGCAGGCTTTTTTGCGGCATAGCTGCCTGCAAAGGAACTTTTTCTCCGCGTTCCTTGCTATTCCCGGAAATATATGATATAAGCGGGGAGCCCCCGCAGGCAGTTTCGCGGCAAAGCCGTCCGCAAGGCAACTTTTTCTCTGCGTTCCTTGCTATTCCCGGAAATATATGCTATAAGCGGGGGAGCCCCCGCAGGCAGTTTCGCGGCCAAGCCGTCCGCAAGGCAACTTTTTCTCCGCGTTCCTTGCTATTCCCGGAAATATATGCTATAATTATTATCAGCATTGTATCGTGATAAAATATTAATATGGTAAAGGCGGTATTATTATGACAAAAGAACAGATCGGGACACTGTTTAAGCTAATGCTTGAATATATCCCGCCGACGCTGAAGATATTCGGATTTACCCTGCTGTGGTCCATACCACTGGGCATGATAGTGGCACTGCTGAAAATGTGCAAATTCAAGCCCATAAGCTGGCTCACAAACATATACATACTCATAATGCGAGGAACTCCACTGCTGCTCCAGCTCATAGTCGCTCAGTATTCGGTGCCCTATCTGCTGAAATGGGAGGGCTGCCCCTCATTTATCCACAGTCTTCTCGACGGTGTTGATATACGAAGCGCCAGCTACACCTTCAATATGCTGCTCATCGCCTTCGTGCTGAACTACGCCGCCTACTTCGCGGAGATATTCCGCGGCGGTATCGAGGCTATCCCCAAGGGACAGTATGAAGCCGCAGGAGCCCTTGGCTTCAGCCGTATGCAGACCTTCTTCCGCATAATCCTTCCACAGGTAATAAAGAGAGTAGTCCCCGCCAGCTCCAACGAGATAATCACACTGGTAAAGGATACCTCTCTCGCTTCCGCTATCCCCTACATGGAGATCATGTACATCGCCAAGAAGCAGGTCCCCACCTACGCTTCTCTCCTGCCCCTTTTCATGGCAGGCGTGTTCTATTTCGTATTCGCAACAGTGCTGACGCTTTTATTCGGATATATCGAGAAAAAGCTCAGCTACTACAAGTAAGGAGGTGCAGCAGCTATGGCTATGCTTGAAGTAAAGAACCTTTCAAAGAGCTTCGGCGACCTTGAGGTGCTCAAGGACATCTCCTTCAATGTGGAAAAGGGAGAGGTCGTGGCAGTCATCGGTCCCTCAGGAAGCGGCAAATCCACCCTTCTCCGCTGTATCAACCAGCTTGAACGTGCAGACGGCGGAGTCATCAACGTCTGCGGCACAGATATGCTTATCAAGAACTCCAGAGGAAAGACGGTCTATGCAGACGCCAGGACGCTCCGCGACATAAGGCTGAAAACCGGACTTGTATTCCAGAACTTCAACCTGTTTCCACACATGACAGTTCTCCGCAACATCACGGAAGCTCCCGTGTGCGTACTCAAGGAGGACAAAGCAAAGGCAAAGGACAAGGCAATGGCTCTGCTGAAAAAAATGGGACTTGAAAGCAAGGACAAGTCCTATCCCTGCGAGCTTTCGGGCGGTCAGCAGCAGCGTGTCTCCATAGCGAGAGCCCTTGCCCTCAATCCCGACATACTCTTCTTCGACGAGCCCACCTCAGCCCTTGACCCGGAGCTTACGGGAGAGATACTGAAGGTCATCAAGGAGCTTGCCGCGGAGGGCATGACCATGGTCATAGTCACCCACGAAATGGCGTTTGCCAGGGACGTAGCAGACAAGGTCATTTTCATGGAAAACGGATACATCGTGGAAATGGGAGCTCCGGAGCAGCTCTTCGGCGAAAACGCTTCCGACCGTGTACAGCAGTTCCTCAAACGTTTCAACAGCTGACAAACGCACATTAAAATAATAACCCCTGAGCGGTGATGATACCTCTCAGGGGTCTTGCTTTTATATATCCTTTATCATAGTGACATGAGGGCAGCCCTCGTCGTCACGGAGGTCGTCCGTAGCTGTATAGCCCAGCTTTTCGTAGAATTCCCTGACGCGGCACTGAGCCGAAAGTGAGATGCTTTTTCCGCCCATATCCTTAGCCTGCTTTTCAAGCTCCGTCACTATCCTGCTGCCCAGAGAAAGTCCGCGGTGATCCTTCATCACGGCTATCCTGCCGATGACGAAGCCGCCGTCCTCATCGTTAAAAAGCCTTCCCGTAGCCACAGGGACCTCACCGTCATAGAGTACAGCGTGTACCGCCTCGCCGTCAATTTCATCAAACTCGTTCCGGAAGCCCTGTTCCTTCATGAAGACAGCCTTGCGGATAGTGCGGCAGTCGCCGCTGAGCCCGTGAAAGATCTTTACTCCGATATCCATATCACAGCACCTTGGAAAGGAACTGCTTCAGACGGGGATTCTGAGGATAATTGAAGAAGTTGTATGGATCGTTCTCCTCAGCGATAACACCGCCGTCTATGAACAGCACTCTTGAAGCCACCTCTCTTGCGAAGCCCATTTCGTGAGTTACAACCACCATGGTCATTCCCTCCTCGGCAAGCTGCTTCATGAGGTTCAGCACCTCTCCAACCATTTCGGGATCAAGAGCCGAGGTAGGCTCGTCGAACAGCATGACATCCGGGTTCATCACCAGAGCTCTTGCAATGGCGATACGCTGCTTCTGACCGCCTGAGAGCTGATTTGGAAAGGCGTCTGCCTTATCGGCAAGTCCCACCTTTTTCAGCATTGCCTTAGCGCTCTTTTCAGCCTCGCTCTGGGACATGAGCCCCAGCTTTACGGGAGCAAGAGTGAGATTTTTCATAATGCTGAGATGAGGGAACAGGTGGAAGTGCTGGAACACCATGCCCATTTTCTCCCTTATCTCGTAAAGGCGCTTCTCCGAGACCTTTGTAAGGTCCTCGCCCTCAAAGACGATACTGCCCGATGTAGGCTGCTCAAGCCTGTTGAGGCAGCGGAGGAAGGTACTCTTTCCAGAACCCGAGGGACCGATTATGACTACCTTTTCGCCCTTTTCTATCTTAGTGGTGATACCTTTCAGGATATGCTGCTTTCCGAAGGATTTCCTGAGATCATTAACCTCTATCACTCTTAGCCAGCCTCCTTTCCAGTCTTGACACCAGATAGGTCATGAACATGACTATCACAAGGTATATCAGCGCAACTGCGATAAGGGGCAGGAACGCCTCATAAGTAACGCTTCTGATGATATCGCCGCCCTTGGTAAGGTCCTCGAGAGCGATATAGCCTGCCACAGAGGTCTCCTTCAGAAGAACTATGCACTCGTTTCCGAGAGCAGGGAGCACGTTCTTGAATGCCTGGGGCATAATGATATATATCATAGTCTTGCGGTAGTTGAGACCGAGACTTGCTCCCGCCTCAAACTGCCCATTGTCTATGGACATTATACCCGAGCGGACAATCTCCGCCACATAGGCAGCGGAATTGAGACCGAAGGCAAGTATTCCCACAAACATCTTGTCAATACGCACCGAGGCGAAAATGACATAGTAGATTATGAGAAGCTGAACCATTACAGGGGTTCCCCTGATAACGGTAAGATAAATTTTTGCAAAGAAATTCAGGATCTTCATTTTTCCCGTCTTGTCGTGGGCAGCGCGTACAATGGCTATAAGGAAGCCCAGCGCCATACCAAGCAGCACGGCAAAAAACGTTATGATAAGCGTATTCTTCAGACCATTCGTGAGGTACTTCCATCTGTCGCCCTCAATGAAGGTGCTGTGAAGCTTATCCATAAAATCGCTCAATAAGCTCACTCCTTAATTTAAGTGTCAGTCCTCTATTACAACGATGACCTGCTTTGAAACTGCATAGCCCTGAGTGAAGGAAACGTTCTCCTCGCGCTCGGGAGTTACAGACATACCTGCCACACCTACGTCAGCCTTACCTGAATTTACAGCAGCGATAATGGAATCGAACTCCATGTTGTCTATCTGGAGAGTCATAGCCAGCTCATCGCAGACAGCATTCATGATATCCACGTCGATACCTACTATCTCGCCGTTCTCCATGCTCTCATAGGGCGGGAACTCGGCGTTTGTAGCCATAACGAGAGAATTTGACCTCTCTATGTTCGTGTCGGGCTTATAGCTGATATGATCCGGATTGCTTCCTATCCAGTGCCTCATGATACGGTCGATAGTGCCGTTCTCCTTGAGCTTTGTAAGAGCCTCGTCGATCTTCTCGCCCAGCTCGTCATTACCCTTCTTGTAGGCAATGGAGTACTCCTCCTCAGCGAAGGCATCGGGAAGTATCTGGAGCCCCTTGTTCTTCTTGACGAACTCCTGAGCGGGCTCAGAATCGATGATAACTGCGTCTATCTTGCCCTGCTTCAGAGCCTGGATAGCGTCAGCACCCTTGTTATAGCCCTCAACCTATGCATTCTCAACGTCCTGAGCAAAAATATAGCCTGTTGTTCCCAGCTGAGTACCGATGCTCTTCCCCTTAAGGTCATCTGCACTGTGCACTGTGTTTTCAGGAGCACCGCAGCCTGTGAGGCAGGCAGCAAGAAGCACGCCTGCGGACATTACGCTTAATAATTTTTTCATAGAATTACCATCCTTTCAGATAAAACATCTCATATTTCACATTATAATTGATTTCTTTTCAAATTTCAATACTTTTCCCCGAATATATCCAATTTGTAACCTATTTGCGCAAAAACCGCTGTCTGCATATTTACAGACAGCGGCGCTTGTATCAGAGTATGTTTTCTCCCTCGCCCATAACGGGGATTATTACAGCCTTTGCGTCTTCAAGATGGAATATCATCATCTTGTTGCCTGTGTTGTCATTGTAAATGTCTCTGAGGTGAGGAGCTCCATCCAGAGCAGCCTCTGCGTATTTGGGATCAGTCTCGAAAACAGCCTTTCCTGTGTATCGGAGCCACTTTCCGTCGGGCTTGCAGGCGGCTATCTCGCAGAGGGACGAAGCAATGAGCTGCTTGTAAACGTCCTTGAAATCGCCCACGCCAAAGAGTACCTTTCCGTCCATTTCCATGTGAAGTCCCAGAGGTCTCAGCTTAGGCTGGTCGCCGTCCTTTGTAGCCAGGAAGAAAATTCCTGCTTCGTTGAGAAAATCGTTGAGTTTGCTCATAAAATATACCTCCTTATGCACATTTCGTGCTTATTAGTCATCAAAAAGCGGAGTTGAGAAATATCTCTCTGCGGTATCGGGAAGGATAGTTACAACAGTCTTTCCCTCGCCCAGCTTCTCAGCAAGCTTCAGTGCAGCTGCCACGTTGGTACCGCTGGAGATACCGCACATTATGCCCTCCTTGGAAGCTAAGTCCTTGGCGGTCTGTATAGCCTCCTCATCGGTAACTATGTAAATATCGTCATATATCTCCTGGTTGAGTATATCGGGGATTATACCGTCGCCTATTCCCATCTGGAGGTGGGTGCCGATGTTGCCGCCTGCAAGTATTGCAGCATTTTCGGGCTCAACAGCCCATATCACCATATCCGGATACTGAGCCTTGAGAGCCTCGCCGATACCTGTGATGGTACCGCCTGTACCGATGCCTGAGCAGAAGCCGTCTATCTTCACCGCAGACTGCTCCAGTATCTCAAGAGCTGTGTGGTACTTATGTGCGCCGATATTGTTGATATTGGCGAACTGCTGGGGTACGAAGACATTCTCGTCCTCCTCAGCCATTCTAAGGGCAGTATCAAGGCACTCCTGGATACACTTGCCGATATCGCCGTCATCGTGTATGAGCATTACCTCAGCACCGTAGTGGTTCACCAGCTTGCGGCGCTCCTCGCTGACGGAATCGGGCATTATGATGATGGTCCTGTAGCCCTTTACCGCACCCACAAGAGCGAGACCAATGCCCTGATTGCCGCTGGTAGGCTCAACGATAATGGTATTCTCCTTTATTTTGCCCTCCATTTCGGCATGGCGGATCATATTGTAAACGGTACGGGTCTTGATAGAGCCGCCCACATTGAGTCCCTCGAACTTGACGAGTACATCTGCATTGCCTTTTTTGTTCATGCGGTTGAGCTTAATCATGGGAGTATGTCCCATTGCTTCAAGAATATTATTGTATATCATTATAAGTTCTCCTTAAACGGCTTTTCAGCCCTATAGTCACATAACATTACTATTATACAATAAATCCGACTAAAACGCAAGGATTTTTTCAGTTTCCGAAAAACAGATACAAATATAGTTGGTTAAGACTAACATTTATATTTCATTCATACTGCTTTTCCTCAATGGACGCCAAAAGTCCCGAGTGCTTATAGAGCCTGATGATGTAAGTCTTTTCGCGGTCAAGAGTTTCCTCAAGCTCCTTCCCCTCCTTTTCCGAGACCTGAACGATTTTTTCATAGCTGCTGTCCTCCAGTACACTGAACCTGTAGGTCAGACTGCTGTGCCTTCTGCTGTTATAGCGTCTGCTCGTTATAGCGTAGGAGATGGAGTCGGTGCCGATATGTGCGCCGCTTACCTCCACAGCAACGGTCTCACCCCCGGTCATATCCATAAATGTGCTGCCCGCAAAAGCTGCGTAGGACAGATTGTCAAACCTGGGAAAATCATTGATACTGCGCTGGGAATGCAGAGCCGTTTCCCTTACGCCGAAGGACATATACATCAGAAACAGGAAAACGTAGAGCAGCACGAAGCCTGCGATCCTGCCTGCCTTGCCCTGCTTTTTCTTCTTTTTGTGGGAGCCGTACTTCTTCTCCATAGTATCTGCCGCAGTCACAAGGGGCTCACTGCGCTTTATGAGCATTATCCTTCCCAGAGCCACTCCGAAGGACACCTCTGCCGCCAGTCCAAGTATTATGCGCAGCAGTGAGAACAGGAACACTGCCCTCAGTCCCTTCTCCCCCGTCATGACATCGGGCTTGAACAGGACTCTGTGCAGGATAGAGACAATGAATGCTGCCACAGCAGCAATAAAGGCAAACTTATCACGTTTCCAGATCTTTTCTTCGTGCTCAAAAGCCTTTCTTCTTGCCTCGGCTGCCTTTTTATTACTCATATCAGTCCCACTCATTTCTTCAGTTAACAGTAAGGAACGCCGAAAAGGCGTTCCTTGTAATGCTTATATAAATTATTCCTCAGCCGCAGCGAACTGGCTCTCGTGACGAGTGAAGAAATCCGTTCTGGGAGGCAGGAACTTCAGCTTGTGGTTCTCGCCTGTGAAGTAGTTTACAGGCTCAAGGATAGTATCCCATGACCAGATACGCTCATCGACCTCCAGATACTCGCGGAGCTTCTCTGTGCCGAATGGAGCCATTGGGTGCAGGAGCACACCTGCTATCCTTATCATGTAGAACAGGTTGGCAAGGGACTGCTTCAGTACTTCCTTGTCGGGATAGTCGCCTGTGAGCGCCTTAGCCATGTACTTGCTTCCGTTGCGGATATAGCTGTCCAGAACGTAGGTACACTGGTGGAAAGCAAACTTGGACATATGCCTCTCGTAATCAAGCACAGCCTTCTTTGCCTCCTCGCGGAACTTCTCCTCGGGAGCGTTGTCGGGCATGATGCCGTCCAGCTCCTTCTGAGCGGTATAGAAAGCAGTTCTTATCATACGGTTGTATACATTCGAGAGGAGCAGACCGTCCTTTACAACAGGATCCGCGTCCTCGGGCTTAGCATCGGGATTGTAGGGCTTGGGCATGAAGCTTACGGAGCGCTGACCCAGACCAAGTCCCAGCCAGTGCATACGGAGCTGCTCGGGAGTATAGCGCTTGAGCAGGTCGTCAGCCATAGGCGGCTTTACAGCGCCTGAGCTGGAAGCCTTCTTGTCGAGGAAAAGAATGTGGTGATTTGCCACGATAACAGGCATCTGGAGCTCTCCCTCGGCAGGGTCGGCAGTCTTGGTATCGCTCTCCTGCTGAGCCATCCACATAGCAGGCTCGGCAATTCCGTAGAAGTAGATGTTGTCCTGACCGACGAACTGATATACAGTCGAGTCCTTGCTGCACCAGTAGTCCTTCCACTCGTTAGTGTCATGACCGATGGACTCCAGATAGGTCTCTGTAAATGAGATAGGAGCCCAAAGTGACTCAGGCCATACCCATACGGTAAGACCGTCAACGCCGTCCATAACAGGCGCAGGAACGCCCCACTCGATATTTCCTGTAAGGCGGAAAGGAACGAGTGTCTTTCCTGTACGGTAGCGTATGCCGTTCTCGGTGAGAATGCGGCAGGCTTCATCACAGTCGGAAAGCTTGGTGAACTCTATTGTAAATGAGGGCTTCTTGGGCTCCTCAAGGTACTCATGTGCAGGCATGGAGTCCTTCAGCTCCATGTACTTTTCCTCAAACTCGCGCTTTATGTAGATAACGGGGTTCTTGAGGAACTCGTCAATGGTCTTCCACACAACGGGACGGATGTCCTTGCGCTTTTTCAGCTCCTCCACCCAGTCCTTCATGAGCTGCTCATAGTCGCGGAGCCTGAAATACCAGTTGGTAACGGGCTTCATTGTGGGAGTCTCGCCTGTCAGGGTGCTGACGGGGTTGATGAGGTTCTCAGGCATATACTGATGACCCATATCGCACTCATCTGCGTAGCCCTTTTCAGAGGTACAGCCGTCAACGGGGCACTTTCCAATTACCTGTCTGCCGTTGAGGAACACACCAGCCTTCTCATCGAAGAACTGCATGGTGGTTATGCGGTCCAGCTGTCCCTTCTTGTGGAGTGAGCTTATGAAGCGGTCGGTAACTGAGGCG
>Ga0116172_10000414_pt1 | contig 44127 bp, 42 predicted proteins | sample AD_UKC083_MetaG_FD_89799 | JGI IMG/M metagenome (GOLD analysis project Ga0116172, IMG submission 89799) | Active sludge microbial communities of municipal wastewater-treating anaerobic digesters from USA - AD_UKC083_MetaG | ecosystem: Engineered > Bioreactor > Anaerobic > Digestate | place: USA... | reverse complement strand
GTGGTAGAAGCCCAGAGCCGAAGCTCGCCGCTCACCAGACTCAGGCCATCGCGGCCTGGGCGTACACCGCAGGCAGTTGCGCGAAAGCGACAATGTATACGTTAAAGGACGCCCCCATGGTGCCCGCACCTCGGTATCGCTGGGACTCCTTTATCGCTGGGACCGCGGGCGTCTCGCCCGCACCCAAGAGTTCTCAGCTCGTGTCCCTTTCCAATTCAGGAAAAAACGAAGGGATCTGCCAGAGGTATTGACGATTGTGATATTTGGGATGCCATTGTCGGTGTCGGCGGCCATCCCCTTCATGGTATTGCTTAAGATTGCAGTGCAAAACGGCATGGTATTGAGGGTATTTATTGCTCAATTGCGAAATGGTGGTATGGCTTTGACGCAAGCGGTTCGAAAGGGATGCAACCTTCGCTTTCGACTATTGTTGATGACCGCATTGACGACTTTCATCGCTCACGTTCCGATGTTGTACGCCTCGGGATCAGGCGAGAATATTCGGAAGCCGGTGGCGGTAGTGGTCAATGGGGGCAATGGTACATCCACGTCGTTGACGTTGGTGGTGATGCCTGCGATGGTGTTATTGGTGACGAATCGAAAGAAGGATCTCGGTTCGGCCTGATGCTATGGGCGGAGCAAAGCGAGGAGAGCCTGGCCGTTGCGCGGTCTCGTAGACCGTTCGGTCATGCAGTGTTCCGCCAGGGAAAGCCAGGGGGACCACGCATGGTGCTCCGTGCGAATGATATCCTCCAGGATTCGACCCAGCGCATAAATGTCGTCGGAAGGCTCGACAGGTGCGCCAGCCAGTCGTTCAGGGGATAGATATCCGGTGCTGCCGCCGCGGTTGGGTTCACCGCATCGAACTGCGATGCCAAAGTCGCTGAGGATGGGTGCCGCCGAAGCATCGAGCAGAATGTTGCCGGGTTTCAGGTCGGCGTGGACCCAGCCACGCTCATGCACGTGGGACAGGGTGAGCGCCAGTTTGTGAATGAACGATGATGGTTCACCGAGCGCATCGATGTGGGCTCGGCGAATGGCTTCACGAACGGAGCCTCGAGGCAGCCATTCCAAGGCAATCCAGCCGCCGTTCAAGTCGATATCGAAGATGCGGATGATACCTTCGCCAGCGAGTTGGATTGCGATCTGTGCTTCCCGTTGGAGCTGTTCCTGATCCGAAGATTGGTGATAGACCTTGAGGGCAAGACTGCGTTGTAGGATATCATCTCGCGCTTCGTAAACTGTACCCGCGCCTCCTCTGGCTATTTCGCGCACGATTCGATAAGGGGACTGTTGTGCGTTGGGGACTGCGACCGTGACGTCGCGAGAGTCTTGGGAAATGGGGAGATGAGGAGCGAGTTGGGCGCGCCACCGTCGGTGTCGTTCTCGAGCGCCAGGGGTGTCGAGATCGCGTGCGAGCACGCGTTCGATGATGGAAAGGGCGGAAGCGACATTGCCTTGGTCGTGAAGCAAGTCCGCTTTGAGCATGAGCGAAGGAGTTTGTGATACGGAATCGAGGAACAGAAGCGCTCGGGGAATCTCTCCTCGTTGGACCAACGTGTGGGCGCAAACCAAGCGCAAGCGTTCGGGGACCTCATGATGCATCATGGCATGAGCGATGGCATCAATGGCTTTCTGTTGTCGTGGGGTAGTCAGGGCGATGTGGAGCAAACGGTCCGCGGTCGCTTCGTCGGGGCCGTCTTCGGTGCCGAAACGTGACAATAAGGCGATTTCATCATTGTCCGAAGGCGGAGGAGATTTGTGGGCCGGTGGATGAGAGGTCGGCAAAGGGCTGTCTGAGGAATCGACGTTGGAACGTCGGAACAGTTTGGACCAGAGGCTCACGATGCGATGACCTCCAGCAGGACAGGGCCGGATCGAAGGGATTTGATCTTGTCACCGATTGCCAGATCGATGCATTTTTCCGCGGATAAATCGTTGAGGATCGGGGTGTTCGTCTGGCCATGCAGTTGCATGCACCCGGTGTCGCTTCGACAGAGGGTGAAGTCGGCAATGAGCAGAGGTCCGAGAGGTGCAACGATGTGTTGGTTGGCGAAACGCAGGGAGACACCTTGATTCCAGGGTTCGATATGAAGGGGGACTTGACCGCCGAGAAGCAAATCGATGCCATTTCCGATGGGCAATGGGCCATCCAACCGGACTCCGGCGAGCCATGTGCCGTTTCGGCTTCCGAGGTCTTCGACGATGAGTTGTTCTTGCGCGCGGCGCACTTGGAGATGCTGTCGACTGAGGGCTGGAGAAGGAATATCGATGGAGCAGTCGGCGCGGCCAAGGGTCAGCGGGTGGTCGGTGACGATGTGAAGGACTTCGTCATTGACCCGCAGCGAAATGCCGTTGGAGCGAATCAATCGGGCGTTGACGGCTCGCGAAAAAGCAGCGATCGGTTCGTCTTCGGGGTGTGATTCGAGCCATTGTTGGGCGAGCTTCAGGCAAGCTATGCGTTGACCGATGGCCTCGAGGCGATGGATCTCTTTCCAGAGATCTTCCCGCTGACGTTGTTGGTTTCGCTGTTCTTGCTGGTTTTCGAGCAAGGATTCGAGGGCATCGATGGCGCCGCAGCCGGCCAGAAGGCGAGATTGGTTATCGGAATCGCCGAGGAGACCGAAGGCGTCGGCGGCTTCCCGTTTCATATCCAGGCTTTCGAGCAGTTCTGCCAGCGCCAGAAGTTCCGTTTGTAACATGGAACCCTTGGAATTTTTGGCCAAATCGAGACGCAAGGAGGCGGCGCGTTGGCGGGTTTCGCGACCGAAGGGGGAGTCGGCGGCGGTGCGAGAGACGGCGACTTGCAGCAAGGCGAGTCGTTTTTGCAGGTCCAGTTCGGAGTCGGCGCGGACGAGCAAAACACGGATGGCCTGTTCGAGTTGTCCGGAAGAAACGTAGGCTTCATAGGCTTCTTCGAGCCGTCCTTGTGCTTCGAATCGAGACCCCTGGTCCTCGACGGTGTTGTGGGTAAGGCGGTGGACGAGACGGCTCAGCAGACCCATGGGGCTAGCATTGCAAGGTTAGGGCGGGGAGCCAAGGGGCATAACCATCGCGACGGTGAGGTGTGGGTAAGATGTAGGCGTCATCGACTTTGGCAATTCCTGCCACGAGGGCATGGCACCGGTGGCTCTTGGGCTGTATGGTCAGCGAGTCAGAGCAGACGGCAGGACAGTGTTTCTGGACTTCATGGAGTGACATGGCACCAAATCCGACTCGGTTGGGAGAGCTTCTCGTTCGTGAGAAGTTGATCAGTTTGCAGCAACTCCGGCAAGCGCAAGACGAGCAGCGCAGGACGGGGCAGAACCTTGGTTATGCTCTTGCGAAGCTTGGATATGTATCCGACCGCGAGATGACGAGTTTTTTGTCGGCGCAGTATCGTGTTCCGGCGGTCAACCTTGATGAATACGAAGTCGATGCGGAAGTGTTGAAGCTGGTGCCGCAGGATGTCGCGGAGAAGCACAAGCTACTTCCGTTGTCGCGGGCGGGTGTTTCGCTGATTGTGGCCATGTCCGACCCCACGAATTTACATGCGATCGACGATATCAAGTTTCTGACGAACTTGAATATCGAGCCAGTCGTATGTGCGGAGTCCGCGATCATGGCGGCCATCGAGCGTTATTACAACGTCGGACCCTCGTACGACGATGTGATGGCGGACTTTGATGAAGGGGAGATCGACTTTGGAGAGGACAACGAAGAGATAAACGTATTGGAGCTTGAAAAGGCCAGTGAAGATGCTCCGGTCGTGCGTCTGGTGAATATGATTTTGCTGTCCGCCATCAAGAAGGGGGCGAGCGATATTCATGTCGAGCCTTACGAGAAAACGCTTCGCATTCGGTATCGCGTGGACGGAGTCTTGATGCAGGAGATGACGCCGCCGTTGAAGTTACGGGCGGCGTTGGTCAGCCGGTTGAAGATCATGAGTTCGCTGGATATTGCCGAGAGAAGGCTTCCGCAGGACGGGCGGATCAAGCTGAAGCTTGGCAAGGGCAAGGAGATGGACTTCCGCGTGTCGGTGCTTCCCACGATGTGGGGAGAGAAAGTGGTTTTGCGTCTTTTGGACAAGTCGAACTTGCAACTCGACATGACCAAGCTTGGGTTCGATCCGAAGCCGCTAGGGGATTTTCAATGGGCCATCAATCAACCCTGGGGCATGGTGTTGGTGACGGGGCCGACGGGGTCTGGCAAGACGACAACATTGTATTCCGCGCTTTCCGATCTCAACAAGGATGGGGTGAATATCAGCACGGCGGAAGACCCGGTGGAATACAACCTTCCGGGGATCAACCAGGTGCAGATGCATGAGGAAATCGGCTTGAATTTCGCAATGTCGCTGCGATCGTTTCTTCGGCAAGATCCGGACATCATCATGGTTGGCGAGATCCGCGACTTTGAAACCGCTGAAATTGCTGTCAAGGCAGCGTTGACGGGTCACATGGTTCTGTCGACGCTTCACACCAATGATGCTCCGTCGACCATTTCTCGTATGCTCAACATGGGTGTGGAGCCTTTTCTCATCACGGCGAGTGTGAACTTGGTGTTGGCACAACGTCTTGCTCGTCGTGTTTGCAAGGATTGCGCGACCGCGTCCGTGTTGGATCGAAAGGTATTCGAAGAGCTTGGTTTTTCCGATGAGCTGATGGAGAATGCCACGATCATGAAAGGGGCTGGCTGTCGTACCTGTAACAACACCGGGTACAAGGGGCGTGTGGCCTTGTACGAAGTCATGAGAATGACCGAAAACCTACGGGAAATGGTGCTTCAGGGGGCTTCGACGGCGGAACTCAAGGTGGCGGCTATCAAAAACGGGATGATATCCTTGCGTGCTGCCGGCAACCTCAAAATCGCGCAAGGCGTAACGACGCCGGAAGAAGTCCTTCGCGTCACGATGGCCGATTGATCGTAGGAACAAGCAGCGAAAGGGACGAATACCATGTCGACGGGGTCACCTGAGGGTTTGAAGGTCAATCTGCATCAACTGCTTCGCGCCATGATTGAGAAAGGCGCGAGTGACATGCACATTACCACCGGGTCTCCGCCGCTATTACGGATTGATGGCGCGATCGTTCCGCTCAAACTTCCCGCGTTATCTCCCGTGGAAACGAAGCAGCTTTGTTATTCGGTTCTTACGGAAGAACAGAAAGTATCGTTCGAGAAACGCAACGAGACGGATTTGTCTTTCGGTGTTCGCGGCCTTTCACGCTTTCGGGCCAACATCTTCATGCAGCGGGGAGCTGTCGCCGGCGCTTTTCGATCGATCCCATTCAAAATTCTGACCTTCGAGGAACTTGGTCTTCCTCCGGTCATTGCCGAGTTGTCCGCGAAACCGCGGGGCCTCGTCCTCATCACCGGGCCCACCGGCTCTGGGAAGTCAACGACGCTTGCTTCCATCATCGACAAGATCAACAGCGAGACCCGTCAGCACATCATCACGGTCGAAGACCCGATCGAATATCTTCATCCCCATAAGCTGTCCGTAGTCAATCAGCGTGAGATTGGAACCGATACGGTCAACTTCAAAGATGCTCTGAAATATATTCTGCGACAGGATCCCGATGTCGTTCTCATTGGCGAAATGCGCGACCTCGAAACCATCGAATCGGCGTTGACGATTGCGGAAACCGGGCACCTCGTGTTTGCCACGCTGCATACCAACTCTTGCGTGCAGGCCATCAACCGCGTCATCGACGTGTTTCCGTCCCATCAACAATCACGCGTTCGCGCGCAGTTGTCGTTCGTTCTTCAGGGGGTAGTCACACAATTGCTGTTGCCCAGGGCGAGTGGCCCTGGTCGTGTCCTTGCTCTCGAGGTCATGGTGCCGAACCCCGCGATCCGAAACCTCATTCGTGAGGACAAGATTCATCAAATCTACTCGCAATTGCAGGTGGGGCAGGAAAAACACGGCATGCAAACGCTCAACCAATCCCTGTATTCGCTGTATGTGCGTCGCCTCATTTCGTTGGAGGAGGCGATGGGTCGATCTTCGGATCAGGACGAATTGCGTGCGATGATTGAGGGACGCGTGGCTCCCATGGGGCCACAAGGAACCGCGATGCCGCGTGGCTGAGAAAGCAATGACGCCGTGTCGTCGTGTGGCTATCCCATGATCCGGTGATAGGCACGTCATCGGCATCTCGATGAGATGCGGAACCAGAGAAGATCCCAACCAGAAAATGCCGCGCGGTTGAACTTCTATTCTCTCGTTGTGCCTATCCATCTGTTGTTGGCTAGCGCGTACCTTTTCTCGACCACCTGTACTATGAGGCGCGCATGTGCGGCATCTTCGGCATCTTCGGTCATCCAGAAGCAGCCAACATTACCTATCTAGGTCTTCATGCTCTTCAACATCGAGGTCAGGAGTCCGCCGGGATCGTTACCACCGATGGACGACAGATGTTCGTTCATCGGCACCTGGGCCATGTGGCCGACGCTTTTTCCGAGACCGATCTTCAACGCTTGCCCGGGCATGCGGCCATTGGACACGTTCGATACTCGACGTCCGGGGATAGCCACATTCGAAACGCGCAACCGTTTGCAGTCGACTATGCGCGCGGGTCGATTGCGGTAGCCCATAACGGCAATCTCACCAACGCACGCAATCTTCGTGAGCATCTGGAAGCGCGTGGTTCGATCTTCGTTTCCAATTCGGATACGGAGGTGATCGTTCACTTGATCGCGACTTCTACACAAAGAGCGGTTCAAGATCGCATCGAAGAAGCCATGGCTCATGCCCGTGGCGCGTACAGCCTCGTGTTTCTCACCGAAGAAAATCTCATCGCGGTGCGAGATCCTTACGGCTTTCGACCTTTGTGTCTTGGTGAACTCGATGTCGCCTCATCGCGGGAAAAGGCAGTTCTCATTGCGAGTGAAGGCACGAGCTTCGACCTTGTGGGTGCTCGATTCGTGCGTGAGATTCGACCTGGGGAAATGGTTTCGATCGACCGAAAAGCGATTCGATCCACGATGCCGGATCTTCTCGCCGGCCTTTCGGTGGACCACCGATTATGTATTTTCGAGTACGTGTACTTTGCTCGTCCGGACTCGGTCATCAATGGCAATAGCGTGTACACGGTCCGAAAAGCATTCGGCGCAAAACTAGCCGAAGAACATGAGTCACAAGCAGATCTCGTCGTTCCGGTCCCGGATTCCGGGGTTCCTGCCGCCCTGGGGTACGCGGAGCGTGCAGGCTTGCCCTTCGAAATGGGGTTGATACGAAGCCATTACGTCGGACGATCCTTCATCGAGCCGCAGCAAACCATTCGGCACTTTGGCGTTCGTCTGAAATTCAATGCCGTAGCAAGTCATTTGCGAGGTAAACGAGTCATCGTCGTGGACGATTCGATTGTGAGGGGGACCACCATCAAAAAAATTCTCTTGATGCTTCGTCATGCCGGAGCCAAAGAGGTTCACGTCCGAATTGCGAGCCCGGCTACCCTATGGCCTTGTTATTATGGGATTGACACGCCAACGCGAAGTGAACTCATTGCCTCGACTCGCTCGAACGATGACATTCGACAATTCATTGGCGCGGACTCGCTCGGGTTCTTGTCGATGGAAGGAATGCTGTCGGTGGTGGATCATTCGAAGGACGCGACGAGAGTCTGTTCGTCTTTTTGCGATGCGTGTTTTTCAGGGCATTACCCGGTGCCCTATGATGATTCCATTCCTCCTCGGCATTTGCGGCTCGTTGGAAATTGACACCGCAACCTCGCGGGTATCATGAAACGATCATGAGGATTCGACCCTCGAATCGAGCGGGGTGGGACCTGACCCCGAACGCCTTTTCCGCGGCTTGCCAACGTAGGATACGCGAAGGTCAGCAACTATTGGATCTGGTTCAATCCAACCCAACTCGCATTGGTCTCGATACACTCACGCCTGTGATGCTCGATGCTTTGCGTCACCCTGCATCCACACGGTATGAGCCGAATCCCCTGGGGATTCCGTGTGCTCGTGAAGCCGTAGCCTCGTGGTACGCGAGGCGGGGACTTGCCGTAAATCCGGATCGATTGATGCTCACGGCGTCCTCGTCCGAAGCCTATGGCACGTTGCTCAAGCTATTATGCGATCCCGGCGATTCGATCCTCGTTCCCGCACCAAGCTATCCCCTATTCGATCAACTTGCTCGGCTCGAGGGTGTGACTGTCAAACGCTATCCATTGATGATGGAAGACGGCTGGCGTGTTTGCGAAGCGATGGTGCAACAAGTCGTCGATTCCCGTACACGCGCTATTTTCGCGGTCAGTCCCAACAATCCCACGGGTTCGTATCTTCACAGCAGCGAGCTGCGTTCGATAGAGCGAGTGGCGCGAGAGCATAATTTGGCGGTGGTGTGCGACGAGGTATTCGCGGAGTATGTTTGGAAAGAGGATACGGACCGAGTCGTTTGTGCGGCTTTGGAAGCCGATGTTCCGACATTCAGCCTTGGGGGCTTATCGAAGTCGGCTTGTTTGCCGCAGATGAAGCTGGGCTGGATCGTCATGGGCGAGCATGTGGATCAAGACACGATTCACCGATTGGAAATGATCGCGGATACCTATCTTTCCGTATCGACACCGATTCAACACGCCGCGGGAGCCTTCCTCGATGGGGCAACGTTGGCTCGTGACATGTTGGCTCAGCGCATCCAAGAAAACCTTGCCGTTCTCGAACATTCGATTCGCGCGACACCGGTGTCCGTGTTGCCCATCGATGGTGGGTGGTACGCTTGTCTTCGCGTTCCGTCGGTGATGTCCGATGAACAGTGGGCGGAATTGCTTGTGTTGGAGGATGGGGTCGTTGTTCATCCCGGATCGTTTTTTGGTTTTCCCATTCCAGGAATACTCGTGATTGGATTGATCGCGGCGACTAATGTATTTCGTGAAGGAATTCAAAGGCTTGTGGCACGTGGGGAGAAGGTGATTGCGTGACGGGGCCGTCGACGTTTTCCTCCTTGGGTTCGCTCGAAGGGGGAGGCTAATCACTATCGAAGGAGCCAAAGCATCCAAGGGGAGCGATCGGCCTCATGGATGACACGAGCGGTTGGGTATCGAACCCATGGTGTGCCGAGATCCGCCACGACAGCAGAAACCGCGCGAAAGACTTCGCTTGCCACGTTGTCGATCGTGGCGTCCGTGACCGCGGCAAACACGCGAAAATACGGTCGAAGCGAGCTTTGTATGCGAGCGATGTGTCGGAGTACGACCCCTTGCATTCGCACCACGTGCATGGTGTCGTCGTGGTTCAAAGACAACTTCGCCAGGTCGGATAAAAAAGCGATATGACGACCGTCGTCCCGGGCGCAGGAAGAAAAGGCAGCTCGCACGATCGGAACGCGTGATTGACGAGATATGGTGCTCAACAAGCATCGCGTCGTGGCCTCATCTACGAGAGCGCGCAACACTTCCGCTTCGAGGCTCGAGGGTCCGCCGCGGGGATTGCGCCCTACCCGCCACATTCGTGTTGGATCAGCGTGTGGTTTGGCTTCGATATCCTCTTGCTCGGACGAATGGACGGTCTGGATGAGCCGTCGCAGCGTTCGAAGATGCCGCAATTCATCCGTGTCCAACCATTCCAGACATTCGATGATGGGGTCGTCCTGCTTCCAGGTATGAAAATACAACGTTCCTGCACGCGATCGGGCTCCGAGCTTCAGGTGATACAAAGCTTCGCAAGCCCCGAGAAGATCGAGTTTGGCGAGCAAACGCTCGCGACGGCTATCTCCCGCGAGCCTGATCCTCTCGTCCCACGGCAAGTCGTTGAGTCTCCATTGGGCTCTTCGTGCTTCTTCCGCTCGCTCCGAGAATCGTTGACTACCCATGGCGGCTGGAAGGATGCCTTAATTCTGTCGGGGTAGGGTTACAATATTTTCGCTCCCCTTGCGGATGGGAACGATGGCATGGGAATCGGGGTTTACCCATCGTGAACCTGATGTGCCTCGCCTGTTTTTCCCCCACCCATCTGACGGCCGGCATCTTTTGCCACCAATGCCACGCCTATCAGAATGGTTACGACACCAATCCATTGGTAGACCGTCAAGCTTTCATGCAGCTTCCATCCTGCGACGGTGACGATGATGGCGAAACCCGTTGTCACCATGATGGGATAGGCAACGCTGATCGGTAGTTTCTGCAGTGCAAACGCGTAGAAAACCACATTGAGGGCGAAACAGGCAAGCCCTGCCAGCACCTGCCAATGCCGAAGCAGCAACTTGATCAGCCCCAACAATCCACCGTCGAGAGCACTGGCGCCATCGAGTTCCAGATCGATGCCGCGCATGCCGAACTTGATGAGCAGGTTGGCCGTGGCATTCAAAGCCAGCGCTGCAAGGAGCGCGATAACGTGTGTCATGGGCTTGTGCCTCTTGTGTGTGGCAGCTCGACGTTGAACCCATCGGGGCCGACCGCTTCGACGAGACGTTTGACGATCGGCCGTGTATCTTCATTCGGATTCGGGCAATACAGCGGTTTCCCGCCGCGACCGAATTCGATGTCGATCGTGGTGTCGATATGTTCCGACAACGCGGACAGGAAGGAGAAAAGCTCCGGTTTCAATTCGAACCCGAGCTTTGTCGCGTATTGTATGCAAGCGCCGACGATACGGGAGGCGATGCTGGGGTCGATCGACTCGAATCCCTGCGGAAACACAGGATGCAGCTTGTCGAGCAACGCGCTCAAGGTCTCATTTCCCATGGGTTCTGCGAAGTACGCGTCAAGAACCCCCTGACAGCCGAAATCCAGTAAGAACATGGTCGGAAGGAACTTGTTGTCTTGCAAGCGACGTGTGGCCACGAGGCAGTGCAGACGTGGCTTGGCAGGGTTTTGCCAGTCTTGCGTGATGAAACAAGGGCCCACGGGAAACTGGAGTATCTGATCGGCAACCGCTCGTTCGACCCGTCGAAGCTCATCCGGGGCGGCGTAGGACATGGCTGCACGACTTACATGGGCACGCTTCTTTTTCTGCTTGGCAAGCCTCTTCTGTCGATGGTCAGGCATTTCTTTCGTCTCCAAGGCGTTTGCTGTTCGCCCCGTATCGTCTTGCATCCCCTGTCATGGTGTTGCGGTTTCCAACTGCCCCATCAGATCATGAATGCTTTTCTGAAGCTCCTGTATCGACGATGGGGCGTCTTCGCCGACATAGCAAAGCACGTTTTCCTGTTCATCCACTCGGGTAAGCAAGTGCGTTCGGGTTGTTGTGCTTCCTGTCGTTCGCCACTTGCCGCGAAGGGTCATGGGATCCTGAGAAGCGATTTTTTTCTTCAAGGATAACCGTGCGGATTCTTTGACTTTTCCCCGCTTCTTCCAAGAACCGGCCACGGTCTTGAGCACCATTCTGCCTTGGTCATCGGGCTCGACCGTGACCGTATCGAAGGTTTCGAGACTCCCATCTCGATAAAGACGATACCCCGTGCCTTGCTCCTTGGTGCCTACCGTGCGCGCATGAAGAAGCTCGATTTCCATATCTGGGGTTGGTTCGCCAGCCCAGGCGGGACGCGCTGGACAGGATTGGGCCGAACCGACCGTGGGTAGGGGTGACGCGCTGGCTTTCGAAGTTGGAAGCACTTGTTCCGAGGGGGTATTACTACAGCGACATCCCGCCGCCACCAAAACCATCGGAAGGATGGTGAACGTAATCTTGATCAAATCCCAATCACGCACGACTATCTCCACGGTCGAATCAGCGGCGGCAAAATGACAGAGGAACGAGGGGGGAGCAAGAACTTGCCGCGGGGGCGCATGCCCTTGCCTTATGCGAATTGACCGGCCACGCGCATGCTCGTCGAACTTGCTTGTCGAAGCACATGGCTTCGAATGCTAAAATCGCTCCGTGCGCACATATATGTTTTCAACGTTATGCGTTGTGAGTCTCATCGCATGCAGCAACGATGGCGATGGCGATTCGCACGGTGCCAATGGAACGGGAGGCTCGAGCGGAACAGGAGGCTCGAGCGGAACAGGAGGCTCGAGCGCAACGGGAGGATCGAGCGGAACGGGAGGAACGAGCGCAACCGGAGGCGCCGCTGGTACGGCAGGAGGCCCTGCCGATGACTCTTGCGCTAGCGTGCGGCTCACGTCGTATACGGCTTCCGCGAAAGGCTGGTGCGAATACGATCGAACGCTTCCCATTCTCCCTTCGTTCGTGCGAGAGGGGATGACCTTAGCGATTGCAGAGCCCTACAACCGGAGTTCCTACGAGGGAGAAGTTGGTGAATCATGCGGGGAATGTTGGGAACTCGATACGCTTGCGGATACTCGCATCGTCATGGTTCACGATTTGTGTCCGATCGAAGGGAACCCTTTATGCGCGGGCGGTCACTTTCATTTCGATCTTTCCGGGGAGGCCGCGAAAGTTCTGGATGCCCAAGGTTTGTTCGAAGGACAAACTCGCCGCGTTCCGTGTCCCGTCGACGGTAACGTTCATATTCAAATCCTCGACCGAAATGAATGGGGATATGTTCGATTCCAATTCGTCAATCATCGGATCCCCATACGAAACGCCGACTACAGAGCGGATAACGATACGGTCTGGCGCCCTGTGCAACGAAGCGGTGGAGCATGGCACGTCTTGGATGACAACAAGACCTTTGCTTCGGGTTCCCCTGGCGGCGTCTTTCGGATTACCAGCGCACAAGGAGAAATTCTCGAGTGTCCACGGGTGCTCCCCTACGCCCAATCGAAAGGAACGGTCTTCGATCTGGGAGCGCAACTCACCGATCAGCATCCATCTTCTGGAGGCACCTGCGTTTTCGAGCCACCGCGTGTCGTATTCGATGACGACTATGGCGGCATCGACAAGGTTCGTTGGACCATGAATCCATGGGGAGGAGCATCGGATTCCAAAGTAACCGAAGGTTGTTTCCAGGGAGCATGCATTCGTGTCGACAACCTGGGGCAGTGGGAAGGGTTTCACATTTATTATCGACAAGCATTTCCGCCATCGATCTTTTCCAAGCTGACCATGCGCGTGCGATCGACCTTGGAGAACAGCGAAATCACCGTAGCCCCAAGCTATCAAGGCGATCGCTGTCAAGAGACGAGCGTCAACGTGGAAACCGACTGGTCCGATGTATCGATCGAAATCGCATCGGTATGTGCCGAGCAGCCTCTCATCGATGCGGTTACCGTGAGCAACCAAGGAAAGCCCACCGTCATCTTGCTGGATGACGTCATGTTCGAAAAATGATTGGCTTCGGCCAGCAGTGTTAGCGACTGCAACTCCGCACGGCGGAGGAACGCGATCACTATGCTGCGTCATCAGTCGATACAGGTCCGTGGCTGTATCGATGGCTCATGCGAAACCGTGTCCCTTAGGCAGCGCTCCACGCCAATTCTCATCGTTTCATGGTCTCATGACCGAAACCCTCATGTTTGAAATGGCGTTTTGCCCGCGCGCTTTCGTATCGCATTCAAAGCTCGATACACCGGTGGATGTTGGAGTAACCGACGCTGCCACACGCGTTTGGCTGGAAAATCAAGAAGCGAGATTCCTATCAGTAGTGTCAGGAGACCCTGTCCAGGAAGCACGAGCATCGCAATGCCCATGAGGATGACAATGCTGGCCACGACGAACCGGACGGTCACTTTCCATATCGGTTGAGGCTGATGGGGACGAATGAAATAATCCGCGGGTAAGCGAATGCACAGGATGGGTATGCCTACGAGTGTCGCTACGAACAAGACGATGGATACGCTGGTGCCGATGAACCATAACCACGGATTGCCCGCAAGCTGACTCAAGAATTCAGGCACGAGTCATTCATAGGACAGAGGCTTGATGGATGCACGCGGATGTGGCCCGATGCCCGATCGTCATGCGAGGAATCGAGAGGCAATCACGCCCAGCGCAAGCGTAACCGATGCTGCCATGAACCAGAAAGCAACACGTCGTTCTTTGCGTCTCATGATACGCGCCGGTGCTACCCCGACCACGATGCAGATTCCGATGATGGGAAGCGCGGGAATGGCCTGTTGCAAGAGCGCGGCTAGCTGTCCGGCGATGATCAGTCCCGCGGTGATCAGTGCCACAAACCGTGGTCTGGACAATCCATGCCGAGCCGCCGCACCAAGCAATAATGCAGCGAATACGACGTCTCCAATACCAACGTTTGGTGAGAATGCTCTCGCTCCGAACACGGGAAACGATAACGTCAGCCACGGTAATGCATGTTCACTGCTCACGAGCGCGTGGGAGGGGCCTTGGGGATGAATGACCGAAGCGATATCGAACGATGCGGCCACGACACAGGCGGGTAGGAGATGCCCTGGATGCTGGATACGAGAGCCGATCATGCCGCCGATCCCATGACCGATCGTCATCAACGCAGTTCCTATCATCACGAAAGCGGCAACGCCGGGGCTGTCAGTGAGTGAAACGATGAGCAGCGATAGGAGGGCAAAAAGGATGAAACCGAACCATAATCGTGTGCTTTTCGTATAAGACAGAACGTAAAGGGTGGTGGAAATCGTGAATACGGAGCCGAGATACGTGAGTTGGTCTCCCCAGAATTCCCCCACATTGACCTGGGGGGCGAACCGAGCCGCGAAAGACAAAACACATGGAGGGATGAGAAGCCCCAGCCACCCCCACCACCTAACATCGGGTTGCTCGAGCCCCTGGCTCGTGGCATGGTCATCGCTCCGGGAGGCTTCATGCCCAGAATGGTCTGACGAAGTCATTTCGTTCCCGACTCATAACGTGGACCCAGGTTTTCTGTGGTCCCCGCCATGGAACACCCAATGCCCAGCTTGCAACGACGGCTGGTGGGTGCCGGCACGCCGGAGGAGGTACGGACAACATGAACAGAGCCCGTAAACCCAACCCGGAGGTGGTCACGTAGGCCGTCAGGCCATGGCACCGTGCCCCGAATGGGTTGGGGCAGGGACCGTGGGCCGGGAGCGACAAGCTGTTCCCGGCCCGCGTTGCTTTTGTCGCTCGTGGGATGACAAGTCCGTAGCTCTGCGGTAGGGCAGCTTCTGCGTGAGATCCTCATGCTTCCAACCGCTCCCCGCACGTTTGCGCCTGCTGGGGGCTTGAACCACCAACTCCTACGAAACCAGATGGATAGGCGAACGATGCGATGCATGACTAGCTTCTTGTTGGCCGCCGCAATGGTGCTGGCTTTTTCGGGTTGCGGGAAAAAAGAAGAACTTCCCGCCGGACCCGGCGTTACGGTCACAGAGAAGAAGGATGAATTCAAGATTGAGGACGTGAAGGTCGGCGATGGCGCGGAAGCCAAAGAAAACTCCGCCGTCAAGGTGCATTACACCGGAACCCTAAAAAACGGTAAGAAATTCGATAGTTCCCGCGATCGCGACGCACCGTTCGAGTTCACCATCGGCCTGGGACAGGTCATCAAAGGCTGGGAAAAAGGCGTGGTCGGCATGAAAGTCGGCGGTCAACGAAAACTCACCATCCCCTATGATCTCGCCTACGGCGAAGAAGGAAAACCACCGGATATCCCTCCTCGGGCCACCCTGCTTTTCGATATTGAATTGCTCGAGGTCAAGTGAACCTTCACGCAGCAATCCTTCGGCTGTTTCTCATGCCTTCTCCCTGTGATGGCTGACGAGTTCCGATACCAGGTATCTCTTCGCCACCTGCAAAAAGTCTCGGATCTGATCGGCAACCCATAACTCATCCTTGCCAAGCTCCGCGGCCATCCACTTCGCCACTTTGGGAGATGCTTCGATGGCGGCTTGCGCATCGAAAAGCAACGAACGCGTTCGACGCGCCAGAACGTCGTCGACCGTTCTCGCCATCTCTTCGCGTACCGCCCATACGACTTGCCCGGCGACGAGGGGAAGACGAGGATGAAGCCGTTCAGCATATTCGGGATGGCGACGAAGAGAGTCTTGGATCGCCGGCGCGTCGGAACCGTAAAAAGCAAACTCCCCAAATTTGTCCGCATACCGATGGTATCCATGGATTCGAAGCTGCCCCGTGACACACGGCTGCGGCGGCAGATCGGCCACCACCATCGCATTGTCGATCAAATCCTCCGCCATGTGCCGACAGGTCGTCCACTTGCCTCCCGCAATGGTCACCAATCCTGTCTTCGTAACCGTAATCGTATGATCCCGACTCAGTTGCGAAGTATTGGCATCATCCGCGGCTTTGACGAGCGGCCGTATCCCTGAAAATACGCTCAAAATATCGCCGCGCCCAGGAGAACGATCGAGATATCCCTCCGCATTCTCGAGAATGAAATCCACTTCCTCGTCCGTGGGCCAAGGCTCCAACACGAAATCCGATGTCGGAACATCCGTCGTCCCAATCACCACCTTGTCGTACCAAGGAATGGCAAATAGAACGCGGCCGTCCGCCGTTCGCGGCACCATGATCGCGTTGTCGCCCGGCAAAAATGAACGATCGAGAACGATATGAACCCCGGTGCTACCCGCGATCATCCGCTGCGCTTCCGGATCGTTCATGCGACGTAACTCATCCGCGAAAGGTCCTGTGCAGTTGACGACGACCTTGGCGTGAATCGTTCGTTCTTTGCCTGTCTCCTGATCCAAGGCGATCACACCGTCCACGAACCCTTCACTGTTTTTCGTAAGCCCCACCACGCGCGTGTAATTCAACAACGTCGCCCCTTGTTCCGCTGCCGTCTGAGCCATGTTCAACAACATTCGGGCGTCATCAAACTGGCCGTCATAATAGGCAACACCCCCACGCAGTCCTTCGAGGGAGATGGTGGGAATCCGATCGACGGTTTCTTGAAAGCTGAGGATACGACTTCGACCAAACCCATATCGGCCCGCGAGCATGTCGTAAACCTTCATGCCGATGCCGTAAAAAGGCGCCTCCCACCAGGTGTAGTTCGGGACGACGAATCCGAGGTCTCGCACGAGATGAGGAGCGTTTTGTCGCATGATTCCGCGCTCATGCAACGCTCCCATCACCAACGGTAGATTACCTTGTTGTAGATAGCGCACGCCGCCGTGAACCAACTTCGTGCTCCGGCTGCTCGTCGCTTTGCCAAAATCCGATTGCTCGAGAAGCAATACCTCGTAACCCCGTGATGCCGCATCGAGCGCTCCCGCGACTCCCGTCGCTCCACCCCCCACGAAAAGCATATCCCACGGGCGTCGATGGTCATCTACCCTCGCTATCATCTCCTCGCGTCGCATGATGGCTCCTCTCTCTGAAGGGGATGCTAGCAAACCAATCCTAGGAACCTCGCGCAAGGCGATTGATGCCATGATGTCCTTGGCCTTCTTGCTTTGGGACGGTCTGTTCGCTCATCCCGTCGCGAAGCCTTCAGCCCCAATCCGGAATCCTTTTCGATCCGTTCCTTTGGAATTTTCGCTATTTTTGCGGGAAACGAAGGGCTTGCTCGTACGTTCGGCTCGCGTACACTGCGGAGTATGTGCAAATCGCTATGGCCAAAGTACGTCGTTTTCCTCTGCCTAGGTGGCTTTGGATTGGGAGCATGCGCAACGGGTGAGGATGGGGAACCTCGCATGTTCACCGATGGCGGAGACGTACTATCCCACGGTGATTCAGCCGACGGTCATTCCGGTTCTGGGGGTGGGTCCGCGGTGGGAGGAGCGGGAGGTGTGGGAGGAGCGGGAGGTACGGGAGGCATCGCCAATACGGGCGGCGTAGGTGGGTCCGAGAGCGGCGGTGCTGGGGGTAGCGCGCAAGCAGGAACAGCAGGAAACGGCGCTTCGGCTGGTAGCAGCGGCGCCTCCGGCTCCGGGGCAGCGGCTGGTGAAGCTGGTTCCAGTGGTCAAACCGGGGGCACCGGCGCTTCCGCCGGATTCGGTCCAGGCACTCTCGATCCCCAACTTGCTCTTCCCGATGCCTCCGGGGCAGCCTGCGAAGTCGGCGCTTTCTGCTGGAACAACATTTATTACGCCTGCCGTATCGCTTCGCCTACCGATGGCCGATGCGAAACATGCTTGTATGCCGCGCTTTGCGGCGTCCAAGGCTCTTCTTGCACCAAAAGCAATGAATGCGGAACCCTGTACCAATGCTACGCCGGCAAGTGCTCGTCGATTTGCAAATTAGGCGTCGACGACCCTCTCTGTGACGCGCAAGATTGCCGCGATGTCGGACATGTCACTCATGGTGTATGTGTTCGAAATTAAAAGGTATTTTACTAGTGCGGCCTTTGCATCAAAAGCGCGTTCAGATGGGATCGATGCGGCTCCGTAAGAAGCCTTTCGAGATGAATCGACATTCCTCCCAAAGCGTTTCGCAGCGCCACATACTCACGAAATGACTCTGGGCTCCCTTGTCCTCGACGATTCGCTCGCAATAGCGTGTTCTTTGGCGTATGCGCCGACGGGACGAATTCGATGGGGTTCGCTTCGTAACCACATCCCTCGAGAATCAGTGCTCGCAATGCGTCCGTCATGGTCGCCGCTACTTCCCGCCGCAGATGGGGCCAGCGGCGAATCGGCATGAAAGCATCGTCAAATTCGCCTTCCGCCCACGTCTTAGCCAATTCTCCTTGACAGCATGGCGCTACCGCCATCGATGGCACGTTCCACGAGATACCAAGCGCCAACGCTTCGTCCGTCGCCGTATCGCAAGCATGAAGCGCCAGCAACAGATGCACCGTGCCGTCGGCGTTTTTTCCAAATGCCCGTTGCCAGGCTTTCTGCACGTCGACCTCTTCGATATTCGACGCTTCGAAACGCAGGATATCTTCCAATCCCAATCGCCACGCGCGCTCCCTGCAGGCTTCGATGAGCCGAAGGTTGCGATCCACTCCGAGCACTTGCCCCGGGTGCCGCAAGCGATGAGCCAGACTCGTGGCGATGGTGAAAGTGAGGTAAGAGTTGCCGCACGCAAGATCCAAGATGAAAACCTCGGAGTTTTGCCGTTTGAGTTCTTCGATCTGCGGTTCGATCAGCGTGAGCATATGACTGATCTGCATGTACTTGCGCACGGACTCGGGCCCCATCGAAGCGTCGGCTTTGAGCAAACCCATGGCGCGAAGCAACGGTCCATACTCCGAAGGGGGAAGAATCAGATGTTTCGTTCCCAATAGCCCACGGGTTCGCGCCTCCGTCCAATAGGAACGGGCGCGCGCGTCGATGTCCTGTGCCCAGCGTTCTCGCATGGCAAAGCGCCCTGTAATCGCCCGTATCGGCCGTGACAAGAGCGGCGTGTCATTGCGCTTGTGGTCGCGTCGCAACCATGGCCGCGTAACCTCCCACGAGCGCCAGACCCACGATGACAATCCACGGTTGAGCGCCCACGAGACAAGTACCCCCGCAGGAATTGATGACGACGGCATAAAACCAACCGACGCCCGCGCCTCCGGCGGCAGCCATCGATGTGAAAAGAATTCGTTTCCACGGCGAAGTCACGGCAAATCGTTAGAGACGACTGCTCGCCATTGGATTCAATCTGGTTGTTTCGCGGGCGATAGTCGTTGCAACTCCTGCCGCAACGCGTCGACGTGTTGCTTGTCCGCAGCCATCATCGCGTGAAAGAGTTTCTCATGCGAGGAGGAGGAAAAGGCAATGGCTGCATCCGCGTGAAAAATGGCGAACCGCTCTTCCAGAGAAATGGCTATTTCCAAGGCTTCTCTGGGGAGCAGCCTGGAAGAGCGAACACGACGCAACAACGCGGATGCCGAAGAAAAAGCGTCTTCGACTTGCTGGATATCCACCGTGGAAGAAGGGACCACATCGCCCCCTAACGACATCGCAAGAGAAAATTGGGAAGCGTGATTTCGCTCTTCCGCGGCAGTCTTCAACCACAAAGCGGAAAGACTCGGCATGTCCGCATGTTGCTGCGCCAACTCCCGGTATACCTTTTCCATCAACACTTCGAGATCATGACATCGTCGCAAGACGTTCAGTGTGGAAAAGGGAATTGCGGTCATTCTGATAGGCTATCCAATCAGCGCCCGAGAACAAGCCAGGGAATGAGTCAAGCCACCGCGGAGGCTGGCCAAAACCTTTGGATGCCGTCGTTTCTGTGGTGAACGATCGGTTAAAAGAAAATGGGTCCGCCAGGACGAAGGAAAGGGTTCGACCGACGTTCCGTTCCGATATCCGTGGTAGGACCATGACCGGAATACACCACCACGTCGTCATCCAACGTCAGAAGGTGCTCCTGGATCGAACGGAGCAACGTGGATGATGACCCTCCAGGCAAGTCCGTTCGGCCAATGGAGCCGGCGAATAGCGTATCGCCGACGAAAACGGCACGCGGCTCCGGGAAGTAGAAACAACATCCGCCTTCCGTATGGCCGGGTGTGTGAAGCACGATTCCTTTCACCTCGCCGACCATCAACGTTTGGCCATGCTCGAGATCACGATCGACTTCAGGCGTTGGCCTGGGTGAAAGACCGAAAGCAACCGCGCTCGACCCCAAATGTTCGAGCCAGCCCCGGTCGCCCGGATGAATCGCAAACGGTACGTCGAGGAGCCGCTTGAGCGAGGCCACGGCCCCCGCATGATCGATGTGTCCGTGCGTGTTGACAATCTCGACCACCTGCACGTTCGCTTGCTTCACCTTATCCGCAATCCGATCTTCCTCGTCGCCCGGGTCAATCAAGATCGCTTTGCGGGTGATGGGATCCGCAACGAGATAACAATTTTCTACAAAAGGACCGTTGGTGATCGTCTCTACAACAAGACCGCTACATTGCTTCATGGGTTGTCCAGAGTCAGCCATCATGCATGGGTTGAAGGGATTTGAACCGAACCGCTTTTCATCATGCGTTGCCGATCCGCGATCCGGAAGGGACCACGCCATTTTTCGTCACGATGAGCACACCATCGCGTACCGCTACATCTCCTTGCTCGAAGTCGTCGGGCAAGCCCGCGGGAGACAAAGAAACATCGTCTCCAATTCGCGCGTTTTTATCCAGGATGGCGTTTTCGATGAAACAGGACTTGCCGATGCCAATGGGCGGAAGCCCGCGCGCTTTGGCGCTCGTCTCCGCTTCGGGGGACTCGTATTGATCCTGACCCATCATCACGACGTTTTTCAATCGCGACCCTTCGTGAATCATCGACCGCACGCCGATCACACTACGTTCGAGCACGGCGTCGATGATGATGCAGCCATCGGCCACGATCGCCTGGTCGATGGTGCATCGTTGCAAACGAGAAGCGGGAAGGAAGCGAGGATGGGTGTAGATGACACGTCCAGGTTCGAAAAAGTTGAACGGTGGGGAAGGGGAGGTCAACTCGAGATTGGCTTCGAAAAACGCGCGCACGGTTCCAATGTCGCGCCAATATCCCTCGAAGGGAAAGGCGTAGATGGGCACCGTTCCCACCAGACTGGGAATGATCTCTTTGCTGAAGTCGCTCAAACTATTTTGTGTCAATGCATCCCAGAGGGTCCGTTTTTCGAATACGTAGATCCCCATGTTGACCCAGCACACACCCGTGGGTGTAGCCGTGCCGTTGGGACGCGGTGGCAACCATGATTGCATCTGTCGAACGACTTCCGGGTCGGTCGGCTTTTCGACAAACGCCGTCACGGATAAATCATCCGCCACACGAAGCACGCCAAATTGATCCACGCGATTGCAATTCAAAGGCTTGGCCGCGATGGTGACACGGGCACCCGTGCGATGATGCTGTCGAAGAAGCTCCTGGTAGTCCATGCGATAGAGCTGATCCCCCGACAAAATAAGAAATAGATCCCCATCGTGCGCGGAGAAATGCCGGAGGTTGTGACGGACCGCGTCGGCCGTGCCCTGGTACCACGACGTGCCCTCGATCGTTTGCTCAGCCGCAAGAATGTCCACGTAACCCCCGCTGAACGAGTCGAATCGATACGTGTCCTGAATGTGCTGATGCAAGGAAGCCGAATTGAATTGCGTCAGTATGCTGATGTGGTTCAAACCACTGTGAAGACAGTTGCTGATGGGAATGTCCACGAGACGGTATTTGCCAGCGAGAGGGACGGCAGGCTTGGCTCGCAACTTGGTCAAAGGGCGCAACCGACGACCACGTCCTCCGCCCATGATGATACAAAATACCTTTGGTTTCATGGATCGAACCTCATCATGCCACGCCACCATGGCATAGATGAAGCCTGCCTGTGATGATAAAGATGGTGAATTTTTTATCGAGAGCGTCCCGTGGATGAGCCCTCTTCCTTACGCTCCTGCCCAACTCGTTTGCGTGCGAAATCATGAGTTTTTGCGCGAATCGATTCCTTTCGATGAGTCACGTTTTGCATGGCTCATCGACCGTGCGTGGATGAGACCGGGCTCCGAAACGCCACGAAAGGCAGCGAGTGCGGTGATGTCATGAACGCTCGCTATTCGCAGCGAAGCTCGAGGGAGGCAGGTTCCGGTTCGACCGACCGTATTCGAGCCCCTGGAGCATAAATAACTGAATTTCCAGAGAAATTTCTTTCGCTCCACACCGTGACCGTGGCCTGGGGGCCCACTTCGAAGCTATCCGCTTCGCCGGTCCAGTTTTGCGTGGCCCCGGGAACTTGATCCAGGTTCGCATAACGTCCCGGTTCATCGATCACGAGACAAGCCTCGGACTTCTCGAAATCGTCTCCGTCATAGAGGCGAAGGAAGCAACCATTTTCCACGGGTCTGCAATGCGCGCCAGAGGTCGTGCTACAGCCAACGACCAATAGGCTTGCCATAGTCAAACCCATCCACAGTGCCCAGGCGGATGTCTGCCATGCGTGCATCATCGGAGCCTCCGTCATCGTCGATTCATCGTTGAATCATGACGCTTTTTCATCCGTGGCACCACATCGCCGTAACGCTTCACACATGGAGGTGAACATGGATTGCGAACATGCTCGGGCGAGATGTGCGCGATGCGTTCGAAAATCAAACGAAGATACGCCTCTTTCGCCAAGACGGCGTTGTCCGATGATGTAATGGCAGGTGAATCGCGCGTCGGGATCGACGCGACAACCCATGCGAGAATCGCGGATCAGAACGGGGTACCGTCGTTCTTCGTGCCAGGCGAAAACTTCAGCGCGCCGAGCGTGTTATGAAGCACGAAGTTGCCCGTCAAGTCCGGGTTTCGTGTCCACGATGCACGGTCGTTTTGCGTGCCAGAGTAGGTCATCGACGCCAGTTCGGTCCCATCTCCTCGAGTAATTTTGACTGAATCTGTATCCGGGCCGAGAGCGAGCCCACTGGAGATGAACGTCATGACGTTCGCGGGATACGTACACTTCGCCTCGCCGCCGCCGTACACTACAACCACCCCGCGAGCAGGAAGATCCGTGGGCGTGGGGAAGGTGAATCGTACCTTTTCGGAATCGGCAATCGTGATCCCTCCCAGGGCAAGAACTTCATCCGTGTTGTTGACGATTTCCACGAAGTCGTCTTTGGAAGCATCGCGCGTTCCATCGCAGTTCGTATCGCCCTCGAGATCGAGCGGCGGATTGCCCATGACCTCATTGATGATCAAGTCGCCCACGTTCGGGATCTTGCCCGTCCCAGTTGCACACCCGGAGGTATCGATATTCGAAAAGTCTTTAAGCGCCCAGGATTGGAGCCGATGGTCGGCTTGGTATTGCGAAACCGGCGCGAGAAGGTCGAACTTCGCTCCCACGCACAGCGTTCCCGTACTCTCTGCACGCAACACCACATTCGTCGCGGTTCCATAGTTGATCGTGCCGTCTTTCCCATTGAGGGTCACAATGGTTCCGCCCGTAATCTTGACCAACTCCGACTCATAATCTTCCGTGGGAGCGACGGTTAGATTCTGGATGAGGGGGGTGATATCCGTTCCGCTGGACTTTTTGACGATGGGTTCGTGGCCGGAGACTTCTTCTTGATTATTGAAGTGGGTGACCTGAGTGACGCGCATATCGATGACGTCACCCACGGCAACGTTGGGGGTCCAACTATTTCCTTCGAAAACCTGGATGGCGGGACCGGTAGGGTCTTTTTGGATGAAGTAGCCAGTCGATAGAACGTACGTCACGACCACATCGCAGACTTCGAGATCGACAGGTTTTTTGTTGGCGCCCGTTGCTTCGGTGCGAAGTTGCTCGATGGTGCCATTGCAGGGCACGACGCCTCCGCCCGATCCACCCGTGCCGCCTCCGGTGCCACCGGTAGCGCCGCCGGTTCCGCCTGTTTCTCCACCACCGGTGCCGCCGGTCTCACCGCCACCGGTGCCGCCTGTTTCTCCGCCACCAGTTCCGCCTGTTTCTCCGCCACCGCTGCCGCCGGTCTCACCGCCACCGCTGCCGCCTGTTTCTCCGCCACCGCTGCCGCCGGTCTCACCGCCACCACTGCCGCCGGTCTGCCCCCCACCAGTTCCTCCCTTTCCGCCGCCGCTGCCGCCCGTGGCACCACCCGTTCCTCCCTTGTTGGGCGTTCCGTCTGTATCGTCGCTATCGCTTGCGCAAGCAGCCACGCCAACGGCAAATCCGAGTCCGATGATCAGTCCAAGCTTATGGATGGTTCGCATGGTGTATTCTCCTACCGCCCGGTAAGTCGTTGCCGGGATTGGGAAAGTATTCGCTCGGCCTAGCGCACCAAGGGGGCATCCTCAAGGGGGGAGCTTGATTTTTCTAGTCATTCTGGACTCGAGTTCGCCGAAATCGCTACGACATCTGCCTAAAGTCACGGAAAACAAGTGGTTTTGGGGACTTGGCAAGCGGAAGGGTGTGCCAAAGAATTCTAGGATACCCCCGGCTAAGTTGCTACACTTAAGGGTTGTCTGCCCCCAGGAGAAGAAATGATGCAAAAAGCTTCTTGGATTGCGGCCATGGTTTGTTTTGCGATGCCTATGGGTGTGGGGTCTTGTGGCGCGGATGACGCTGGAAAGCTATTCGAGGCGGATCGTGTGCCGGCTTCCGGCGCCTATGGGGGGCAGGGTGGAAGTGGCGGCGTTGGAGGGGGCGGATATACGGGCGGAGCGGGGGGAGCCAACGGAGGCACAGGCGCGATGGGCGGGGTTTCCGGCGCGGGAGGGGCAACCGGGGGAGCAGGCGCACAAGGGGGCTCCGGTGGAGCTACGGGCGGAACAGGTGCGGAAAGCGGTTCTGGCGGTGCCACGGGCGGAACAGGTGCAGAAAGCGGTTCTGGCGGTGCCACGGGCGGAACAGGCGGTGCCACAGGCGGAACCGGGGGCGCGACTGGTGGAACAGGCGGTGCCACAGGCGGAACCGGGGGCGCGACTGGTGGAACAGGCGGTGCCACAGGCGGAACCGGGGGCGCGACTGGTGGAACAGGCGGTGCCACAGGCGGTTCTGGCGGCAGCGGCGGTTGCACTGCGGTGGGGCACGACGAAGATTTCGATTTGGTCGATGATGGCTGTGATAATTGCCCGTCTTTTGCGAATCAAAGTCAAAAAGATACCGATGGAGATGGACTTGGAGATGCTTGTGAATGGCACAACAATTCGGACGCCCTATCCAAAGTGATGTACTTCGAGCCTTTTTTCGAGAGTGGATGGGCTAGCTCGTGGGATCTCAATTCCAGCTATAAGGTTGGTACTGATGTGCTGAACGTAAACAACGAGAATTGTTCCTCCGGTAATTGCGGGAAAAACTCATATTGGAAAACCGAGATCTCGGGTTTGACTCCCTACGCCGTGGAAACCTCGCTACTGTATGGGTCTGGGTCTTTTGGGTGGGCCGGAGTGCTTTTGGGGGAAAGTCCTGGACAGAACAAGTGGTGGGGGTGTTTTTTGGACCGTGAACAGTACTCCAGAACCCTGGAGTTGTGGGAGAATACTGGCAGTAGCCTCGTTCGCCGGCAATGGAAAACGAGTGTCGAGAACACATCTACTGGATCTTCCGTGCAAAGATGGTTGCGAGCCTATTGGAATGGCTCCTCGATCACATGCGAATATCGCAATGGCAACGGCGCTGTGGCGCAAACGCAACCGTATTCCGTGTCCGGCACCATGACCGGACGCGCCGGTGTTCGGGTTTATAGTGTCAATGCCGAATTCCACTCTTTCACGGTTTATAGATAATCAAATATTATCATAAATTTTAGATATTTACCTCTCGACCGCGAAGGCTCGCGTTGTTGCACTGCACAATTCTGCCCTTGACTTTTCCCTCCCCTCGTCTACCCTGCGTCCGCTTGGGAATGGCTTTCCGAAGTCGACCGGCGCGTCGCACAACGCGATCAAAGCCTCAGACGACCATGTCGTCACGGCTGCCGCTCGATGGATCACGCTTTGAAACGTTACCAGAACATGATGCGCCACATGGGATGCCAAGACCGAAAACCGCATAGACAAGGCAATGACATCACGTTCGGGCGTGCGAAACGCGATCGATAGGAACCCGGGGCCGACACCAGCAAAGACGGAGGCGCAAGAGCATGGCAGAGTTGAACGTCAATATTGGACATTGGATCCGTCAAAACGCGATCATCTATCCCCATAAAATCGCCACCAAAACCGGCGACCGCTCGTTTACCTATCGGCAGCTCGCCGAACGCATGAATCGTCTTGCTCATGCGCTCATCGCATCGGGATTGAAGCCTGGAGACCGGGTCGCCCTGTACCTGCTCAACGGCTACGAATACGTGGAAGCCGTCTTTGCTTGCTCCGCCGCCGGGCTCATCGCCGTGCCTCTCAACTGGCGTCTCAGTCAAGAAGAACTCGTGTTCATCATGAAAGACTGCCAGCCCAAAGCTCTCGTTTTTCACGCCATGTTCGAGCAGCAGGCCGCCTTGCTCGCCGCCGAATGCCCCTCGGTTTCGTTGAGCCTTTCCGTCGCCCACGATGGAGGCCCATCGCCCTACGAATCTTATCTGCAAACCGGCGATCCAAGCGATGCCGTCAACCCCGCCGTGGGCGGTGACGACCCTCATCTCATCATGTACACCGCCGGTACCACGGGAACTCCGAAAGGCGTCATCCTCACCCACGCCAACTGCTTCTGGCAATCCGTCAATGGTTGGGCGCTGGGCGTGAGTCCCGATACCGTCGCTCTCGTGATCCTTCCCATGTTCCACGTGGGCGGCCTCAACGGATGCGTCACACCCATGATCCACATCGGGGCTACCGTCATCTTATCGCCGAAATTCGATCCCGCCGACGTGCTCGAAACCATCGAGCGTGAGCGTGTCAATGGAATGGTGGCCGTTCCTGCCATTTATCAAATGCTTTACGACCATCCCAAGTTCAACACGACGGATCTATCTTCCATTGTAGCGTTCATTTCGGGGGGGGCGCCGTTGGGCAAAGAGCTGACGCGCAAGTACCACGAGCGCGGCCTAGAATTCCGTCAAGGCTATGGATTGACCGAAACATCGCCGGGCGTCACGGGAATGGGACCGGGCGAATGCTTGAAAAAATCCGGAACCGCGGGACGCACGTGTACCTATGTGGACGTTCGTATCGTGGGAGAAGATGGCAAAGACCTGCCCAAAAACGAACCGGGAGAGGTCGTGATTCGCGGACCGAACGTGATGAAAGGCTATTGGAACAGGCCTGAGGCTACGGCCGAGGTGCTTCGGGATGGCTGGTTTCATTCGGGGGATATCGGATTCCTCGACGACGATGGATTTCTCACGTTGGTCGATCGCAAGAAAGACATGATCATTTCAGGAGGGGAGAACGTGTACCCCGCGGAGGTGGAGAAAGTCCTGCTCGAGCATCCGGCCGTCGCGGAGGCGGCGGTGGTAGGAAAACCCGATGAAAAATGGGGCGAAGTTCCTATCGCTTTCGTTTCTCCCGTGCCTGGGCAAACGCTCGATGCGCAGGAATTGCTTCACTTCTGCTCGAGCCGCATTGCGAAGTACAAGACGCCGAAACAGGTATTGATTCGCGACTCGCTGCCGCATAGCGCCGCGGGAAAAATCCTGAAACAGCAGTTGAAACGAGAGGTTCGCGAAGGATAAACCCACCCTTCGCACTCCCTCCGCTACGTCGAGCCCGACGGTCGCATCCTTACCACCAGCACGATTCCCGCTGCCACGATCAACGTGATGCCAAGATGCGATAGGCTGTCCGGTCGCTCATTCCAGAAAATGAGGCCTGCCAGGTAGGCCAACGGCACGCTGGCATAAGAAAACGCCGAAGCCAGATGCGCCGGTGCTCTTCGATACGACGCCGTCATGAAGCTTTGAGCCAAGAGCGCGAGCAACCCAGCGCCAACGAGAAGCCCGTGGGATCGTAACGAAAGCGGATGCCAATCGGCGGCCACGAACGGCAACGAAAGCGCGGCCGCCACGAGCGAAAACCACAATACGATGCGCTGAGTCGTTTCGGTTCGTGTCAACGCGCGGACCGTGACATAAGCTCCTGACGAAAACAGAGCAGAAATCAAGGCCATCAGCGAATCCAGGGAGGCAACGCCCCGCGTGGGACGAACCACCAGCCATGCGCCGATCAGGCATACGCCCGCAAGCAAATAATGACTGCGACGGGGGCGTTCCCCCAGCAACCAAACCGCAAGAAACGCAACGAATACGGGGTTCGTCTGTTGCAACGCGAGTACGTCCGCCAACGGAATATGGGAAACCGCCCACAGATAACAAAACAGGGCAAGAAAACCCAGAACCCCGCGAACCACGAGCAGTTTCATGCGCGTTCCCACGACGCTCACACGCTGCATACGCATGATGCCGAGCAGGGGGAGAGCCGAAAATACGGAACGGTAAAAAACCGCTTGCATCGGCGCCGCCTCGTCGGACGCCGCTTTCACCAAGGCCGCCAAGGCCACGAAAAAACCTGCCCCCAGCACCATGAACACTGCGGAAAGCGAGATGTTTTCTTGCGCAACACCACCGCTTATCGGAACCACCGGCGCGGATTTCACTTCGTCGGTGGAGGAATTCAGCGGCGTGGGCACGGCGAAAATGGGTGCTTTCTCCCCCGCTTTTCGCTACCCCCCTCCAACCCCAAGGTCAAGGAAGATTCGGTTTTGCCATGCAGCATCCATGGCCCGGCCTTGGCTTCCGCCTCTTGACAAGAACCAGATTATCATCGCATGAAGATAGAGGCCAATATTGTGCGCCGCACAATCATGAGCGTCGACGAGAGGAGTTCATGGCACCATCAATCACCACTTCTGCACGACAACTAGCCGCGGATTGGGTGGGAAATTCCACGGCCTTGACGTTTCGCAACTCCCGGGACTCGCTGAAACTCCTTCGTATGATGAGCTATGTGACGCATCAGACGATGGAAGGCAGCGTATTTCCTGCCTTCGAAGCGGCGTTGGGGATGCAAGAAGCCTTTTCTGGCTCTGTGGTTGCTGCTCTTCGAGGTGATCGCAAAGCCCTCGAGGTGGCAAAAGAGAGCGTGGATAGGGTTCGTGCGGCGGCAAAATATGGAAAATTGGTACGACGATGGGGTAAACAACTCTATGGATCCGCGACCTTCGAGGGAGAACAGGTTCTTTCCCAGGGACCTTTCCTACAGCTTTCCTATTTGCCGCCCCCAACGACTGAAAAACAAGCGCCTTTCGCACTTTTTCATGCGGGAGGGGGTATCCCCTATGGCGACCGCATCTTTCGTTTCCTGCCAGAATCCAACTTCTTCGATCGCTTTCTCGAACGCGGCATTCCAGTGTACGCCGTCGAATTGCGCGGCGACCGCAAGCAGATCGACTACGCCGGGCTGACGTTGGAGCACCTCATCGAGGCCATCGATTCTCTATCCGCCATCGCTTTCGAGCATCACGGACAACGAAAAATGATCCTGGAAGGCTATTGCGGCCACGGCATGCAAACCCTCGCGTTTGTCGCCGCGAAACCTCGACAAGCCACCGAACGCTTCCATGCCGCCACCACCTTCGTCTCTCCCTACGATGGTCGAGAATGCTCGATTCTTGCCGAATTCCCCTCGTTGATGCCCGAGGCGATGATGGACTTATCCTTCGCCATCGCCAAGCTCATTGGACAGGGATACGTTCCCGGCGATGGCATGCGTATGTCTCTCGACCTCGGATTGCGAACGACCTTCCACAAAACTCCGCTCGCCCATGTCGCCGCGGGCTGGAATGAAACGACCTACGCGAAAGTCCGCACGGTCGAGGACCTGTCCAAACGCCAGCGGCGCGACCTGGCCGGAGCTTATTGGATCTCGCCCGAAAGCGCGCGTCGCTTCGCCTTACCCATCGACCTCGTTCGCTATTCGTCGCGCCTGTTCACCAAAGGAATTGGCCCCGACGGCGAATTGCCCGCCTCCTATCAAGGAAAATCCCTGTCTTTGAAAACCATCCTCGACGATACACCCTTGCCGATCATTGGCTTTTTCGGCGGCCGGGACGTCATGATCCCCGATCGAACCGCCTTTCCGATCCTTTCTCTTTTCGGCAAGCGTTACCGGCACATCGTCCACCCCCAGGCGGGGCATATTTCTTATGTCTTATCGCCAAAATCATGGCAAATAGGCCATAAAACCTCCCTTGAGCCCAACCCCATCGACGTCCTGCACGAGGTTGTGGCAGCTTCATAATGCCCCCCAAGCGTGGAAACATCGAACAACAAACGCACTGAAACGTTGACATCGTCGTCGTTCAAGCATTGAATCTTCATCGAACATCTTGGCGATGTCCTCGGAGGATACCATGCGATTGCTTCCCTACCTGTTGATTGGCGCGCTGCTGCCCCTTTTGCCCTCGTGCAAAGCATGCGAGAGAGAATCGGATGAGCCGCCGCCGTTGCCGCCGGCCACGACGGTCACGCCGGAACCCACGGCTCCTGCCACCTTGACCACCGTAGAACCCCCCAAACCAGGCGAAATCGTTCGCCCGGAACTCGAGGATCGAGAGGACGGCATCACTGGCAAAGCGATTACCGTCACCGGGGCCAAAGCAAACTTGCAAGTCCCCAACGATTGGAACGTGGCCAAAGCCGACGTTCAAACCGCGACTGCGGCGGATCAAAAGTCGCGCATGGGTGTGACGAATTATGGCGCGGAAGGACATTCCGCGGCGTTGGACAAAGCCATGGCTTCCACCGGGTTGTCCGGGTGTACCTGGCAACCCACCCAATCCTTTTCCGTGGGGAAGGATAAGCTGATGGCTCAGGCCGCGGATGGTCTCTGCCAGCGCAACGGCGCGCAAGTCAGTACGGCTTTCATGGCCACCGAAGGCTTGTTGGCGTTGGGCTCGTGGGATGAAGGCGCGGACCGTACCGCCCTGTTCGGCTCCATGCGTTCCGTGGCCAAAGTCAAGGTAGGAACGGGCACGAGCAACCTGGTGGCTTGCTGCCGTGCGCTCGCTCAAAACGCAAAATCTCAACCGCCGCCGCAAAGTGGGTTCATGTTGCAGGCCGCCGCCGCTTGTGAAGCCGCCGCAAGAAATAATGATGCTTCCGCCGTGAATGCTGCCCTGCGACAATTCGGGATGCGCTGCAACTAACCCTATTCACCGATCCGCGCTTCCCCATACGTCACTTCTCCCCTTCGCCAGCCCAGGCCTCGCTCGACTCCATAAAATCCTATTCCATGATCGTAACCTTGCGTAATTCAACCTAAATTTAGAAATCCCCCCGGAAGGGAAAGACGGGGTCAAATGACGTTTCGATGCGATTTACCGGAGCGGAAGCCCGGGAATGGGTGGAAGCCCTTTCAATCCCGCTGCGATGAGTTGTGTCTGGCTCACTTCCCCCTTGATCGTAAACGGCAGATCCACGTTCAATGTTTCACCACCAATCGTCACCTTTCCTTCCACCACGTAGGGAACCTGGGGCCCCGAGGTGGCGAGCTGGGCTAGCTGTACTGCCTGGCCCCAGGTGGCTTCCAACTCCAGCTCGACATTCGTGCTCTTGTTGGCGGGGAGTTTGACGCCGTGCGGTTTGGTGATCGGGCCAAGGGTTACCGTATCGCCCAGCTTGATGGTTCCCTCCACGCTTCGTGTGTTCAAGTCGAAATCATTGGGATTGTACGCGGCGAGCACGACGCGAATCCCGATGCCTTTGCCGCTGACCGAAGTGACCGAAGTGGCTTCCGGGGTCAATTGGGGCGGTTTGGGTTTCGAGCATCCGAGCATCGTGACGAGGCCCAGGACCATGAACATCGCTTGCAAGAACTTGAATCGACTCATGCGACGATTCTAGCGGATAGCGGTGGCGTTGACGATTCCCAGTGTCGCGCCGCATCCGAAAAATGGTGCAGGGGTGGACCCATCATCGCCTACGGCGATGAGCCATGGTACGTTATGTCGTTGGAGGCTTCGAATGCTGCCAAGGATCGTTGCATGTGTTGTGGTTGGCTGGGCGCTGGCTGGGTGCAGTGCCGACTCGGATAGCCAAAGAAACTATGGGCACGGAGGTTCTTCCGCTGCGGGAGCTTCTGGGGGAGGAGGGGGCACCTTGGATAGTGGCACCACGGTTCCCGAGGCGGATACCCCCGACACGCTTTCCGTCAACCCGGAGGCATCGACGGATGTATTCGTTCCCGATGGTGATTCTTGTTTGAAGACCTCGGCGGCGGCGGAGCCATTCCCGCTGGATATGTACGTGATGATGGATCAATCCGGGTCGATGTCGATGCCCGTGAACTTGATGCAGCCTTTGGGGGAAACCCAATGGGGCGCGGTCAAAAAAGCTTTCGTCGGCTTTCTCAACGATCCGGCCACGCCGACCGGAATGAGCATGGGAATTCAATATTTCCCGTTGCCCATCGCACCCTGGGAGCCGCTCGAATGCTCGTCGGAAACGGATTGTGCCTCCGGTTCGATCTGCGTAAAACTCGATAACGGTAAGCATTGCGTGGCGAAGTGTACGAGCGATGCCAATTGCCCCGCGGTATCCGAGTGCATGAGCTTCGATGATGGCAATGGGGGCACGCTCAAATTCTGTAGCAACGATTCTTGCGATGTTTCCGCCTACGCCACCCCGGAAGTGCCCATCGCACCCATTCCTAGCGTCAATGCAGAGATCCTTGCCTCGCTCAACGCGCATAGCCCACTTACGATGACCCCGTCGGCCCCCGCGTTGGAGGGCGCCATTCAATATGCTCGCTCATGGGCAACGCAGCATCCGGGGCATACGACCATCGTCATTTTCGCCACGGATGGTCAGCCCACCGCATGCTCCAAAGCGGCTTTCCCCATCAACGAGGTCAAGAGCATCGCCGCCGCTGGCGTGAATGGTAGTCCATCGATTCGCACGTTCGTCATCGGCGTGCTCTCCGCGGGCGCGGGACCTCTGGGCAATTCTTTGCATGAAGACGCAAAAGCGGGCGGCACCAACCAAGCCCTCATCGTGCAGGTCAACCAAGACATGACCGCGCAGTTCAAAGCAGCCCTCGAAGCCATCCGTGGCGCGTTCATGCAATGTGAGTTTCAAGTGCCCAATCCAGGCATCCCCATGGATTACGACGAAGTCAACGTCGTCTATACCGCCCCCAACGGAGAAAAATTCCCAGTGTATTATGTCGGTTCCCTCGCAGATTGTGATCCCAACATGGGCGGATGGTTCTACGATACCGACCCGAAAATCGCTGAGCCCACCAAAATCCTGCTGTGCCCGCAATCTTGCCAATTCATGCAAGCCCATAGCGGATCGATCGACATCGAGATCGGATGCAAGACGATCACTCCGCCTAAATAGCTAAAATAATTCATTTAAATTGAGTCGCGGCCGCCTGCTGGAAAACCTCTTGCCGCTTCTCGAACCCATCGATCCCAAGCGTTGTCCACGATATGTCCCCGATAGGGTTGCCGCCTCGCGCTCCCCAGGTTAAACGCCCCCTGTTCACCATGCATACACTCAGAAGATACGTGCTCGCTCTGCCCTTGCTGCTTTGGATCGTGGTCGCCACGTCAGCCTGCAAGAAGCAATCGACAGCAGATGCCGCCACCTCTTTCGTTTTCGTGTTGTCTCCGTCGTATCATGCGGAGCCCGCGAAGATCGCTGCCATGCAAAAATATGTCGAGGAAAACTCCGGGCTCAAACTCGAGATACGCATGGCCGATTCGCAGGCCAATGCGGTGGCCAGTGTCGGTGCGGCTACCGCCGATGCGTGGCTGCTTCCCTTATTTGATTACCTGTTCTGTCACCAGGAATACGGTGTTCATGCGGGGCTTCGGCTCATGCGTTCGGGCACCGGATCGTTCCACGGGGTCATCGTGACACGGGCCGATGGGCCCATCGAAAAACTCGACCAACTCGCGGGAAAAACCATCGCCTTCGTCGATCGATACTCCACCTCCGGTTTCGTTTACCCCGCCAAATCCTTGCGACAAGCCGGTGTGAAACCCACCACCGTCTTCGCGCAATCCCATAAAAATGCTCTCGAACAGCTTCGTACCGGAAAAGTCGATGCTGCCGCAACCTACGCGCGCGCCGTCGAAGGCGATACCTCCTTGCGCGTCATCGCCACCACCGACCCCATCCCCAACGAACCCATTTTCTTCCGTTCTGACCTCGATGCCGAAAAACGAGACAAGTTCATCCGCGCCATGACTTCTTTTGCATCGACGCCCGAAGGACAGGCCGTGCTTCGTGAGCTGAGCGATATCGACAAACTCGAGCCCGTCGATGATCAAGCCTACCAAGCCGCCCATGACAGCATTCGCGGCGCGGACCTGCACGTGCAGGACCTCATTCCCGGCGGCTGGTGGATGCACCATGAAAACCGAGCCCCCCTCAGCGCCTATGCTCCCTGAGCTGCCCGTTCTGCCCGCTCGTACGATATCCCAAGGACAGCAAGACAGCCCTTGCATATGGTAATATAATAATAAAATCAAATACTTGTGATGAGCCGGCCTCGCTTCGCCGGAAGGCTCGTCCCACGCAATGGGCCACAATGGCGACGGCTTCGACATGGGATGCGCTCTCGAGGAAATAATGAGTCGGACTTCGTCTTCAATGTTCGAGTGATGGCATGGACGAGAACGTGCTCAATTCACGCAAGAACTCATGCAAGCTGGATGGCTGGGATGGGGGACTGCTAGCCGTTCTCGCGATTCTGACTTGGGTGGCATTCCTGCCAGTTCGCCATGCACAATTCATTTTGTACGATGACCCCGACTACGTGACGAGCAATCCTGTGGTGCAAAAGGGCATCACCTTCGATGGTGTGGTGTGGGCCTTCACCACCGGTCATGCATCCAACTGGCATCCCATCACCTGGCTCTCCCACATGCTCGACTGCGAGCTTTTTGGCCTCGATCCCATGGGGCCTCATCTGATCAACGTCGGACTTCATCTCGCCAACGCGGCGCTTTTATTTGTGTTGCTTCGCATCATGACGGGCTTTCGATTTCCGAGCGCGTTGACGGCGTATCTATTCGCGATCCATCCGGCCCATGTGGAATCCGTGGCGTGGATTTCCGAACGAAAAGATGTTTTGAGCACCGCGTTTTGGATGCTCACGACCTGGCTGTTCGTGCTCTGGCTTCGAGACCGTAAACCGCAACGATATGGCGCCATGATGATGGTCTTTGGCCTCGGTCTCATGGCCAAACCGATGCTCGTAACGCTTCCATTTACACTTGTTTTATTGGATTTCTGGCCATTGGGCCGCTTGTCCTGGGATCGATCTTTCCTTTCGAAACTCGGCGGTTCGTTCCGCGAAAAAATACCGCTATTCGCTCTGTCCATCCTCTCCATCGGGGTGACGGTCTGGGTACAAGGACATGGTGGAGCGGTTCGGACGATCGAAGAATTGCCCCTGTTGGCGCGCGTTGAAAACGTTGTCGTTTCCTATGCCCGTTATCTTGGAATCCTCGTTTGGCCGAAAGATCTCTGCGCTTTTTATCCGTTCCCTGGCCGTTGGCCCATCATGTGGACGGTAGGTTCCACGATCCTTCTGATCGTGATCACGCTGCTTGGCGTTGTCATGGCGAAGCGAAAACCGTTCGTTCTTGTCGGGTGGCTCTGGTTCATGGGTACCCTGGTTCCGGTCATCGGTCTGGTTCAAGTGGGATCGCAATCGATCGCCGACCGCTACACCTATATCCCGTCGATCGGTGTATTCATGGCGTTGGCTTGGGGAGTGGATGAGATGGCAGGCCGTTTTCGTCATGGCCGACGATGGCAGTGGGCGGTAGGCGTTGCGGTAAGTGTGGCGTTGGCCGCGGCAACGTATGTTCAAGCGGGGAGGTGGCAGAACAATGCGATCCTGTACCGTCACACGCTGGCCGTCAGCCGATCATTCAATGTGTACGCTCATTACTTTGTGGGCATCGATTGTTTCGAGCGAGGGGACGATGCGGAGGCGCGAAGACATTTCGAACTCATCGTAAAGGCAGCTCCGGCGTTTTCCAAAGGACACGCGGCGCTGGGTACGGTGTTGGCGCACCAACGAGATTATGATCGCGCACTAACGCATTTGAAACGCGCGCTGGTGCTGGAACCGGACGTGGCCGACGTGCATCTCAATGTGGCGCAAATCCTCGATGACCGCGGAGATGCGGCTGGAGCCAAGGCACACTATCTCGACGTATTGCGCCTCGATCCTGAGAGCTATGTGGCTAACTACCGATTGGGACGGCTGTATTGGCGTGCGGGGGATCACGCCCGGGCCGCGATTCACTTCGAGAGAGCTTTAATAGAGAATCCTCATGATCACGCGGCCAAGCGAGCGTTCATCGAGGCATGCCTGGCTCTTGGACAGCGCGATCGAGCGGTTCGCGAGTGTCTCGACTGGATGACATGGGCACGCGGCGTGGATTCGTGGATGCGGTTGGCGGAACAATTCGAGCGGCTCAATATGTTGCACGAGGCCGCGACCGCGCTGGCAAAGGCTGTGGCCGCGGATCCGGCCAATCCCGAAAGCTATCACCGCCTGGGAATTTTTTTGGCTGCCTACGGTCAAACGAATCTGGCCATCGGTTATCTCGAAGTGGCGGTGCGCCTGCACGGAGATAATTCGTCCGCGCGTATGGCCCTTGCCACTGCTTTGCTTTCCTTGGGCCGAACCCAGGAAGCAATCCTGCAGCTTCGTCAAGCCTCGATACGGCGCCCGGAAGACACAACGCTCGCCCTTCATGCCACCGGGTTGCTCCTACGCCATGGAAAAACTCAGGAGGCCATCAGCTTTTTTCAAGAAGCATGGAAGCGAAACCCAAGACTATCGCTTGCTGCCATCGATTGGATCGAGCAACTGCACGATACGGATCAACGAAAACAAGCCATCCTGTTCTTCGATTCCTTGCGTGCATTCGTCCTCGAAAACAATCAACATGAACTCGCGAGTGCCATGGACGCTCTTGCCAGACTACTCACCGTAAAAGGGACAAGACCATGATCGATGGCAAACGAGTTTGCGTCGTCATGCCTGCCTACAATGCGGCGGAAACCCTTGAAAAAACAGTATCTGAGGTTCCAAAGACCATCGTCGACGATATCATCCTCGTCGATGATCAATCCAAAGACCACACCGTATCCATTGCGCGACGTCTTGGATTGCACGTGATCGTGCATGAAAAAAACCGCGGCTATGGGGGAAATCAAAAGACCTGCTACAGGGAAGCGCTTCGACGAAATGCGGATATCGTCGTGATGGTCCATCCGGATTATCAATACACGCCTCGGTTGATCCCCGCGTTGGCCTCTTGTATCTCCAGTGGACTGTACGATGCTGCCCTTGGCTCACGCATCCTCGGCGGAAGGGCCATCGCGGGAGGAATGCCCGTGTACAAATACGTGGCGAACCGAGCGCTTACCGCGGTGGAAAACCTGTTGATTGGTGAGAAACTATCCGAGTATCACACCGGCTATCGCGCCTTTTCTCGGCAACTCCTTCTGACCTTGCCGCTCGAAGAAAACGAAGAGGGATTCGTCTTCGACAACCAAATGCTCGTGCAAGCCGTGTTCTTCGGTTTCAAAATCGCCGAAGTGACCTGCCCCACGGTCTACACCGCGGAATCATCGTCGATTGGCTTTTCCTCCAGTGTCGTGTACGGCTTCGGAGTCTTGAACGCGGCAGTGGCTTGCCGACTGGCTTTGCACGGTGTTCACGTTCCTCGGTTTTTGTCCGCACAAGGAAAAAAACTTTTCGGAGACGAACCTTGACGCCATCGCGTTGCGTGAGCTGCGGAAATCGCCTCGTGCCTCGGCTTCCTGGCGATGCCCCGGCCTTCCACGCGATCACGGCGTGGCATAGTTTGGAGCACGTTCATAACCCATTAGAATTGTTGACTAAAATTAGGGATCGGCTGGAGCGCGATGGCGTTCTTCTCCTGGCCATTCCCAACAACCAAAGCTTGCAATCCAGGGTAGGGGGACGCCGTTGGTTGCACCTGGATGTGCCCAGACATCTTGTTCACTTCGATGAACGCTCCTTGACGATGATGCTGCGTCGCGCGGGGCTTCGCGTGAAGAAACGTTTCCCTTTCCGAACTCGAGGCGCCTCTTTGTCCCGGACCCTCGTTGCGCCATCGTTCTGGGACAACTACGATCGTGGGGCGACGATCGTCGGAAGGTTTTCAAGGCACAGGCACTTCATTGAAAGCGATCATTTTATGTGGCGGCATGGGAACGCGTTTGCGGGAGCAAACGGAAGTCAAGCCCAAGCCCATGATTGAAGTCGGCGGTTACCCTTTGCTGCTTCATATCATGCGGATTTACGCGCACCATGGCATCCGCGATTTCGTGCTCTGCCTCGGCTACAAAGGTGCCGTCATCAAGCAGTATTTCCTTCAAATCGAAGCGCTTCTCGGTGACTTCACCCTCGAATTCGGAGCCGAGCGGAAGATTCATTATCATGGGATGGGCGCACGGGACCTTCGAGATTGGCGCGTGACCTTCGTGGATACCGGCGAATCGACCCAGACGGGCGAACGGATTCTGCGTGCTTCGAAGTATCTGAACGACGAGACGTTTGCGGTGACGTATGGCGATGGCGTGGCCGATATCGATTTGGCCGCCGCGCTGGCGTTTCATCGTTCCCACGGCAAGCTGGCTACCGTAACGGGCGTGCGGCCTCCGAGCCGCTTCGGGGAGATAGAGGCGAAAGATGGGGAAGTGCTTTCCTTCAACGAAAAACCGCAGGTGGCCCAGGGGCTCATCAACGGTGGTTTTTTCTTTTTCGAACCGGCCTTTTTGAAGAACATCAAACAAGTGCCTCATGCGGCCTTGGAGCGGGAAGCCCTCGAAAAATGCGTGAAAGATCGCCAGCTACAGGTCTACGAACACCGCGGTTTCTGGCATTGCATGGACACCTACCGTGATTGGCAAAACCTCGAGGAAATGTGGAATTCCGGCGCGCCCCCGTGGAGAATGTGGACGTGACGCCCCTTGATGTCATCCGGGGGCGATCCGTTCTGGTCACCGGCCATACGGGCTTCAAAGGCTCATGGCTTTGTCTCGCGCTCCATCGTCTTGGCGCAATCGTTCACGGTCTGTCGCTGCCCCCTCCGACGCAACCAAACCATTATGAATTGGCGCGCATCGCAGCGCTCCTTCGCACGGAAATGTTGGGGGATGTTCGCGATGCCGCCACGGTTCGACAGGCCCTGCAACGTGCCAACCCGGACCTCGTCCTGCATCTGGCCGCTCAGCCCATCGTGCGGCAAGGCTATGAATTTCCAGAAGAAACCTTTGCCACGAACATCCTCGGCACCCTGCATATCCTTGAAGCCGTGCGGCAGCGACGCACGCCTTGTGTTCTGCTCATCGTCACCTCCGACAAGGTATACGAACCGGGGAAGGACGTTCCCTCGCATCGCGAAGATGACCCTCTTGGTGGTCACGATCCCTATGCAGCGAGCAAAGCCGCCGCGGAACTCGTCGTCCAGGCCTATCGTCGATCCTTTTTTCCCCCCGAAAAACTCGCCTTTCACGGTGTCAAACTCGCCAGCGCTCGCGCGGGAAACGTGATCGGGGGAGGCGATTGGGCGCAAGATCGAATCGTGCCCGATAGCATTCGAGCGCTCACGCAAAATCGGCCCATCATCGTTCGCAATCCTCGAGCCATTCGCCCCTGGCAGCATATTACGGACGTCGTGCATGCGTATCTCACGCTTGTGGCGACGATGTGTGCCAGCGATGAGCCCGAGCGTTTTTCCGCGTGGAATTTCGGTCCTCCCGACGGCAAAGACGTTCGGGTGGCGGATTTGGTAGCGGAGATATGTGCCGTGTGGGGGCAAGGCAGTTGGATGACGGAGGCTCTTGCGGACGTCCCCTTCGAAGCGCCGGTGTTACGCTTGGATTCGCATAAGGCAACGTCCAGGCTCGGGGTTCGAACATACTTCGAACCTCGGCAAGCCATCGAATTGACCGTCCGATGGTATCGCGCGTGGCACGAAGGCATGGATGATATGCAAGGGGTATCGATTCGCGATCTCGAAGCCCACGATCGCGCGCGTCTTCACGGCGGGCCGACGTCTTCGGAGGTGCAAGGTGAGTGATTCCACCAAGGAATGGCAAAAGGATGCCGGGGCGAGCGCGATGGACGAGATTCCGGAAGATGATGCTGCATTGGAGCATAAAATCCTGAGGTTGACGGGGGAATTGATTCGACGACGCCTTGGGAAACGTCGGCCCTTCAAGCCTGGCATCACCTCGATTCCTTATGCGGGCCGGGTATATGACGAGCGTGAGGTGCAGGCGGCGGTCCAGGCGTCGCTCGATTTTTGGCTTACCCTCGGCCCGGAGGGGCAAGCTTTTGAACGGGAATTGGCGGAATATCTTGGAGTCAAGCGCGCGTTGATGGTCAATTCCGGTTCGAGCGCCAATCTCATCGCGCTGATGTCTCTGACCAGCGAGCAGTTGGATCGTCCTCTGCGCAAAGGCGATGAAGTCATCACGGTGGCCTGTGGATTTCCCACCACGGTCAATCCCATCGTGCAGGCGGGGTGCATCCCGGTATTCGTCGATGTGGATATGACGACGCTTGGGGTGGATGTGACGCAGCTCGAGGCGGCGCGCAGTGAGCGGACACGCGCGGTTCTATTGGCCCATACCCTTGGAAATCCTTTCGATCTCGATGCGGTGCTCTCGTTTTGTCGGGCCTATGATCTGGTTCTCATCGAGGATAATTGCGACGCGCTGGGGAGCCGGTATCGAGGCCAACTAACCGGAACCTTTGGGAATTTTGGTACATCGAGTTTTTATCCCGCGCATCATATCACGGCGGGGGAGGGGGGGGCTGTCTATACCCACGACCTTCATCTGGCGAAAATTGCCGAGAGTTTTCGGGATTGGGGACGCGATTGCTGGTGCGCTTGCGGTCGCGACAATACCTGCGGCAAACGCTTTGCGTGGGAATGGGATGATTTGCCCGCGGGCTACGACCATAAGTACGTATACCGGCATCTTGGCTACAACCTGAAGCCGACGGACATTCAGGCGGCTATTGGGAGGGTTCAACTTCGCAAGCTCGGTGAATTTGGCGCGGCACGTCGCCGTAATTGGGCTCGACTGCGGCAGTTGCTTTCACCGCTCGAAGGTAGGGTGAATTTCGTGCAGGCCACGCCGGGGGCCGATCCGAGCTGGTTCGGATTGGCGATGGTGTTGCAACAGCCGGATCATGAGGTTTTGCACAGGATTTGTGCGATACTCGATGCGAAACGAGTGGGGCATCGTCGGATTTTCGCGGGAAATTTGCTGCGGCATCCGGCTTATCGCCATGTGGAGCATCGCAAGGTGGGGCTTTTGCCGGTTTCCGATCACGTTCTCGCGGGGGGATTTTTCGTGGGGGTGTATCCGGGGCTCGACGATCAAATGATGGAAACGCAGGCTAAGACGGTAATCGAGGCGGTGGAGCAGGCCCAGCGGCGCTGAAGGTGGTAATATAAGTGGTTAGGGGTTGGGTTGTAGGAAGCGGAGCCGGTGCCAGGCGCAACCCGGGGGATGCGGGAATGGAAAACGAATCATAGGATCGGTATCAACGAAAATTCCGGTATTAGATGACCATACGGCTCAGCGTCGACGAAAAAACTGGGGCTTTGGGAGGGATATTATGAATTTTCTACGATAGAGGCACTGGTCGTGGGGTTCGTCGTGCAGAAAGATGGTTCGTGTCTGCATTTTTCTCCGTGCGGCTTTTGCTGGGGAGGAATAGGGTTTGCGGGCAAGGAATAGGACAGCAGCGGATGACAGAAACCCAACTCAAGCGCTCGGTGTTATGGGTCACGATTTTTGCGTCGTTTCTGACTCCTTTCATGGGGTCTGCGGTCAACCTGGCGCTTCCGGCCATCAGTGAAGATTTCCACCTCAACGCGGTGAGTCTCAATTGGGTGATCAGCAGCTACATGCTGACGACCTCGATTTTTCTTCTTCCCGCGGGTCGGGCCGGGGATATTCTCGGGCGTAGAAAAGTGTTTTCCATCGGGGTGATGATTTTCACGCTATCGATGGTGGCGCTCACCTTATCGACCCATTTCGCATGGCTCATTGGAGCACGAATTGTGCAGGGCATCGGAGGGGCGATGATGTTCGGGACCAACATGGCAATCCTGACGTCCGTATTTCCTCCGGGGGAGCGGGGCAAGGCCATGGGAATCAACGTGACGGCGGTGTATACGGGACTTGCCTCGGGACCGTTTCTGGGGGGCGTCCTTACTCGGTATTTGGGGTGGAGAAGCATATTTGCGGTCCTGGTTCCGTTGGGGATCGTGAGCTGGATTCTGCTACAGACCAAAGTCAAACAAGAATGGGCGGAGGCAAAAGGGGAGCGTTTCGATTGGCTGGGAGCTATCTTATATGGTCTTTCGATTGCTTCGTTGATGTACGGGGTTTCCGTGATTTTTACGATACAGGGCAAGGTCCTCATCGCGGTGGGCGCGGTGCTGGTGCCGTTATTCCTCTGGCGCGAGAAAAAGGCTTCCTATCCGCTTTTCGACATGAGTTTGCTTTCCCATAACCGGGTCTTTGCGTTTTCGAGCATGGCGGCTCTGATCCATTATGCAGCGACCAGCGCCGTGGCTTTCTTTTTGAGCCTTTATCTGCAATATATGAAAGGACTTGGCGCACGCGATGCGGGATTCGTGCTCATGGCCTCTCCCATCATGATGGCTTTGCTTTCGTCTTCCGCGGGCAAGTTGTCTGACCGCTATAATCCTGGGGTTTTGGCATCTTTGGGCATGGGGCTCACCTCGATGGGGTTGGTCGTGCTGGCGTTCATTTCCGAACGAACGTCGGTGGCGCTCATCGTGGGGACACTAGCCATCATGGGCATTGGTTTTGCCCTTTTTTCCTCTCCCAATTCCAACGCTATCATGAGTTCGGTGGAAAAAAGACAACTTGGCAATGCTTCGGGGATGCTCGGAACCATGAGAAACGTGGGTCAAACTTCGAGCATGGCCATCGCATTGCTGCTTCTTGCTCTGTATATGGGACGGGAGTCAATCCAACCCAGCAATTACGCGCTATTCATGAATTCGATGAAAACCGGCTTCGTGATTTTTCTCGTTCTCTGTATCCTGGGGGTCATGGCTTCCCTGGCGAGAAACAAGAGCTTGCAGAAGTAACCGGAAGGAGAGCGAACGAGCCCGCTGTGTGCCGAGCCATCTCCTCATTTTTCCGGCGCTTTTCCTTCACGGCTACGGTCACGCACACGGTCACGGTCACGGTCACGGCAAGCGCAAAACGGTCACCGTCACCCTTGTTGATCACCCCGGCGCACCAGTCTATCTATTTGTAATTACAGACTATTCCTTTGATGCGACGGTACGATGGTTCTTCTGTCGCTACTCGGCGCGAACGGCGGTCCACCCTTTTCGGCTCAAATAATTGACTCTCGACATGCCTCCCCTGGATGCCCCGTCGAAAGCGGAGTGCATCCTCCTCAGTGATTCCTGCTGAACATATCGTTTTCGGATGGTATACTCCCATTCTATCCACAGGAAACTAAGGAGCGCCGGGAGAACCCATGGCAAGACGTTTCGTCTTCTCAGTTTCGTATGTGTACTTCCCGATGTCCGATGCGCGGCGCGAGTACGATGCGTGAGGGGTTCGAGATGAAAATGATTCCGAGTAGGTTGTTTTCGCGAGTCGTTGCCTTTGCGGTCCTGTCGGGCTCGTTTTTCGGTGCGGCAGCCGCGATGACGAGTAGCTCGGGCGACCAGCAGCCAGCCAAAGGCGGACTCATGCTCGTCGTGCAAACCGATATGCCCATCCCCAAGGATGTGGACTCGATGCGACTAGAAATTATTGTGTACGGGCAGGAATTGCTCGGTCGGGACTACCCGTTGGGGCCCAAGCACTTGCTCATTCCCGCCACGCTCGCGATCATCGCGGGGGGCGTGATTGATCACCCGGTCAAACTGACGCTCAAGCAAACCGGTCTTTGAGCCGTTGCTGAGGGGTTTACGTGATAGCGCCATCTCGTCGGGTCGCCGCCACTGCCACATCATGGCGGC
>Ga0116172_10000411_pt1 | contig 44393 bp, 48 predicted proteins | sample AD_UKC083_MetaG_FD_89799 | JGI IMG/M metagenome (GOLD analysis project Ga0116172, IMG submission 89799) | Active sludge microbial communities of municipal wastewater-treating anaerobic digesters from USA - AD_UKC083_MetaG | ecosystem: Engineered > Bioreactor > Anaerobic > Digestate | place: USA... | reverse complement strand
GTTAATGTGTTCGCTTCGCTCACAATATTTAAATATTGTCGCCGCAGGCGACTCCACAACTTTCAACTCTAAACTCTCAACTCTAAACTCAAATCATAATTTTGCTTCGCAAAATTATGATTTAAGCGAGGTGCTTACATGAACAAAATTGATTTCCTTATAAACTATCTGCTTTCCGAGCGAAATGACGTTGACGGAATAGATATACCCGAAAATGAAGAGGACAAATTCCGGCTTTACCGAAGCCTTGTGAATATCCGTCCTGCTGTGAAAGCAGGTGATGACTTTCTGCAAGCCGAGGACGAATATCTAACAGAATTGACTGAGAGCAAGGGTATCACGGATATTGCCGATCTGACACCTGTAGAGGAAGGCATTTACCTCTGGCAAGGCGACATCACCACGCTTCGATGCGGAGCTATCGTCAATGCCGCAAATTCGGGAATGACCGGCTGCTGGCAGCCCTGCCACAGCTGTATCGACAACTGTATACACACCTTTGCAGGCGTGCGTCTGCGTTACAAGTGCGGTCAGATAATGGAGGCACAAGGTCAGGCCGAACCCACAGGCAAGGCGAAGATCACTCCTGCCTACAATTTGCCCTGCGACTATGTGATACACACCGTGGGACCGATAGTGCAGGGACGGCTCACCGGAGAGCATTGCAGGCTGCTGGAAAGCTCTTACAAAAGCTGTCTGGAGATCGCTGTGCAAAACAATGTGCAGTCGATAGCTTTCTGCTGTATCTCAACGGGAGTGTTCGGATTTCCTCAGGATAAGGCGGCGGAAATTGCTGTCCGTACCGTCAGGGAATTCCGAAAAAGCATGGATATACAGGTGATCTTCAACATATTCACGGAGTACGATCATGAGATTTACAAGAGATTGCTCGGCAAAAATTGACCTCCTGAAAAAAAGAGCGAAACAGCTGTTTTTAGTCTCTTTTTCATTGCTTATTCAGTTCTTTATCCTTAAAGGCATCAGGACTTATCTCGACATCGTCCTTATGAATAACTTCTTTAAGGCTTTCACAGCCGGCGAACGCCCATGAATAGATCTTCTTCATATCAGTACCGCAAACTACCCTTTTCAGTTTTTTGCATTCCTTGAATGCGAAAGGCGGAATTGATCTCAGTTTATCCGGAAGCACTATTTCTTCGACACCGCAGCGGCAGAATGTATATCCCCATAAATACCGCAGCTGAAGAAAGCCTTATGCTTTTCAGGTTATAACAACCTTCAAATACAAACTCGCCCATATCAGTTACTGTATCGGGTACTGCCACTGAAACTATTTCACTATGTCCTGTAAATACTTTATCGCAAATGACTGTCACTTTTGTTCCGCCATAGTTGTCAGGGATAACAACATTCGCCTCATCCCCCTCATATCCGACTATGCTGTATGTATGGTCCTCTATGGGACTAAACAAAAACTTTTGCATTGCAACCTCCCGAAACATTTTCATGATACTGTGTCTGATGTAAATTATCCTAATAACTGTCCTTTATATGAGCCATTCTGTATCCTGAAGAAGAATTCGCTGAAGCTGTCAGTCTCAAAGATCTGCATTAGCTCACGCATATTCCAGATCAGATTTGCATTTTCTATTTCTGATCTGTCAAGCCAGAAAACTCTGCCTTCTTCGGAGCTCTTCAGCTCACCTTCAAAATGGTCTGTTTTATAGAGCAGAACAATGTAACGAGTACCGTCCTCCAGTATCCAGTCCTTAAAGCCGCATGGCTGCGGATTATGTATCGTCAGTCCTGTTTCCTCTTTCATTTCACAGATAACAGAATCCAGAAGCGATTCATCGGGCTCAACGTGACCGCCCGGAAAGACGAGACCGCCCTTGTATTTTTCCTTCAGTCCCTGTTTTTCCTGCACAAGAACACGCTTGTCATCATAAATAAGGCACATATTAGTAAGTTCTATTTTTGATGATCTGTCCATTTTTACAGCTCCATTCATCATTTCATTATTACTAATTATAACGCATAAACAGGATAAAATCAAGGCTGGTGACATTTCTGCAAATATTCTATATCCGGCAGAAGCTGCTGCAAGAAGTACAAGGACTGCATCTGCGTGAAAGCTGTGGGAGAGCCCCTCCGTCCTATATACTTGATGCCATGCAGACATAGGGGGGCAGGAGAATAAAAAGAATATATATGCCTAATAATGCGAAACGGCACAGAGAACTCTCTCTGTGCCGCCTTTTTCATATACACCGACCGTTCATTTTCCATATCTGAACATTCCGCAGGCGAGGCTTTCTGCGTTTTTCTATTTCAGTGTAAAATTCAGTACAGCCCCGATGATAACCGCGATCGCCGGCCATATAAGCGGCTTCGGTGTATATTTCTTATCACTGTTCTTCTGAGTGATCTCAGACAGTGCATAACCTGCAAGAACAAAAAACACCAGCATTGCAAGATTTTGCAGAATGATGATCCACTTTGCCGTGGTGTAGTCAAGGAATGCAAAGTGCGCTCTGAAAAAGATATAGCTTGTGATATTGCTTCTTATAAGCAGCCAGAACCCTGCGCCAGACACACAGCTCAGCACCGCCTTGAATACAAGCCTGCCCTTTTGCGGCATTTTTGCGGTCATAGCTTTCATGTGCAGTCCTATATGGACTCCCATAAGGATAAAGGACCAGTAGGACATGGCAAGGTGAAGCGTCCGCGCGGTCATTACATTGATAAGCCCGTACATAAACGGCACTGCGTGACCGCTCATGGACATACCGCTGAGCGCCGTTATTGCCATAGACACGAGCAGCATGGTGTTCACTGCCGTCACTGCAATACGATAGGGCGAATACTTTCCCTTTAACACCGCCTTGTACCATTTGCGGTTCAGGATATGGTGGAGCACAAGTGTCGCCGTCATACCTATGCCCAGCCATTCGTGGAGCACGTCCCCTGTGACCTGAAATGCCATCAAAAACAGCAAAAGGACTGTCAGCACAACATCGACTATCCTTTTGATGATATCTGTGGCCTTAGTCTGCATAACAGTCCCTCCTTGTTCAGTTCATGCTGTTTATCCAGTCCTGTATACCGCTCTCGGAGATACCTGCGTCAAGTCTGCCGCCTGCCAGCCAGTTTCCGCTGCCAGCCAGGGAAGCAAGATTTTCACCGCTTCTGCCAATGGAACTGCCGCCCGATGTACAGAACGGAATGACCGTCTTTCCGTCAAAGTCATGCGCCTCAACAAAGGTGCTCATTATTCTCGGCGCGTCTCCCCACCATATGGGATAGCCGATATATATGGTAGTGTAGCTGTCCAGAACGACATTATCATTTGCAATGGCAGGGCGCGCATCAGGATCGTTCATTTCGATAGTGGTGCGGCTTTTTTTGTCATTCCAGTCAAGGTCCGCGTCGCTGTAGGGCTCGGATGGAATGATCTCAAATATATCAGCACCAGAGGTGCTTGCGATACGCTCTGCAACTCCCTTTGTGGTGCCTGTTGCGGAAAAATACACAACTATCGTATCATTTCCTGTGTCCTCATTCGTGTCTGTATTCTGAGCCTGCTCCGTGTTCTGTACTGAAGCAGCCTTGTCACTGGTCTTTTCCGCTTCAGCGGCTTCGGAAGGCTTTTCCTCTCCTGTATCCTGCTGAACAGTCTCTGCCTGAGTTCTTTTCTCTGCCGGCGCAGAGCTGCTGTCCCCGGCATTGCCGCAGGCGGTCAGACCGAGCATACATATTGCAGCCGCTATTGATAGTATCAGTTTTTTCATATTTCTCACCTGTCTTATTTCATTTCCTTTTCCCAGAAGCGTATAACGTTAAGTCCGAGACTATCGGCAACTCTTTCAAGCTCAGCCACCTCATCAGCCGTGAGAGTGATGCCTGCAGCCTTCACAGCGTCATCAACATGACTCACCTTAGTTACACCGATTATCGGCAGAGTTCCCTTGGTGATCGCCCACGCAACAGGCACCTGTGCGATACCAACGCCGTACTTGTCAGCTATCCTGCCCAGAGCACTGTTCATGATCTCAAGCTTGTCAAGGACAGGGTTATAGCTCTCAGCCCTTGCCGAGCCTGCGGGCATTGGATGCGCAGTGTCATACCTGCCCGAAAGTGCCCCCTGCTCAAGCACCATATATGAGAAGAATGTGATGCCGTTCTCCTTGCAGTAGTCCAGAATACCCGACTGCTCTGAGGAACGGTTTATAAGGCTGTAATGGTTCTGAACCGCACCGAGCTTTAAGCCGTGAGCCCTGAGTATTTCCGATGCCTGCTTTATCTCCGCAAGGTTGTGATTGGAGACACCTATCAGCGGCAAATTCTCCCTGCCCTCGAAATATTTCGCCAGCTCCTCTGTCCACTTTGGAGCGTCCCAGACATTGTGGATCCAGTAAATATCAAAGCGGTCAAGCTCCATAAGTTCAAGCTGCATTTCGATCATGTCCCTCATTGCCGTGGGGGAAGCTCCGTCCACGCACTGCGGCGTGAACTTGTCGGAGATAAGGTAACTGTCTCTGGGCAAGCCCTTTATAAAGCCTGCAAGGACCTTTTCTGAGGTGCCCATTCCGTAGGCGTAAGCAGTATCCCACAGGTAAAGTCCCTTTTCCATAGCCTTGTCAAAAACAGGACGTAGTGTCTCCGATGCAAGGCTTCCGCCGAATGTTCCGTCATTTCCCCATGCCCATGCACCGAGAGCGATCTTTGGTAAGTTTTTCATAGTGATTTCCTCCTTCGTGGATTATCATGCATTTATAAGTGAATATATGATTGTAATTGCAGCATATCTGAAGCTGCAGGAGGGGCATAACGCTCTGCCTCCTTTGAACCTGCAATACAACAAAGAGAGCTATGTGAAATTGCCCCGCCGACATTCTGACACCGTGTCATTATAGATATTATACCACTATTCTGACACCGTGTCAATATTTTTGTGCCATCCCGAAAAAAATCGTCATTCTGCACAGCATAACGCCTACATGGTAGTTAAAAATACATAAAGAAAAAAGCTGTACCCAATGGTACAGCTCCTCTCTGATTTGTCCCTTACAACAAATTTCTTTATTATGTGGGAGTGCAGTTCCCTCATAAAACGAATCGATACGGAAAACGCTGCCTTACACGTTTTCCCCCAATTCCCTCCTACCTACATTATATTATCGGCTTTTGCATATTGCAAGCTGAATATTGCTGAATGTGCAATATCACTGTTCAAAAAGTGCGGTTTTCAGCAAAAAATATATCATCAATCTACTATATTTTCTTTCATTCACTTAATGAACCTACTATTTTTATGGCACTGAAGACCTGCTCTGCAGTTTTCGACAGGTTTTCCGCTGCATTTTCTCTTTCCATAGCCTCCGCAAGAGTACACGGACGGGTCTGTATGCAGAAGCAGGCATCTATCCCCTTTTCACGCAGCAGCTCCGCTCCGCTGCCCACAGCTCCTCCGAAAGCTATGACGGGCTTGCCGTGCTTTTTCGCCAGTGCAGCCATGACCGCAGGCGCCTTTCCCATGGCGGTCTGACCGTCAAGGCAGCCCTCTCCCGTCACCACAATATCCACCTGCATCACAGCCTGCTCCATGGCAGTTGCCTCCATGACCAGCTCTGCTCCCGAGCGCAGCTCCCCCCCAAGGGCAAACATAAGCGTAAAGCCCATGCCTCCTGCGGCACCTGCTCCTTCGCGGTCAGGGTCAGCCTGTGGAAAAGCGCCCTTCATCAGCTCTGCATAGTGTCTCAGGCAGCCGTCCATGAGGGGAATATCCTCCTCAGCCGCTCCCTTCTGAGGAGCAAACACCCTGCTGCACCCATTTTCGCCGCAGAGGGGATTTTTCACGTCGCAGGCAACTCTGAAATGGCAGTCCCTGAGTTCAGGCAGCGCATTATCCGCAGTTATCTCAGCAAGGTCGGCAAGTCCCACTGCACCGCGGCTTATGGGCTCTCCCTTGCTGTCAAGAAGACCGAAGCCCAGCGCCTGAAGGCAGCCTGCTCCCCCATCGTTGGTGGCGCTGCCGCCTATACCTATGATGAATTCGCGGCAGCCGCGGCTGACAGCGTCCCCTATCATCTCTCCCACACCATAAGTGGAAGCTGCCATTATATCCCGCTCATTTTCATGGAGCAGCGTAAGTCCCGCCGCCGCAGCCATCTCCATGACCGCAGTGCCGTCAGGGAGAATACCATACTCCGCAGTTATCTTCCTGCCAATAGGGCCATGTACCGTGACAGACTGAGCCCTTCCTCCCATGCCTGTGATAAGCGCCTCCGCAGTACCCTCACCGCCGTCGGCAAGAGGCTTTACCACCGTAACAGCGTCGGGCATAGCACGGAGTATTCCCCGCTCCGCAGCCCTTCCTGCCTCAAGGGAAGAAAGGCTGCCCTTGAATGAATCTATTGCAATAAGAACCTTCATATATCCTCCGTCAGTTTCTTTATCATTATGAACTCCTCTGTGTTCTCGCTGACTGTTTCAAAGCCGAGAGAGCGGTAAAGCTTCACGGCGTAGTTCGCCTTCTGCACCGCCAGCGACACCTGCTTACAGCCGCGGCTGCGCAGCTCATTGAGAATAGCCTTCATTAGAGCATTCCCAAGTCCCTGTCCGCGTAACTCCTTATACAGCGAGATCGCCAGTGAGGGCGTCAGGTCATCAACGTGACCGTAGTCATCCATTATCCTGCACCAAACCGCACCCACTATGCGTCCGCCCCGGAAGGCTCCGAAGGCGATATCATGTGGCGATGAGCCGAAGTCCTCGGTATACAGCCTCAGCTCGGGCTTTTCAATAATGTCACGGGAGGTGGCTCCACGCCCTCGGGTATAAAAATTGCTTCATAGAGGAAGTCCCCGAGAACGCCGAACTCCTCCTCTTTCAGTTGTCTGATAACAGTTTCCATGCTCCCACCTCCTGATACATATATTATATCTGCCCGAGCGGCTACTGTCAACCGAATCAGGCTGAATATAAAAAACACCTCCGCCCGAGACAGGCAGAGGTGTCTGATAATTCTTTTACTGCTTTTCCGAATTTATAAACATATCGTAGATCCTGCGGATCGCCTCGGGGAGGTCGTTCTCGCTGACGCCGATGATAACGTTCAGCTCGCTGGAGCCCTGGTCGATAAGCTTTACATTTATGCGCGCATGAGCCATTGAAGCGAAGATACGTGCAACAGTACCTCTTGTGTTCTTCATTCTGCGTCCGACTACTGCAAGGATAGCGATACCGTCCTCGATGTCGATGTGGTCGGGCTCAACAGCCTTGCGGAGTTCAGCGACTACCTTGTCACGAACGGGAGCAAGCTTTTCCGTGCTGAGAGTAATGCTCATGGTGTCGATACCTGAGGGCATATGCTCGAAGGAAAGACCGTTGTCATAGAGAACCTTCAGTACCTTCATACCGAAGCCTGTCTCGTTGTTCATCATAGCCTTTTCGATGTTGATAGTGCTGAAGCCCTTCTTGCCTGCGATACCTGTGATAGTATGGCTGAGGCTCTCTCTGCTGAAATCGTAGTCATTGCCCACGATCATGGTACCTGCGTCCTCAGGAGCATTGGTGTTCCTGATATTGATAGGGATACCTGCTGAGCGTACAGGGAAGATAGCGTCCTCGTGGAGAACGGAAGCGCCCATGTAAGCCAGCTCGCGGAGTTCACGGTAAGTGATGACCTCGATAACATCGGGGTTGTCAACTATTCTGGGATCGGCTACCAGGAAGCCTGAAACGTCTGTCCAGTTCTCGTATATCTCAGCCTTTACTGCATTTGCGATAATTGAGCCTGTAACATCGGAGCCGCCTCTTGAGAAGGTCTTTATGTAGCCCTCGGTAGTTCTTCCGTAGAAGCCGGGGATAACAGCGTTGTCCAGACCCTTGAGTCTCTCGCGTACAGCCTTTACGGTCTCGTCAAGGAGAAGAACTCCGTTTGTATCGAAAACGATAACGTCAGCAGCGTCAACGAAGTTGAAGCCCAGGTAGTTTGCCAGCACCTTGCCGTTGAGGAACTCACCGCGGCTTGCGGCAAAGTCCTTTGCGGGACGTGCTTTCAGCTCCTTGACGATGGAGTCGAACTCCTCATCCAGTGACATATCTATTCCCAGCTCGGAAATGATACCGTTATAGCGGTCCTTTATGATCTGGAAGTCCTTGGAGAAGTCCACACCGCTGCCTGCCAGCTCACAGCACTTGTAGAGCATATCGGTTACCTTGATATCGTCGGAGAAGCGCTTTCCGGGAGCAGAGGGCACAACGTATCTGCGCTTGTCATCGCTCTTTATGATAGCGGCTACCTTTCTGAACTGATTGGCGTCAGCAAGGGAGCTTCCGCCGAACTTAACGACTTTATTACTCATATATATCATCCTTTTAACATTGATAATTTTATAGCAATATATATTATATGCCTTTTTGTCGTTAAAATCAATTGACAGAAAGCCAAAAATCGGCACCTGCACAACTGTATTTTTGGTGAATACGCTTGTACGCCGCTGGCGGACAGTTTTAAGTCTGCTCCTCTGCCTCTCTGACCGCCTGTGCAAAGGCAGACATTTTTCCAAAGTCCTTGAAACCGTTGGTCTCAAGGCAGGAGCTTGCGTCCACTCCGTACGGGCGGAGCTGCCTTATTGCCTGAGCAGCATTCTCCGCGGTTATCCCCCCTGCAAGGAGGTAGGGACGTCTTATACTGCCGATAAGAGACCAGTCGAAGGTCTGCCCCGAGCCCTTTCCCGAGTCCAGCAGCACCATATCCGCGCAGGAGCCCTCTGCGGCGGCGATATCCTCAGCGGAGCCCACCTGAAACGCCTTTATTACGGGAATACCGCGTTTTTTAAGCTCCGATACGAAGTCCTCGCTCTCGCTGCCGTGGAGCTGCACCATTTTCACGGCTCCCATTTTCACGGCGGCGATGACGTTTTCCATGGTCTCGTCCACGAAAACTCCCACAGGCACTATGTCTGCGTCCAGCAGCTTTGTAAGCTCCGCAGCCTTTTCGGGAGTTATATAACGTTTGCTTTTTTCCGCGAACACATAGCCGATATAGCCGGGCTTTACCATATTCGCGAACTCTATATCCTCAGTACGGCGAAGTCCGCACATCTTTATCTTAGTCATACTTCCCTTTCAGCTCTCTGAGCTTTGCCTTTTTATCCGCAGCCCTCATGAGAGTCTCACCGATGAGCACAGCGTTCACCCCTGCCTCTCGGAGAAGCCTTATATCCTCAGCCGTGCGGACTCCGCTTTCCGAGACGAAGCTCACCTCTGAGGGAGCCAGCTCCCTGAGACGGCGGCTGTTGCCCGTGTCCACGGAAAAGTCCTTGAGATTGCGGTTGTTTACGCCTATTATACGTGCTCCGCAGTCCACTGCCATAAGAAGCTCCTCCTCGTCGTGAGCCTCCACCAGAGCGGACAGTCCCAGCTCATCGCAGACGCCGATATACTCCTTTATCTGCTGAGCCGACAGTATTGAGCAGATGAGCAGCACCGCCTTTGCTCCCAGGAGCTTTGCCTCGTATATCATATATTCGTCCACGGTGAAGTCCTTGCGGATACAGGGTATCTTCACGTTTTCGGCTATTTCACGGAGGTATTCATCGCTGCCCAGGAACCACTTCGGCTCAGTAAGCACGGAAATGCAGTCCGCACCTGCTGCCTCATACTCCCTTGCAATGTCAAGATAGGGGAAGTCCTCTGCGATAACACCCTTTGAAGGGGAAGCCTTCTTGCACTCGCATATAAATGCGATGTCATCTTTTTTCAGCGCCCTTTCAAACTCAAACTCCCCCTTGGGAAGCTCCAGCGCCAGACGCCTTATATCCCCGGAAGGCAGCCTTTTTTTGGCTGCCTCCACACGTTCTGCCGCATGAGCGGCAAGCTTATCCAGAATAGTCATAGCACACCTCAGTTGTTGGACTCCGCAATAAATCTGTCCATAGCAGCCAGAGCAGCACCGCTGTCGATGAGCTCCGCAGCCCTTCTGACGCCGTTCTCCATGGACTCAGCCTTTCCGCCGATATAGATAGCAGCGCCTGCGTTGAGCAGTACAGCGTTCCTCTTGTGTCCCTTTATGTCGCCTGCCAGGATACCGCGCGTTATAGCTGCATTTTCCTCGGGAGTACCGCCCTTGAGGTCATCCTTTGTACAGCGCTCAAAGCCGAACTGCTCGGGAGTTATCTCATAATTCTTCAGCCAGCCGTCCCTGTACTCGCATACAGATGTGGGAGCACTGAGGGATATCTCGTCCAGCTTATCCTTGCCGTAGACTACCATGCCGTTCTTTGAGCCCAGCTTCATGAGCACCTCTGCCACAGGTCCAAGGAGGACGCTGTCATAAACACCCAGAAGGTGGTGACTGGGGCAGGCGGGGTTGGTCAGTGGTCCCAGGATATTGAAAACCGTGCGGAAGCCCAGCTCCTTGCGGATAGGACCCACATACTTCATAGATGTGTGGTACTTCTGTGCAAAGAAGAAGCAGAAGCCGCTGTCCTCAAGAAGCTGCCTGCACTTGTCGGGGTCAAGGCTTATATTTGCGCCCAGAGCCTCAAGGCAGTCCGCAGTGCCCGACAGTGATGAAGCGGCACGGTTGCCGTGCTTTGAAACCTTTATGCCCGAAGCCGCAGTTACGAATGCGGAGGTAGTGGAGATATTGAAGCTGTGAGCGTTGTCGCCGCCTGTGCCTACAATTTCAAGAAGATCCATGTCATTCTCGAACTTTATAGCCGCATCACGCATAGCGGCAGCACAGCCCGTTATCTCGTCGATAGTCTCCGCCTTAGTGCTTTTTGTGGAAAGTGCAGACAGAAAGGCAGCATTCTGTGTGGGAGTGGTCTCCCCTGCCATAATTTCTGATATTACCTTGTATGCCTCATCGAATGTCAGATCCTGCTTGTCAACGATCTTAGCTATTGCTTCCTTGATCATAGTTAAAACTCCTTTATAAATCAGAATTTGCCGCAAGCGCTAAAAGTGATTAGTGCATAGTGGTTAGTCAATGTGTTCGCTTCGCTCACAGTATTTAAATATTGTCGCCGCAGGCGACTCCACAGCTTTCAACTCTCAACTCTAAACTCAAATCATAATTTTGCCAAGCATAATTATGATTTAGCGACTGCTTCTTTCATTTCCCTGACGTACTCGCCCACATAGGGAGCGGCGTCCTTACCGTACTTTTCAAGTATGCGGATTATAGCGGAGCCGACTATTGCTCCGTCCGAGAGAGCAGCCATTTTCTGAGCCTGCTCGGGCTTGGAGATACCAAAACCAACTGCGCAGGGCACCTTGGTGTTCTCCCTGATGACCTTTACGATGTCGCCGATATTGGTGGTTATCTCGCTTCTCACGCCTGTAACTCCCAGACTTGAAACTATGTAGATAAAGCCCTCAGCCTCCCTTGCTATCATGGCAATGCGGTTCTCGGATGTGGGAGCTATCAGCGATATAAGGTCAACTCCGTACTGTCTTGCCACTGCCGAGAACTCCTCCTTTTCCTCAAAGGGAAGATCGGGAAGAATTATTCCGTCAACTCCGCATTCACAGCATCTTGCCATAAATCTTTCTGCATCGTATGAGAACACCACATTTGCGTAGGTCATGAACACAAAGGGTATCTTCACATCTCTGCGGAGCTCCTTCACCAGCTCAAAAACCTTGTCCGTAGTCACTCCCCCTGCCAGTGCGCGGATATTCGCTCCCTGAATAACGGGACCCTCAGCGGTGGGGTCTGAGAAGGGAATGCCCAGCTCAATAAGGTCGGCACCATTCTCCGCAGCCGCCCTTACCACCTTTGCGGTGGTCTCAAGGTCGGGGTCTCCGCAGGTTATGAACGGTATGAATGCCTTTCCGTTTTCAAATGCAGCTCTGATATTACTCATATATATCCTCCCCTCTGTAACGCGCGATGGCAGCGCAGTCCTTGTCGCCGCGTCCCGAAACTGTAACGATGATTATCTTGTCCTTGTCCATAGTGGGAGCCAGCTTCATAGCGTAGGCAATTGCGTGAGCCGACTCGATAGCGGGAATGATACCCTCGGTGCGCGAAAGGTACTCAAAGGCGTTTACCGCCTCGTCATCTGTAACCGGAACGTACTCAGCCCTGCCGATATCGTGGAGATGAGCGTGCTCGGGACCTACGCCGGGGTAGTCCAGACCTGCGGAAACGGAGTAAACAGGAGCTATCTGACCGTACTCGTCCTGACAGAAGTAGGACTTCATACCGTGGAAAATGCCTATCCTGCCCGTATTTACAGTAGCCGCAGTCTCGAAGGTGTCGATACCCCTGCCTGCCGCCTCGCAGCCGATAAGACGGACTCCCTCATCGGGAATGAAGTGATAGAAGCTTCCGATAGCGTTTGAGCCGCCGCCAACACAGGCAATAACGGCGTCGGGAAGTCTGCCCTCAGCCTCAAGGATCTGAGCTCTTGCCTCGCGTGATATAACAGCCTGAAAATCGCGAACTATTGTGGGGAATGGGTGGGGACCCATTACCGAGCCGAGACAGTAGTGTGTATCGGTTATACGTGAGGTCCACTCGCGCATCGCCTCGGAAACAGCGTCCTTGAGGGTAGCTGTACCGCTTTTTACGGGGATAACGTCAGCGCCCAGAAGCTTCATACGGTAAACGTTGAGAGCCTGACGCTTGGTGTCCTCCTCGCCCATGAACACCACGCACTCCATATCCAGGAGAGCGGCGGCGGTAGCAGTTGCAACGCCGTGCTGACCTGCACCTGTCTCAGCGATAAGTCTTGTCTTGCCCATTTTCTTTGCAAGGAGAGCCTGACCGAGAACATTGTTTATCTTGTGAGAGCCCGTGTGGTTCAGGTCCTCGCGCTTGAGGTATATCTTAGCGCCTCCCAGTTCCCTTGTGAGCTTGTCTGCGCGGTAAAGCAGAGAAGGTCTGCCTGCGTAGTTATTGAGGAGCTCAGTGAGCTCGCGGTTGAAATCCGGGTCATTCTTATAGTGGTCGTAAGCCTGTTCAAGCTCTATGACCGCATTCATCAGCGTTTCGGGTATGTACTGACCGCCGTGAACGCCGAATCGTCCTTTTGACTGTGACATAATATCTTTCCTTTCTATCATTTATATTTTTCTCAGTATATCAAGTGTATGGTTTGAAACGCCCATAAGGTCGGCTCTTTCGCAAGTAGCGAAGTGGTATTCCATGAACTTGTCAAAGGTGAAGCTGTCCATGCTGTCGATACATTCGCTCATGTAGTTAGCCGCTCCGTCCGTTGCTATGAGCTTTATTCTCTCAACGGGGAGTTCCGCATTCAGCGCCGCTATCTCCTCCGTCCTCACCAGTGAGAAGAGCTCCTTTGGTTCGCTCTTGCAGTGCCACTCCTCTGCCAGCATATCATTTTCCAGTACCCTTCTAAGGTTCCCGTGAAGAAAGGCGTGCTGGAGCACAGCCGCTTCGTTCATGCAGTATGCCGCCAGTATGTATCCGCCCTTTCGGGTGACCCTTACCGCCTCTGAAAGCGCCCTGAGCATATCCTCACGGGCGAACAGGTGGTACATAGGTCCCAGCAGCAGAGTGACATCGAAGCTGTTATCCGAAAGCTCCGAAAGGTCAAGGGCGTTTCCCCGCAAAGTCCTTATGGGCTCTGTACCGTCCAGCTTTGCGCGGAGCTTTTCCAGATTATGCTCCACCAGCTCCACCGCCGTTACATCAAAGCCCTCTTTTGCAAGGGTTACGCTGTAACGTCCCGTGCCTGCGCCCACTTCAAGGAGCCTTGCGTCCCTGCGGTCACCGATACAGTCGCGGATATACTTCATGGTGGTCAGGTACTCCACCTGACCCGACTGCGAGAGGAGCCTGCCCTCCTCGTCGTAATTTCTGTAGAATTCATCAAGATAGTCCATAGCTGTCACCTCGTTTTTTATTGCGGCAATGAATAATTCAAAGCTCAATAAAGTTTTTCAGCATTATCCTTCCGTCGGGAGTCATGATTGACTCAGGGTGGAACTGAACGCCGTATATGGGGTATTCCCTGTGCTGTACCGCCATGACCTCGCCGTCATCGGCAAGAGCTGTGACCTCCAGACAATCGGGCAGTGTAGCCGCGTCTGCCGCAAGGGAGTGGTATCTCGCCACGGGAGCGCCCTCGTCTATTCCCCTGAACAGAGGGCAATCGTTCATAAAGCTGATAACGGACTGCTTGCCGTGCATGAGCTCCTTGGCGTAGGTAACTGTTGCACCGTAGGCGGCACATATAGCCTGATGACCGAGACAAACGCCCAGCGTGGGGATCTTTTTGCACACCGTCTTAGCGGCTTCGATTATAATGCCTGCGTCCTCGGGACGTCCGGGTCCCGGGGAGAGTATTATCTTGTCGGGAGCAAGCTCCTCTATCTCCGCAACAGTCATCTCGTCGTTGCGAATCACCTTTATATCGGGACATATCTCACCGATGAGCTGATAGAGATTATATGAAAAGCTGTCGTAATTATCAATGAGAAGAATCATTCGTCCGCCTCCTCTGCCATTTTAAGGGCGTTGACCACAGCCGCCGCCTTGTTTATGCACTCCTGATACTCCTTTTCGGGAACAGAGTCCGCAACTATGCCTGCTCCGCTTCTCACGAAGACCTTGCCGTTCTTCTTGTAGGCGATACGGATAGCGATACAGGTATCAAGATTGCCTGTGAAGTCGATGTAGCCGATAGCACCGCCGTAGATGCCGCGCTTGTTGTTTTCAAGCTCCGCGATGAGCTGACAGGCGCGAATCTTGGGAGCTCCCGAGAGAGTTCCTGCGGGGAGAACAGCGCTTACGGCATCAAAGCCGTCGAACTCCTCCCTTATCTCGCCCCGTACCGTAGAGCCGATGTGCATAACGTGGGAATAGCGCTCTATGCTGTGGAGCTTCTCCACCTGAACGGAGCCGAATTTGCTTATCTTGCCCAGGTCATTTCTGCCAAGGTCAACAAGCATATTATGCTCAGCCAGTTCCTTCTCGTCCGCCAGCAGGTCAGCCTCAAGAGCCTTGTCCTCCTTGTCGTTCTTTCCTCTGGGACGGGTGCCTGCCAGTGGGAAGGTGTGGAGAACGCCGTCCTCCAGCTTTACCAGGGTCTCGGGAGAAGCACCTGCTATCTCCACGTCCGTTCCCGAGAAATAGAACATATAGGGCGAAGGATTGATAGTTCTCAGCACTCTGTAGGTATTGAGGAGACTTCCCTCAAAGCCTGCGCTGAGGCGGTTCGAGAGGACTATCTGGAAGATGTCGCCCTCGCGGATATGTCCCTTAGCCTTTTCCACCATATCGCAGTACTGCTCCTTGCTGAAAAGTGCTGTGACCTCGCTTGTGAGCCTTCCTGCGGGCTCCTTTACGCGCTCGCCGTGTCTGAGGAGGTCAGCCATATGCTGAAGCTCCAGCTTAGCCTTGTTGTAGCCTGCCTCTCCCTCGTCAAGTTTCATATTCACGATGAGAATGAGCTTCTGACGGAAGTTGTCGAAGGCGATGACCTTGTCGAAAAGCATGAGGTCAACGTCCTTGAAATTCTCCGTATCGCTTACATCGGTGCGGAGGGTCTTTTCCGAATAGGCGAGGAAATCGTAGGAGAAATATCCTGCCAGACCGCCTGTGAAGGGGGGAAGATAGTCGAATTTAGGGCTCCTGTATTTTGAAAGTATCTGTCTTATCTGAACTGACGGATCATCTGAAGCCATTTTTACGTCACCGATAGTGAGGTCATTTCCTGCGGCTGTTATCTGGAGCTTGGGGTCGAAGCCGAGGAATGTATATCTTCCCCACTTCTCCTTCTCCGCAACGGATTCCAGCATATAGCAGTGGTTCGAGACGTTTTTCAGTATCATTATCGCCTCGATGGGAGTACAGATGTCGGAGAGTATCTCGCAGCTTACTGGAACGATGTCATATTTTCCGCAGTCTGCCAGCTCTCTGACCTTGCTTAGCTCGGGTAAAAACTTCATAAAAAGCACCTCCGTGACCTGTCAGGGCAAATAAAAAAGTCCCTGACAGACCAATATGATCTGTCAAGGACGAATAATTCTATCCGCGGTACCACCTTGATTCACGGCACAGCCGTGCACTTTACAGGATACTATCATATCCCTGATGATTAACGCACATCTTAACGTTGCAGAATACTCTGAGCGGCGAAATATCGCGCTTCACTCATTTGACTGCACCCTCGGCGGTCCATTTGCTAATCTGTGTTTCGCCTGACTCTCAGCACCGCAGGCTCTCTGTGGAAGCATAATTAACTTTATCTCCGCGTCATCGGTTTGATTTTTTCCTATTATAGCACCACAACACACACTTGTCAAGTAGGTTTAGAAATTTTTTTCATTTAACTTTCAGGACAGTCTGCCCTTGATGATGAGGGTGCTGACGCCTGCCTGAGTGCTCCACTCGCCTGTGATCTCGTCCTGAACGAACTGAGCTGCAGGAACGGTTATCACGCCGTCAAGGCTGGTAAACACGCCGTTATCGGGATCGTAGGCGTAATCAGCGCCCGAGATCCAGGCAGTTCCGTTGAACTCCGCAGTAATGCCTCTGAGAGCGGGAGTGAAGGTATCGCTGAAGATGACATTGTCAGCTGCCTCCGCGGGAACGGTTCCGAAGTTCTGGATAAGGAAGGTATAGGTCACCTCGCCGTTCTCCTCAACAGCCGCAGGACTGAGTGACTTGCTGATAGCAAGATCGATACCATCGCCATAGGCTATAGTGGCAGAAGCCGCCACAGCCTCGGAGCCTGCTCCGCTGACAATAGCGGTATTTGTGATAGCTGCCTCTGCTCCCATGGGGGCAAAACTGTTTGTCTCGGCGGCGTAAACAAGTGTGGCATTACCTCCTGCGGGCACATTTATGCCTGTGACCGTAAGGGGCGACATGGAAGTCACTGCAGGTGAAGGCTGCTGAACGCCGTTCACATAGTAGATAAGGCTGCCCTCCCCGTAGGTCAGCGGCACGGCAGTGCCGCCAGCCTCGCCGAAGCTGTACTCACCCAGGTCATCGGTGACCGTGAGACCGTTATAGCAGGAAGAGCCTGTGTTGACGATACTGATGATAAAGGCGTTATCGCTTCCCTGTGAATAGGTGTCAGGCACCGCAGTCTTTGAAGCCGAGAGCACCTCAAGTATCTCGCCAGCGGTTATATTTGAGCTTGCCACAGTGCCGTTATAGGACAGTGTAGCCTGATTATAGAAAGTTGCCATAGTAATTCCTCCATAAGGCGGAAGACCGCCGTATTAAGGGAGGGAGACTTCCCTCCCTCGCTGTATTATATGAAGGAACGGCACATTCTGTGAATTTAAATTATCTTCCCCTCAAAGTGGTCCATTTCGTGCTGGATTATCTCCGCCTCATAGTCGCGGAAGATACCGCGGCGGCGCTTGAACTTCTTATCCAGGTACTCCACAGCTATAGTGCGGAAACGTGTAACTGGGCGGACTCCGTTCAGAGAAAGGCAGCCCTCCTCGGTCTCATATGTCTCCCTGGACTTGTCCACGATACGGGGATTTATCATGGCAATATACTCCTCACCTATTAGCGCCACAAGGATAGTCTTGTGGACTCCTATCATATTTGCCGCCATACCCACGCACCTTTCGGAGTTAGCCTGCACCGTGTCCAGAAGGTCCCTGACGGTCTGCATATCCGCCCTTGTGGCAGGCTCCGACTTTATGCCGAGCACCTTTTCATCTCTTACAATATCCTTTACCATAGTGTTTTCCTTTCGATAAATGCAAAGAGCGGAAGGAAGCCCCTCCTGCTGCATCGCTGAACAAAATTACCGAGCCATTATTTCAGGCTCGGTAACCTATTTTACGTTAATTGAAGCTTTCTGCCGCAGGTCCCGCTCAGATAAGCTTGTTTATATTTTTCTCCGAGGCGTGGGGATAGAGCTCCATGAGTCTTTTTACTATCCTCTCACGGGAAGCCGCAGGCTTCTCGGAATAGGCGGCGCTGACCGTATCATAGCCGAATATCCTCTCGGGAGGAGTATACACCGCAACGCTCATGCCGTACTCCTCGCCCCGCTTGTTGCGCCTGTAGCGGAAGTCCCTGACAACGAGATAGGTCTTCATCTGGAGCTGTGTCATAATGCCCTGGAAGTTCTTTTCTCCGCCCTTGCCGAAGCCTCCCAGCTCCTTTGCCTCAAAGGAGAAAAGCTCCTCATGGCTGACAAAAAGTTCCATTATCTTAGCCTCACGGCGTCCTGCCAGACCCTCGTCGGAGAGACTGTCGAAGTCATAGCCGTCCCTGCGGTAGTTGGCGAAATACGGCAGCCATTCCGCTGAGATGAACCCCGCCTTGCCGCCGAAGAACTTACCGTAAGCAACTCTGCCCCCCTGCCGCCGCAGCGGCTCTCCACTCCCATGGGTCAGTGGCAGCATTGCCCGTCCACCAGGACTTCGAGGCGCAGTGCTCCTCCACGGAGAAGTCCTCGATATTGTTGCTGAAAAGGGGCACAAAGCCCACCTTTTCCACGAAGCTGAAAAGGTCGTCCACATTTCTGAGCCTGTTTGGGTCACGCATAGAGGTCCCCAGCATTACCCACTCGCCGTTATCGGTTATCATTCAGAGCCCTCCTCAGAGTCCGAGAAACTCCTTGAAATTAGTTGCAAGTATCTTCTGATTTTCCTCCTCGGTGAAGCCCAGCTGCAGGAAGCGCATGAGCTCGTCCTCGTGGCTCCACATTGGGAAATCCGAGCCGAAGAAGCAGTTCTCGATACCGTACTTTCTGACGATACGGGCAGCCTTTTCGGGAGTTATGAATGCCAGCGAGCTGCTGACGTCGAACCTGACATTGTCCAGACCTGCCAAGGTCTGCTCAGCCTCGTCCCACTGCTGATAGCCGCCGAGGTGGGCAGCAAGAAGCTGGAGCTTTGGAAAATTCTCATTTATCTTCTTTATGCGGTGGGGCGCGGAGTAATCGTATCTTGCGTCGCCGCAGTGTATGAGCAGGGGCAGTCTGCCCTCAATGAGCTCATATATCCTGAAAGCCTCGGGAGAGTCCGCATTGAACTTCTGGAAATCGGGGTGGAGCTTCACGCCGTGAAGTCCCAGTGAGATTATCTGCTCGATATCTCCCTCAAGGTCTGAGGAATCAGGGTGAGTGGTGCCGAAGCCGTAGAAACAGGAGTGCTTTTCGCATTCCTGAGCGATGAAGTGATTTATATTATTTGTCTGCTTCGGTGTGGTGGCAGTTGAGCAGACCAGATATTTTGTTACCCCTATCTTACTTCCTGCCTCGATGAGCTTCTCGCTGAAGCCGTGATTATTCATTGGTATGTCATAGAAATGTCCGATACTGACTGTAGCTGTCTCGGCGATCTTTTTCGGGGAAAATATGCGAATGTGCGTCGATTATCTCATATTTTCCGTATACCTCTGGGTTCATTCTTACATCTCCTAATTACAGATTCACAGAATATTATACTCCATATCACAAAGTTTGTCAAACGGGGAGAAGGGAAAATAATTTTGTAAACTTTCTGTGATATACAACGGTTTTCCGTTTAAAATCCCCCCTTTACGGACTACTTATGAAAGCGCTTTCAAAAATAATAAAAAGGAGGAACCATAATGGTAACTATTCTGAAGGAGAAATTCCGCTGCTTTGAGGACGAAAGGTCGGTAGTGGTGGCGGAGCTTGCCGTGGACGAAAAGACTGACCTTCCCGTTCCCGACGGCATAAGCGGCAGACTGCTCTCACAGGGCACCCTCGCCTGGGAGGTGACCACGGGAGCCCTCTACGGTCTTACATCTGAGGGCAAGTGGATCGATCAGTCCTCAGGAGAGGAATACGATCCCTCAGGGGGAGGAATGATCATGCTCTATGAGAGACTGAAAGCTCGTAACGCAGGAATTGCTGATGACCTTTTCACCCGGCTTTTCATTCCGCAGCCGGGTGAGCGCGAGCGCACCGGGAGTACTCCCCATGCGCTTTGTCTCCGACGGCACAGCCCTTCTGGACTGGAACATAAAGGGAGCTCCGGGCGGTGTGGGCAAAGCAGGTGTCAACCAGCTGAAACAGCGTCAGTACGCTCAGGCAGATAATCTCAGCAACCAGTCCGCCGACGCCTCCAAGCGCGGAAGCATCACAATAGCATATGCCAATAAGACTACCGTCCCTGCCGTACCATCGGACGTATCTTCGGAGTCTGCATATCAGCAGTGGTATAGAGCAAGTACGGCATATATAGGCGATGAAAGAAAGGATTATACTGCCGATGACCGCCCCTGTGACTATGAGCACTGCCAGTTCTTCGGCAGTCTGAAAGCAGGAAGCTACAAGCTGGTGTGCGAAGCTTATGTCGATGTAGACCACTATCCCTGGGTGCTGAGGACACACGATAATCAGAACCCCTATATCGCCCTGCTGACAGAAGATGATCAGGTGCTGGTGAAAAAGTCCATGAACCAGTCCTATGCTCCGACTGTTGCCGATCCGCTTTTCAACGGGTATAACACAACAACGACCAAATTCTACCACGAAGAATACCCCTTCACAGTAAGCGCGGACACTTCCGTGGGATTTATCAGCAAGATATATCCTTATTATAACGGCAATGTATTCACCAGATTTCAGATCGTCAGCTCCGACGTGGAGGCAAAGCCCTTCACTAATACAACATACGGTATCAGCGGTGTGACCTGCTGGGAGCCCTACAAGCTGACACTTCCGCTGACTATAAGCTGCGGAGGGCAGTCCACAACAGTGACCTTCGACCTTGGCACAGAGCCTCTGGGCGAAAATGATACTATCAGCTTCACCACAACGCATATCACTATCCCCACCTACAGCGGTGCTAATACCATCACCGCCGACACCGATATACAGCCCTCGGAGATGTACATAAAGTACATCGGAATATAAGAAAAAAGCCCGTGACAGCTCACGGGCTTTTCCGGAATAATTTTCAGAAAGTTTCTGCGAAGCTGCTTGATTCAGCTTCTGTCCTCAAGGCGTCCCTTTGCAGCGCTGTCCTTTTCGATGTCGATACGCTCAAGAACTATCTCCCTTCCTGCAACGCGGAAGCCGATCTCCTTATAGAAGCTGACTCTGACGTCCAGTGCCAGCAGATAGGCTCTCTTGCCAAGCCCGTTGAAGAACTTCGCCAGCCACTTGAGGAACTCCCTTGCGTAGCCTCTGCCCCGGGCAGCCTTGTTTGTAGCCACCTGACCGATGAGGACGGTGCTTCCGATGTCGAAAACTGCCGAAGCCGTTGTGGAGTTGCGGTAGGTAAAAACTCTGCTTATACCGTGGCGGCAGCGGTGTGAGGTATCTGTATACCACAGTGAGAAATCCACGATATTTGGAAATCCCTCGCTTAGTATCTTGTACACATCAGGGAGATTGGGGTTGAACTCAACGTGCTCCTCAATAGCCTCAAGGGGCGTATCATCAGGGATAAGCTCAAAGATGGTACGGTTCAGAACCTGATACCTCTCTGGGATAGTAATGCCCTCAAGTATCTTCTGGTCGCCCTCTATACGGAAGGGCACGTTCATGCTTGCGAACAGGTCTATCTCCTGATTGGGCTCAAGGTTGCCGTCGCCGCAGATTATCAGTGTAGAATTAATGATGAACATGAAGCCCACGCCTGTTTCGTCAGTTATCTTGTAAAAACGGCAGAATTCATAATTCGGACCGTAGGCTCTCATATAGGCGAGCATTTTCTTGCCCGACAGCGTTTTGTTAAGCAGTACGCGGTCAAGCTCGTATTCATGTTCAATAAGTGTTATCATAGTAAAGGTATCCTTTTTGAAAGATTTTTCACAAGCTTGAATGAGCTTATGAGGTCTGACATATCAATGACAGATGAGGGCGAATGGAGGTATCTGCAGGGCACAGACACAGAAATGGTGCGGACTCCCTTGCCGCTTATATGTATAGCGCCTGCGTCGTTGCCGCCTGCTATCATGGTCTTGGTCTGGCAGGTAGCAAGGTCGAAGGCAAGCTTATAAAGCTCCTTGTCGTAGATGGTTCGCCTGTCCATGAAGGACACCACGGGACCCCTGCCAAGCTCGCAGACTCTCTTTTCACCTGTGACGCCGTCAATATCCGCAGCAGTGGTAGCCTCCAGCACTATAGCAAAGTCGGGAGCCACAGAGAATGAGGACACCGCCGAGCCGCGGAGACCTATCTCCTCCTGGACGTTGAATACGAAATATGTATCATAGTCGGGCTTTTCCTGCATGAGCTTTATCATGATAGCGCAGCCTGCACGGTCGTCGATAGCCTTTGACTTGACGCAGTGCTCGCCCAGGTCGGTGAACTCCGAGTCATAGTAAACACAGTCGCCGAGGGAGACGTGCTTTTCAGCCTCCTCCTTGCTTGCGGCGCCGATGTCGATGTAAAGGCTGTCCACTGAGGGAGCCTTTTCGCGCTGCTCCCTGCTCAGGTTATGTACGGCAGTAGAGCCGATAACGCCGCTGATACGGTCCTTTCCCACGCGGACCTGTCTGCCGATGATGACAGATGGGTCAATGCCGCCCACGCAGTCGAAGCGGAGAGTACCGTCTGAGCGGATATATGTTACCATGAAGCCCACCTCGTCCATGTGGACGCATATCATCAGTTTTTTCTTGGGGGACTTTCTTCCCTTGCGGAAGCAGATAAGGTTGCCGAGGTCGTCCACGCTGTACTGGCAATAGTCCTTGACCTTACTGATTATGTAGTCGCGGACAGCTCCCTCATCGCCCGATATACCGTCGATAAGGCATAATTCTTTCAGAAGCTCCTTCATGTTCAGCCCTCCTTGATGAATTCCGCAAGCAGCTTTGCGGTAAGCTCCACATCGGTAAGGTCTATGACCTCAACGGGAGTGTGCATATTGCGGAGAGGAATGGAGACAGTGCAGGCCTTTGCGCCGCTGCGGCTGACTGCATAGCGGTCGGCGTTGGTGGAGGTAAGTCCGCACATGACCTCGGTCTGATATGGTATATCCGCAGCCTCGGCAGCAGCCATAAGGCTGTCGCTAATCTCACGGGACAGCGAAGGGGAAACTCCTATCATGGGGCCGCCTCCCAGATAGCCGCACTTGCTCTCGTCCTCGCCTATGGCATAGGCAAAGCTCACGTCCACAGCCAGTGCAATATCGGGGTCTATGGTGAAAGCGCCTGTCTTGGCACCGCGCTCCCCCACCTCCTCCTGAACAGAAAAGATAACGGTTACATTGTAGGCGGTCTCCTGCCCTTTCAGCAGCTCAAGGGTATAGAGCAGGCAGGCAACTCCGCAGCGGTCGTCCAGGGCGCCGCCTGTGATACGGCTGCCAAGGAGGTCGCGGCAGGCAACGTCGAAGGTGATGCTGTCGCCCAAAGAAACAGACTGCTCCAGCTCGGACTTGGACATTCCCGTGTCGATGGCGATATCGCTTATCTCGGGCACGGGAGCACTCCCGCTGGTAAGATGGGGCGGAACGGAGCATATAACTCCCTTTATGTCGCTTTTTCCGTGAATGACAACGGGCTGTGCGGGGAGAAGTCTGCGGTCCAGACCTCCGATGTTCCCCACCTTGATGAAGCCCTCATCAGTGATGGCGGTAACAGCAAATCCCACCTGGTCAATATGGGCATCGAGAACCAGTTTAAGTCTGCCTTCCCTGTGAACGCCGAGGCTTCCGATGACATTTCCGCCCGATATAGCTGCGTCGGGGCAGTATTCACGAAGCATTGCCAGCGCAAGCTCTGCGGCATCGTCCTCGCTTCCCGAAGCTCCCGCCGCTTCGGACAGCTGAGTGATGGTATTTTTCAGATCCATTGCATAAACTCCTTTCGTTTCAGAATATAACAGGTCACTATATATTATAGCAGAAAGGCACAGGTTTTTCAATAGCCTTTAGGTATAATTTATGCGGTTTTATCCTTTGGGACGAAATAACGGGCAGCAAAAAAGCAAGGGAGCCCACAGGCTCCCTTACCTTTATCTGAAAGAAAAGAATTATTATCGCTGTCAGAAAAGAATGTCCTTGAAACAGACCTGGGGACGGTTGTTGTCGAAGTCCCAGCTGTGGTATGCGTCGCCGTGGCAGAATTCCTTCTGGTCGCACTTTGAACAGACCTCGTTATCATCTGCAAGGTCACGTCTGAACACCTGGAACTTATTCTCCCAGACCTCACTGAAGCGGTCGCGGAGAACATTTCCCTGAACGAATTCGGGTCTGCGCTCAATGTCAAGACAGGCAACTATATCGCCGTTTGCGCAGATACTTGCAGTATACAGACCTGCTGTGCAGAGGTAATACCAGTCTCTTACCTCGCGCTCATACTCCATGCCAAGGTAATGGCTGCAGCCGTAGGTGACAGGCTCGCCCTGCATCCTCTTGTTCCTGATGAACTCGAACATGGTCTGATAGTCCTCCTTGGTGAGGATGAGCTCGGGGTGCTCCTTGGCACGTCCCATGGGCTCCATATTGATAACTCTCCAGGAGTCGATGTCCATATCGTTGAATATCTTGAAGAGCTCGTCCAGCTCGCCGATATTCTTATGTGTTACAACGGTGGTGACCTGAACGTGCTCGAGACCGCCGTAACGGATAAGTGACTCGATACCGTTCATAGCCTTTCTGTAGCCTCCGGGAGTCCTTCTGAACTCATCGTGAGTCTGCTCAAGGCCGTCTATACTTACGGAGATAGTGCCGATACCCACCTTTTTCAGGTCCTTTGCAACGCTGTCGTCGATGAGTGTGGCATTGCTGGTCATACCCCAGCTGAAGCCCAGCTCATGAGCGGCGCCCATGATGTCGAAGAATTCCTTCCTGAGAAGGGGCTCTCCGCCGGTGATGTCCAGCATTTTCCCCTTGGTGGACATATCCTCCTTGACCTGCTGTAAGAAGGTGCGGTACTGTTCAACGGTGAGCTCATCGGAAAAGACCTCACCGCAGTGGCTTCCGCAGTGCATACATCTCTCGTTGCAGCGCAGAGTCAGCTCCAGAAACAGGTTGCGGAGCTGCGGCTTTACCATAAGTCTTTTTCTGTAGTCCCTCATCTGCTCAAGATGAGAGCGCTTCATTGCAACATCAAGCATATTACTTCTCCTGACCCGTAGTATCCTGAGGCAGTGTCTCGGTGGTGTCGCTGCCGTTTCTGTCAAATCTGATGTCGCCCTTTATACCATCAACAGGAGCAATGCCGTAAAGAGTAACAACGATGTCCTGACGGGGATCATATGTAGTAGTTGTTGTAGTGGCAACAGGATCGTCCTCAGGCTCTGTTACGGGAACAGGGAGCTCTATCTTCTCGATCTCCACATTATGGCTTCCGTACCAGTAGTGGAACTGATCCTGGAGCTCCTGCTTTGTTACCTTGCCCAGAACGTACTTCTGGAGCAGGAGAAGATCGGCGATAGTGAGCTTGCCGTCATTGTTCATGTCGCCGTAGTAAGCCTCTTTATACTCCTCACCGTACTGATCGGTGCCCTTTATAAGCATCTTTCTTACCGAGAGAACGTCAAAGCTGTCAACTGAGCCGTCAAGGTTCACATCGCCAACCCAGTCCTGGATAGGAGGTCCGTAAACGGGCTGAGGCGCAGTTGTGGTAGTCATGAAGAACTCCTCAAGGTCTGAGGTAGTGGTTGTAGTATAGAAGGGGTCATCCTCATGATCTATTGTAGTTGTGGTAGTTCTCGGAGCGATAGTTCCGTAAGCAGGAACAGGATAACCAGTGGTAGTCGTAGTTGTAAAGAACTCCTCAAGATCAGTAGTTGTGGTAGTTATTGGATATGTAGGACTGGGTCCGTACACAGATGCAAAATTACTGTAAGCCTCTCTCTCAACGTCGTTTCTGAGGTCGGGGACAGCTTCGTTCTCACCTGCTGCTGCGGGGATAGCTGACATATTTGCTGCTGCGAACATTGCAGCGGTAACGACAGTACGTAAAGTTTTTTTCATAGTAAAAACACTCCCTTCGATGTATCTATGGCGTGACAGCCGATTTAGCAAGTGATCTTTATATAAGTTCGGCTGTCACAGTTCCACAGTGCTATTAAATAAATGTCGTAAATGAGCGTAGTTTTTTCGCTTTCTCATCAACTTTGTATACCTGCACAAAGCCGCAAAGCCATATTTGTGCAGTATTACTCCCCGAATGTATCGGACATATCATGATCCGACTGTACGCCGCTGTTATCAGCCTCGCCGTACTTGTCCGCTATCATGTCGCGGAAGCCCTTTATGGGACGTCCCTGCCCGCCTTCCGGAACAGCTGCAGGCTGCTCATCTTGCTCCCCTGCGGGAGCTACGGCACGGGGAACGCCGTAATCGTCATCATAGCTATTTCCAGTGCTGCTTATGGGGTCACAGCTGCAAAGGCAGACCGTTCCCGCAAGCAGAGCCGCAATAAGAGCGGCATTGAGCCTCTTCATGGCTGTCCCCTCCTTTGTGTCAGTTATTGAATGACTCAGGCGGACCATATACCAGCTGAACGCTGTCATGTTCGGGGACATATCCTGTGGTGTCCGGCTGAGCGATGGGGTCTGTAGCGAATTCATCAGTGGGCGGCGGTCCGTATACGGCAGGGACCGTGTAGGCGGCGGAAGAATTTTCCGTAACAGGCGGACCGTAAACGTCCTGTACATCATCGCTTCCGGGATCGCAGCCCGTGAGCATTACCGCACCTGTGAGCACAGCTGCCATAAGAGCAGTTTTTCTGTTCTTTTTCATAAAAAACACCTCCACTATATGTTATACCTTTATTGTACTACCTATACAGGTATTTGTCAACCGAAATGGGTACTAATGTAAATCAAAATTTAGCTTTGCTAAATTTTGATTTGAGTTTAGAGTTGAGAGTTTAGAGTTGAAAGTTGTGGAGTCGCCTGCGGCGACAATATTAAAATATTGTGAGCGAAGCGAACACATTAACTCTCAACTCTCAACTTTCAACTATCAACTTAGCGCATACGCGCTAAATTATGATTTACCTTACTAAAAAAGCCCCCGGGTGCTTTTCAGCGCTCAGGAGCAGAACTTCCGTATTATTCGTCCTCGTCCTCATCGTAGAAGACGTTGTAGTTCACGGCGCGGTGACTGTATGTGCTGAGCACAAGTCCTATGATACCGTACATACTTATCATAGCCGTTCCGCCCGCACTGAGGAAGGGCAGCGGAACACCAATAACAGGAGCTACCTTCAGTACCATGCCTATATTCATGATACAGTGGGAAAGGATAAGTCCGAAGGCTCCCATGCAGATGAACTTGCCCAGATGGTCGCGGCAGACGCGGCTGTCGCCGAATATCTTCAGGCACACATAGGCAAGGATTATTATGAGTCCGATAGAGCCCACAAAGCCGAAGACCTGTCCTGCGTAGGTGAAGATGAAGTCGTTGTGTATCTCGGGAACAGTGATGTAGTCATCGGGCTTGCCGAAAAGTCCCTTTCCGAAGACACCGCCTGATTTCAGCGCCGCAAGTCCCAGATCCTGCTGATACTCCATATACTCGGGGTCTGTGCCCGGATGGAAGAGTATGAGGATACGCTTCTTGTGGAACTCGCTCAGTGCAAAAAACCATATTGCCACAACTCCCGCAGCAATGACAAAGGGAGCTGCCACAAGGTACTTCCATGAGATCTTCGCTGAGCATATCATAAAGGCGAATATAGCCGCGAATACGATAGCCGTTCCGTAGTCGCCCTGCAATCCGACGATACCGAGGGGGATCATGCCGTGAATAATTATCAGCAGCATATGGAGGGGCTTGTTCATCTCCTCCTCGTCCCTTGAAAGGTGGTAGGCGAAGGTGAGTATGAACGCCATTTTCAGCACCTCAGAGGGCTGGAACTGTATGAAGCCCAGGTTCAGCCATGCCTGGTCGTCGGCACCCTCTCGCCGATAGCCCAGGGAGGTGAAGGTCAGCGCCATAAGTCCCAGAGACAAGGGCACGAAGATGACCCACAGCTTTACCAGCTTGCGGTAGTCGATGAACGAGATTATCACTGCCGCCACAACTCCCACTGCCATTGAGAAAGCCTGGGTCTTCCAGTAGCTGGAGCCCACGGTCTCAAGCACCTTGTTGTGGGTGATGGAATATATCAGCAGCGTACTTATTGCAGCGCAGAGTGTGACCGCGAAAAGCAGTCCTGCGTCTATGCTGTGCTTGCCCGAGGGCAGTTTTTTGAATGCCGATTTCATTGTTTCTCCTTTGTTTTATCTTTCTTTCGTTTTTGTTGTCTCATGGTGTATTTTTGTCAGGTAAGTCTGGAACGCCGCCCATACTAAGCACTGATCACTAAAAACTTATCACTGACCTCTCATTCAGTCCAGTATTTGCGGTCAAGGCTGCGGAACTGTGCAGCAGCTGCCACATGGTTCTTCCTTATGACCTCAGAGCCGTCTATGTCAGCTATAGTTCTTGCCACCTTGAGTATGCGGTCATAGGCTCGGGCACTGAGTCCCAGCCTGTCGAAAACGTTCTTCATCAGGGTCTCCGCAGCGTCGTCCATGGGACAGAGCTCCTGGAGCTTATCGGGAGTAATAAGGGCGTTGCAGGTTATGCCCGTACCTCTGAAACGTTCCTCCTGAATGGCTCTCGCCGCGATAACGCGCTTTCTTATCTCTGCGGAGCTCTCCTCCTTTGTCTTTGAGGAAAGGTCGCCGAACTCCACGGGAGCAACCTCGATATGGAGATCAAAGCGGTCAAGCAGGGGGCCTGATATCTTTGAGAGATAGCCTGTTACCTTGTTTTTCGGGCAGATACACTTCCGCTTGGGGTGACCGTAGTAGCCGCAGGGACATGGGTTCATGGCGCCTATGAGCATTATGGTGCAGGGATAGGTCACCGTGCCCGAGGCTCTTGCGATAGTCACCTTTCTGTCCTCAAGGGGCTGGCGGAGTATCTCAAGGGTCTTGCGGTCAAACTCCGCAAGCTCGTCCAGGAACAGGAGTCCGTTATGAGCAAGGGACACCTCTCCCGGATGGGGAGCTGTTCCGCCGCCTGCAAGTCCTGCCGACGAAATGGTGTGGTGGGGCGAGCGGAAGGGTCTTTTGGTTATTATGGGCATTTCGGGCGTAAGTAATCCCGAGATGGAATGTATTTTTGTAGTCTCGAGGGCTTCCTCAAAGGTCAGGGGCGGAAGTATGGAGGGCATACGCTTTGCAAGCATACTCTTTCCGCTTCCGGGAGAGCCTATGAGCAGGGCATTGTGACCGCCTGCCGCAGCTATCTCCAGAGCCTTTTTCGCGGACTGCTGTCCCCTTACATCGGAAAAGTCAAGGGGCTCGTTGTAGGCAGCCTCGGGCGGTATATAACGCGGACAGGGTGTGAGCTTCTCCTCCCCTCTGAAATGGCGGATAAGCTCCTCCGCACTGCTGACTGCGTAGACGTCAACGCCCTCGATAACGGAGGCTTCCCTGGCGTTCTCTGCGGGTACGAATACGGAGCCTATGCCCTTCTCCCTTGCCAGCATGACCATGGGCAGAACGCCGTTTATGCGGCGTATATCTCCGTTGAGGGAGATCTCTCCTATGAATGCGCAGCCGTCGGTGTCCTCGCTTATCATGCGCATTGCGCGGAGTATTGCCATAAATATTGCCATATCATGGACAGAGCCGCTCTTTTTTGTGTCTGCGGGCGCAAGGTTTATCATCACCGACGCCACGGGAAAGCTTATACTGCATGAGCGCAGTGCAGCGCGGATACGCTCGCGGCTCTCCTTCACGACGGTATCGGGAAGTCCCACTATCTCAAATACGGGATTGCCGCGGCTTATGTCTATCTCAACGTCAACGGGAAAGGCATTGAGCCCGAAAAGTCCAAGACTTGACACCTTTGCAAACATAGTTCATCCTCCTTTATCTCAGCTTCAGATCGCTGAACAGGACCTTGCTCTCCTTACCTGCCTTTGTGACAAATCTGTCGGGAGCAGCTTTTTTCAGTTCAGGCTTTGAAACATTCAGCTCCGGCATATCTCCCAGACCGCCCGTAGTCTCCGACTGAGGCTGCGAGAACGCTGTGATGCCGCGTTTACTGTTAATATCGGCAGGCTGTGCGCCCTGACGCTGCTGTATGAGCCTCTGGCGCACCAGCTCGTCATAGTGGTCGCGGTAATAGCCGTCGGGACTGTTTTTCTTCCTGTCGTCATACTCCGCAAGGGTAACGCTGAATATGGGATAGCCCTCGGTCTTTTTCAGCTGCTTGAAATCGGGATAGCCCTTTATCATGCGAAAGCTTTTCAGCACTCCCACAAGTCCCGCAAGGAAGGTCAATGAATCGAATATGGTAAGGTGTATTATCACCGAGAATAACAGCATGAGCGCATAATAAAAGAACAGTATCAGGTCAAATATCTTGCGCTCTGTACAGCCGAAAGCCGCAAAGGCTATTGGTATCAGGCAGATGACAGTCTGAAGGATAGCAAATCCGCCGTTCATACCGATGTGCATATCTTCGGTCGTGAGCATCATAGGTATCCAGCCCACCACATGGAAGGGTATGCCAACAAGGGAAAGCACTGCCAGGATCACACTTGTGCCTATTGTTACCCTGAGTATGTCCGTGCTGATATTGTTTATCGCCTCAAGTCTTCCGCGGCATATAGGATAATGGAGGTGGTCGGGCTTTTCCGCCAGCTCCTCATTTTTCTTGAATTCCATAATGTTCTCCGCCATAAAAAGATAATCTATATTATTATACCACTTTTTTCTCCTGATGTAAAGAGGGTCGTAGAAGGGCGATGCGGGAGTAAGCTCAGATATTATAATGGGGGGGCAGCAGAAAAGCCGCCCTTACGGACGGCTCTGTATTACTTTCTTCTGGTACCGTTTTTTCTGTCGGTACTGCGCTTGAGGTCGCACATACGCTCCTCACTGGTCTGCTTGAAGCGGGACATCATGTCCTCGAAGGTCATTTCAGACTGAGGTATCTGCTTCTTGGGCTCCCAGATATTGGGCTTGCTGCGGCGCTCACCGCGGTCTCCGCCCTTATCGGAGCGGTCGCCTCTGTCAGCCCCTCTGTCTGCACCCCTGTCGCCTCTGTCTGCACCCCTGTCTGCACCTCTGTCTGCACCCCTGTCGCCGCCCTTGTCAAAGCCGCGGTCGGGTCTGCCCTGACCCTTGTCGAAACGTCTCTGGCGGGGCTGTGAGTCGCCGTTGTCAGACACCTTCTTTATGGAAAGGCTCACCTTTCCCTGCTCGTTGATGCCGATTACCTTGACCTGGACCTCCTGCTCCTCGGTGAGGTGCTCACGGATGTCGCTTACGTATGTATTGGCGATCTCGGAAATATGCACCATTCCCGTACCTCCGCCGTCAATATCGACGAAAGCTCCGTACTGTGTTATTCCCTTGACCTTGCCATTGTAGATCTTACCTATTTCCAGCTGCATACTTATTTATAACTCCTTTTTTGTATCCGTCTCCGCGGAACAAGATTAATCCCTCGTAGTGTCGTAGAATCTGCGCTCGTCGGGATAGGCATAGCCTCTCTCCTCCAGTGCTACCTTTTCCATGTAGGCATTGAGGTCATCACTGTCAAGGACACGCTGCAGCTCGGCATTTTCGGTCTCGTATGAATCTATCTTAGTCTGTATGAGCTCCACCTGCTCCTCTTTGTCGGCGCAGTCCTTGAGCGTAGTCGCGATAAGAACTCCACAGCCGATGACTACAGCCACAGCCGCAAGCCTGACAAGTCCGCGATTGAACAGACCTTTTTTCTTCTGCTTTTCATGTCTCATTTTTTTTCGACAACGCTTTTCACGTTCTTTCTCTTTTTATTTTCCATTTTATTATACATCAGAAGCCGCCTGTTTAGCAATACTATTTTTGATTTTTTAAATGGTTTGACAATAATTTGGAAGAAACCAACAAAAATAAACTTTAGTTTTGCACGAAGTGGTGTATAAAAGGCTCTCAGCGGCCGGACTATAAAGCCCAGAACCGCTCCGATAAGGGCAAGGAGCCTGCGAAGAGTTCCCATTACCACACTTCCCACGGAAGCCATGTAGACCGCGAACCCCAGAAGATTACCTATAACGCAGTAAAGCCTTGTGCTGCCCCCTGCAAAAACTGCAGAGAAGACCGAAAACACAAGGGCGTAAAGTCCAAGAAAGGCGATGTCCTCAAGGGCGGTCAGAAAGCTATTGTGCGGTATCAGCAGCCTCAGGGCGCGGAACAGGTCAAAAACTATGCCCAGAGCCGCTCCCACAAGGCAGGAAATGCCGAAGAGCCGCAGCTCCTCGCTGACGGAGAGAAAATTTTCTGTCACTCTCATCTGAACAGCCTGCCCAGTGCAGAGAGGGGGCCCTTTTTGTCGCCGTCGCCGTATACTATCGCCCAAACCTCGCCGGTTATGGTCATATCTCCCGTCTCGACGCTCATGGAGTCGATGTGGAGCTCCCTTCCCTGAACGGACAGCTCTCCCAGCTGAGTATAAAGGCTTATCTCCTTTTCATCGAAGCTGTCAACGTCGGTTATCCCCGATATAGACAGGCTCCTGCGGTTCTCGAGTATGATGTTCTGGTTTTTTCCTGCGGTCTTGTCCTGCATGGTCTTACCTCCGAAATACTTGATAGTCAAGTATATTCGCAGGCTTTGCCGTATATGCGGGATCAGCCGCCTATGTCCTCGCAGACTTTATCGTATATCTCGTCATAGCTCATACCCTCGTATGCAAAATCAGAGGAGTCAGACGGCGGATAAGTGCCCACATTGCGTGGGTTTTCAGAGTCATATACTGCTGTCTCCTTCGCACAGCCGTCCTGTATCTCCACGAACCAGTCTCAGTCATATTCAAAGTAGTTCTTCATACGGCTGCGAAGCAGATCCGCATCAAAGTCCGCAGGCACATTGAAGTCCCTGCTGCTGTCCGAACATACGATATATGCTTCACTGATTTCCGGAACGCCCTGCATTTCGTCTATTTCCACAAGGGCGGTATTGGCAGCCCTCAATACATTCAGCGCCGCCGTATCGAGTCTTCGTTCTTTGCCTCTTGAAAGCGTTCCGATAAAGTCATCTGCGGAGATCTTCCAGCTGCCACCCCTGACACGGTAGACAATGGCGTTGCCGTCACCGCTCCAGTCCCACTTTTCGTTCTCCAGACCGAAGGTGATGTAATATGCCTCGTCCAGCTCCACCTCTGCCGCCGCAGCTTCGAGATCATAATCCATTATTTCGTTTAACATAGCCTCGGTGTCAACGCCCTCAGCTCCGCCGTGGCTGTCTATATAGTCCAGACACAGGGTGATCATTGCAATGCCGGACCTGAGATCGAAGGTCTCCTCTTCGGTAAGGGGCTCGGTCTTCTTTATTTCACCCGGCACAAGGGTGCCGTCCTTCTTGCCGAGGAACAGCGATTCCTGTGACTCCTTTATCATCTCCTCCTCAGAGATACCGCCGTACTCGCTCTGCATGGTCTCCGATGAAGCCAGAATCTTCATTACATTCTCTGCACCGTCGGGCATGGTGAGCTCAAAGGTCTTTTTGTAGTCCTCATTGTTGTAGGCGTCTATGAACTCCCTGAGCACCTTCTCATATCCCTCTGCGGAAACTGAGGGCTTGTCCGATGAGGCTGTGGTCTTCTCCGCAGCAGTAGTATCCTGAGCGGTTGTCTTTTCCACGGTCGTATCCTGCTGAGCAGCTGTGGTCACCGCCTCAGAAAGCCCCCCTGTGCTCTTGTCGTTTTTCTTGTCCGTGCAGCCCGTGAATGCACTAAGTGCAATGGTAAGTGCTGCAATTCCTGCAATAGTCTTTTTCATATTTTTCCTCCGTTTTTCAACTGAAATAATAGTCCAGCAGAAGCTCTACCACCATATCATAGGCTCTGATGCCGTCATCTCTGCCGTTCATTTTTATGTTAGTGTCTATGGCTGCCGTGGAAGCCTCGCTGACAGTCTCCGTGGAGATGACCTCCTTGGCTGCGTTGTCCTCCCAGTAATTCTCGGGCATGAACCTGAACCAGTCACGGAGCACCTCGTCGGAGATAGTGTCCGACAGCGGCAGCGCCTGCTCCACCTCGTTGTCCCAGACAGCGTTGTGGACGTACTCAAGGGCGTCAAGATAGCCTGCATACTGAAACTCCACATTGTCGCTGCCTGTTGCTGCCACAAAGGCAAGGAAATTAGCCTCGTCCTCCTGTATGAAGCCCTTCAGGTGAGAGAGCTCGTGGCAGACCGTGGCAGGCAGATTTGCACGTACCATGTCATCGTTGTAGTTTGCCTCTATGGTGTAGGGCAGATATATTCCCGTCAGGTGAGACTGGCTCATGAAATAGGAAAACTGTATGGGCTTGGGGTCGGGATAGAAGCCGCTGAGCTGAGGGTATTCCTCCCCTGCCTTCTTCATCGCCTTTTTTGCTTCCTCCTTGAAGTCGCAGGTGATGTCGAAGCAGCCCTTCTCATCACGGTGCACCTGCATTGCCAGCTCATTGCACTTGTCTATGAGCATGGCGTAGAGCTCCGTTATCTCCTCGTCGGTGTGGTCGGGAGCATCGGGGAAGTACTTTTCGGAAAGGGGCGTACACTGGTACATTATGAAGCAGTTCATGGTCTCGGTTGTAGTTATGTAGCAGAGTATCCACAGAGCAAATGTGCCTGCAAATGCAGCTGTGGCGCGGCGTTTGCCCTTTCTGAATATGAGCAGTATCAGGAAAAGGGGGATGCCGAATATCACCAGTATGACAGCTCCCACTGTCAGCATCTCTCCCAGAGAGAAGGGCAGAAGCCCCGTAAGGAAGGACACTGCTGTTGATATTACGGGAAAGATGTGGGCGACATAGAAGTCCGCAAAGGGACGGCAGAAACGCGCGATGACGTTCAGCAGCACCATGGCGGCTATTATTATGAGAGGTATGCTGTATCTCTTTTTCATGGCTTTCCTCCTGTTTGCTTTATATTTTACATTATAGCACAGCAGCCGGAATAATGCAATATGGTAATTATGGCAGGACTTCCCTGAGACTAACCACTGACAGCTCCCCTACATATAATATAGAGTACCGCAGAGAGGGCGGCTGCGCAGTATGCAGACACAAGGGGTGATACTTCTGAAAATTTGCATTCTTGATATGCCCTCCTACACCTATGCGGTAAAGGCTCAGCGCCTTCTGAGGGCAAGGGGCTTCCCGTGCAGGATAAGACGCCGCGAAAAGACCTCATCTGAGGGCTGCGGCTTCTCTGTCCATGTCAGCGGCAGCTGCCGCGGCGCAGAGGCTGTGCTCTCGGGCTATGCTGTCCCCTATACCGTCAGGGACGGAGGTGCGGACGATGATAAACTTTGACAACGCTGCCACAACCTTTCCCAAGCCCATAGCCGTGCGGCGAGCTGCTGCGGAGGCAATAAAATCCTTCGGCGGCAATGCGGGCAGAGGCGGCCATGAGCTGGCAATGAGGACCTCCGAGGCGCTTTATTCCGCAAGAGAGACCGCCGCGGACTTCTTCGGGGCTGCTCCCGAAAATACTGTATTCACACTGAACTGCACCCACGCTCTCAACATGGCGATACAGGGAGTCATGTCACAGGGCGGTCATCTCATTATCAGCAGCATGGAGCACAACTCCGCCGCCCGTCCTGCGGCGGCTCTCGCCATGAAAAAGCAGGTCTCACTGTCCGTGGCGGAGGTCTTTCCCGACAGCGGGCGTACTCTGGACAGCTTTCGCAGGCTCATACGCAGCGACACAAAAGCGGTGGTCTGCACCATAGCCTCCAACGTCACGGGCCAGCTCCTCCCCTACAGGGAGATAGGGCAGCTCTGCCGTGAGAAGGGTATCTGCTTCATCGCCGACGGCGCCCAGGCCTGCGGCATTTATGATATAAAGCTCTCACAGGGCATAAATATACTCTGCACCGCGGGGCACAAGGGACTCTACGGAATCACAGGCACGGGACTGCTGCTCACCGACGGGGCATTTCCTATTACACCTATAATTCAGGGCGGCACGGGCAGCAGCTCACTGAGCCTTTTCCAGCCTGAAATGCTCCCTGACAGCCTTGAGAGCGGTACCCCCAACATCATCGGCGCTGTCACCGTGGGGGCAGGCATAGGCTTCATCAGCTCCTACGGCATGGCAAGGCTCCGAAGCCATGAGGAGCGGCTTTGCAGGCTCTTCATCGAGGAGCTTGAGAGCACTGAAGGCATAACGTTCTATCGTGACCCTGCCGCGGAATATGCTCCCATAGTCTCATTCAACATCGAAGGCTGCACCTCGGAGCAGGCGGCGGAGCTGCTGGCGGAGCGCGGATTCTGTCTCCGCGCAGGCTACCACTGTGCAGCCCTTGCACACGCCACCATAGGCACAAAAGGCGGCACTGTACGCTTTGCCCCCTCGGTTTTCAATACTGAGGAGGAGGTCAGAAAGCTTGTATATAATGTTAAAATATTGAAAAATTTACCAAATTCGTAAAAAACTATTGAAATTATCTGAATTTGTGGTACAATATTAGTATGCAGTATTGCGCAGTCTGCTATGAGGACGGCTGTCCTCATACATATCATAGATAAACGTTTAAAGTAAATGTGTGTAATTCTTCCCCGAGGGGGTGCAGTATATGTTCCATTCTTCACCACAGCAGGTGCTGGACGCTTTTCTCAGCGTCATATCTACGTTCAAGCCCATTGACGTCCTGGACGTTCTTATCCTCACCTATGTCATCTACCTGCTGCTGAAGCTTATACGTGAGACCCGCGCAGGTCAGCTCGTAAAAGGTATAATATTCCTGGTGGCAGGCTATTTCGTCAGCAGAGCCATCGGTCTCAAGGTAGTCAGCTACCTGCTCCAGAATGCGCTGAGCATGGGAGTTCTTGCAATGATAGTCCTCTTCCAGCCCGAGCTGAGACGCGCTCTCGAAAAGGCAGGACGAAGCAAATTCGGTATCCGTCTTTTTGGTCTCGGTCAGAACAGCGACGAGCTGAAGCAGAAATGGGTGCCCGCTATCGACGCTATCTGTGACTCCTGTGTGGAGCTTTCCGCTACCTGCACAGGCGCTCTCATAGTCGTCGAGAGACAGGTCCGTCTCGGCGAACAGATAGAAACAGGCACGATCCTCAATGCGATTCCAAGCAAGGAGATCTTCGGCAATATCTTCTACCCCAAGACTCCCCTTCACGACGGAGCTGTAATAATGCGCGACGGCATAATCCTCGCCGCCGCCTGCTTCCTTCCCAAGCCCGCTAAGGACGCCCTCATAAACAAGAAGCTGGGCTCACGCCACAGAGCCGCCATCGGTATGAGCGAGAACTCAGACGCCATAGTCATAGTTGTCTCCGAGGAGACGGGACAGATCTCCGTAGCCTTAAACGGCGAACTCACCAGAGACTATACCCACGACAAGCTCAAGGCTCTTCTTGAGGAGCAGATATATAATGACAAGACCGAGATATCTATCGGCAAAAAGAAGCTGTTTTCTTCACGCTCCGAAAGGAGGAAGAAAAAATGAGCATACTAAAAAATATCACCAAGCGTAATATCAAGGAGGCACGGAGCAATGCCATGCTCCTGCTCATAGCCTTTGTCTGTGCCATCGCAAGCTGGTTCATCATCGCTATGACTAAGTACCCCTCCGACTCAAAGCATGTATCGAATATCCCGCTTTCAAGGGATATAAGCGGTACCGCCGCGGCTGACAGCGGTCTCTCAATAATCGAATGCAGCGTCGGCAGCGTCAGCGTCAGCCTGGATTGCAGCCGTACCGACTACAACCGTATCAGCGCGGATTCACTGAAGGCTACCATAGACTTCAAAAACATCACCGTCCCCGGTACCTATACCCTTAATGTCAAGGTGGAGTCCACCAACGATGCGGAGATCTCCAATCTGGTAATAAGCCCCGCGACCGTCAGGGTCGAGCTTGACCAGTATGAGACCAAGGCATTCGTGCTCAAGGCAAAGGTGCCCAATATCTCCGGCGGCGAGAACAAGGCTATCAACAGCGCGGATATCACCTGTGAGCCCGGCGAGGTCAATATCAAGGGTCCCGCTTCCAAGCTGGCAAGCATCGCGGAGTGCTATGCGGTATCAAATCAGGAAAAGACACTGGACAGCTCCTACAGCCTCAACAGCGACGAGTACCAGCTCTTCTCCGAGGACGGCACCGAGATAAGCTCTGATAAGCTCACCTTCGATCCGCCTCTCGTCAACATGACGATCCCCGCGCTCACACAGAAGACCGTAAAGTTCGTTCCACAGATAGTGGACGCGCCTTCGGGCTTCGATACAGACTGTCTCAAATTCAAAATTGATCCCGAGACCATCACTATCGCTACAAACAATACCGAAACAAAGCTCCCCGACAAGCTGGAGCTGAAGCTGAGGCTGAGCGAGCTGGATATCGGCTTCTCAACCGACAGGCTCATCTCAAATCTGCTCATGGGAACCAATATCACCAATATGTCCGATACGGATACGGTGAATATCTCCCTTGACAGCGAGGGGCTTGCTTCAAGAGATATAACCATTACCAGCAGCAATATACCCATACTCAATACCCCGAGCAAGAATTATGACTATGTCATACTCAATCCTACCTTCATTGTAAAAATAGTAGGTCCCTCTGAGGCGGTCAATGATGTGACCGCTGCCGACCTGGACGTAGTTGTTGACCTGCTGGGCGCTGACGACTCAATGGATCAGTTCCCCTATTCAGTCAAGGTATCATGCAGCAAATATGACAATATATGGTCTGTCACTAGCAACACAGTGAATGTCAAGAAAACTCTCAAGGAAGGCATGACAACACAGGCTTCCGAGAGCGGTCCCACCATGACTACCACCACAGCAGGATAATACCCAAACGGACACTTCTGCCTTTCTCAGGCGGAGGTGTCCTTTTTTATGCACTTATATACGGCTCATATATTGTTATTATTCACAAATATTTAATAACATATTTATTGTTTATACCGACTTTGACCATATTTTAACAGTTTATTAACATTTAGTACTGCCAAACGTGATATAATGACCCTGTACAATTATTTGCACACCCTTATTATTTTATTTTTATCTGAAAGGATGATTAGCAATGAAAAACAACCTCTCAAGAAGGATCAGAGCTTCTGTCGTAAGCCTCGCTATGGCAGCTGCTATGGTTCCTGCATACGCGGCTCCCGTCAATGCAGTATCTCCCTCTCCCGTCCTGCCACTGTCAGCAACTGTGGGTGTTTCACAGACTATGAAGGTGGACTCAGTCTATGAGGGCACTATCCCGGAGAGCGGCGCAAAGTCCGTTACCTTCACCCTGGACACAAGCTATGCAGGTCAGAGCTTCTCCTACGGCTTCGGCGTCTCCACTGCTGAGTCTCCCTACTGGCTGGAGCTTGACAAGAGCGGCAAATGGGTAGACGGCTCTGAGGCTGAGGGCTCAGCCTGCAAGCTGGATAAGGCCTCAAGCACCATCACCATCGACCTCTCAAAGGCAGGCGCTAAGCCCGGCGGAAAGTTTGAGTTCAGATGCTACTACTCCGCTCACTGGGACAACTCAAAGGGCGATATGGTGGACAACTCCGTAAAGCTCACAGGCGTTGAATTCGGCGGCGGAAGCTCCTCATCTTCAGGCAGCTCATCATCTGGAAGCACCACCTCAAAGAACGCAAAGAGCGGCTCATGGAGCTTCAAGGATAATAAGGACGGTACTGCTACCATCAGCTCAACTGTTACCAAGCAGCTGGACGACCTGGACTATGAGCTGACCATCGGCTATGACGAGGATTACTACGAGAAGAAGGGCGTTACCGCTGAGGAAGGCGATCCCATAAACAGCCACAAGTTCAAGTACTCTGACTTCGGTGTTCCCGAGGGCGACGGCGTCACCATCGAGTCACTTTATGTCGTTGTTGAGGCAGACTACGACGTTGACAAGTTCATGTACGGCTGCGGTACAAACGTTAAAATGGGCTCTCCCTCCGATACTGAGTACGCCAAGAGAGATATTATAGAAGGCAAGGACAACGCCGGCTACTGGTACAACGAAATGGGCGCCGACTCCAGAGAGGAGTTCGAGGACGCAGGCGTTGAGTTTGGTCTCAAGGAGATCGGCGAGGGCACTACCCTCGAGGGCGCCGGCAAGTACATCGAGTGTATCTGGGATGTTCCCGCTGAGGTACAGAAGGACCAGACCCATAACTCCTATGACTCTATCGGCTTCCAGTTCTGGTACGGCACCAAGGACGCTTCAAAGTACACCGAGATCACTTCTTCTGATCCCGTTACTATTACAAGCGCTGCTCTCACATATACAGTCACAAGGACTGTTCCCTATACCGGCTCTGTAAAGAAGTCACAGTCCGCTACTCTGGACTGCACAGCTTCCTCAGACTCAAAGAAAAACTTTGAGGTAGCCTATGAGGATCTGGGTGTGGAGTCTGATATGAAGGTATACGCTGTACGCTTCGACGTTTCTGCAAGCAAGGACGTCAAGAAGCTGGTATTCGGCACAGGTACGGGCACTACCGATGCTTCCGACAAGTACTGGTATCAGGAGCCCGTTAACTCAGTTATCCTTGACGCAGGCAAGAAGTCAGAGATCATGTGGATCATGCCCGATGAGGTAGTGGGCAAGGAAGCTGCCGACAACATCGTAAATCCCGACGGAAACGTTGTATTCGGCTATTACTACGGCGAGTCTGACACCATCAGTGTTGACAACGTTGAGGTCTACTACTATCTCCCCGAGACTACCACAACCACTACCACCACAACTACAACTACCACAACTACTACTGCTCCCGTTCAGAACATTAAGTACGGCGACACCAACTGCGACAGCAAGGTTGAGCTGGCTGACGCTATCCTCATCATGCAGGCTCTGGCTAACCCCGACAAGTACGGCGAGACAGGTACTTATGAAAAGCACCTTACAAAACCCGGCAAGGTTAACGGCGATGTTGACAAGGGCACAGAGGGTCTTACCTCTAACGACGCTCTGTTCATTCAGGAATTTCTCCTCAGGAAGAGAGCTTCTCTCGAACCTGAAAAATAAGTCGCTGATATAACTGAATAAAAAATGCGAAAAGCCCGACAGCAGGTGGATTTTCTGCTGTCGGGCTTAAATTTCAATATAGCCGCCCTCTTCCGGACGGCTCTTTTTATGAAAAACACCGAAAAAAAGCCAAATGTTGGTATTTTTTTGCGAAAATCCTTTCATTTATTGCGGTGATGTGTTATAATTATTAAGCGTATTTGCACTATCATGCAAATGACAGTGCGCATCACATAATGTATTATTGCGAAGGGGTAAAAGGTTCGCAATACAAAAAATAGAAGGAGAATAAAATGAGAGCAAAAAGACTGATCGCGTCTGTGCTGTCATGCGCCCTCTGTGCAGGTGTTATGCCTGTGCTCCCCGTTTGCGGAGCTGAGAGCGGTTCGGCTGCTGTCACTGTGGGGGTGAACAGCAATATTACAGACGCAAGCAACAACGTGGGTGCTGCCGCAGCGACTACAACTGCAAAGGCTGCTCCCGCAGTAACGACTACCACCGCTACGGGCAGCGTCTCGGTAGTTACCATCAGGCTGGGCGATGTCAACAGCGACAACAGGATCGACGCTGTGGACGCTTCCTCTATTCTTGCCGCCTATGCAAGAATGTCCAGCAATAACGGTGCAACAGGTTTCACTCCTGCACAGGCCGTTGCCGCAGATGTCAATATGGACGGAAGGACTGACGCCGTTGACGCTTCATGCGTACTTGCCTATTACGCATACACCGCTACACAGGGTACCTCGTCCATTGAGGATTTCATCACCAATAACATGAAGAAGCCCCCTGTGACAACTACAACAACAGCAACTCCTGTTACTACTACAACTACCACAAAGGCTGCTGTTACCTCAACCACAACTAAGGCGCCTGTTACTACTACACCGGCAGCACCCGTATCATCAACCACTGCACCTGTGCCTGCTTCATCAACTACAACGGCTCCTGTGACTACCTCAACCACATCTGAGCCCACAACAACTACAACTACCACAGTGCTGACTACTACCACAACTGCTCAGCCTGTGTCAACAACTACCACAGACCCCTACAAGGTGTCCGCCATAAAGCTCAGCAAAACTGAGATAGAGCTCAATGTGGGCAACGGAGACCTTTCCTATGTGACAATGCTCCCTGCAACTGCTGACAAGCGCGAGATCTGGAGCTGCTCAGACGAGAATGTGGCAGTAGTCGACAATGAGGGCTGGATAGTGGGCAAGTCAGAGGGTCAGTGCACAGTCACCGTCACAAGCTTCAACAATCCTGAGGTAAAGGCAGAGATCAAGGTCACTGTCAAGGATCCTCACAAGGTGTCAAGCATAAGACTTACCAAGACCGATATAAGAATACCTATCGGCGGCGGTGATATCTCTTATGTTACAATGCTCCCTGCTGACGCTACCAATAAAGCAGAGATCTGGGTAAGCTCAGACAATTCCGTGGCTACAGTTTCCGACGAGGGCTGGATCTCAGGCATCAATGAGGGCACCTGTATCGTAACTGTATACAGCAAGTCCAACCCAAATGTGAGCGCTAATATAAACGTAACTGTCACCGATCCCTCAAAGGTGTCAGAGATAAAGCTCAGCAAGTACGAGATGGACCTCATCATCGGTACTCATGACATATCATACGTTACTATGCTACCCAGGACAGCTACCAACATCGACGAGGTATGGACAAGCTCAAATCCTGCAATCGCCAGCGTTGACAGCTGGGGCAACGTTTACGCCCTGGCAGAGGGAAGCTGTACAGTCTCCGTCATCAGCAAGGCTAACCCCGCCGTTAAGGCTGATATAAAGGTAACTGTCCGCAGCAAGCCTGTGGTCACATCTGCAACCACTACTACCACAACCACCACAACTACCTCAACAAATACCACCACCACTACCACAACAACTACTGCCGCTCCCGTTACATCTACTCACCTTATCCAGAACATTAACGGAGCTACCTTCGTGGACGGTATTCTGGTGGTAAACAAGACCTACGGTCTCCCTGCCGATTACGGCACACCTTCACTCAATGCCAACGCCCTTGCTCAGTTCAACAAGCTGACACAGGAGGCTGCAAAGCTGGGCCTCAGCATCAAGTGCTCATCGGGCTACCGCTCATACAGCGACCAGGAGAAGATATACAACAACTACGTTGCCATCGACGGCATCGTAAAGGCTGATACATACTCCGCACGCCCCGGTCACTCAGAGCACCAGACAGGTCTGGCAATCGATGTTAACTCTATCGACTATACCTTCCTGGACACTCCCGAGTGCGAATGGCTGGCTAAGAACGCCCATAAGTTCGGCTTCATTATCCGCTATCCCAAGGGCAAGGAGGCTGTTACAGGCTACAGCTATGAGCCATGGCATATAAGATTCCTTGGCGTTGACACTGCAACTGCTGTCTACAACAGCGGTCTCTGCCTTGAGGAGTACCTGGGTATCACTTCGGCATATAAATAATAAACAGCAAAAGCTGCCTGAGACTTACTCAGGCAGCTCTTTTTATATCAAAGCAGCCGTCAGATACACACCACTCCCAGGAAGCTATCCGCGGGAGCTATGCTCCACCTCCTGACGGCGTGCCCTTATTGCCGCTTACATTATATTATGCAGAAATCACGAAAAGGTACAATGAAAATTCTTACAGATATACTCATGCTCCCCGTCAATATTGTTGTCACCTTTGTCAGCATTATGTAACCGCTGTGATACATTCCGTAAGCAATTCATTTCCGAACTGTATTCAAACCGATAACGCTCTGTTATTGCATATTCTGCCCTCATAAGGTATAATATAGACAGTAAAGGAAAAGAAAAAACACAACCTTCATTGTTCCTCGTTTCTGCGCCGATCATACCTCCCGGCGCAAAACAAATATGACGGTGCCGCACACCACCGTCCTCTGAACACACCTTTCGGAAAGAGAAATAGGCCGTCGGCGCAATAGCGTCGGCGGCTCTCTTTTTATTCACGCTCGCTGAGGTAAAGTCCCACTCTGTTGTTCAATGACTCAACGCACTCATCTGCGGTCTGCGCTCCCCTCATGACCTCAAGCCACTCATTCCGTATCATATTGTCAAGAACACTGCCGTAATCCAGATCAATTTTCACCCTGCGGCTGTGATCAAGGAGTTTCTCCACAGACTCATCGGTTATATATAAAGACTCGGCTCCGCCGTCGGGAGGTGTAAGAGCCGCACGCGCCGACATTGCTATATAGCTTGGCGTATCATACGCAAGAGCCTGCAATGCCTCCTCGGTGACGGGAACTCCCGAAACATATTCAAGAGACATCTTCTTCTGCTCGCTCAGTCTCAGAAAGTTCTCTATCAGTGCCCAGCCCTTTTCTTTATTTCCGCTGTTTTCGGGAACTGCCCAAAGATGAGGCACTGTCACAAAGTCACCTTCGCATTCCGCTGAGGGATATCCCACATAGGTCACAGTTTCGCCGCCATACATAGAATATACATAGGACGCAGAGAAAAGGTTTATACCGCTGATACCTGCGATATTCAGCGATCTCATATAATCAGCGCTGCTATC
>Ga0116172_10000400_pt1 | contig 45114 bp, 31 predicted proteins | sample AD_UKC083_MetaG_FD_89799 | JGI IMG/M metagenome (GOLD analysis project Ga0116172, IMG submission 89799) | Active sludge microbial communities of municipal wastewater-treating anaerobic digesters from USA - AD_UKC083_MetaG | ecosystem: Engineered > Bioreactor > Anaerobic > Digestate | place: USA... | reverse complement strand
GGCCTTTTTTCTAATGCCACGCCCACAACCTTTGGGATGATTTCCCCCCCTTTTTCTACGTAAACATGGTCACCCAGCCGAATATCATGGAGGGCTATCTGATCTGCATTGTGCAGCGAGGCCCTTTTAACGGTTGTTCCCGAGAGGAATACGGGTTGAAGATTGGCTACCGGTGTTACGGCGCCGGTCCGGCCCACCTGGAAATCTACCGAGAGCAGAGGGGTACAGGCCTGCTCGGCTTTGAATTTATAGGCAGTAGCCCACCGTGGACTTTTGGCGGTCATACCCAGGGCACGCTGGAATGCAAAGGAATTGACTTTAATAACCACTCCGTCGGTCGCCACCGGCAGCGTAGTCCGTTCAACTTCCCATTGGTCCAGAAGATCGTATATTTCCTGCAGGCTGCGGCACAGACGGGTATGTGAGGAGATCCTGAAACCCCATGTGCGGGCGGCTTCCATTGCCTGGGAATGGGTTGCAAAAGTATTGTTTTCTGCAATGAAGTGGTACAGATAGCAATCGAGTCCGCGTTTTTCCACTTCTTCCGGAGAAAGCAGTTTAAGTGTTCCGGAGGCAGCGTTCCGGGGATTGGCAAACAGCGGTTCGCCGGATTCTTCCCGTTCCCTGTTTATACGTTCAAAGCTGCTGAAAGGCATAAGTATCTCGCCCCGGATCTCAAAAACAGTCGGGTAGGGCACCTGACATTCCGTAAGCGGGGGAAGTTTCCGGGGAATGGACGGGATGGATAATACGTTTCGGGTGACATCGTCGCCTACTGTGCCATCGCCCCGGGTAAGAGCACGTTCCAGCTCACCATTTTTGTATTTGAGGCAAATGGCCGTGCCGTCGAATTTTAGTTCGCATACATACTCTACTTCGTCCCCGGCCGTTTTTCTTACCCGGTTGTCAAACTCAAAGAGGGACTCCTTATCGTATGTATTACTCAGCGAGAGCATGGGGTAATCATGAGGATATTGCCGGAAACCCTGTGAAGCCTCCCCAATGTCGCTTCCTACCTTACGGGTGGGAGAATCGGGCGATGCCAGCCCGGGAAACCTCTTTTCCAGGGCGGAGAGCTCCTGCAGAAGCAAGTCAAATTCGAAATCGGAAATAGCAGGTGAATTGAGTACATAATAATTTTTATTATGCTCATTAATAGCTTGTTGTAACTGAAGTATGCGTGCCGTCGCTTCTTTACGGTTCATCACGCAAAGATATAATTTTACTTGGTAATCTTATTATTGTTCTGAAGTATATCGCCGTTAAGGATCACTTCGCCCGAATCGGTCATGGAGCGCAGCACGGACATAACCTGGTCTGTCGATTCCGAGAACAGGAGATCTATCTGGTGTACGTGCACCGGCCCTTTTCTGAGTTGCTCCCTTATGGAATCGGCAATCCGATAGAAGGTTTCTTTGGCGTTTTCGCCCTGCTGACGCCCAATGCATACATCGCAGATACCGCAATCCTCCGCCTTGCCTTCTCCGAAGTAGGCCAGCAGCTGCTTGCTGCGACAGGGCCATTCGGACTGAGCGTAGTTGAGCATGGCTTCCATACGTTTTGCATACGCTTCTTTACGTTGCAGAAAATGCACCGGGTTCAGGTACACGTTTCCCGGCTCGAGTCTTTGTGCATGCAGGAATACCTGTGGCGCTTTCTTGCGGGGAATGTATGAGAGTACGCCGAGTCTGGACAGTTGCATGAGGAATTCCATAACCACGGTTTTTGCGTTCCGGCTGATATTGGCCAGGTATTCTTCGTCAATGGAAACAAATCCGTTGAACAGACCGGTATAGGTTCGTAAAAGTACTTTAATAAACGTGTCGAGTTGCGGTTTGGCTATCTGAATACGGTACAGTTCATCCCTGTTTACAGTGAACATGATCCGAGAGGGATTGTCCAGCTCTTCGGTAATGGAGAGATACCCTTCCTGTTCCAGGCATTGAAGGGCATACCACAGGGTAAGAGGATATTGCTTTTGTCGTTTGGCGAATTCGGAGAGGTTGAAGTCGAACTGGCGACCGGCCCCCTCGCCGTAACCCAGCTCCAGGAAACTGTATAGATTCTGGTATGTTTCTTTGATAAAAGCAGGTTCGGGGAACGAGATAGAATAGATCTGCTGCATGCGTTTGGCATCGGACGGGGCATACAGGAGTACGGCATAGGCTTTTTGTCCGTCACGGCCCGCCCTTCCGGCTTCCTGGAAGTACGCCTCCGGCGAATCGGGGACATCGTAATGGCAGACAAAACGGACATCGGGCTTGTCTATACCCATCCCAAAAGCATTGGTGGCTACCATGACCTGGGTTTTTCCGTCTTTCCATTCGTCCTGCTTGACAGTCCGGGCGGCAGCGTTCATACCCGCATGGTAGGCATCGGCTTTTACCCCGTTAAAAAGCAGAAACTCGGCCACATCCTCGGTTTTTTTCCGCTCCCTGACATATACCAGTCCGCATCCGCCCACACCCTGCACAATTCGGAGCACCTGACCCAGTTTATCCTCGGCTTTTCTCACAATGTAGGCCAGATTTTTACGCTCAAAGGAAGTTTGAATCAGCTTATGTTCTTTTCTAAAGCGGAGCTTTTCCATAATGTCCGAGGCAACCTGGGGAGTGGCTGTGGCGGTGAGGGCAAGGATGGGAATATCGGGAAAACTCTCGCGAAATTCGGCTATGCGAAGGTATGAAGGCCGGAAATCATAGCCCCATTGTGAAATACAGTGTGCTTCGTCAACCACCAGCATGCCGGGAGCCATTTTTTGCACCCGGGCACGAAAAAGTTCGGTTCCCAGCCTTTCCGGTGATATGTACAGGAATTTATAGGACCCATAGGCGGCGTTGTCCAGGGTAATGTCTATCTCGTAACTGCTCATGCCGGAATGCACGGACAACGCTTTGATTCCCCTTGAGTTAAGCTGTTCCACCTGATCTTTCATGAGGGCAATGAGCGGCGAGATGACTATACAGATCCCTTCGCGCAAGAGGGCCGGGATCTGGAAGCAAATGGATTTTCCCCCGCCGGTAGGTAAGAGCGCTAAGGTGTCCGTTCCGTGATAGGCAGAAAATATTATATCTTCCTGACCTTCACGGAAGGTAGCATATCCCCAGTATCGGAATAACGTTTCCCTGAATATTTCGGAATAATTTTTGCTCATATTTCTATCTTGCAAAGATAAATAAAATGACTATCTTCGCAACTTGGTAAAAAAGGGTTTTATTAATAAAATATATATTTAATTAATTGATTATGAGCAAAATTGATTTATCAAAGTATGGTATTGAGAATGTAGGGAAAATCATTTACAATCCGTCTTACGAGGAATTGTACCAGGCGGAAATGGATCCCTCGAACGAAGGTTTCGAAAAAGGCGTGTTATCCAATTTGGGAGCGGTAAATGTAAAGACCGGTATTTTCACCGGACGTTCCCCAAAAGATAAATACATTGTTAAGGATGCCACTACCGAAAACACCATCTGGTGGGACGGAAAGATCAACAAACCCGTTTCTACGGAAGTATGGAAATCTCTTAAAGCCATTTCTCAAAAACAAATGTCCAATAAGGAGAAACTTTATGTGGTTGATGTATTTTGCGGTACCAATCCAGATACCCGCCTGAAAGTACGCTTTATTATGGAAGTAGCCTGGCAGGCTCATTTTGTGACCAACATGTTCATTCGTCCTTCCGGATATGAACTGGAACACTTCGGCGAACCCGATTTTGTGATGATAAACTCATCTAAGGCAGTGAATCCCAACTGGAAAGAACAGGGTCTGAATTCAGAAGTTTTTGTGGTGTTCAACCTCACTGAACGTATGTCTGTAGTGGGTGGTACCTGGTATGGCGGTGAAATGAAGAAGGGGATCTTCTCCATGATGAACTACTACCTGCCGCTGAAGGGTATTGCTTCTATGCACTGTTCGGCCAATGTGGGCGACAACGGCGACGTGGCCGTATTCTTTGGACTCTCCGGTACCGGAAAGACTACTTTGTCTGCAGATCCCAAACGTTACCTGATTGGTGATGACGAGCACGGCTGGGACGATCACGGAGTATTCAACTACGAAGGCGGCTGCTATGCCAAATGTATAGATCTTACCCAGGAAAAAGAACCGGATATCTGGAAGGCAATCCGTCGCGATGCATTACTCGAAAATGTGACCATTCTGCCCGACGGAACTCCCGACTTTGCTGACGGCTCAGTTACCGAAAATACTCGTGTTTCCTATCCTATATACTTTATCAATAAGATTGTATTGCCTTCAAAGGCAGGGCATGCCAAGAAAGTTATCTATCTTTCCGCCGACGCTTACGGTGTATTGCCTCCGGTTTCTATTCTGGATGAAAATCAGGCCCAGTATCACTTCCTTTGCGGTTATACTTCCAAGCTGGCCGGAACAGAGCGCGGTATTACAGAACCCGTTCCTTCTTTTTCGGCTGCTTTTGGCGAAGCTTTCCTGACCGTTCATCCTACTCTTTATGCGAAGAACCTGGTTAAGAAAATGAAAGAGCACGGAGCCAAGGCTTACCTGGTGAACACCGGATGGAACGGTACCGGCAAACGGATCTCCCTCAAGGATACACGCGCTATTATTGATGCTATCCTGGACGGAAGCATTGAAAAAGCGCCTACCAAACATATTCCTGTTATGAACCTGACAGTTCCTACTTCGCTGCCCAACGTAAGCGAAGGCATTTTGGATCCCCGCGATTCGTATGCCCATGTTGATGAATGGACTGAAAAGGCCAAGAAGCTTGCTGCCAAGTACATTAAGGATTTTGAACAATATTGCGATAACGATGCTGCCCGTGCATTGGTGGCTTCCGGTCCGCAACTGTAAAGATTTATGGAAATAAAAAAAGCTGCTCATTCGGGCAGCTTTTTTATTTCCGGAATTCAGTTAAAATTTCAGGATCTTATGGAAGTCGAATTCCTCGGGATTGGGGACGAGTGCCTTGGCAGCCTCGTAGTCCTCTTTGGTTATGTAGTCCATAATGTGACGCATATAAAACTGGACTTCGTGTGATTTCATATTAACCTGGCGTGGAGGAATTTTTCCGGTGATCGGGTCCTGCAGGTCCTGAAGGAAGAGGGGAATGATCTTTCCGTTACCGTCACGGCAGACCATACAACCGCTTACTCCTTTAATAAAGAGTTCGTAAACACCCATTCCCAGCATGGAGCAATATTCCAGGTCATACGATTTGGGGGTGATACATCTTACTTCGTACCCGACTTCTACCGGACGCGTTTTAACCTTAATACCCAGATTCTTAAGTTTATTTTCCACCATCTCGTTGATGATATGCGATTTGGAAACCTTGCCCAGTTCGGGATGGCCGTGGTCGTCATATGTGAAGGCAATGCCTGAATTCTTTACATCTTCTTCTGACAGGAATTCAAAAACGCCTTCCGATATCATGGCGGCTCCGTAAGGAATGTTGCGCAGCTGACGCTTAATAATGGAAGAAATGATGAGGTTAACTATCTTTGCTGTGGTTAGTTCGGTTTTGTAGAACATTTCCGGAATAACGATCATCGGGAAATGACAGGACGAGCCAATCCCGAAAGCCAGATGGCCTGCGGTGCGTCCCATGGCTGTTACAATAAACCAGTTTTCGCTGGTACGGGCATCTTCATATACGGTACGTCCCAGATCTGTTCCCTGGGCTTTGGCGCTCTGGTATCCGAATGTGGGAATACCTTCCGGTAAGGGTAGGTCGTTGTCGATGGTTTTGGGTACGTGAATGTTTGCTATATTGTACTGTTTTTCAACCAGGAATTTGGAAATGCGATTGGCAGTGGATGCCGTATCATCACCTCCGACAGTCACCAGTAATTTTACGTTGTTGTCTTTGAAAAAATCCAGATTAAAACGTTCTTCGAAATCCTGCGCAGTGGGTTTAAAACGGCTCATCCTCAAATAAGAACCACCTCTGTTGAATAACATGTCCGCTTTGTCGAAATCGAGATCTTCCTGACGGCATTTCTCTTTGCAGAACAAACCGGTATACCCCCCGTGGAGTCCTATTACCCTGTATCCTTTTGTGATGAACGTTTTTGTTATGGTACATACTACGGTATTGATTCCCGGAGCGGGACCGCCACCGCATAAAATGGCTACTGATTGTTGTTTTTCCATGGTATTTGATGTTTTGAAGCCGCAAATTTACAAAAAATACTATTCATTTGTACATTTACAAAATGATCCGTCTAATTATCCTTTCGGATTTTACTGAGGCATTTGCACATAAACTGCTGCGCGGTATTATGGAATATTCCAGGCAGACCGAACCCTGGGCAGTTTGTCGTATGCCGCCGGCCTACAAGGTGCAGACGGGGATAGAAGGAGTGCTGGCCTGGGCGGGGATATGGAAAGCCGATGCCATTATTGGCCAGTTCAACGATGATGACCCCATTGAGCTTTTTGAGAAGAACGGCATAGTGGTCGTAGCACAGGATTTCAATTCGCGTTTTGAACGGATCACTAATATTACCAGTGATTACCTGCTAACGGGACAAATGGCGGCCGATTTCTTTTTGCGCAAAGGCTTCCGGAATTTTGCATTTTACGGGTATAAAAAAGCGGTTTGGTCCGATGAACGTTTTGAAGGATTTCGCCGGTGTCTGTGCGAGGCCGGGTATGAAAATAATATATATGAATACAATCACCAGCCATTGGGAAGTCTCTGGTATTATCAGACCGAACCGGTGAGCGAATGGATTGTTCAGCTGCCCAAACCGGTGGCATTACTTACTTGTGACGATAACCAGGGAAATAAGATTGCCGAAGTATGCAAACTGACAGGTATCCGTATCCCGCAGGATGTAGCTGTGCTGGGGGTGGACAACGACGAAACCATTTGCGATCTGACCGATCCTCCCCTTTCGAGCATCAGCCTCTCCATTGAAAAAGCAGGATATGAAACGGCCCGGCAAATTGAGCTCCTGGTCAGAGGAAGAGCCGCCGGACGGCAGGATGTTGTAATTCATCCCTGTTGCATAATAAACAGGGCTTCTACAGATCTGTTTGCCACAAACGACGAATACGTAAGCCAGGCTCTGAGGTATATACACGCTCATCTGGGTTCGAAGCTGACTGTAGACGATATTGTAAAAAAACTGCCTCTTTCCAGGAGGCTTTTTGAAATGCGTTTCCGTAAAATAACCGGTATGCCGGTTTATCAATATATATGGAACGAACGCATAGAAAAATTTATCCGTACGTTATTGGCAACAGAAAAATCTATTGCAGAAATATTAATGGAAACAGGAGAAATAGATTATCATAATTTCTCCAGAATATTTCGTAAAATGAAAGGCTGTTCACCTACCTGTTACCGGAAGTATCACAAGGTCTGATTGTTGACGTGGTTATTATTTTTCGTAAAATGAGGAATATTATGCGCAAATTAATATATACCTAATCTTTTTATACGATAGCTTTGTATGAGAAATATATAAATATGAGAATTGGTGTAGATCTTGGCGGAACGAACCTGAGGCTGGGTTTAGTGGAAAACGGAGAGGTAATAAAGAAAATCTCTCTGCCTTCTCCTGCCAATAAAATGTCGTATGAACAGAGTATAGAATACCTGAAGGATTCTGTGGAATGTCTGATTAAACCCAAAGTAGACGGGATAGGCATTGGCGTACCGTCTATAGTTGATACGAAAAAAGGCATTGTTTACGATGTGGTAAACATTTCGTCGTGGCGTGAAGTGCATCTGAAAAAAATACTGGAAGAGTTGTTGCATATTCCCGTATTTGTTAATAACGACTGTAACTGTTTTGTTCTGGGGGAACACCTTTACGGTCCGGGAAGAAAATACAGTCACCTGGCAGGTGTCACCCTGGGGACAGGATTGGGTATGGGACTGATACTGAACGGAGAGTTGTACGAAGGGAATAACGGCGGGGCAGGAGAAATAGGTTGTTTGCCTTATTTGGACCAAAATCTGGAATATTACTGCAGTGCGAATTTTTTTGCCGGAAAGGATACGACCGGTAAAATAGCTTCCGGGCAGGCTGGGGAAGGTGATGAAAAGGCCCTGGCCCTGTGGGCGGAATTTGGAATGCACGTTGGCAATATGATCCTGTCTGTCATGTATAGCTACGATCCCCAGGCGATTGTTTTAGGCGGCGGACTGGCCGCCTCTTTCAGACTTTTTGAACCGGCCATGCGGGAAACCATGAGAAACTATGCTTATAAGAGGGCTTTGGACAGAATTTATATATATGTATCACATTTGGCAGATGCCGGCATACTTGGAGCTTCCTCACTAACAAAATAATATATAATACAATGAAGACTATCGGCAGATTCTTTTTATTATCCTGGATTATGGCATTGGCGTGCACCCATGCAGGTCCCTCACATATTAAATTGTCGGATAACTGGACCCTTCAACAACAGGGCGATCCGGGAAAAGAATATCCGGCACGCGTGCCTTCTACCGTAATGGGGGTTTTGAGAGCCAACGGCTTGTATTCAGATATCTTTCTGGATGACAACTACCTGAAAGCCGGCAAAAGCCTGTTCGATTCTGTGTGGAAATATACAACCCGTTTTTCATGCGACCTTTCGCACGATAAATACGTTACGCTCCGTTTTGAAGGTCTCAATTACTACTCGGGTATCCGCCTGAACGGTAATCAGATAGCCTCGGCCGATACGGCATACGGCGTTTTCCGCACGTACACCTATGATGTTACTCCTCTGGTGAAGCACAATAACGTACTTGAGGTGGAATTGTCGCGCGCAGTTCCCGGCGATCTTAACATTGGGTTTGTTGACTGGAACCCGAGACCTTTGGATGAAAGCATGGGTATTGTAAGGGATGTAACGCTCAAGACCACAGGTAGCGTCCGAATAGATAATCCTTTTGTTAAACCATCTGTAAACCTGGTAACGCTTGAGGAAGCCGATCTGACCGTTACCGCAGCACTCGTAAATCTTTCTGAGGAGACGGTCTCAGGCACGCTCAAAGGAACCATCGAGGAAAAAATCTTCCGGATGGATGTGACCCTGCAGCCTAAAGAATGCAAAACAGTAGCGATGACTCCCGAATCGTCCCCTGAGCTTCATTTTGATCATCCCAGGCTTTGGTGGTGCCATACTATGGGTACGCCCGAACTTTATGAACTGACATTAGATTTCATAATTGACAGCGAATTATCAGATACAGAAAGCGTAACATTTGGAATTCGTGAGATAGATTCCTATCTGACTGCAGACCAGCACAGGGGTTTCCGCCTCAATGGCAGGGAGGTCCTGCTGACAAGCGCCGGATGGACAGACCGTATTTTCCTGGACGATACGCCGGAAGACATAGATATTTAGCTTAGGTACGTAAAAGACATGAATTTAAACAGTGTTCGTTTTGAAAACATCTGGGGGACTGATCATACGTTGTATGATCTTTGCGACCGTTACGGATTGCTGGCTCTGGTTGGCTGGAGTTGTTTCTGGGAATGGGAATCGTATTCCGGCGTTCCCGACGATGAATACGGCTCTGTAAAGACACAGGCACAAATGGATCTTGCCGTGAAATATTGGCACGATCAGGTGATCCGGCTGCGTAATCATCCCTCTGTATTCGCCTGGATGGCCGGCAGTGACAAACTCCCCAGGCCGGAACTCGAGAAACGTTATCTGGATCTCTATTCGCAACTCGATTACAGACCCTATGTCGGAGCTGCCGGTAAGCGTTACAGTGAACTGAGCGGGCCTACGGGAACCAAGATGGCTGGCCCTTATGAATACGTAGGACCTTCTTACTGGTTCACCGATACCGCAAACGGAGGCGCGTTCGGGTTCAATACAGAGACTGGTATTGGAGCCCAATTGCCTGTAATAGAGTCGCTCAAAAAAATGATCTCTCCGGGAAACCTCTGGCCGGTGAGCAAAATGTGGAATGTACATTGTACTACTTCCGCTACTGCCATGAATTCTATGGACATTCTTACCGGAGCCATAAACGCAAAGTACGGAGAGGCTTCTTCGTTGGAAGAGTATATGAAGAATGCTCACGCATTGAATTACGAAGGAACAAAGGCTATGTTCGAAGCCTTCCGGGCCAACATTCCCCACACAACGGGGATTGTACAATGGATGCTGAATTCTGCCTGGCCGTCGCTTTACTGGCAACTGTACGACTATTATCTCATTCCCACTGCTGGCTACTATGGGGTTAAAAAAGCAAACAACCCGCTGCAGCTGATCTATAACTACAAGGACCGCTCTGTATATGCTGTGAACGAGACAGGTCAATCTACACAGGGTCAGAACCTAAGAAGTCTGGTGACCCTGATGGATGCTCAATGCCGCATACTTCTGAAAGAAGAAAAAGCGCTGGATGTCCCCGTACGGAATCCCGTCAGAATAGCCAATACGGGAGCATATGGCCAGGATAGATTTCTTTCACTTAAAATAACCGATTCAACCGGAACGGTGCTGACCGATAATTTTTATTGTTTGCCGGCACGCGACGATGTGTTTGACTGGGATGCCACAACATGGTTTTATACTCCCGTAAAAACATATGCCGATATGCAGTTCGTAAGTGCCCTTCCACCCGTTGAAGTGCATATGGAGACAGAGCAGGACAATGCTTCCGATAATCTGTTACTTAAAGTGATGCTGGAGAATACATCTGAATGGGTGGCATATATGAATACATTAACCATAAAAGATGAAACGGGTGAGATCATTTATCCGGCATTCTGGAGTGATAACTACTTTAGTATGATCCCCGGAGATAAATGTATAGTAACTTGTTCTGTTCCTGCCGGGAAAGTTCAGGGAAAGAGTTTGACGCTCATCCTTGACGGCTGGAATACTCAAAGAGTTGAAAGGTATCTCCAGAGTTTGTGAACAGGCAGCCCCATTACGTTAAAGTAACTGCCTTCGATACGCTCAATACCGGCATAGCCTATCCATTCCTGAACGCCGTACGCGCCCGCCTTGTCGAATGGTTTGTATTTTTCAATATAATAGGTGATTTCCTGTTCGGACAGGGGAGCAAACCATACAGTAGTTATATCTGAAAATCCAATGCCGGTTTCTCCAGAAAGAACATGGTCCGATGTTCGTAGAAAAACACCGGTAATGACCTGATGTGGACGGTCCGAGAGTACGGATAGCATTTTGTACGCTTCTCCGGCCGAGGCTGGTTTACCCAGGACGCCCTCGCCGCAAAACACAAGCGTATCTGCAGTGATGAGCAGTTCATCGGGTTCAAGATCCCTGGGAAAGGCTGCCGATTTGGCCCTGGCGAGCCATTCGGGGATTTCATACGGAGAAAGGCCTGAGGGATAGTCGTTCTCATTGAGATCGGGTACAGGCTGTACCGTAAAAGGGATGTCGAGCCCACTCAGCAGTTGTTCTCTGCGTGGCGAAGCAGAACCGAGTATTACCCGGTATTTATAAGGTTTATTCAGAAATAACGGTGGAGTCATACCATTGACCTTTCAAGCGCATGACCTGTTCAATCAGGTCGCGGACACAACCCCTGCCGCCGGGAAACGGAGATATATAATGGGAAATCTTTCTGACTTCCATAGCAGCATCGGAAGGACAGAAGGGCAGTCCGCACGCTTCCATGGGAGGAATGTCGGGAATATCGTCACCGGCATACGCCACCTGAGAAGGTTCCAGACCGTATTTATGGCAGAAATCCATAAAGAAAGGGAGTTTGTTCCTGGCGCCGGAATAGATGTCTTTTACACCAATGTTTTTATATCTGAGGGCAACAGCCGGAGAAACACCGCCGGTAATAATGGCTACCGGATAACCGTGTTCTACCGCCATACGTATGGCATAGCCGTCACGGGCATAATGAGTTCGCAAAAGGTCTCCGTCCGGCATTGAAATAACGCCTCCGTCTGTAAGGACTCCGTCCACATCAAAAGCAAATGCTTTTATGTTGCGGAGCAGGCTCTTATAGTTACTCATAAAGTAGAAATCTGTTTGGTATCGGAGGACAAAGATATATTTTTTTAACTTTGTCAGGTAGTAAACTTAAAAACGATATGCAAAGAACTTTTTATACTTTCCTTATGCTTGTTGTGGCGCTTTTGCCTGTTGCCTGCGATAATACGGGCACAACAACAACTTTTAAAGGGATTGTTACAGATACAGATACGAAACAACCTCTTACCGGCGTTTCCGTTATGGTTATGCCTATGAACCTGGGTGGCGAGACATCAGAAAGCGGGTCCTACAGTATTGAAATGCCCCGTACCGATGCCGATGTCTATCTTGTTTTCAGTTATCCCGGCTACGAAGAACACACCTCGGCCAATATGCCCCTTTCTCCAAAACGTGTTAATGAATACACGCTCAATGTCTCATTAAAACAAAAAGTGGCCAAAGCCGTGCTGTCATCGCAGATAATTGATTTTGGCGCGCAGCAGACATCCGTATCCGTTCTGTTATCCAATCCGGGCACTGATACCCTCCGATGGAACCTTCCTTCTATGTATTTCCCGCAATGGCTGGAGGTATCCCCTGCCGAAGGGGTACTTGCCATGAACGGTTCACAGGAAATAATTTTTTTGTGTGACCGGACCGGACTTCCCATTGGTGATGAACAGGGTTCGGTACAGTTGTTGGGCGGACAAAGTCCATTGGACATAACCGTGAAAACGAAAGTAGAAGGCGCTCTCCTTTCTGCTGAGGGAACTGTTTTTCATTTTGGTGAAGAAGAAGAGGAAGGACAAACGGTCCTGAACAACAACGGCAATATAGCGCTTGAATGGGCCCTGGAAAAATCACTTCCGGCTTGGCTTAGCTGGAATCAGTCACAAGGGGTGATTCCGGCAGGGGAAAGCCGCACGATAAAAATGTCTGTGGACCGGAGCGCCGTTGATTTCGGTTCGTACACCCATTCAGCCAAAATCGTTTCTAACGGAGGTGACACAAGCTATTTGTTTTCTGTTGTTAAAACGAGAGATCTGATTCAGGTTAAGCCCTCGGCACTGGATCTGGGAACAGAATCCACAAAGGAAACTTTTACTGTTTCCCGCCTTTCGGGAGTACATGCGGTACCTTTCTCAATTTCATGCAATGACGCCAATCTTACGGTATCTCCCGTTCAGGGAACTGTTACTGATGTGAACGCCTCTTTCCCTGTTTCGGTAACACTTAACAGGGAAAATATTCCCATGGGGCAGTCTGCCTCAGATATAAAGATCCATACGGCAGAACAGGACCTGAAAGTTACGGTAACTTACGCCACATCTGCCGAAATGCCCTCTGTGCGCACAGACGGAACCACGCTTAACAGCCAGTACGGGATACAATTCAAAGGGACACTGCTCAGTAACGGAGGCGGAACCGTCCGGCAACACGGTCATTGCTGGGGAACCGTTTCTGTGCCCGATCTGGGAAATGCAACTGTATCACGCCTGGGCAGCCTGGCAGAAGGAGAATCGTTTGTAAGCGACTTTGACGGTACGCTTCAGCCCGGTATTCCCATATATTACAGGGCCTATGCCACCAATGAAATGGGCACTGCCTATGGCGAGGTTATGCAACTTAACTATGCTCCCGCCGTTCTGGAAAAACCCGTACTTAACCAGAATGGGAACATACTGGTATGCAGGAGCCGTGCAACCGGTTTTGGTACCCAGTCACTGTCCGAACACGGGTTCTGCTGGAATAGAACAGGATCTCCTGATATTTCCCGCGATGCATGGGTTAAGTTGGGACAAAGAACAGCAGAAGGCCTTTTTATTTCGCAGATACCTGACCTTGAACGCGGACATACCTATTATGTGAAGGCCTATGCCATTAACGCCTCGGGGCTTGTTTATTCAGAAGAAAACAGCATAGAGCTGTCTATTACGGTTCCGGTCATTGAAACAGGTTCTGTTGCCGATGAAATATCTTACTATACGGCCAGGTTACATGGCGACATTCAGGTCCTTGGTTCGGAAACAATCTTGGGATACGGACATTGCTGGAGTACTTCACAGATACCTACTCTTGACGATTCACATACAGATCTTGGCGTGCCGGATTATCCGAATTCTTTTACATCCCAGGCTAATGGGCTGATTATTGGTTCTACCTATTATTTCAGAGCCTATATCCGTACATCACGCGGTATCTATTACGGAAACAGTTATTCTTTCAGTACTTTAAAAGACGAATCTGTTGTGGTACCCAACGGACTGCTCATGTACATTACTACCGATGCCTCGGGAAAAGCAGTGGAATGGACCGGGCATATTACCGATCTTGTGGTCTCAAGCGGAGTTACATACAACAGATCCAACAAACCTGCGGGGACCGTTGCCGCCCTTTCCTTTAACGGAAGCAGCGGCTATATTATGAGCCCGTCGTTCAATCCGTTGTCCGGAGTGAACAAAGGAACCATAAATTTCTGGCTTCGTTTCAGGAGTACCATGAGCAAATCGCTTATATATCCGCTTTTTGGGTCGGTTTCGCCCGACGGGGCATATGTAGAGTTACGCCATAACGGTACAGATTGGATTCTTACGTTGAATATGGGTCCCGGAAAAGAGAATTATGTTATTCCGCTGCCTTCCGTGCTGGGAATAGATGTGGCCAGCCTTTTGGGGACCAGCTGGCATATGCTCTCCATTGTATCTGACGGTTCAAAAATGAGTGTCTTTATGGACGGAAGCAAGCTGGTGACCCAGGACCTGAATATGACTTTTGGAGTGCAGAACGACTTTGTAATTGGTGCCAACGCGTTGGGAGGAAGTACGCTTAATACGTTCCTTACTGCCGATATGGCTTGCCTGCGGTTCTACAATATAGTAGTCAGCGACGAGGATATTACACGTATCTTCAATGCGGGAATGTAGCGTCTTTGCAACCGTTACGCCTGAGGTGTGCCGTCTCCGAAGTTCAGCGGTATATTGGGCATACTACTCGTTCCGGAAAGGTTGATCTTTCCAAAATGTTCTTCGTATTTTCGAATATTGTCCTGCAGCGCGTTGAAGAAACGTTTGGCATGCTCGGGGGTCATGATAATACGGTTCTGTACCTTGGCTTTGGGAACACCGGGCATCATCCGGATAAAATCGAAGATGAATTCGCTGCTCGAATGGGTAATTATGGCCAGATTGGAATAACAACCCTGGGCCACGTCATCCGGTAATTCAATATTGATTTCTTTATTGGGTATCGCTTCCATGGAGATATGATTTAGACTGCAAAAGTAGTATTTTTTATATATTTGCACCTTATTCAGATTAAGAGTATGGAACTTCCCGCAATATACGATCCTTCACAGACGGAGGATAAATGGTACAGGTATTGGCTGCATCATAAATTTTTCCATTCGGTACCCGATAACAGACCAAAATACAGTATGGTCATTCCGCCTCCTAACGTGACAGGTGTGCTCCACATGGGACATATGCTCAACAACACTATCCAGGATGTCCTGGTGCGCCGCGCACGTATGCAGGGTAAAAATGCCTGTTGGGTGCCGGGAACCGATCATGCATCCATTGCAACGGAAGCCAAGGTGGTGGCTAAACTCAAAGCCGAAGGCATTGACAAAAGTATGTTGACCAGGGAGGAATTCCTGCAACATGCCTGGACCTGGAAAGAAAAACACGGCGGGATCATTCTGGAACAGTTAAAAAAACTGGGCGCTTCGTGTGACTGGGATCGCACACAATTTACCATGAACCCCGAGATGAGTCACGCGGTTACCGATACGTTCGTTTACCTGTATGAGCAGGATCTTATTTATCGCGGCGTACGTATGGTTAACTGGGACCCTCAGGGAGGAACGGCCGTGAGCGATGAGGAGGTCATTCACAAAGAAGTAAATGAGAAACTTTATTACCTGCGTTATCATTTTTCTGAAGAAGGACAAAAACAGGAACCCTGCCTGATTGTGGCTACCACACGTCCGGAAACCATTATGGCCGATGTGGCGGTATGTGTGAATCCTCTGGATGAGCGATACACGCACCATATTGGGAAGAAGGTTCTTATTCCTCTTATTAACAAAGAGATACCTGTTATTTCAGATGATTATGTCAGTCTGGATTTCGGTACGGGTTGTCTAAAAATTACCCCGGCACACGATATAAATGACTATGAAATAGGACTGCGTCATGCGCTGCCCGTGATTGATATTCTGAACCTCGACGGTACGTTGAATGAACAGGCGCAGATTCTTGTTGGGGAAGACCGCTTTATAGCCCGGAAAAAAATAGAAAAGTTATTGGAAAAGGCAGGTTGTCTGGATAAAACGGAACCTTACACTACACAGGTAGGCTTTTCTGAAAGAACCAATGCAGTTATAGAACCGCGTTTATCTACACAATGGTTTGTGAAGCTCGACGTTTTAGCCAAAAAGGCGCTGCAGTACGTCGAAGAAGGACAGGTGAAGCTGATTCCTGACAAATACAGAAACACATACCGTCACTGGATGGAAACGGCCCGTGACTGGTGCATTTCCAGACAGTTATGGTGGGGTCAGCAAATTCCGGCCTATTACCTGCCCGGCGGAGAGGTGGTTGTAGCCGCCACACCGGAGCAGGCACTTGAAAAAGCGCGTAAACTGGATCCTGCATTGAGCGCCGGGGATCTGAAACAAGATTCCGACGTAGTGGATACGTGGTTCTCCTCGTGGCTCTGGCCCATATCGGTATTCGATCCGCAGAAACCCGGCCATCCGGGAAAAGAACCCAATGCCGAGCTGGCTTATTATTATCCTACTGACGATCTGGTTACCGCTCCCGAAATATTGTTCTTTTGGGTCGCCCGCATGATTATGGCCGGAGATACATTTTGCGGAAGTAAGCCTTTTTCGAATGTTTACCTTACCGGGATTGTCCGTGACAAGCTGGGCCGCAAAATGTCCAAATCGCTTGGCAATTCTCCGGATCCCATTGAATTGATGAACAAATACGGAGCCGATGGCGTACGTGTAGGGATGATGTTGTGTACTTCTGCCGGGAACGATATACTGTTTGATGAGACACAGGTAGAACAGGGTCGGAATTTCTGCAATAAGATATGGAATGCTTACCGTCTGGTGCGCTCCTGGCAACGTTCCGACACACTTCAGACGCCCGATGCATCTGCCCCGGCCGTCCGTTGGTTTGATCAGCTTTTGGCGCAGACCATTGAAGAAACTGACGATCTGTTCTCCAAATTCCGTTTGTCCGATGCGCTGATGCTCATATACAAACGTTTTTGGGATGATTTCTGCGCATGGTATCTCGAGATTATTAAGCCTTCTGCCAATGTAGATGGAGTTAAATATCTGGATGCTAATACCTATGACGCGACTCTGCAGTTCTTTGACAAACTGCTCAGGCTGCTGCATCCGTTTATGCCTTTTATCACCGAAGAATTATGGCAGAACCTGCAGGAACGCAAAGACGGGGAAAGCCTTATGATCTCTTTACTGCCCGATGCCGGCGTTTACGATGTTTCCACTCTGGAACGTTTTTCTGCGTTGCAGGAATTGGTTGTCGCGGTCAGGGGATTAAGACACAGTAAACAAATTGCGCAGAAAGTACCGCTGCGTCTTTATGTAAAAGGAGATTTCACCCCTGAACTGCATTGTATTGCCTTGCGCCTGGGAGGTCTGGAGAAGATCGTATCTGTACGGGATGCCCCTCAGGAAGGACAAATCTATTCTTTCATGATTGGAACCACAGAATGTTTTATTCCGCTGGGGGATCTGCTGGACACTAAGGAAGAGCTGAAGAAACTGAACCAGGAGCTGGATTATTATGTAAAATTCCTTACAAGCATAGAAAATAAACTGACCAATGAGACTTTTGTTCTGCGTGCGCCTGAACAGGTGGTGGCGCTTGAACGTAAAAAGCAATCCGATACCCTGGCCAAGATTGCGGCACTCAGGCAACAGATAGAATTACTGATATGAAAACAAGGTCCGTAATTATCGTCTTCTTTTTGCTCACTTTGTTCGTACAATGTGTGCAGGTAAAGGAAATGGACGACAATGCGGACATTGCCTCGTGCGATATCATTGAAAGTGCACCCCAGGCGGTGATCTTTAATAATCCGGAAATCGAAACGGACCGGGTGGTCCTTCCAATGGAATACGGAAAGTATGAATTTCCGGTGACCGTCGCGCTTGCTGTTAAAACAAAACAGACTATAGATAAGATACTGGGATTTGATCCCGGGAATACACTTGTTTTTGAAACCCCCGAAACCGTCAGAAAACTCCATTTTATTGCGCAAAGCGGAGTAGTGCATACCTATGAATTTGTTATTTCTGTAAAAGAAAGAAGTGATTTGGCCGAGATCAGATCTGTTGAGTTGCAAAACGTATCGCCTGATAATTTTCTGATTGCACCGGCTCCGATACTTAAAGTGGCCAGTTCCGCGATAGAGATACTGGGAATTGATGACGGAGGGGATTTCCCTCTTACGGTATCTCTTACTTTTAAACTCAGCGACGGAGCGTCAATTGAGAATGGGACGGACAGTATGTCTTTTACCTTCAATAGTTACGAACAGGAGACTGCTGTTGTTGTAAAGGCAGACAGCGGCAAAAAACAGGTGTGGACCGTTTGCCTGAGAAAGGTAAAACTGACCGATGACTCCTCTCAGACAGATCCTGACACATGGGAACGGATGCATCCCCTGTTGCCTATGAGCCTTACTTTTCAGCCACCGGGACCAGAGTGCTCTTATTTTGCAGTTGACAGTGAAACCGGATCCCTTTCTGTGGAGATACGTCCCAATTACGTCTCTTTTCCCTGGGTAGCAACCTTTTCATACGGATTGAGCCCGTTTGTGCAGGCTGTCGGCCTCGCTCCGGATGATCCGGTAATCATTGAGAGCTGGAGTGATAATGCCGTGTTTTACCTGGTAGATGTCATTGAGCACCTGGCACGCAAATGGACTCTGAAATGGCACAAATGGCTGAACACAGAAAATGCGGTTACAGAATTCATAATAAATAAATACGAATCTTCGGCAAACGAGATGGTATTGGGAGATCCGGCGATAGATCCACAAAATGCCGTGATTGAGATCCCTGTTGAAAGCGGCAAGGATTTTCCTTTATATGTTACCGATTATAATATCGGAGTATCTGATATGGCGGTAGCCGTGATACCCGACACCATAGCGTTCCCATCGTATAAAAGCCGCTGTGCTTTTTCCGTTATTTCCGAGTCGGGTGCTGTAAGGGAATGGACTATAAAACCCCGTCCCTGGTTCAATACGCAGGCAGATATTGAATCGTTCGCCGTTAACTCGTATCATTCCCGGGAAGGAGCTGTCAGATTAAAAAGTAACCAGGCTGCTGTGAACAGAGAAGACAGTACCGTTACACTGGTTTTGAAAGCCGGGTATGATTTTCCAATGGTTATAGATGCCTTTTCTTTAATGCTTTCAGATGAAGCCGTGCTGGAGGAGAATTACGCCAACGGCATATCTTTTAACACCATAGAAGACATTGTTCCGCTGACCGTTGTGGCCGAAAGCTCGGACAAAAAACACTGGTCTCTACGGTTGTCTGACGAAAGAACAGAAAATAAAGAAGCGTTGGTACTTAGCTACTATGTAAAAAGTTACAATGGAACTTCTTCAACTCCCAACAATATGGTGCTTGAAGATTGGGGCGTTGTAGATACGTTGAATAAAACGGTAACACTCATTATAAAAGACTGGTCTTCAAAAATGCCTCTTACTGTAAACGGGGTAATGGCCGTTTCAAAAAATGCATCCATTTCTTCTCCGGAAGGTTTTGGAACGGAGCACCGGATTGTTTTCAATGCTCCGAATGAGAGTCACTCGTTTACTGTGACATCGGAAAGTAAAACCAAATCCACGTTCTGGACTATCAAACTGGAAGACCGGTCTGTTCCGCGAAGCAACCTGGCCCAGGTAACCGGATTTGTTTCGGGAGAACCTTCTACGGGTTTTGATTTTGCAGAAAAATACCTGGAACCGGACAAAAACCTCATTACACTGCTGGTGAAAGTGCGTCCCTCGGGCGGCTCGGTTCTGACTATCAACCCCCGGATATCTGTTTCTCCCAATGCCCGACTGACGGGAATCGTATCCGGAGCACCCATGGAATTATCCTTTGACACACCACTGAAGTTCAGGATACAGGCTCAGGACGAGTCCGTTCAAGAGTGGACTGTAAAACTGTTGTATGCGCCTCAGGTATATAACAGCGGATATGAATTATGGGGAAATGTAGAAGGGAGCTTTAATCTTTTGCCTTCTGACGGAAAGGGATGGACCACGGGCAATAACACGCAGATATCCGGAACTGCCAGAGTGACGGGATACCAAAGTACGTATGCTGCCCAAATGGTTACACAGCTTAAAACGATGAACCTGGTGGTGTATAAGGTGACCAGTCTTGCAGCGGGAGCCGTATTGCTTGGTAAATTCACCCTGAGCATAGATGCCGAGGACGTGCGTCACCCGTCCAACATGACGGCGTTCGGTATCCCGTTTACGGCAGACACAAACCCTGTCGGTTTTGAGATAGACTACAAATACGTTTCCGGGGGACAGCGTGTGTATACCGAGCCAAAGAGCGGGGTGGTTCCTGCATTTAAGGATCCTGTGAACGTATCGGGGCCAGATAAAGCCGTTATGGCCACAGAAGTGCATCATCTGGCCGGTGGTGCCTGGAAATACGATCTGGTGAACAAACCTACGATGATTGCCGGATATGAACTCTATACCGAGGGCGCTCCCGAATGGACCCATGCACGGGTTATGTTCACAAACGTTCCCGGAAAAGAGGACCTGAAGATGACTCACCTGGTAGTGCGCATGACTTCTTCCTACCAGGGAGACCTGTTCAAAGGAGCCGACAAAAGTACGCTTACCGTAGATAATTTTAAATTAGTATATTACGAGCCTTCAAATGAGGCCGTCTTACTTGATTAACCATGATTTCCTATACTTCAAAAATTACTGTTCGATATTACGAGACTGACCAGATGGGAGTGGTTCACCATTCCAACTACATCCGTTATTTTGAGACCGGACGGGAAGAGATGATGGAACACTATGGCGTTCCTTATGTAGAAACGGAGCGTCAGGGTATTATCATGCCTGTTCATTCTGTACATTGCGATTATATTTTTCCCGCTCATTACGGAGAGGCGCTTTCGGTTGTGACACGTCTGGAAGAAATACCGCGTTCCCGCATTACGTTCCTCTACGAAATATACAATTCCTCGGAAGTTTTGCTGGCAAAAGGTTCCGTGGTTTTGGCTTTTGTAGACAGATCTTCCGGAAGACCGGTGCGGGCACCCCGTTTTCTCACAGAGGTAATAGAAAAATTGCTAAATTTGTAAATTAACATTTTATATGATGAATAAAATACTGTTATTCGGGACACTCGGCACTACCGAGATCATTATCATTGCTTTGATTGTTTTGCTTCTTTTCGGAGGCCGCAAGATCCCCGAATTGATGAAAGGTATAGGAAAAGGCGTTAAAAGCTTCAAAGACGGGGTTAAAGGAGTGGAAGATGAGTTGAAGGATGACGTAAGAGATATTAATAACGAGATAAAAAAATAATTTGTGGCCGAATCTTCCCGGGATACAAAAGAGATGACCTTCTGGGAGCATCTCGACGAGTTTCGCAAGGTTTTGTTCCGTTCAATCATTGCCATTGTTGTTTTAATGGCAGTTGTTTTTGTGAATAAACGCCTTGTATTTGAGACTATTATTTTTGCACCCAGGAGTTCGGATTTTATCTTGTATCAGTGGCTCGACAGCCTGTCCCGTTTTTTTGGCATTCCTTCGCTTGCCCCGGATCCCTTTATGCTTGAATTACAGAATATTGAACTTTCTGCTCAATTTTTTACGCACATTAATGTTTCGTTCAGTCTGGCATTTATTCTGGCTACACCTTTCATTCTATATCAGTTATGGCTTTTTGTGCGGCCGGCGTTATACCCCAATGAAAAGAGATCTGTTGTAGGTGCCTTTGGCTGGTGTTCTCTCCTTTTTTTTATTGGCGTGCTGGTAGGTTATTTTTTTGTATTCCCGCTCACCCTGAACTTTCTGGGAAGTTACCAGGTTACTGAATGGGTTAAAAACCAGATCTCCCTGCAGTCATATATTCATATGTTCACATGGCTGGTGCTTATCATGGGTCTTGTGTTTGAAATGCCTGTTTTGTTGCGTCTTCTTTCCCGGATTGGTGTCATATCCAAAGAACTTCTGAAAAAGTACCGCAAACATGCTGCCTGTATCTTGCTGCTTCTGGCGGCAATCATTACGCCCAGCGGAGATGCGTTCACTTTATTCGTAGTAGCCCTGCCGCTTTACCTGTTGTATGAAGTAAGTATTCTGGTGAGTTTCACGAAAGCCGAAAGAGATGAAAAGGTGGCAGCATAGAAAACAGTGCTTCCGGGTAGCCGGAGGTATTCTGTTGGTGTTGTTAGTAGTTTTTATACTTCCGTTTTTTTGGAAAGATGCCGGATTTATCCTGCTAAAAACTTCCTGGCTCTCAGCCTGGCAAAAGAACCATTTAGTTCATTTTTATCGGTTGGCACCGTCTGCCGACATTCGCCGGAACGCTCAGCTTTACAACGGTGGTTACGATCTGGGGGACTTTAAACCGGGTGTCATTTATATTCCGGACAAAGGCTATAATTATATGGATTCCCTGGGGTTACTCCTTACAAAGGAGTTTTATACCGGCATGGAACCTTTCAGAAAGAACTTTTCTGTGGTGAAAACACCGCTGGGTAAAGGGGTACTAAACAGAAAGGGCCAATGGGTGGCTCATCCTGTCTATGACAGCGTGGAAACAATGGATTACGTTGTTATTGTTCACCTGGACGGGCAGTCAGGATGCATAAATGAAAAGGGGAAATATACAGTTCCTCTGTCTTCAGTCTGTATACTAACCGAGTACCAGGGTGAAAGGCTGCCTTTTATGATCACAAAATCGAATGAAACGCATCTTTTTGGTGTCATTGATGACAGGGGAAAGGAACGTGCCATGGCTGCTTATGATCGTTTGGAAGTGCGGAACGGAGCCTATCTGGTAGGCCGTTCCGGGTTGTGGGGTGCTTTGGATTCTTCGGGGCAGCGGGTTGTTCCGGTCGCCTATGACCGTATTGAGATCTCATATTACGATCCGAGGTATTATCTCGTAAGAAGGCAGGGATCAGGAGGGTTACACCGAAAAGGAGATGAAGTACCCGTTGTTCCTCTTTTATATGATATGGCAGACGTATGTACGCCAAGAACTTTTACGGTCAGAAAAAACGGCCGCTATGGTTTGTTGGACCGGCATGCAGGAATGCTTATTGAACCTGTTTATGATACCATATATTATCACCATGGGATGGACTGGATTGTTACGGGCGACAAGGAAAATTATTCACTCAGGAATACGCGTGATCTCTCGTCTCCTTCTGACACATATGAATATATTGACGATTATTGTGAGGAGATGACAATCGTAAAAAAAGAAAACCGATACGGTGTGCTTGATAACAAAGGAAAAGAAATCATCCCGCTTATTTATGACAGCATTTCGAGATACAGTAACGGAACAGCATTAGTACGGCACGACAATAAATACGCCGTAGCAGACCGGAACGGTCGTTTTCTTATTCCTTTCTCACTGGTTTTTGTTGAAATTGACGATTTTCATCATGAGAGAGCACGGGCAGCCCGCTTCAACCTGATGTCTGAACGAATAAAAAAACAATACGGGTTCATAGATAAGCAGGGCAATACGTTAGTCCCGTTTATTTTTGAAGACGGACACGACAGGTTTTCAAACGGCCTGGCTGGTATGCGTTATAAGGGATACTGGGGTTATATAGATACCCAGGGCAATAAAGTTATTAATTTCCAGTACGATACGGTTACCCGGTTTTCACACGGGCGTGCTATGGTCAGGGAAAGGGACGTGATACGGGTTATTGATACCCGGGGGAGGATAATTCAATGATTTCTGTTACAAATATTAAAGTTGCCTTTGCTCACTTTGAGCTTATGGACCAGGTGACTTTCTCTATTAATCCCAGGGACAGGATAGCTCTTGTGGGTAAAAACGGAGCCGGGAAATCGACGTTATTAAAGATTATTGCCGGAATCCAGAAACCAACCGGAGGTTCGGTAGTGATGCCCGATGATTGCAAAATTGGCTATCTGCCCCAGCAAATGGGACATGCAAAAGATAAGACTGTACTGGAGGAAACGCTTACGGTATTTGCCGAGCTGGACCGGCTGCAGGGGAGAGCAGACAAGATTACCTTACAGCTTGCGGAAAGAGATGATTATGAGTCGGATGCGTACCATCGGCTTATTGTGGAACTTAACGAAGTGAATGACCGGATACATATTCTTTCGGGAGAAAACCCCAGGGGAAATGCAGAAAAAACACTTTTAGGTCTGGGTTTCAAGGTGTCAGATCTTAACAGGCCAACCGGCACCTTTTCCGAAGGATGGAACATGCGTGTGGAACTGGCCAAGTTGTTACTGGCCAGTCCCGATATATTACTACTGGACGAGCCTACCAACCACCTGGACATAGAGAGTTTACAATGGCTGGAAAATTACCTGGATAATTACTCCGGCTCTGTTATGGTAATTTCACACGACCGGACTTTTCTGGATAACGTTACCAATCGGACCATAGAAATTATGCTGGGCAGGATCCATGATTACAAAGCCGGCTATTCTCATTACCTGGAGTTACGCAGGGAACGGATAGAACAGCAAACGGCCGCCTATGAGAACCAGCAGAAAGTCATTGAGAAAACGGAAGATTTTATTGCCCGTTTTCGCTACAAGCCTACCAAATCTAACCAAGTGCAGAGCCGGATAAAACAATTGGAGAAAATGGAACGCATTGTGGTGGATCAGGAAGATAATTCCATTTTGCATATTAACTTTCCTCCTGTGATCAGAAGCGGACAGATCGCTTTTTCGTGCAGTGGCTTGTCTGTTCGTTACGATAAAGAGCCTATCTTTACAAAGGCCGAGATGGTGGTGGAGCGGGGCGAGAAGGTGGCTTTTGTGGGAAGAAACGGCGAAGGCAAAACAACAATGATGAAGCTGATTACCGGTCAGTTGTTACCCTGTGAAGGCAAGCTGTCTCTTGGATATAATGTCAACTTGGGGTACTATGCGCAAAATCAGGATGAACTGCTGGATAAAGAGGCAACCGTATACGATACGCTCGATAAGATTGCGGTAGGGGATGTACGTACAAAACTCAGGGATATACTGGCTGCTTTTCTGTTCCGTGGAGAAGAAGTGGATAAAAAGACAGAAGTGCTCAGCGGAGGTGAACGTTCCCGTCTGGCAATGGCAAAACTTATGTTGCAGCCGTACAACATGCTGGCCCTTGATGAACCGACAAACCATATGGATATCCGTTCCAAAGAAGTGATGAAAGAGGCTCTCATGCGCTATGAAGGAACCCTTATCATTGTTTCGCACGACCGGACCTTCCTGGACGGACTGGTTGATAAAATATATGAATTCAGGGACGGTTCTGTGAAAGAACACCTGGGAGGCATTCGTGATTTCCTGCACAGGCGTAAACTCGAGAATCTCAGGGAACTGGAAACGAGAGCCCCGGAAAAGAAAGAAGCGAACGGGGAATCAGAGGAGAAAAAATCTCCGGGTTTAAGTTATCAGGAAAAGAAAGAACGAGACAAGATCCTTCGTAAATTGCAACAAACCGTTACCAGATGGGAAAACCGTATAGAACAGCATGAGCAGGGCCTGGTTTTAATGGATAAACAGCTGGCCTCTCCGCCTGCAGAAGGTTTTTCAACAGCATTTTACCAGGTTTATGATAAAGAAAAAAAAGCACTGGAAGAAGCATTCGGTAACTGGGAACAGGCTCAGACGGAACTCGACCGGTTTATAAAAGAATAAAGTATGGCAGAAAGCAAAATATATGGCGTGCACCCTGTAAGGGAAGCATTAACAAGCGGTAAAAAAATTGAACGAATTATGTTGCGTCAGGGAACGGAAAGCCCCGTTTTTCGCGAAATCATGCAGCTTGCCCAGGAAAAAGGAGTACCGGTGCAGTTTGTGCCGCAGGAAAAACTGAATTACCTGGCTAAAGGAGAAACTCACCAGGGAATGGTTGCTATACCGGCACAACTCGATTATGCCAATTTTGAAGAGACTGTAGAGATGCTTCTGGCCGGTAACGATAATCCGGTTGTCGTTCTTTTGGACGGTGTGAGCGATGTGAGAAATTTTGGGGCCATTGCACGGACCTGTGAGTGTGCCGGAGTAGGAGCGTTAATACTGCCTGCCAAAGGAGGAGCGGCTGTAAACCAGGATGCAGTAAAAACATCGGCCGGAGCTTTGCTTCGCATTCCAACCTGCAAGGTTCCCAACCTGAGAACGGCCGTGTTCTATTTGAAGCAAAGCGGTTTTCGCATTGTGGGAGCCACTGAAAAGACTGACGGACTTATCTATGACAATGATTTTACGGTACCGACAGCTCTGATAATGGGCGCGGAAGGCGCCGGTATTTCCCGTGGAATTGTGGCGCTGTGCGATGCACTGGTTGCGGTCCCATTACTGGGGAGCATAGGCTCTCTTAACGTTTCCGCCGCAACGGCGGTTGTGCTTTACGAAGCTGTAAGGCAACGAATTAAATAGATTCTTTATGAGTGCAAAATCCTCTGCTCTCAAAAAACTGGCCGGCGAAACCGCCATCTATGGAACAAGCACCATTGTAGCACGGGTGCTGAATTTTTTGCTGGTTCCCATGTATACCCGTGTATTTGTGGATCAGGCCCAGTATGGAGTGGTAACGGAGTTCATGGCCTACATTGCCGTATTGCAGGTTCTGCTGGTACTGGGACTGGAAACGGGTTGTTTCCGGTACGCTTCGCTGGCGCAGCAACAAAACGGGGGCAAGGGGGGAGAGAAAGTCTTTTCTTCAGCCTTGGCTACTACAGGAATTTTTTCACTTCTTTTCTTTCTGGCCTGTTTTTTCTGGAGAGGATCCATTGCCAGTGCGTTAGGATATGAAGGAAATCTGAAATGTGTGGTCTACGTAGCCGGTATCCTGCTGCTGGACAGTGTTACAGCCATTCTGTTTGCCAAATTGCGGTATGAACACAGAGCCCTGAAATTTGCCTTAATAAAAACCGTCAAGATTTGTTGCGAATTGGGTTTTAATTTGTTGTTTTTCCTTTGGGCCCCGGGTTATTTCTCGTCTCATCCACATGCCCTGCTGGCTCGCTTCATAGGTCCCGTGCCCGAATTCAATTATGTGCTGTTTTCTGTTTTCCTCTCCTGCGTTATTTGTGTGCTCTTCTTTATTCCCGATTTACTGAAAAAAGCAACTTACGGAATAGACAAAACCTTGTGGCCAAAGCTGATGATGTACTCCTTACCCCTTATGATTGCCGGTTTGCCCGGTATTCTGAACGATTTCAGCGATCGGCTTTTGTTCCGTTTTCTTATGCCGGAAGAGATATTCAGAACACAGATGGGGATTTACCAGGCGGGAGTAAAGCTTGCGGTGCTCATTAATCTTTTCATTCAAATGTTCCGTTATGCGGCCGAGCCTTTCTTTTTTGGAGAATCTGCAAAGAAAGATGCCAAAGATACATATGCCAAAGTGATGAATTACTTTACCGCATTTTGTATGTTGGTCTATCTGGGCATATTGCTATATATAGATCTCTTTGAGCTCATCCTTGGCTCTTCCTACAGGGAGGGTGTTGTTGTCGTCCCTGTTATGGCGCTGGCTTATGTTTTGCTTGGAATATATTTCAATGCCAGCATATGGATCAAATTGTCCGGAAAAACAGGTTATGCTGTGCTCATCACATCTGCCGGACTCCTCGTTACTCTGGCAGTGAACTTACTTTTTATGCCTCGGTTTGGCTACATGGCTGCTGCCTGGGGACACTTGGCCAGTTATCTGGTAATGTTGGTAATATGTGTGATTTTGGGCAGAAAGGTCTATCCTGTTTCGTATGAGTGGAAAAAAGTGTTTATTTATGTCTTTACCGGTGTGGTTATCTATCTGGTATCTACATTATTCAACCATCTTTCCATTGTGCCCAGACTGGCACTGAATACCTTATTATTAGGAGGTTATGTGCTTATATGGCTGCGGGTGGAGCGTCTTTACGGAACATTGCGCAGGTTATTGCAGCGGCGGTAGCCACATTCAACGACTCCGAGCCTTTTCGGTACGAAGGTATGAACAGCTTACAAGTGAGCAGGGGAACAACCTCGCTGCTTATGCCGTGCGATTCACTTCCCAGAACAATGAAGCCCGAATCGGGCAACGGTATGTTATATATATTTTCTCCGCCCTGAAGCAGTGTTCCTGCAACCGGCATACCGCAATCGCTAAACAGACGGGGCAGGGAAGTATAGCAGACCGGGACACGTAACAAGGCGCCCATAGTTGCCTGAACCGTTTTGGGATTATATAGCTCTACGCAATCTTCCGAAGCATAAACGGCCTTAATATCAAACCAGTCGGCCAGACGCAAAATGGTTCCAAAATTTCCCGGATCCCTAATGCCGTCGAGGGCGATATATAAATGTTCCTTTTGCGGTTCAATAAATACAGGATCGGGAATGGATACTACGGCCAGTGCAGGAGACGGAGAGGTCAGAGACGTAATCCGTGCCATTTCGTTTTCTGTAACATACTCGGCATGAATGTGGGCAGGTGCCTGAAACAGGTTCTCCCTTACAAATAATCTTTTAATCTTATATACAGAAGGATTAAGGAGCAGTTCTTCCACCATTTTTACCCCTTCTATTATAAATTCTTTATATTCCCATCTGAATTTTTTATGGGCAAGAGAACGTATCCTGCTTATATCCGGTTTACTTAACATGTATTTTAGTAACCAAGAATTTTTAACATGGATTTATAGGTTTGCTCCTTTGAGAACAGCTTTGTATAATAGGCTCCGTCTTCTTCACCAATGATAACCATTTTGGGTGCGGGCAACAAGCAATGTTGAAGTCCGCCGAATCCGGATATGGATTCCTGGTAGGCTCCGGTATTGAAGAACCCGATATATAATGGTTCTCCGTTTTCATTTTTTGGAAGGAAAACAGCGTTTGCATGAGCCTCGGCATTATAATAATCCTGTGAATCGCAGGTGAGTCCTCCAAGAAAAACACGCTGGTAAGGTTCATTCCATTTATTTATGGGGAGTAAAATAAATCTGCGTTTAATGCCCCAGGTGTCCGGTAAAGTGGTCATAAAGGAGGAATCTATCATATACCAGCGTTCACGGTCGTTTTGCTGCTTTTCTCCAAGAACCTGGTAAATGGTGGCTCCGCTTTCTCCAACGGTAAAGGATCCGAATTCGGTAAAAATATGCGGTTCAGGGACATTCCGGCTGGTACAAATACTCTTTATCTGGGCGATGATTTCCTCTGCCATATATTCATAGTCGTAATCGAATGAAAGGGAATTTCTTACAGGGAAACCTCCACCCAGGTTCAATGAATCCAGATCGGGACAAAATGATTTCAGGTCACAATATACGTTTACGCATTTGGCCAACTCGTTCCAGTAGTAAGCATTATCCTGTATTCCAGTGTTTATGAAGAAATGAAGCATTTTTAACGTAAATTTTGGATTGCGTTTTATGTATTTGTGATAAAACGGAACCACATCGCTGTAACGGATCCCCAGGCGGCTGGTATAGAATTCGAACTTTGGCTCTTCCTCGGCGGCTATTCTGATACCAATCTTACAGGGAACAGTGAGTACGTTATCCAGTTCTTCCACTTCCGGCATATTATCCAGAATGGGTATGGTATTGCACCATCCATTGTTTACAAGGTTGGCTATATTCTCTATGTACAGCTGCTTTTTATAACCGTTGCATATAATATAAAGGTCTTTGTCTACGATCTTCTGTTCGTAAAGCGCATCAATAAGATTTATATCAAAAGCTGATGATGTCTCAATATGGATGTCGTTTTTGAGGGCTTCTTCCAGCACATATGAAAAATGTGATGACTTTGTACAATAGCAGTAATGATAATCACCGTTGTAATCGACTTTGGCCATTGCTACATTAAAAAGTCGCTTGGCACGTTGAATTTGTTTGGATATTTGGGGTAAATAACAGAATTTCAATGGGGTTCCGTATTGCTCAATAAGGTCCATAACAGGGATGTCATGAAAAAGCAATTCGCCTTCTTCAACCTTGAATTCTTCCTGCGGAAAGTCGAAGCTTTGCTGAATAAGATCTATGTACTTGTTCTTCATTTCAGAAATGTAAGTAAGTTACTTAAGTAAAAAATATACAATGTAAATCAATTGGATTGCAAATATATGCTAAATATTTATTTAGCATAGGTATTCATGCTTTTTTTCTACTTTTGTATTATGTGTAAGCGCAGTTTTCTTTTAAGCCTTCCGGCCGTTTTTTTTCTTTCTCTGTTATGGGGGTGTTCGCTTACACGTTATGTTCCTGACGATGCTTATCTGCTTCAGAAGAATACTGTTACCGTAGAACACGGAAATGAAATATCTGCAAGCACTCTGGAAACATTCCTGCGACAAAAACCTAATTCCAGCATTATTTTTGGATGGAAAACATTCCTGCAGATTTACAATCTGAGTCCCCGTGAAGATAACGGATGGAGCCGTTTCCTTAAAAAAATGGGAGAGCCGCCTGTCTTGTTTGATTCTTTGCTTATTCAAAGAAGTATTATGAACATTGATAACCACTTGGTATCACTGGGGTATTATAATAACAACATTTCAAGCCGGGTTGAATACGATGAGAAAAAAGCCAGGGTAAATTATTATGTAAAACCGGGTAAAACCTATGCCATAGATACCATAGTGCTCCGCTCGGAGGATCCTGCCATAAGCGAACTGTATTACAAGACTTTGAACCAATCGCTTATAGGCAATGGCTCGGTTCTGGCTTCCTCAGTTCTGGATTCAGAGGCATCAAGATTAAATGCTCTGATGCGAAACAACGGATATTACGATTTTAATAAGAACCTGGTTACGTTTCGTGCAGATACGCTAAAAGGTGACGGAACGGCTAAGCTGGAAGTGCTTATCCCGGGCCAGACTCCTCATAAAATATTCAAGATTAGGAAAGTGAGTGTCTATACCGGGTTCGATCCCATACGGGCCGCAATGGATTCCGGCTACTATGCGGCCCTGGACAGTCTTGCATATAACGGGATGACATTATATTTCTGCGACAGACCCGATATCCGGCCAAAGCTGGTAAACAGCCTGAATTTTATCCGCCCGGGAGATACATACAACGAATCTGTCGTAAAGACTACGTACAACCGGTTTTCCAGTATCAGGCTTTTTAACGGCGTTACACTTCTCTTTGATAAAGTGGAAGAACAAGTCCCTGCCGACACAGCCGCTGTAGATTGCACCATAAGACTGAGTCCGGGCAACCTGCAGGGATATAAACTGAATCTCGAAGCCTCGAGCAATTCCAACGGACTTATTGGCGTTTCGCCTGTTTTGTCTTATTACCATAAGAACATCTTCCGTGGCGGTGAATGGCTTACCGTAAGTTTTATGGGTAATTTCCAGTTCAAGATTAAGGACCCTATCCGTGCGACGGAGCTGGGTACCTCAATGACACTTACTTTTCCAAAAATGCTTTTTCCAATCAGCGGAAATATCTTTAAAAACCACATTCCGAGAACCGATGTTTCTGCCAGTTATAACTACCAGTCAAGACCTGAATACACACGCAATATAGCTATTACCACTTTCGGATATACATGGAGGATGCGTGATCGTTTCTTCTATACTGTCAATCCTATCAAACTTAAACTGGTTAAATTGCATAATCTAAGTCCGTCTTTCCTGGAAACGCTTAAGGATCCGTTTATAATAGATACATACCGGGACCACTTTGATCTGGGTCTTTCTTCGCTGTTCTATTATACAACGGACAATTCGGCCGTACCTGTGAAAAGTTATTTCTATTTCAGGGGCGGGGCCGAGGCCGCCGGCAACGTTCTGAGTGCTTTCAACAGCCTGATGAAAACAGACACCACCGGAGCCCATCTGATTGGCGGCATAGCTTATTCCCAATACGTAAAATTTGATGTTAATACAGCTTACACATGGATCAGCGGCAGGCATCAGCTGGCAGGCCGCCTTTTTGCCGGAGTAGGCATTCCATATGGAAATGCGAATTCGCTGCCTTTGGAACAGATGTTTTTTTCGGGTGGGGCCAACAGTTTGCGTGGCTGGCAGGCCCGCACTGTAGGTCCGGGATCTATGCCGGTTGACTCTACCTTCAGTATTCCCAATCAATCGGGTGACGTTAAGCTGGAAGTAAATTTGGAATACCGTTTTCCTGTCTTTTGGAAGGTGGAAGGAGCCTTGTTTGCCGATGCAGGAAATATATGGACTCTGCCCAAACGGAATGCCCCGGACACCAAAGGAACGTTCCGTTTTAAGAATTTTATGAACAGTGTGGCAATGGATGCCGGACTGGGAATCAGACTTAATCTTTCATTTGTCGTACTCAGGCTCGATCTGGGTATGATCATGCGTGATCCTGTGCGGAACAAATGGATCCCTGCGAACGAATGGCTTAAAAGAAATAATTATTCGTTCCAGTTTGGGGTAGGGTATCCGTTCTGATTGGGTGCCGTTTACCTGAACAGAAGCGTCCCAAAATATTCCGGTCTGTGAAAATCGGGCTTAGCGGTAAGTACAGGCGACCAGCTTACAAAATGGGGAACGGGTGTTTTATCGCCGCATTTGTAAAAGTTCGCTTTCATGGTCCTGCCCGCAACCGGTGTTTCGCACTCATCGAATATAGACCAGGGAATTACCACCGTAAGGACCCATTCCGTGCATTCCTGTTTCAGACCAAACGCCTTGTTGCCCAGTGTTGAGTGTCTCTCAATGCGGGATGTTACGTCAACAGGATACCTGTATCTCCCGGCGCGTCCGGTTCCCCGGCCCATAAGGCATGTGCCAATACAGGTAAATTCGAAGTTATAATAATCGGACCGGTCTGCAGAAGGCTGAACAAAGAATTCAACACAGGAATCTTCCCAGGAACGTGCGGTAGCGTCATCCTCATAGGTGGCAAGCACCGCCTCTTCGGTTACCCTGAACTGCAGGAAAAGTGCATGCTGCGAATATGCCGCACGGATGGATGTTGCGGGTTTATAGGGATAAGCCCCGGGCCAGTTCAGGGTTTCAAGGGGGGTATAAGGAATCTGAACGGAGTCAAAATCAAAGACACCGTCCGTAACGGGATAAACATTCATGATCATACTCAGCATTGCTATTAATAGGGCAGGCATATCAGATGCTTAAACCTTTCCTGTATAATTTGAATAGTTCAATGGCCTGGTATTCTGCCATGCCCAGTTTGTCGTAGAGTTTGGCTGTATTGTGGTTCCGCTCTTCTGCCCGTTTCCAGAATTCGCGGGGATCGTTCCCCGGAAACAAAGCCGGATCTTTCTGGCTCTGATGACGGAAGATGGCATTTCTCTTGATGACCACTTCCTCGGGACTCAGAGGAACGGCCATATCGGCATCGGCTACATCCCATTCCTGCCAGGCTCCACGGTAAAGCCACAGTCGGCAGTCTTTTATCCACTCACGGTCCTGAAGTTCATCAATGGCCGCGAGGATGGCCAGGTAACAAACCCGGTGGGTCCCGTGGGGATCGCTCAGGTCGCCCGCAGCAAAAATTTGATGCGGTTTGATCTCTTCCATAAAGGCTTTTACTATTTCTATATCACTCCTGGACAGGGGATCTTTTTTTACACCTCCGGTTTCATAAAAAGGCATCTCCAGGAAATGAACGTTTCCGGGTTTGATTCCCAGGTAGTCACAGGCAGACTTGGCCTCGCCCCGGCGTATAATGCCTTTAACCCGGCGTATGGATTCGGTATCGGGTTCTCCCGGTTTCTTGTTGTCCAGATCTAGCTTGGCCTGTTTGAAAATAAACTTTGCTTTCTCTTCGTTCATGCCGTACACAGGGGATATTTCCTGCAAAAAGTCAAGAAAGCGTATGACGTCGTGGTCAAAGACGGCAATATTGCCCGATGTGTGGTATGCTATATGGAGTTCGTGTCCCTGTTGGGAAAGACGTGCGACCGTCCCTCCCATGGAGATAACATCGTCGTCGGGGTGAGGACTGAAAACAATAACGCGCTTGGGGTAGGGAAGAGCGCGCTCGGGCCTTGTGGAGTCGTCAGCGTTGGGTTTGCCTCCGGGCCATCCCGTAATGGTGTGTTGAAGACTGTTAAAAACATCGATGTTAATTTTGCTGAAGGGGCCGCGCTCTGTGATCAGGTCGCTCATACCGTTGTCGTTGTAATCCCTTGCAGTAAGTTTAAGGATGGGTTTGTCCAGGTGTTTACAGAGCCAGAATACGGCTTTCTTGGTGAGTTCTTCTGTCCAGATACACGGTCCGGCAAGCCACGGTGATCTGATACGCGTGAGATCGGCAGCGGCCGCTTTATCAAGTATCACTTCGGTTTGAGAATGATTCTGGATATAGCTGGCCGGATTGGATTCGTCTACACCGCCTTCTACCAGTTTTTTAACTGAAGGAGCAATTCCTTCTCCCCATGCCAGGTAGTATATGGTTTTTGCCTCGAGCAGGGTCTGGATGCCCATGGTCAGAGAATAATTGGGTACGTAGTCTATTCCAAAGAATTCACTGGCAGCCGAAATGCGCGTCCCGGTATTAAGTGTAATAAGACGTGTGCGGGAGCTGTAGGGCGAACCGGGTTCATTGGACCCCATCCCGTTGGTTATCAGTATGTCAATGCCGCCGTACGAAACAATCTTTTCTTCATACTGTTGACAATGCTGCGCCACATGCGAACGGGGTATATCTCCGTCCAGGTAATATATCTGATTTTCAGGAATATCCAGCATGTCATACAGGTATTCTTTCAGGAACCGGTAATGTGACTGGATTTCGTCTTTATGAAGAGGGTAGTATTCGTTTACCCCAAAAACAACAATATTTTTAAAACTGATACCGCTTTTATACAGTGAAGCAAAATTTTCGAATAAACCAATCAATGCAGAATTGGCAGATAACGCCAAAACAAGTTTTTCCCCTCTGGCTTCTTTTTCTTTGAGTGCATAGAGAATATTGTTGGCCAGATAATGGCAGGCTTCGTCCTGTCCTTCATAAATCAATACGGGTAGATTCTCGTATCGTCTGCTGAATTCGTGTGTTAATGTCATTTTTGTATTGATTTTTTATAGAGTTCTCTGAATGGCAGAATATGCCGGAGGAGTGCTTCCATTTTGTTCAGGGGAAGCATGTTAGCTCCGTCCGAAAGGGCTTCTTCGGGTCTTGGATGTGTTTCTATAAACAGACCGTCTACACCAATTGAAACACCTGCTGTAGCCAGGGTCGTGATCATCCCGGGCCTTCCCCCGGCCACCCCTTTTGACTGATTGGGTTGTTGAAGTGAGTGCGTAACATCCAATATTACAGGGACCCCAAAGGATTGCATTTCGGGAATGCCCCTTACATCAAAAATCAGGTCGGAATAACCGAACTGGGTTCCTCTCTCGGTAAGAAAGATTTTTGACCGCTCACAGCCAAACTGCAGCAATTTGTCCACGACAAACTGCATCTGACCCGGAGCAAGAAATTGTCCTTTTTTAACGTTCACACACTTACCTGTTTTTGCTGCAGCCTTAAGCAGGGAAGTCTGACGGCAGAGAAACGCCGGGATCTGCAGAATATCAATATGGTACGAAGCGGCCAGAAAAGCTTCTTCGGGAAGATGGATGTCTGTAATCACCCTGATTTTGTACGTTTCCTTAATCCGTTGCAGTATTTCCAGCGCTTTTCTGTCGCCAATGCCGGTAAAAGAGTCGCCGCGGGAGCGGTTATCTTTTCGGTAAGACGATTTGAAAACAAATGGCAGATCGTATTTTGCAGCCAGTGAGCACAGTACGTCTGCGGTCTGTATGCAGAGCGCCTCGGATTCAACCACACAGGGTCCCGCAATTAGGAGAAAATCGTTGGTTATCATACGCAGGTTATTTCCGGGACAAAGTTAGGGCTTTTCTATTTATCATATGAGTACCTGCCGCCCCATCTGGAGAGAAATTTCTTTATCTCTTTTTCCCTGGCATTATCCTGAGGTTCATAAAATACCGTGCCATTAAGGTTTTGGGGCAGATAATCCTGGTCTGTAAAATTCCCCTCGTAGCTGTGGGCGTATTTATAGTCTCGGGCATAGCCAAGCTCTTTCATGAGTTCGGTAGGCGCATTTCTCAGGTGCAGCGGAACGCTCAGGTCCCCCTGGGTTCGTACGGTTTCCAGTGCGGCATCAATGGCACTGATGACAGAGTTACTTTTGGAACTGGTAGCCAGGTAAATAGCCGTTTCTGCAAGGGGAATACGGCCTTCGGGCATTCCAATTTTATGTACGGCTTCAAAGCAGGCATTGGCCATGAGGAAGGCATTCGGATTGGCCAGGCCGATGTCTTCCGAGGCCAGAATAACCATTCGTCGGGCAATGAAAAGGGGATCTTCACCTGCACTGATCATTCGGGCCATCCAGTAAACGGCGGCATTGGGATCGCTGCCCCGTATGCTTTTGATGAATGCAGAAATAATATCGTAGTGTTGTTCTCCGTTTTTGTCGTATAGGGCAATGTTTTCCTGTAACCTTTTCTGAACCAGATCATTGTTTATGATAATCGCTTCGCCTTCACGGTAAGTAGATACAATTAATTCTATGATATTAAGAAGTTTACGTGCATCACCGCCGGAAAACCTAAACAGGGCCTCGGTTTCTTCTATGCTAAAGGAAAGTGTTTTTAGGTATTCATCTTCGTTAATAGTACGTTCTAACAATGATTGTAAATCATTAACAGATAAAGATTTAAGAACATATACCTGGCATCTTGACAGCAGGGGAGCAATGACCTCAAAGGATGGGTTTTCCGTCGTAGCCCCAATGAGTGTAATGGTTCCGTCTTCCACGGCACCCAGCAAGGCGTCCTGTTGTGCTTTGCTAAAACGGTGGATCTCATCTATGAATAAAATGGGTCTGTTGGGCTGGAACATACGTCCGGCGCGGGAACGTTCAATTACTTCACGTACGTCTTTTACTCCGGAACTAACGGCCGAAAGACTGTAAAAAGGCCGATCGAGGTATCCGGCAACAATCCGTGCAAGAGTTGTTTTGCCTACGCCCGGCGGTCCCCAGAGAATAAATGAGGCAATATGCCGGCTTTCAATCATATCGCGCAACACTGAGCCCTGGGCCACCAGATGGGACTGACCCACGTATTGATTGAATGTGGTGGGGCGCATTCTTTCGGCAAGGGGAACGGATGGATTCATAATTAACAAAAACTATTTAACATAATATAAATTGTGTGCAAAAAGGGGCGGAGAGCCTGTCATTCCCTGGAACGTTTTTTCAATTGACGAATGATTTTGGATATGACTTGTTCTATAGACGATTCGGGCTCAATAATATTGTAGTCTTCCCAAAACTCCCGGTCTTCAAAGTCAGCTACACGGTACAGTGTTATATCGGTAGTTTTTACGCGGCTTTCCTGCGGTATCTTGTATGATTGCCGACTGTATTCGGTCACGGCCATTTCCGATGTGATTGTATAATTCTGCCGGAAAAGTTTTTTATCCCATTTGGCATTAAATTTAATATCGGTTCTGGAAGATTCGAAAATCCATTTTCCCTCAGGAATTTCTCTGAACTGTACCATGTAGGCAGCGTATTCAACCCTGGCTTTCAGCCCGGCCGGTTTCTTGCGTATAAACATAGACGCGGCATTGTCCCGGCCTTCTACGTTCATATTGAATTCAACGCGTGCAATAGCCAGCGAGCGGACTTCAATGAACAGTCTGCCCCTGAAATAGATGCCTTCTTCGCCCGGTTTTTGATTAAACGATATCACATAATGTACCTTATCGTTCATCTGTACGGGCTGTTCCATGGTAAAATCGTAATATTGTTCTATTTCCGGAAGGATTGCGCCCAGGAACGGGTTCTTTACCACATCTATTTCGAGCGCAGAACGTATTCCGCCCTGGAATTTAACAAAAACGGTATCGATACGTTGCCTGTCAATACTGCCCCGTCCTTTATATATACCCACCTGTTCAACCGAAAACGACGGAGAATACGGAGCCTTGTGAATGTCCACAACAGCCTCGGAAAGAGTAACATACGTGTTTCCTTTTTTTATCATCTCGCGGTAAAAGCCCGTCATCTGCATGGGTTCCTGCGAATAATTCTTCCGGACATTTTCGTAGGCCTGACGTACAATGGACAAGGCATCCAGAGGACGAACCGTAGTCATGGGAATGGGCAGCGAAGCCTGAATGAGTGCTATGGTCAGCGGTTTGGCCGATGCCATGAACTGCGATACGGGAATCTCCGTGCTGTGATAGCCCAGGTAACTGACGGTAACGTTTTCGTTAGTGTAAGCAGAAGGAAATTTTAGAGAGAAATAACCTTCGCCGTTTGTTACAATGCTTATGCCTATATTTCTGATACTTACCGATGCAAAAACCATCGGTCGACGGGTTTCGGAATCGATGACCGTTCCTGAAATAACAGTCGTCTCCTGTTGTGCCAATAATTGAGTTTGAGCTACGGATGCAAGCAATAAACTCATAATAAGAAATGCTTTCATATTCGTGCTGTTTTGTTAAGTCCTCTAAATTACACTTTTTTTTCGCATTTTTGTCATTTGAAAAAGCACCAATATGGGGAAAAGAGACAGGCAGATACTCGAAAATGTAGTGATTGAGACTGTTGCCGCAGAAGGTAACGCATTGGCTCATTATGAAGGAAGGGCGCTTTTTGTGCCGGTGTGTATTCCGGGTGATGTGGTTGATGTACAGATTACGCACAAAAGAAGCAGCTATATGATGGGATACGTTATCCGTATGGTTAAGCCGTCTCCTTTACGTGTTGAACCGTTCTGCAGTCATTTTGGAGATTGCGGCGGTTGCAAATGGCAGCCTCTCCCCTATGAAAAACAACTGGAATTCAAACAACAACAGGTAATTGACCAGCTTTCACGAATCGGGAAACTGGATTTGCCGCCCATATCCGCCATCATGGGCTCCGAACGGACCATTTGTTACCGTAACAAATTGGAATTCACTTTCTCAAATGACCGCTGGAAGACTTTCGACCAGATGAAAGAAGAAACCCCGGCGGACAATACCGCTCCCCTGCTCCCCTCCCTCGGCTTTCATATAAGCGGCCGTTTTGATAAGGTACTGGATATTGAATGGTGCTATCTGCAGGACGAGCCCTCCAATGCGATCCGCTTGTCTGTGAGGGACTACGCCATAAAAAACGACCTGTCTTTCTTTGATCTCCGGGCCCAGACCGGGTTTCTGAGGACGCTCATGGTGCGTATTACCACTACCGGTCAGGTAATGGTGGTTGTGGTGTTTGCGCACGACAATCCCGCAAAGGGCGAGAATCACGACGCCCGCCTGCGACTCATGGAACATATTAAAAAATCATTTCCCGGCATTACCTCTTTGCAATACATAATAAACACCAAGAAAAACGACAGTTTTGCCGATCTGCCTGTGGTGCCTTACACCGGGAACGCTTATATAACCGAACGGATGGAGAACCTGGAGTTCCGGATTGGTCCCAAATCGTTTTACCAGACTAACAGCCGTCAGGCCTACCGTTTGTACGATAAAGTAAGGGAAATGGCACAGCTGAACCTGTCGCAGCATGTCTACGACCTGTATACAGGTACCGGCACGATTGCATTATTTCTGTCCGGATTATGCCGGAGAGTTACGGGAATTGAATACGTCCCCGAGGCCATTGAAGATGCCCGGGAAAACGCACGGATAAACGGAATCACCAATGCGTGTTTCTTTGCCGGGGATATGAAAGATATACTCACACCCCGGTTCATTGCGGAGGAAGGCCGTCCCGATGTGGTTGTGCTGGATCCTCCGCGCGCCGGAGTGCACGAAGACGTACTCAAGGTGCTCATGGAAGCTGCTCCGCAACGTATTATATACGTCAGTTGCAATCCGGCCACCCAGGCCAGGGACCTTCGGATACTTTCCACGATGTACCGCGTTACCTGCGTGCAGCCTGTTGATATGTTTCCCCATACGCATCACGTAGAAAATATTGTGTCGGCAGAGAAAATACCTAATACTATATGAACTGTTCGGATTCGGCTACCATTTGTGCCCTGGCGACTCCCAATGCCATGGGTGCTATTGCCGTGGTGAGAATGAGCGGCCCGGAATCTCTGGCCATAGCCAACAAGGTGTTCCGGTCAAAAACCTGTGAAGACCTTACGTCCAGCGAAGGCTACCGTACCTATTATGGTACTGTAAATGACAACCGGAATGAAATTCTGGATCAGGTACTTCTGAGTGTGTACCGAGCTCCCCATTCCTATACTGGAGAAGACAGCGTGGAAATATCATGTCACGGTTCTCTTTATATTCAGCAGGAACTGGTTCAGACGCTTATTGAAAACGGAGCCCGGATGGCAGGACCCGGGGAATTTTCGCAGCGTGCTTTTCTGAACGGTAAAATGGATCTGGCTCAGGCCGAGGCCGTGGCGGAACTCATCTCGTCCGGGAACCGTGCCTCGCACAGGCTGGCTTTGTCACAGATGCGGGGAACCTTTTCCGGTGAACTGTCGCTCATGCGCTCACAACTGCTGGAATTGGCCTCACTCATGGAGCTGGAACTGGATTTTGCCGAGGAAGACGTCGATTTTGCTGATAAGAGCCGTCTGCAGGAACTGCTGCAAGCCCTGCTGAACCATATTCGCCGACTGTGCGATTCATTCAGACTCGGGAATGTGATGAAAAAAGGTGTTCCCGTGGCCATTGCCGGTTTGGTTAATGCCGGTAAATCCACCCTGCTGAATGCCTTCCTGGGAGAAGAACGCGCCATAGTATCGCCCGTTGCCGGGACAACCCGCGATACTATTGAAGATACTCTTGTAATTGACGGCATCCCTTTCCGGTTTATAGACACGGCCGGATTGCGGAACTTACAGCATGCCGTATCGGGATCCCAGGAGCAGATTGAACAAATGGGGGTGGAAAGATCTATGGAAACCATCCGGAGCTCATCCATAATTTTGCTTGTGATTGATGCATCCAGGCCCGAAACGTTCTCAGAAAGTGTGCAATCGGTTAATGACCTTGTTGATGATAATATTATATTGGTTATCAATAAGTCGGATAAAATTAGCAACATAGATGTTATATTAAGTAACATACAAGTTATATGTCGTGATTGTTTTGCTAATTGCAGAATATCAAATATTTACACCTGCCCTGTGTCGGCTCAGGAAAAGACCGGAATTGATGAGTTAAAAACACTTCTGGTAAACCTGATACGTCCCGTAATGGACGAGAACACTACTCTTCTAACCAATCTCAGGCATTTCCAGGCGTTGAAAAAAGCGGACGAAAGTCTCTCCCGTGTTATTGAAGGACTTCGTGCCGGGCTATCCAACGACCTGCTAGCCCCTGACCTCCGCGAGGCCATTTATCACATAGGTTCGATCACCGGCGAGATTACTCCCGACGATATCCTGGGCAACATTTTTTCAAACTTTTGCATTGGAAAATGATGACGAGTCGAGCGCAAATGAAAGCTTGCTTTCGATTTGCCTAGGCGAGGAAATCATTGCGGCATTTTTCCGCTGACTTACGACAGGAAGGCTATTGTGTGCATAACAAATCGTCCAGTATTGTCAAATGCCGGATAGTAGCGATTTTCACAATATGATGGTGATTAATACTGAGTCAGATCAACGTTGTTCCACCCAGATGAGATTCCCGGTATTATAACCCAACGATTCGGCCCTGTTCAGCAGCCTTTCCAGGTCTGCCGGAACCATTTCGGGTGTACGTGACAATATCCAGAGGTACTTGTCTGATTTGCTTCCTACCAGGGCAAAAGTGTAGTTTTCGTCCAGATCCAGCACCCAGTAGTCGGAATAAAAGAAAAGGAAGAATGAAACCCTCAGGGCTCCAGGATATTTCTCACTGGGCCTGTATGCCTTGGCTTCGGCCTGGTCGAATTTTCCGTCAAAAGAGCCTTTGTACCCGGTATTGACCACTTTGATTTTTCCGTCTGCGATAAGTGAATAATTGGCTGTGGCACCCACAAGACCTCTCTCAAAACTATGGTCAAAACGGGCAATTTCGTACCATTTTCCCAAGTACCGGTTCAAATCCAGTTCTTTGACCGTTTCATCAATTGTGACTTTAAATTCAGGGTTTTCTGCCGTGCATCCTGCGGTAAAAAGCCATACAGTGAAAGATAAAATAACAGTAATGATTTTCATAAAACGATTTTCTTTAAAGATAAGCAAAAAAATGTATAATTTTTTTACATTCAGTCAAAGATTTAGACAAAATTTCTAAATCGATATTTTCGTAACTCTCCTGTTTATATGTAATTAAAACCGTGGCACAAAAATGGTTAAATTATATACATATCTTCAAGTATATGCTCAGAAATCTATTTTACATTTTTAACAGATACAGGCTGGCATCAGTTTTTAATATAGTGGGACTTTGCCTGGCCTTCTTCTTTTTTATGGTTGTTTTATTCCATCAAAATTATGAATACGGTTTTGACAGGAATATCGCCGGAAGAGAGCATATATACCAAATGGAAAATATGCGTGATGACGGAATCTGGGATGCCAATTTTTCCCGCCCGATGGCTGAAACCATTCTTAACAGTTCCTCTTTAATTGAACAGTACGGTTTGTCAACACAGAGCGCCTATTCTGCCGTGTCTAAAATGGGGTTTTCCACTTCTGCCGGAACAGAAACAGATACCTACATCTACGAAATAGAACAGATAACACCCGAATATGCCAATTTGTTTGGTTTTGATATAATTGACGGCTCCATTACCGCTCTGGAGAATCCGTATGATATTCTAATTTCCGAATCTGCGTCAAAAGCACTGTTCGGTCAGGCTGACCCCGTTGGGAAAGCCATATATGCCTCTGAATTCCGGGGATTACCTTCAGTCTCCGGACTTCCGATTTCGGGGAACACGCCTCTTACCGTTGGTGGTGTTTTTCGGGATTTTCCGGAGAATTCAAGACTTACCAATTCTATATACCTTCCTATCTCCAAGAGTCGAGAGATGGACGACTGGAGCACTTGCCGGTATTACTGCTATGTAAAGTTTGGCTCGAAAGAAGCTGCAGAAACCATGATTCAGCAATTTGCCGCAAATAATAAAGATCTTCTGCTTGGTCACGGCATAAATGAACTGAGACTGCGTCCTGTTACTGAGCTTTATTTTGGAACTCAGGCCCGTAACGACGCGGCACCTACAGGCAGTAAAACGCTTACCGATATTTTACTCCTGATAGCAATTATGATTGTTGTTATTGCGCTGGCCAATTACATCAATTTTTCGGTGGCTCTGGCTCCCGTTAGGGCTAAGTCGGTTACCATAAGAAAAGTACTTGGCAGCAATAAAGTTACCCTTAGATGCGATTTATTATTCGAATCGCTTGTTATTTCTGCTCTTGCTTTTCTTTTTGCTTTGCTTTTCCTTTTTTTGTTTAAAGATTATATAACAACTCTCCTCGGGCACCCGATAGACGTCGCTACCTATTGGACAACTCCGGTATGGACATGTGCCGTTGCCATTTTGGGAGGTATATTGTCAGGTCTCTATCCCGCTTTTTATATAACCTCTTTTCCTGCAATCAAGGCTCTGAATGGTACTTTTTCACTAAGTTCCAGGTCCAGAGTCCTTCGCAAAGGACTAATAGGTTTTCAATTTATCATCTCCATAGCGCTCGTCTGCGGGTCTCTGTTTGTTGTCTTGCAAAACAGGTTTATTAACCGTTACGAAATGGGTTTTGATCATGATAATGTCCTTGAGGTAAAACTATGCATGGGGACAGCTCTTTCTCAAAGTGAAAATTTCCGTTCAATGCTCCTTAAGTTCTCGGAAATCAAAGAGGTGGCATTTTGCCAGATCCCTTTTGTTACCGATATGATCCGTCCGCTAATAGGTTATAACTACAATGGCCATCATTCTTATATGAGTTGGACGGGTGTCTCTTCACAGTTACCGGAATTGCTAGATATCAAAATAATCCATGGACGCCGGTTCCGTCCTTCGGACCAGTTGGGCGGAAACATGCATCCAGTGTGCATTATAAATGAGTCGGCAGCAAAGGAGATTCTGTCGTGGTTCTCTGCGGATGAGATAGGAAGTATTGAAGACCTGGTAGGGACGTACATTTACGACAATGATACACCGGTGGAAATTGTAGGGATTGCCCGGAACGTTCATTATGAATCGCTATATAAACCCATTACTCCCCTTGCATTCTGGACTGCATCACGTGAACATTATCGGTCAATGGCTCCGGGCAATTTCGCATATGTGAAGGTTGCCGACGACGATCCTTCAGCAGCAATCAGGCATATTCGCGACGTGGCCGATGAGCTGAATCCCGGCTACCCTGTTGAGGTCCGTTTTTTTGATCAATCGATTGAAGATCTCTATACCAAGAGCCACAAACAAGGTATATTGGTTGCTCTGCTCTCGCTGATAGCAGTTATCCTGTCGTTGGTGGGTGTATTCGGCATGGCCATATATGAAGCTAAAAGAATGAAAAAAGAGATTGCAATCCGCAAAGTCTGGGGTGCAACTGTTCCCCAGATTCTGCAACTTTTTAGCATACCCATCCTTAAAATCATTCTTATCTCTGCTATTATTTCCATTCCTTTGGCTTGCTACGGAGTATATGTATGGCTAAAGGGCTTTGCGTATCATATTGATATGTACTGGTGGGTATTTGTACTTGCTACCCTTGCGGTCGTTTTAACAGCACTGGCAACAATTACTTATCAAAACTACCGGGCCGCTGGGTCCAATCCCATTGACAGCATCAAATTTGAATAATTAATGGCTGGCTGATCCCTATAAATTTTGGCAGAATATTTTTTATATCGTAATATTGCAATATTATAATGAATAATGGGTACTACAAGAACAGATATTTATACCAGGCAACAGAAAGATCTGGCAACTATGTTGAAAGCATTGGGCCATCCTGCCCGTATTGCTATTTTACAATACATTATTAGTCAGCAAGCCTGTATATGCAACCAT
>Ga0116172_10000396_pt1 | contig 45348 bp, 39 predicted proteins | sample AD_UKC083_MetaG_FD_89799 | JGI IMG/M metagenome (GOLD analysis project Ga0116172, IMG submission 89799) | Active sludge microbial communities of municipal wastewater-treating anaerobic digesters from USA - AD_UKC083_MetaG | ecosystem: Engineered > Bioreactor > Anaerobic > Digestate | place: USA... | reverse complement strand
TTTATGATGCCATGAATAAGGGTATTCAGATGTCAACCGGGGATATTATCGGATTTTTAAATTCGGATGATATATACCCTTTTCCTCATATTATAACCGGAATAGTTGAGTGCTTTAAGGATAATATTGACGTACAAGCCGTTTATGGCGATGTAAAATTCATGTCAGTTAACAATCCGGATAAAATTGTACGTTATATCCGAGCAAAAAATTTTCGTCCCATAAGATTTCGCTTTGGGTTTATGCCTCCACATCCTTCTTTTTTTACATATAGAAAGTATTATGATGAATTAGGGATGTTTCGTTTAAATTATCAGATAGCAGCAGATTATGAATTGCTGTGTCGTTTTTTGTACAAAAACAATTTAAAAAGTAAATATTTGTCTGTTGAAATAGTCAGAATGAGGATGGGCGGAAAGAGCACAGCTTCGTTGAAAAGCAATTATATATTGAATAAAGAAATTGTAACTGCTTGTAAAGAAAACGGGATATATACCAATATGTTCATTTTAGGTTTCAAATATTTTATAAAAATTTTCGAATTGATCTTATTGAAATAAATGACTATTCTCATTACCGGAATTCAGGGTTTTGTTGGTTCTAACTTGGTGGATGCGTTAAAAGGACAGCACGAACTGTATGGTTTAGACATAGATCTGTCGCCTATAGATGGTGTAAAGGATATTTATGAATGGAGTCGCATATCAAGTTTGCCTGAAGTTGATGTTGTGATTCATCTGGCAGGTAAAGCTCATGACGTCAATAATAAAGCTTTGGCAGAGGAATATTTTCAGGTGAATACTAAATTAACACAACAAATATTCGATTGGTTCCTGACGACAAAGGCTAAGAAGTTTATATTTTTTAGTTCGGTAAAAGCTGTTGCAAACTCAGTTCCTGACGTTATGCTTACAGAAGATGTTATGCCTCAACCTGTTGGTCCGTACGGAGAAAGTAAAAGAAAGGCTGAAGAATATATTTTGTCACGGTTTGATGTGAATAAGCATCCTGAAAGAGTTAACAAATTTGTTTATATCCTTCGTCCGTCCATGATTCATGGAAAAGGAAATAAAGGAAATTTAAATTTGTTATATGCATTTGTTCGCAAGGGCTTTGCGTGGCCCTTGGGAGCATTTGAAAATAAAAGATCGTTTACATCTGTGGCTAATTTAATTTTCATTGTTTCTGCTTTGATAGAAAAAAATGTTCAAAGTGGTGTCTATCATGTATCGGACGATGAAGCATTGTCAACCACCGAAATAATTTTAATCATATCTGAAGTGCTTTCTAAGCCAATTAAAATTTTACATATTCACCCTTCTGTGATACGTTGGGCAGCTCGGATAGGTACAATGTTGCATCTTCCTTTTAATTCGTCCCGGTTGAACAAATTGACGGAAAACTATATAGTATCGAACAATAAAATTAAACAAGCTTTACAAATTGAGATTTTACCTGTCAGAGCAGTTGACGGTATGAAAAAAACCATAAAAAGCTTTTCTTTATGACCGAGTATTTGTTCTTGTTGTTGATGTTTTTTACCTGCGAATTGTTGTATTTTAACTTTGCAAAACGTTTTAATATTGTTGCCAAACCCAATTCAAGGAGTTCTCACAACAATGACACATTATTAGGAGGTGGCATTGTGTTTTATATTTCCATGCTTACTTTTTTTGTTGTTTCCAAATTTCAATATCCCTGGTTTTTTCTTGCACTTTCTTTTGTTGCTATTACAAGTTTCATAGATGATATAAAACCCTATTCATCGAAACTCAGATTATTCTTTCAATTGTTCTCCATGGTCATTCTTGGTTATCAGATTGGTATATACGAGTATTCCTGGTTTCTCATTGTGACATTTATTGTTGTCGCCGGAGGAATTTTGAATACATTTAATTTTATGGATGGTATTAATGGAATGATTGGACTCAATGCTTTTGTTGTATCCGGAGCACTGTGGTGTATCAACAGGTTTTATTGCTATTTTATAGATGAACAAATCATAAATTATCTATTACTTGCATTGATTGTGTTCAATTTTTTTAATCTTAGAAAAAAACCAATTTGTTTTGCAGGCGATGTTGGAGCTATTAGTTTAGCAACTATTATTGTTTTTTTGTTAAGTATGCTAATCATAAAAACAAATAATATTGCATGGATTAGTTTGTTAGCTGTTTTTGGGGTAGATACCGTTTTAACGATTATACACAGGTTGATATTGAAAGAAAATATTTTCGAAGCTCACAGAAGTCATTTGTTTCAATTACTTGTGAATGAGCTTAAATTTTCACATTTACTTGTGTCTGTAATTTATGCGGTTATACAAGCAGTTATTATTGTTGGACTTATTATTTCCAGACAATTCGCTTTGTTCTATTTAATTGGTGTCATCCTATTATTATCTATAATTTATTATGTGCTTGTAAAAAAATATTTTTATTTGCATCAATTATCACGTAATGCCCAAAAATAACAGTCGTTAAACATCCTATGCAACTCATTGACAAACCATTGCTTGATTCAATAACCCTTCTTGCTCAGCAAAGTCCCCGTCTTCGCATGAATTATAATTTTCATCAAGATTTGAATGACAAAGTACAACGCTTACTAAATGCCATGGAACCCGGCACTGTATTACCGGTTCACAGGCATCCGCACACGGATGAGATTTATGTGATACTTCGGGGAAAATTAGATGTGCATGCTTACAACGATCAGAAAGAACACATAGCCACTTATCGTTTAGATCCCAAAGAAGGTAAATTTGGCATCAGCATGCCGGCAGGTAGTTGGCACAATGTGGAGGTGTTGGAAGCCGGCACGGTCATTTTCGAATTAAAGGAAGGTCCGTATGCACCTCTTGAAAAGGATGATATCATGGAGGTGTGAGTACGCTAAAATTATTTTATCAAAATTTATTTGGCTTTTTTCAGCAATACCTCCTCAATGGCTTGCTTGAATGCTTCTTTAGGCAATGCACCCATAGCCATTTGTGGTTGCTCGTTCATCGGGCAAAACAAAAGTGACGGAATGCTGCGAATACCAAATGCAGCCGCCAGTTCTTGCTCTTTTTCCGTATCAACTTTATAAATATAGATTTGTCCATCATATTCTTTGGCCAACTCTTCAAGAATCGGAGCTACCGCTTTGCAGGGTCCGCACCAATCCGCGTAAAAATCAATGATACATGGTTTGTCACCTAAATATTTCCACTCAGTCGGGTTTGCCTCATAATTTGCTACCTTTTTTAAAAAATCAGCCTTTGTTAAAAGAATTGTTCCCATTTTTTTTGTTTCGTTTGTTTTATTATTATTCTCTACTGTTGTTAATTCAGGTTCTTTTGCATCCTCCTGCTCAGCACGGTTTGATTGGTTTGCACAAGCAGTAAAAGAGATGATGATGAGCATGAAAGAAGCTCCAAGAATTTTTCTCATGATGTTTCTTATTTTATGTTGTTTTTTTGCTTTTAAATAAATCAAAAAGTAAGTAACCCAATACTGCTCCATAAAGGATGCTGATATACGGATTTGATGTGATTGGACAGGTGCCCGATTTGCAACCGACAAAGCGGTAATATAAGTATCCGGATACCGTGCCTACCAAAACTCCGATTATTCTTAATATGTTTTTTTTAATAAATTCTTTGACCATGTCGCTTTGTATTTAGTGATGCAGCAGTATAAACTGAATTTCAAATGTTATTTATTCATCAGACTGACATGATTGAACAATACAGTCTAATATTTTCGTAATTTTTTTGTTTTTCAAAGAATAAAAACAATTTTTCCCTTCTTTGCGACAGTTTAAAACACCTCTTGCCCGCATATTTGTCAAATGATGCGATAGTAATGATTGCTCACATTGTAGTTTTTCGCTAATCTCCGTAACATTCAATTCATCATTTTTTGCCAAAAGTGATATTATGCATAAGCGAGTATTGTGAGCAATCGCCTTCAGCATATAAGCTGCATCTTCCATATGAGAGAACTCTTTCATCTAATCTTTAAAAAACTCGCACAAATATATGAACATATTTTCATATGATGGAAGTGTGTAAGTAAATTTTAGCCTTTCATGAGGTAAATTTAACAAATGATTTATTTTTAGAGAATTTATATTTGTAATGGTACTGATTTGACGCTTTTATAATAAAGAAAAAATGTATCTTTGCTTTTTAATTTTAACAATATGAGTCAGCAGGTTGCAATTATTTGCACCGACATTAAAGAAGCAGTTCTTAGAGCTGTTGGAAACCATCCATCATCCGATATTTTTATCCTGACAGACGATAATACTTTGAATTTTTGTTATCCTCTGATAGGGGATTTGTCTTGCCTGAAAGAAGCACACTTGATTACAATCCCTTCCGGGGATGAAAATAAGAACATTGATTCTGTAGTCAAAATTTGGCGTTATCTGAGTGAAAATGGTGCAAATCGTAAATCTTTGATGATTAATTTGGGTGGTGGCATGGTCACGGACATTGGTGGATTTGTTGCTTCTACCTTTAAACGTGGGATTGACTATATCAACATCTCGACTACATTGTTGGGTGCTGTGGACGCAGCTTCCGGCGGAAAGACGGGCATCAATTTTTTAGGGTACAAAAATGAAATTGGAGTTTTTAATTTGCCTCGCGCTGTCTTGATTTATACTGATTTCTTTAAAACACTTGATATTGAAAATATACGTTCCGGCTTTGCCGAAATGATTAAACATGCATTGATTTACTCGAAAGAAGAATGGCAAAAAGTGAGTACTTTTGATTTGGAAAAGGTAAATTTTGACGTTTTGCGCACCTTGGTTGAGTCTAGTATTCACATTAAAGAATGGGTGGTAAAACAAGACCCAACGGAGCAAAATGTACGTAAAGTATTGAATTTAGGACATACTTTCGGACATGCTTTCGAAACTTTTTCATATCGTTTCAACCGCCCTGTATTGCATGGTTACGCAGTTATGTGGGGTTTGTTGTGCGAATTATATCTGTCTCATATGAAGTTTGGTTTTCCTCAGGAGTATTTACTAAAACTGAAAAACCTCACCAAAGCGTATTATGGTATGTTCAGTTTTAACTGTAAGGATTATGAGGTGCTTTATGAACTGATGACACACGATAAAAAGAATGAATCGGAAGACATCAATTTTACATTGTTGTCCGATATTGGAGACTTTCAAATTAATCAAACTGCTTCCAAAGAAGAAATTTTCGAGGTGTTGGATTTTTATTTATCATTGTGAGCAAAAATTTTAATTTATAACCGTATGAAACGAACATTGATCATAGGAGCAAGTAGCAATCCTGAGCGATATGCCTACAAAGCTGCCGAGAGTTTGCTGAAACACGGACACGAAATTGAATTGCTTGGTCTGCGTTCGGATACTGTATTTAATCGGACTATCCATACGGAGAAAATACAATTTAGTGATATTGATACTGTAACATTGTATGTGGGACCGAAAAATCAGCCAATGTATTATGATTATGTGATTGCTATCAAACCGAAACGCGTGCTTTTTAATCCGGGAACAGAAAATCCGGAATTTCAGGACTTGCTGAAAAAGAACGATATTGCATTTGAAGAATGCTGTACACTTGTTTTATTAAGTACAAATCAATATTGAAGAATGATATTAAAGACCCACACCGAAAAAAGTAAATAGTGGTTTTTTGTTTTTTATATATTGATAAAAGTCTGTGAACCTGTATATTATAAAAGTTTTTTAAGAATTTAGAATAATAACAAAAATATAAATTGAAATTATTTTTAGAGAGATGAAAATAGCACTGATCGGGTACGGAAAGATGGGGCAAACTATTGAGCGCATTGCCACGGATCGTGGACATAAAATCACATGCATCATTGACGTGAACAATATTGCCGATTTTGAATCGGTTATGTTCAAGGATGCGGATGTGGCTATTGAGTTTTCTACACCGAATGCTGCTTTGGGGAATATCTTGCGTGCATTTGCCGTCGGACTCCCTGTTGTATGCGGGACTACCGGCTGGAACGAACATTTGCCGGCATTGAAGCAAGAGATTGAAGCCAATGGTCATGCACTTTTCTGGAGTTCTAATTACAGTGTAGGTGTAAGTATTTTTAGGGCGGTAAATCAATATCTTGCAAAATTGATGAATCAGTTTTCGTATTATGATGTAAAAATTACGGAGGTTCATCATACTCAGAAATTGGATGCTCCCAGTGGTACCGCCATCACCTTAGCTGAAGAAATCATAGCCAACTTAGACAGAAAAAAACGATGGTCCAAAGCATTTGAAAGTGACCCCAGCGATTTAGCCATAACATCCATTCGCGAAGACGATGTCCCCGGAATACATACTGTTGAGTATAGTTCTGAAATAGATACCATTACCATTGAACACAAAGCAAATAACCGATATGGATTTGCATTGGGTGCTGTGATGGCTGCCGAATTTCTGGTAGGTAAAAAGGGCTTTTATACCATGCAGGACATGTTGAATTTATAAAAGGACAGTATTTTCAATATTCAACTTTATCCAAAGAAGAGAAAGAGTCGCTGCAATCAGCACATTAAATTAAACGAACTATGAGCAAGCAAAAAGAAACAAAAGGAGTTATACAGAAAGAGGAACACAACTCAAATGATCTGAAATCTCGTTTGAAAGCTACTACCGGTCAATGGATACGAGCCGGTATTTGGTGTTTGATATATATATTGTTTATTGTTTGGGTGGGCAATTTTTGGTGGCTGCTACTGCTACCTGTTGTTTTCGACGCCTTTGTAACCAAATACATTCCCTGGACCTGGTGGAAGAAATCGAAGAATAAAACCGTTTTGGCAGTTATGGGGTGGGTGGATGCTATTGTGTTTGCCTTGGTGGCCGTGTATTTTATCAATATCTACCTGTTTCAGAATTATCAAATACCGACATCTTCTTTAGAAAAGACTTTGTTGGTAGGAGATTTTCTTTTTGTCAGCAAGGCGAGCTACGGACCACGTGTTCCGAATACACCGCTTTCATTTCCGTTGGTTCAGCATACTTTTCCTATCATCAACACCAAGTCTTTTTTAGAAAAACCACAGTGGGAATATAAAAGGTTGAAGGGATTCGATAGCATTGAAAGAGATGATATCGTAGTGTTTAACTTCCCCACAGGAGATACGGTCACTGTCAACAAACAGAATCCCGATTATTACGTCAGTTGTTATTATGAAGGATTGAACAGTTTGCGTTACCAATCTTTGGAAACACAGCCTACTTATGATGAGATCATGGCAGCGGGAAGAAAAGCCATTCGCTCGAAAAAAGAGGAATATGGTGAAATTGTGTATCGTCCGGTTGACCGCCGTGAGAACTATGTAAAAAGATGTGTTGGCTTGCCCGGCGATTTGTTTGAAATCCGGAATAATCAAATTTATGTGAACGGTGTTCCCCAAGAGGATCATCCGGGAATTCAGTTTAATTATTATGTTCAGACAGATGGCAGGTATCTTTCGTCTGATATGCAGGCCAAAATGGGTATCAGCAAAGAAGACAGGCGCATTTTAAATGCACAGTATGATTTTCATCTGATAGCGTATTTGGGTATGGATCCGGCGAAACCCATTTATCATTTTCCGCTTACTAAAGATATGTATCAAAAGATACAGCGACATCCGGGTGTGGAAAAAATAGCGATTGAACCTTATGAGTTAGGTGGTGACGTATTCCCTTTAGGCAGCGGCAAAGCATGGAACCGCGATAATATGGGACCGTTTTATATTCCGAAAAAGAATGAAACCCTGAAACTTGATAAAGATAATTTCGCGCTGTACGAACGCATCATACGTGTGTATGAACGTAATACTCTGGAACGTAAGGGAGATATGTTTGTCATCAATGGTATTGAAACCGACAGCTATACCTTCAAAATGGACTATTATTGGATGATGGGCGATAATCGTCATAATTCTGCCGATTCACGACTTTGGGGTTTTGTGCCTGAAGATCATGTAGTTGGACGTCCCGTAGTGGTCTGGTTATCTTTGGATAAAGATAAAGGTTGGTTCTCCGGAAAAATAAGATTCAACCGCTTCTTTAAAAATGCCAAGAGATAGTTTTTTGCATCATTCTATTTTTGGAAAATACTGTTTAAGTGTTGCTTATCTCGCACCGATAGCGTATTATAGGGTATTGGCGAATGCTGAAGTGGTGCTTTTAGAGCAACATGAATCTTATGTTAAGCAATCCTATAGAAATCGATGCACCATTGCAACTGCCAACGGCTTGATGAATTTGACCATCCCCGTTGAGAAGTCGGAAAAGGGAAAAGCCAATATTCGTGACGTGAAAATAGCAGACTTTAAAAATTGGCAGCAACAACATTGGCGTTCCATAGAATCAGCCTATAATTCCAGTCCGTTTTTCGAGTTTTATGCGGATGAGTTGATGCCGTTTTATGATAAAAAATGGGATTATTTGTGGGATTTTAATACGGAACTGCAGCATAAAATACTGGACTTGATTGATTTGGAGGTGGAGATTAATTTAACGGAAAACTATCAGCATGATTTAACAGACGGTATCAATGATTTGCGGAATGAAATTTCTCCTAAGAACAGTCAATCTATAGAGGAATTGAAGACTTATTATCAAGTTTTTGAACATAAATTGGGTTTTCAACCTAACTTGAGTATCATTGACTTGTTGTTTAACATGGGGAATGAGTCAATTTTAATTTTGAAAGACAATTAACTGAGGTTTTTTCCTTACTTTTGCATAAATTTTTTAAGTATATATCACATGGGACAGATAGATTGGAGTAATATTGGTTTTGGTTATATAAAAACGGATTATAATGTTCGTTGTACTTTTTCAAATGGTACTTGGGGAGAATTAGAGGTGCATGAAGATGAGTATATCAACCTGCATATGTCAGCGACTTGTCTGCATTACGGACAAGAAGCCTTTGAGGGTTTGAAAGCCTTTCGGAGCAAAGACGGCAAAATCAGAATTTTCCGTTTAGATGAAAACGCTAAACGTTTGCAAGAATCCTGTAAGGGCATTTTAATGCAGACCTTACCACTCGAAAAGTTTCAGGAAGCAGTGATCAAAGCTATAAAACTCAATGAGCGTTTTGTTCCTCCCTATGGTTCCGGAGCATCTTTGTATATCCGTCCTCTCTTGATTGGTATTAGTCCTCTTTTGGGAGTAAATCCTGCCAAGGAATATTTGTTTATTGTTTTCGTGTCACCAGTCGGACCGTACTTCAAAGGCGGCTTTGCCACGACGCCTTTCGTTATTATGCGTCAATACGATCGCTCTGCCCCTTTGGGTACCGGTAAATATAAAATAGGTGGTAATTATGCGGCCAGCTTAGTTGCTAACGATCACGCAAATAAGTTGGGTTATTCCAATATCTTTTATTTGGATGCGAGAGAAAAGAAATACATGGATGAATGTGGAGCTGCTAATTTCTTCGGCATCAAAGATAATACTTATATCACACCAAAATCTGAGTCCATCCTGCCTTCCATCACCAATAAAAGTTTGATGGTGTTAGCCGAAGAAATAGGAATGAAAGTGGAACGTCGCCGGATTCCTGTAGAAGAATTGGCTACTTTTGAAGAAGCCGGTGCTTGCGGTACGGCTGCGGTGATCAGTCCGATTGAACGCATAGACGATTATGACACAGGTATTTCCTATGTTTTTTCAAAAGATGGAAAGCCCGGAAAAGTGTGTGAAAAACTCTTCCATAAATTACAGAATATCCAATATGGCGATGAGCCTGATTTGCACAATTGGATTACGATAGTTGACTGAAATCTTCCCAAAAACCGGGGTAAGACTTACTAACCACTTCCGGATTAGCTATTTTGATTGGCTGTATTAATGCAACCGGCGCAAAAGCCATTGCCATGCGGTGATCGTTGTAGGTTGAGATGATGGGCGTTTGATTGTTGTTTGTATCAGTAGTCAAACCTGTCCATGCCAATTCACCCTCTTTAGGTTCTGTCAAGACATAGCCTAATTTTTTCAATTCCTGTATTAAAGCAGCCACCCTGTCGGTTTCTTTGATCTTCAGACTTTGAACTCCCTTGAAGTGAAATGGGATGTTTTTCAAACAACAAGTGACGGCTACGGTTTGCACTAAGTCGGGTTGTTCCACAAAGTTGTACGCCAACATTGTACATGAGTTGCCGGTGGGCGTTAGTTTGACACCATCTGTTTGATATTCGGTTGAAACGCCTAATTCTTTGAATATCTCGGCGACCTGACTGTCGCCTTGCATGCTTTCTTGTTGCAAACCCTTGAGTATAACTTCCCCTTTGCCGGAAACAGCTAAAATTTCGTACCAATACGAAGCAGCCGACCAATCGGATTCTATTCGGTAGGGGATGGGTTGATAGTTTTGCGGGCGGATATCTATTACTTGATCTTTGAAATCAACCTTTACTCCAAAATCTTGCATCATTTTTTGCGTCATCTTGATGTAAGGCAGGGAAATGATTTTTCCTTCTAATTTGATTTTCAAGCCTTTTTGCATATAAGGTGCAATCATCATCAAGGCAGAAATGTACTGGCTGCTTACTCCGCCATCCATATGAATCTCTCCACCTGTCAAGGCACTTCCGTAAATTCGCAAGGGAGGATAGCCTTCTTTTTCAATGTATTTGATTTTTCCATCCAATTGATTCAGTGCATCCACCAACAGTTTGATGGGACGTTCTTTCATGCGTTCACTACCTGTAATTACCCATTCTCCCACTGTTTTAGCCAAAAAAGCAGTCAGAAAGCGCATGGCAGTACCGGCAGCGCCCACATCAAATAAGGTATCGTTGGAATTCAATGCTTTGATCATGACATCCGTATCATCACAAACGGCGAGGTTTTCTATCTCATACGGACTGTAAGCCAGGGCATTTAAAATCAATGCACGGTTGCTGATGCTTTTGGATGCAGGTAGGTTGATTACAACACGAATGGGTTGTGAGATTTTTTGAAGCATTTTGAAAGTCATATGCTTGAAGCAGTTCTTGAATTAAATCCGTTAACTTTCACCCTTAAAAACTATCAGCAATGAATACAGCGACAAAGTTAGTAAAAAACAAATTAGGTCTGCTAAAATTACCCAAGTAAATAGTTTCTGAGTTGAAGATCCCGGTAATTGGATTTGGAATTAACCTTTACTTTACCTATACAGAATAAGTCTTTTTTCTCTTTTCCTTCAATTGCCACCACTACAAAAATAAGATTAAAACCTTGATAATAAGTGATAAGCAAAAAATATATACACTACATTTTTTGTTCTGTTTTCATCGTATCTTAAAAAATGTATACGAATTACAAAAAGATGTTGTATTATTGCAATTAGTTTTATTATACTCCATAAGATATGCTATTTGCAAAAGCCAAAAAATCTATTGACCTGATTGACAAATTTTTGAATTGTGTTGATCAAAGTTTGCTTCTTTTCAAAGAAGGAGTAAAAAACTATCTCTACAATAACACGGAGAATTTCAACAACAACATCCTTGCTTTGGCTGACGCCGAGATAGAGTCGGATAAATTGCGCAGGGAAATTGAAAAGACCTTGTATTTGCAATCGCTTATGCCTCAAATACGGGGCGACATCATGCGACTCCTTGAAGAAATGGACAACATCATTGATCACTCAAAAAAAAATCTTTTTCAGTTTGATGTTGAAATGCCGCATATTCCGGCCAACTTGATTCCGGATTTTATCCAACTCACACAGATTTCGGTTTCGGCTGCCGAATCGGTCATTCCTGCTGCAAAATCATACTTCAGTGAACCGGCGAATGTGAATGAGAAAATCCATCGTGTTTATTTTTATGAAAAAGAAGTGGATTTGCTTGCCGATATCATCCGCCGTAAAATTTTTCGTGAAATGCCTGATTTGAAATTAAGTGAAAAGTTTCATTTGCGCTACTTCACTTTACACATTGAAAACATTTCAGATACTGCCGAGAAAGTGGCGGATTTGCTTTCTATTATGGCTATAAAACGCATTGTATAAAAATTGAGTTATGCTCCTTTTGTTTTTTCTTTCCGGCGGATTGTTTCTGGGTTGGTCATTGGGGGCTAATGATGCTGCCAACATATTCGGAACAGCAGTAGGCTCTGAAATGATTTCATTTAAGAAGGCTGCTGTTATCGCGTCAATATTCATTATCTTGGGAGCTGTATTTCAGGGTTCGGGAACAACCCAAACTTTGTCTGAATTAGGTTCTATCGACACCATTGGAGGGGCTTTCACAGCAGCACTTTGTTCAGCTTTAGTGGTAACACTCATGACTAAATACAAGTTACCCGTCTCTACCACTCAGGCAATTGTCGGAGCAATCATCGGATGGTGCTATTTCACGGGAACATCGGTAAATTATGATGTGTTGAAGAAAATTGTAGGTACCTGGGTTTTCGGTCCCATATTGGGTGCTGTTTTTTCCGCGCTTTTATATTTATTATTACGAAAATTTATTCGCAACTCCCGTCTCCATCTGTTGAAAATGGAAAGTATAATTCGCATTTTGCTGTTGGTAGTAGGAGCTTTCGGTGCATATAGTTTAGGAGCGAATAATATTGCCAATGTAATGGGTGTTTTTGTAAATTCATTTTCGTTTTCATTCAGCATAGGTTCTTTTACAATCTCTTCGACACAGTTTTTATTTCTGCTTGGAGGGATTGCAATAGCAGTGGGAGTATTCACATACAGCAAAAAAGTAATGGAAACCATTGGGGGGAACATTTTACCAATGACACCCGAAGCTGCCATAGTAGTTGTCTTGTCACAAGCCTTGGTCTTGTTTATCTTTTCATCAACAACTTTATCTCAAGCAGTCACCTCCATAGGTTTACCACCCATTCCTCTTGTCCCGGTTTCAAGCACACAGGTCGTAGTGGGCGCCGTGCTTGGCATTGGTTTAGTGAAAGGCATACAAGAGATAAAAATGAAAATCGTTGGAAATATTGCATTGGGATGGGTTACAACTCCTGTTTTGACGGGTATTTTGACATTTTTCAGTTTATTCTTTGTGCAAAGTGTTTTCGGCATTCCGGTAAGCAACCAAGAGACCTTGCCTTTGCAAAATCTTTCGACACAGAACCAAACTACAAATTACCACATTCCTTTCGAAGTCAATACCTTTTTAGTTGGCATTTTACTCTTGCTGATGATGATTGTACTTTACTTATTTTTTATCCGATATAAAAATAAGCAGAAGTCGGAAGAAAATGAACGCCGCTGGACAAAACAGGTTCAGTTTTCAGAGTTTCAAGAAGCACTGTCCAAGATAGAAGCCAATACGATTCAACTCGAAAACACGAATTTAGTAAGTAAGTTGGAAGAAAGCAAGAATGAGTTGATCACTAACCTCCTCAATATCGGGGAGCAACGCGAATACTTAGAGGGTATCTGCCAAGGCATTCAAAACGCTATCGAAGTACAAGATGTGACTGAGAAAGACAGAATATTAAAGGAAGAACTACTGCATATAAAACAAAAAATGAGCTTTAGCAACGAGGTAGATAAGATTTATTTAAAAGCGGAACAAGCGCAAGTTAACTTCATGGAACGCTTACAAGTACAGTACCCTCAACTTTCGGTACAAGAAAGAAGGCTGTTGCTGTTGTTACGCATTGGATTATCTTCGAAAGAAATAGCCCCGTTGTTGAATATATCGACTAAAAGTGTTGAAATCAGTCGTTACCGTTTACGCAAAAAGTTAAATTTAGAGAGAGATATTAATTTAGTTCAATTTACACAAACAATGTAATTTTATGGATATGAGAAAAACAATTATTTTAACAGCACTTGCTTGTTGCTTTACGCTGGCAAATGCACAAGAATCCGAGTTGCGTCTTAACCAATACGGGAAAGTGGTGGACAGGACACCTTTGATTCTTGAAAACAGAGATGGTATCTTAGTTTTTGAATCAAAAAATCAAGATTATCGGCTATGGTTTGACATCAGGGTGCAAGCTGATGCTCAATTCTTTTTCAATGAAAAATTGAATGATATCGGTAATGGGACTTCCATTCGCCGTGCACGTTTTGCTACAAAAGCTCAGGTAACTGAAAATTGGTATGGCGAAATTGACCTTGATTTTGCAAATGGAATACTTGAGCTGAATGATGCAATTATCATGTACGATTTTCTGAACGGACTGACTACACGCGTAGGAAATTTTAAAGAACGTTTTTCGATGTCACAAACTGCCTCGTCGCGTTATTTAAACTTTATGGAACGGGCAATGGTAGTAACTGCTTTTGCACCTTCACGGCATATCGGTTGGGACGTGGCTTATAGCGCTCCTTGGTTTTTGGCGGTAGGTGGTATTCATTTTCAGGAGATTGAAGATGCTGAAACGAGAATTTATGTAGAAGACAACAACAAAGATTTCGGGCGTGATGAAGGCTACTCACTCACAGGAAAATTGGTGGCAAGACCATTTGGACATAATAATGATTATACACTACACCTGGGTGGTGCATACTCATATCGAACTCAAAAAACGAGTGTAGCTCCCGGTGAATACGGTTCTGCCCGCTATTCTACCCGTTCCCTCAGCAGTATTAACCGCAAAAAATACCTTGATACAGACCTTATTCCGGATTTGGATCATGAGCAACTTACTAATATAGAATTGGCCGGTTTCTACAAAGGACTTGCTTTGCAAAGTGAAATCATCAACAGTCGCACCTACCGTAAAAACAATAAAAAGCCCCTTGATTTTGGAGGTTTTTACGTGCAGGCATCTTATATATTGTTTGGAGGAAAACAAGTGTATAATGCTGAGGAAGGTGAATTCACACAGCCGGATAAAGGCAAAAAATGGGGAGATATTGAATTGGCAGTGCGTTACGACTATATTAACCTGAACGACAAAGATGTTTTCGGAGGTTCAGCAGAAGGATATACAATCGGATTGAATTTTTATACCGCCAGAAATGTGAAATTTCAATTGAACTACAGCTATTTGAATCATGACCGCTATGCTAATGGCAAAGGTAAACTCTTTGTAGGCCATGATGTGGAAGGGAAGTTGACAAAAGATCCTAAAAAAGTAGCTGATGCCGCCGGTAAAGCAGGAAACGATTTTGGTTCGTTTGGGGTACGCTGTGAGATTGATTTCTAACCCTTGTTTAACGTATTTGAAAATTATTGATTAAAACTAATAAAATAACAATATTATGAATAGCAAATTAATAGGATGTATTTCATTCATTTTTTTATTGATCGCCACTTCTTGTGTAAAAGATGAAGTGAGCGTGGGTCCTGCCTCTATAGATAATGTAACTTTAACGCCTACTGCGCCGCAATCTTCCGATAAAGCAGTAGTAACTGCTAAAATTATCGACTTAAAGGGTATTAAATCAGCTACTTTATATTATAAATCAAGTACAGCAAGCGATTTTAGTCAAGTAGCAATGACCGTGACGGAGAACTTTATTTATACTGCTGAGATACCTGAGTATCCGAAAGATACCAAAGTAGAATATTATATCGAGGTAGTGAACAGCGACGACCTGATTGCTCTTTATCCTAAAGATGCTCCGGACAAAACAGCAAGTTACACGGTAGGCGCTTCATCTGAAATAAAGCTCTACATAAACGAGGTGTTTTCGGATGGAACTAAAGATGCGTCAGATCCAGACTGGGTGGAAATTTACAACGGCTCTGATATAGAGGTCAATTTAGAAGGCTATTTTTTCTATGATGAAGGTATAAAAAATAGTTTGGGCACTCCAACCGAGAAAGCCAAACGGGTATTAGGGAGTATAAGCATACAACCGAAAGGTTTCACCGTGATCACAACCGACTACAACGGTGAGGCTGTTACATTCGGACTAAGTACCAGTGGCGATGCCGTTTATCTGGAAGACCCAAATGGCGTATTAGTGGCTATGCTTGATTTTACTACCATTCCTTTGTCAAGACCACAATCATACGGAAGAAAGCCTGATGGTTCCGATAATTTGGTTGTTTTTGCCGAGTCGACCAAAGGAACTTCGAACAATGATGCAAACTAATCAATTCAAACACAAATACAATGAGTAAAGAAGAATTAAAAATAGGTGAGATTTCAAAACCACGTTTTGAATTTCGCACTTTCGGTCAGTGCTTTAAAAATGCTGAAAAACGGATGGCTCGCTTATCGGTACCCGTACCCGAGAAAGTATGGGAACGCCAAAGCGAAGAAATTTATATTATGTCGCGCACTAATGATATAAACAACACCAAGATACGCGATGGAAAAATGGATATTAAAACTTATGTGCAAACCGTTTCAGGACTGGAACAATGGAATCCGCTCATGAAAGCTGAATTTCCAATCACGGCAGAAATACTTGAAAAAGAAGTTTTCCCGGCTTTTCAGGTTAAAATGCCGAAATTGACGCAAACGCAATACAGTTTTGATGAGTTTATAGCAATGGTTGACGAACATCCTGATTTGCAAGCTGTCCGTGTACACAAACAACGATTTGGCTATATGGTCAATAACACCATCTGTGAAGTCGGCAATGTACTCATCAATGGTGCCAAGGTTGTGACCATCAATTCCGAATCAACTGAAGTGGACGATATTTTGAAAACTATCCGGGACATTGGCTTAGAGGGTGTAGAAAATATTAATTATTTACAAGCCATCAAACGGGTTATCGGAATGATAAACAAGCCATTGGCAAATTAAGCAACAGACTGAAAGACAAAATTCTTTTTAACACATCATTATGGCACAAGAAATAGAAAGAAAATTTTTAGTAAAATCCGATGCGTATAAAGCACAAGCTACCAAGCAAACCCGTATTACCCAAGGTTACTTGTCGTCGATACCCGAACGCACTGTACGTGTACGTGTAAAAGGAAACAAGGGATTTATTACCATTAAAGGAATAGGTAATACAGGTGGAGCATCCCGTTACGAATGGGAAAAAGAAATAGCTGTTGAAGAAGTACGGGAATTACTGCAAATCTGTGAGCCGGGCGTTATTGATAAAACACGATACGAAGTCAAGACCGGAAAACATGTTTTTGAAGTGGATGAGTTTTACGGTGAAAATCAAGGATTAGTAGTTGCTGAAATAGAGCTTGCTGACGAAAACGAAAGTTTTGATAAACCTGAATGGTTGGGACAAGAGGTAACCGGAGAAGTAAAATACTACAACTCCATGCTCATGAAACAACCATATAGCAAATGGTAAATTTTTCTTTTGATTAAGATTATTTCCTTCCTTTGCCTGTGTGGACAAAGGAAGGAAATGTATTACAGAATTGATCTTATGAACCAAACAATACAAAGTGACAATTATCCCGGGGATTCCGGTCCGAAAGCACAACCGGCATTCGATGTGCTTGACATGAACAATTACCGGGTAGAAAAGCTAAGAAAAAGTAAAAAAGTAGGTTTTGAGCGCTGGATGGAAATATTCGGTGGTCCTCTCGCTATAGTTGTGTTTATTTTTATTTACTTTTTTGCTGATATTTCGTTTTTAAACCAGATCAACCCCGACTTATTGGGAGAAAAAGCCTCAAAGCGTTTCCAGGAATTGGGAAGTGAGCATTTCTCGCGCATTAATTACGCCATGTTGGCAATTTTTGCTGCCTCTATCGTGTTGTGGATCACTGAAGCCATCCCGAATTACCTTACATCGCTTCTGGTAATCATTACCATCGTGCTCACAGGCATTACTTCCGAAAAAACAGCCTATGCGCAACTCGGGCATCCCGTGATGTGGCTCAACATCTTATCTTTCGTGCTGGCAAGTATGCTGGTGGCTACCCGTGTTGCAAAGCGTTTTGCGCTTTGGTTTGTCATTCGTTTCGGAAAAAATGCCACCTGGATATTTTTCAGTTTTATCGTGATCAATATTGTTTTGTCCATGTTCATATCGGCAACCACGGCTAAAGCAACCATTTTATTGCCCATTTTCATGGTCATTGCCGCTATTTACGGAGCAGGTCCCGACAAACGCAATAATTTCGGACGGAATATCGTACTGCAAAACTTGTTTCAAATAAACATCGGGGCTAGTGGCTTTATTACCGGTTCGGGTGCCAATTTGCTCGCGGGTTCACTGATTGCCGGCGCTATGGGTAAAACCATCTTTGGTTATCAAGATTGGTTTGTAGCAGCTTTTCCGCTCTGCATCATCATCATCTTGATAGGCTGGGTAGTGGGAACAAAAATTATTTTCCCGATGAAGCCCGAAGAACAAAAACCTCAGATTGAAGGAGGCATGCAGCGCCTCAAAGATGAATATCGCGCGCTTGGAAAAATGACTGTGAACGAATATAAAGCCATCGCTATCTTTGTGATAGTACTCTTGCTGTGGGCTACCGACAAACAACACGGTATATCGCAAACGGCAGTAGCATTCATGGGAGCTGTGGTAGCGTTGTTGCCCGGTATCGGCATCGTGAAATGGAACGATGTTGACATTCCCTGGCACCTGATGCTTTTCTCGGCGGGAGCTTATACGCTGGGCACCGGATTGGAAGTTACCGATTTGCCTGCCATTGTTGTCGATTCTGCTTTCAATCATTTGGGTATAAGCGCACAAACACCCTTTTGGCTTCTTTATGTTGTGCTCACTTTTGTGATGATGTTCAGCGGACTGATATTCCAATCGAAAACCATGCGAGCACTGATTTTTATTCCTATTGCCATCGGTGTAGCCCAGAAATTCGGTTATCCGGTCATGAGTTTGGCTTTTCCGCTTGCATTGTTGATTGAGCATGTTTACGTCTTGCCTTTCAATAGTAAACCTGCTGCATTACTTTATACAACAAACCATTACAGTATAAGCGATTCGTTTAAATTCGGCATTGTCATGATGACCATCAGTTGGCTGCTGGTCTTAGTGTGGGGTGAAACGGTACTGAAATGGTTGGGATATACAAATGGATTATTTTTTTAAAAATATGGTGAATGATTGATTTGTTGACAAAAATACATAACAAGCTGACATTAGAGTTTAAAATCAGTTATCGAGCCCGCCACAAGGTAAAAATAAACGATTTCACTCTAAACACATGGATATTTGTACCTAACAGCTTGGGTATAAACAGCCAGACTTATCGTCGCGATGATTTTTACAAAGATGTGCGTACCAATCTGAGGCTGATCACGCCTGTGTTTTTATTACGTGAAATCGTTGCGGACAATGCCGTTCCGCTGAAAAACTTAGAAAATGCCATGCGGCAAATGGCATCTTCACCTACCCGCACCAACGAAGTCGAGTACGAATATCAGATCAAAATGTTTTCAGCGATTTTTAAAAGTGCTATCCGCGATCAATCCTTATATATTATCAACCACAAAATTTTCTCTGAAAAAGTATTGCTGTTCGAAAACTTTATTGCCGATGTGCGTGATATCTTGACTAAATACCGCAGTTTGGCAAATATCATTCAAACACCTACAGTTACAAACAAACAATATGATTATTATAATTTCGGCGATGAGTTCCTGTCTAATGTTACTGAAAAAACACTTTACCGCCTACTGTTGAAAATAGATAAGTTGCCTGATAGCGCACCGGAAAAAAATATCCGGATGCCCATAGCCCATTTACTGCAACAAGAGGCTGCATATAGGGTAACAAAAGGTTTTCCTTCAGTGTCCACAAGTAATGATAAAAAACATAGCAATTTGATTTTCCGCTTTGGAGCACTGAAAAAATACATAGAAAGTGACCTTTTTCTCAATGCCAACAAAAAACGGGAAGGGGTACTTGTTGAACAGGTGTATTACAGTATAGCAGCCGGTTTATCAATGATTTTTGCTACAGGCATAGCTTTTTCGTTTCAAAAAACCTATGGCAATTTTACCATGCCTCTCTTCGTAGCTTTGGTCGTGAGCTACATGCTTAAAGATAGAATAAAAGAGTTGATGCGTTATTATTTTGCCTACAAAATGGGCGGGAAATATTTCGACAACAAAACCACCCTCAGCCTAAAAGAGAATCAGATAGGCTGGAGTAAAGAAGGTTTCGACTTTATACCCGAGAAAAATATTCCCAAAGAAGTATTAAAAACGCGTAACCGGATCCCGCTCGTTGAAGCAGACAACCGTTATGCGAAAGAGACCATTATCCTGTATCGCAAATCGGTGCAAATTGACAGAGAAATACTCGATCAAAACAGTAGTTACGACATTGCCGGCATAGTAGAAATTTTGAGATTGAACATGACTTCGTTTATGAAAAATGCCGACAATCCGGAATTTCCCGTTTATGCTTTGGAAAAGGATTTTTCATTGAAAAAAATTATAGGAGAAAAAAACTATTATTTGAATTTTGTTTTTCACTTCAAATATGAAACAGTTGAAAAATACAAACGCTTCCGTGTAACCTTTAACCGTGATAAGGTAGTAGCAATTGAGGAGATCAAGTAAACGTGAAATCATAATGAGTTTTAAGCTGAAAAACAGAAGAAAAATAGAGTTAAACATTTGGCTAATATTTAATTATTAAATACATTTGCAGCTTGTAGTGGATTTAATTGTTTCTAAACTCACTTTATTCAAAATGATATATTTATAAACTAAAATTTTACTAACAAAAAAATGATTGAATTATGAAAAAAACATTACGCATTAAACTTTTTGCTATTGTAGCATTAGTAGCCTTTGGCTTTAGTTTTTCAAGTGCCCAAATTCGCATTACTGAGGTAATGTCCAGTAGTGGAACTGGTGGCACTGAGGATTGGTTTGAACTTACCAATTTTGGTACAACCGACATTGATATTACTGACTGGAAAATGGATGATAACAGCTTTGATTACACCAACGCAGTAGCACTTAACGGCATTACTACCATCGCATCCGGTGAAAGTGTTATTTTCTTCGAAATGACTGGTGATGATTTTACTCCGGCTGATAGTATAGCGAAATTTAAAACTTTTTGGGGATCATCGCTTGATGGTAAAAAAGTTGGGTACTATGGCGGTTCGGGTGTTGGATTATCTTCAAAAGGAGATGGGGTCATTATCTTCGATAAGGAGGGTACAGAAGTCACCAGAGTTTCATTCGGCAAAGCTACTGAAGGTTCCTCTTTCTATTGGACTTACAACGAATCCGGTGTTGAAGTAAAAACTGCAGTTGTAAGTACGGCAGGTACGCTAACGGGTAGCCAAAGCAATCAAGTAACCGTGTCAACTACAGGAAGTCCAGTCAACATCGGTTCGCCGGGCTCAGCCGTAATTTTTGACACCACAAATAGTCTTCAAAAAAATAGCGCATCATCTACCTGGAATTTGAAAGGCAGAACGCTTGAGTTTGAAGTGTTGCCTTTCACTGCCGTTGAGGTTTATGATCTTACAGGTAGTAAAGTTGCAACTCATGTTCCGGCATCTCTCATCGAACTGGATCTTAACCAAGGAATTTATATTCTAAAGATCGATGGAAGAGCACATAAAGTAATTATTCGATAGGTAACTGTACCCTTCTAATTTTTTTTCAAAATAAAAGGCAAAGGAATTCCGTGTTCTGTGGTGCGGGGTACGGGTCTTGGTGTTATGTTGCACAACCTGACTACCTTAAAAAAATATTTTACTACCTTATGACCACGCACCACGGAACACGGAACTCGTGCCCCCGAATATCGAAAGTAACGCAGCAGTTGAACAATATGAGACACCGTCAATGGTTATTACACCGCTAATTCATAAATTTTACGGATATCTTCCCGAGTCAATTTCACAAAACTGCCTAATGTTTTGTCACCCAGTTGTAGTTTGTCAATCAGCATAGGTATATCTTCAACTTTGGCACCCAAGTCTGACAGCCGGGTGGGCATACCGATGGATTTCATAAATTGTTCGTATCGTTCGATGCCTTCTCTTGCTGTATTTTCAGGGTTTTGGAAATCCATTTCGCAACCCCATATGCGAACTGCGAACTGTGCAAAACGTAAAATATCCTGTTTCATCACATATTTCATCCAAGCCGGAAAAATAACTGCCAAGCCTGCTCCATGGGTAACATCGTATAAGCCGGAAAATTCATGTTCCATTTTATGGGAAGCCCAATCTTGTTCGCGACCGGCACCACAGATGTCGTTGTGAGCCACTGTTCCTGCCCACATGAGGTTGGCGCGTGCTTCGTAGTCTTTTGGATTTTTCAGTACTTTCGGGGTTTCGTTGATGATGGTCAGCATTACAGCTTCTCCAAGCCTATCAGTCAATTCAACATTTTTCGTGTTGGTAAAGTACCGCTCCATCACATGAGCCATCATATCAGCAACTCCGGCCGCTGTTTGATAGGGTGGAAGGGTATAGGTCAGTTCAGGATTCAAAATTGAAAACACAGGACGAATCAGGTCGCTGTAACCTCCTCGTTTGAGCATGCCGTTTTCATGGGTGATGACCATGCTGGCAGATCCTTCGCTTCCGGCTGCTGTTAAGGTCAACACGGTAGCTATGGGCAATGCTTTTTCAATGGTTTTTCCGGTGAAGAAATCCCAGAAGTCACCATCATAAAGTGCACCTACGGCAATGGCTTTGGCTGAATCAATGGCGCTTCCTCCACCTACTGCCAATACAAAGTCTATATTTTTCTCTTTGCACAATTCGATGCCGGTATAAATCAATCCGCTGCGGGGATTGGGAACTGCTCCTCCCAATTCGATAAAACTTAAGCCGGAATTCTGTAAAGACTTTTTGATTCGATCCAATAAACCGCTTTTGACAACAGAGCCGCCACCATAGTGAATTAAAACCTTGGTTCCTCCAAAACGCTTCACTAACTTGCCTGTTTCCTTTTCGCGTTCTTTGCCAAATGCAAAATAAGTTGGACTGTAAAAATTGAAGTTAAGCATATTATGTAGAGTTTTTAAAAGTTTATTGTTTACCTTGGAAGTTATAAGAAGTTAAAGAAGTTAAGTAGTTAGTAGTTAGGAAGTTATAAGAAGTTATGGAAGTTAAAGAAGTTACGCGTTCCGGGGTCCGGGGTCTGGTTCGTTTATCGTTCTTCACTTTTCGTTCTTCGTTTTTAGTTCTTAGTTCATCGTTCATCGTTCTTCGTTTTCTCCAGCCTCTTAATCGTATTGTTTCCCAATTCGGTTTTGACTTTGATGTGATCCAAGACCGCCAATACAAACGGATTGTTCTCAAAGCTGCCCCTTACGGATTCAAAATCTTGATGTTTTTGATTTTCATCGCCATCCACTCCAAATCCGGTTTTTGAGTTCAAGTCAAATTCTTTTTTCGCATCTTTGTAAATCAATTGATCCAATCCGACTACGGATTCTCTCCAACGATGAATGGTGTTTACTATATCGTCGTGTGTAACTTCTTCGATACTTTTACCCCAATATTCTTCTAATCTTTCTTTTGCCCAGGTCCATTCGTAACTGTAGTATTCCCCATGAATTCTTTCAAATTCAGACTGAATTTTTTCTAGACAGCAGTTGTTCCCTTCAATTTTATATAGTAACTCTTCAATCTCACTTTTTGGGGCAATCAAACCTGATAAGTCAATCCATTCACCGCTTCCTATAGATGTGTCGGGAATCAAACGTTCTCTCACTTCCTTCATGCTGGTGTACGTTTTATTGCCGAGCCTGCTGATAAGAGAGTTTCCCAGAAATTTGGTGATGCCGGTTTGATACAGTTCTATCCCGGTATGCAAAGCAGTATTTTTGATGTTACAGTTTTGATAAACATAAATGTCTGTTGTCTCTCCGGAAATTGACTGTAATCTTTTGAGCACTTCAATGCCTTTGATCATTTTTTGTATGGTGTAGGGGCTCAATAGATTGAAGTTGATGGGGTCTAGTTTGCGACTGTCTTTTCTGTTATCACGCTTGGGCCACTTTTGAGCATCACGAATGGTACCTACACTTCTTAGGTTGACTGCTGGCACTAAGAAACTATCGGTTGCTTTTTCAATTAAATATGAGAAAGGCAGATCTGAAGTGTCGGAATGCTTGGTATGTCGTCCTATGACTAATGTAAACGTTCCGATTTTGGCGGGCCATAACAGATAAGAATTACTGGTTGTTTTAGCGCCCCGTTCACAGATACCTTGATGGATAGGACCTAATTTATACATGTGATTGCTTTGGTTGGAGCCACTGCCTGCATTCAGGAAGGAGAACATACCCGCAATCAACAAAGTGGATTTGTGGTGGGAAACCGTATAAGGTCCGGCAAAAATTGCGGTTGCTTCACCATGCATCCCCTGGCAATTGGAGAAAAACAAAGAATCTAATGCAGAATAATGCTTGGAGAGGATACATCCTTGTCCGATAAAACAACGCGAAATCAAGGTTGAATCCGTAATCTCGACACCTGAGCATAAGATAAAATCTTTACATTTTACACCCGATCCAATGATGACGGGTGCTTCTTCATTGCTGTTGATAGAACCGTTTTCAAGGATAGATGCTCCTTTTATGATGGCAGCATCGCCGATGCGCACATTTTTAATGGTGCCGCAATTGATCAAACACACATTTTTACCTATTACACCCCTTTCTGATTGCTGTTTTTTGGCATATTCGTCAATCATTTGCTGAATATTCTGTGTTACAGCTTTTCTGTGTCTATAAAGTGTTTGAATATATGCCAAAGGTGCCGAAAGGTTATCAAAAATCGGGATTTCCCGACCACCTCCTTCGTTCATGACAGGGACTTTGACGCCGTTACCAAAGGAGGTTACACCGTCAACCACCATCAAATTGATGTTGTCTATAAAAGAATCATCCCCAATCGTATAATTCGCTATATAATTGTGTATCTTGTCTATATACACATTATTTCCAATGATGCAATTGTGCAAACGGCAATTGTACAGTCCGGTATGTTGCCTTAATCCTCCCGGAAGTTCAAAAGTTTTATTGAAAGATCCTAATTGTATGGTTCCTGAAAATTGTACCCGGGCAACAAATTGTGTGTCGAAATCTTTGGCCACACTAATGGCGCTCCAATCTTCTGCTGAGCATCCCTGACTTATCAAGGTAGAAATTTCGTTGGATGTAAGTACGCGATAATTGTTCATCGTTTTTATAAATAAAAGTTTTAGTATTACGAAAGCGTGGTTAGATCATCAAATTTTTGAAACAAGAAATCATTATACGGATATCGTTCAATATGAATAGCTTTTACCTTTTCATATAGTAAGGTTCTTAAGTTTTCAATATTGATTTTTTTTGTTGCAGAGATAAATATGCAGTTGTCTTCCAATTTCGACATCCAGGTAGCTTTCAGTTCATCTAATCCAATATTCTCTTTGCTTGCAGGTGTCAAGTCATCTTCATCTTTTAGAACAAAAGTAAAGGCGTCAATTTTATTAAACACAAGAACAACCGGTTTTTCTTGAGGATCAATTTCTTTGAGGGTTTGATTGACGGTCTCCAATTGATCTTCAAAGCTGGGGTGAGCAACATCCACAATATGTAGCAGTAAATCGGCTTCACGCACTTCATCTAAAGTTGATTTGAAAGATTCAATCAAATGGTGTGGAAGTTTTCTAATAAAACCGACCGTATCGGTCATTAAGAATTGAAGATTGTCAATGGTTACTTTTCTGACAGTAGTGTCTAAAGTTGCAAAAAGCTTGTTTTCTGCAAAAACATCCGATTTGCTGAGCAGATTCATCAAAGTAGATTTGCCGACATTGGTGTAGCCGACCAAGGCAACCCGCACCAATTTCCCGCGGTGTTTCCGTTGTGAGTACATTTGTTTTTCAATGCTCTTCAAGTCCTTTTTTAAGACTGATATCCTGTTTAGGATAAGTCTGCGGTCAGTTTCTATTTGAGTTTCACCCGGACCACGCATACCGATACCTCCTCGCTGTCTTTCCAAGTGGGTCCATAAACGGGTTAATCGTGGCAATAAATACTGTAATTGTGCCAGTTCAACCTGGGTTTTGGCATTGGCTGTTTTTGCTCTTTTGGCAAAAATATCCAAGATCAAATTGGTTCTATCCAAAACTAAGATATTAAGTGTCTTTTCGATGTTTCTGAATTGTGTGGGACTCAGCTCATCGTCAAAGATGACAATACCTATTTCGTTGTCGTCAACGTAAGATTTTATTTCTTCTAATTTCCCTTGTCCTACAAATGTTTTGGGATTTGGATAATCTGCTTTCTGGAAGAAGTATTTTTCCACCTTAGCACCTGCCGTGTCAGCAAGAAAAGCAAGTTCATCTATATATTCCTTGGCTTTTGCAGCATCTTGCTCAGGGGTAATCAGTCCGACAAGAACAGCTTTTTCCTGATATATTTCGGTTTTCATACGTAAATCATCAATTTTAAGGACAAGTCGTGTGGATTAAAAAAACCGTTTGGTAATTGAGATCAAACGGTTTAAAAATCTTATAAGCTGACCGGTTGACCGTTGGTGCAACCAATAAACGGTACTATTGTAAACGGAAATTCACCGGAAGCGTATATTTAACACGTACGGCTTTTCCACGTTGTTTTCCGGGTGACCATTTAGGCATGTTGGCAATCACACGTTTAGCTTCTTCATCTAAACTTCTGTCAACACCTCTTACAACTTCAATGTCAACGATAGAACCGTCACGATTCACAACAAACTGACAGATTACACGACCCTGAATGCCACTTTCCTGTGCTATAACAGGGTATTTGATATTGTCACTCAGATATTTGAACAACGCAGCTTCACCACCGGGAAATCCAGGCATAGATTCAACAACCATGAAAACAACTTCAGTATCTTCTTCTACAACAGCAGCCTGAACCGGTGCCTGAATAACTACTTGCCTGTCCTTGTCATCTTCTGTATCAATGATAATTTCTGCGGTTTCGACATCATCTTCAACAACATTTAAAACTTCAATCACTTCCGGAACCTCAGGGGGTGGAGGTGGAGGTAACTCTTCTGCCGTCTGTATGATTTCAATTTCCTCTTCAGCTACGGCTTCTAAAGATACACTTTCATAGACAGTTACTTCGCGTTGTGTCCATTCAAAAGCTATATAAACGAAAGCTAAAACCGCGACAAATCCCATCAACAAGAAGATAGACCTTTTATCTTCAAGCGAAGCTTTGGATGATTTTTTAATGTTCATGATGAAAGTAAATTTTTATTTGTTTTTCAGTTCGGCAAATGTACAATTTTATTTTCAATATTCTATATGTTTCAACTGAAAATTAATTATTTTATTGCAATTTAGCCGGCTAAATATTTATTTTTGTAAATTAAAATTTTTCTTTGAATATACGTTAATAATATTGTTGGTTTCATTTTTCTGAAGTTTAACTCATTAAAATGATATATCTTTGGGGTTTTTTATCAACTTTTGATTTCAAACTAAATTATTGAATGCGAAATAACAGTTTTTATGTCATAGTACTCATCCTTCTTGTCCACATGCAACAACTCCATGCAGCAGGCGGCGTTTTTCAATTTCTCGATTTGCCTGTCTCTTCCAGGATGGCTGCTTTGGGCGGAAAAAACGTCTCCGTATCAGATCATGATATTAATTTTGCCCTGCTGAATCCTGCGCTGTTGACTGACAAAGCTGATAATACGATAGGATTGAATATGGCTAATTACCTCGCAGATGTCAAGTTTGGTACGGCAATTTATGGTCGCTCTTACGGGAAAAATCATTTTGCGGTCGGGGTGCAATATGTTGACTATGGCAAGTTTAAAGAAACAACCGAATACAATGAAATCATCGGTGAGTTTACAGCCAAAGATGTTGCGATGAGTCTGATTTACAACCGAATGATTGTTGACGGGGTGTATGCCGGTGCAACATTAAAACCGGTTTTTTCGGCTTATGAGCGCTATCTGTCTTTTGGTGCGGCCATTGATTTAGGCATGAGTTACCAGGACCCTACACAGCTTTTTCAAGCAGGATTGGTGTTAAGAAATATAGGTACGCAATTTAAAGGATATTATGCAGATGTGGACGGACAGCATTTTGAACCATTACCTTTTGATATGCAGTTGGGAGCATCGTATAAATTAAAACATGCTCCTTTTCGATTTTCTTTGACACTGCATAATTTGCACGATTGGAATCTGAAATATATAGATAATAGCCGGTCGCTTCAAAATTATGAAAGAGAAGATTTAACGGTGGATATTCCTTTTATTGATCAATTTTTTAGGCATACGGTGTTTGGAGTTGAATTTTTAACCGCCAAAAACTTTTATTTGGCAGCTTCTTACAACCATCGCCGCCATCAAGAACTGAAGATGGATGGCTTTAAAAGCATAGCCGGATTTTCTTTCGGCGGCGGCATCAAAATCAGTTATTTTCAGATAGGTTTTGGAATGAGTCAGTTCCAGGTAGGTAATTCAGCTTATCTGTTTTCTATCAGTACCTCTTTAAACGATTTTCGACTTTAATATTCAAATCATGACAAAAAAAATCATTGTTGCCATAGACGGATTTTCTTCCTGTGGAAAAAGCACCATGGCTAAACAATTAGCCCGTGATGTCGGATATATATACATTGATTCCGGAGCTATGTACCGCGCTGTTGCTTTGTATTGCATGCGTCAGGGATGGATTACAAATGATGATATGGATATCAAAAGTATTGAAAGCCAAATCCATACCGTACAACTTAAATTTGTGCTGAATGATACCGGATATGCCGAAATATATCTGAATGGTGAAAATGTTGAGTCAGCCATACGCACTTTAGAGGTTTCCAACGGAGCGAGCCGCGTCAGTACGCTTCCTGCGGTGCGCAAAGAATTGGTCAGGCAGCAACAACAGATGGGTGTAGAAAAGGGTATTGTAATGGATGGAAGAGATATTGGTACTGTGGTGTTTCCGGACGCTGAATTGAAGGTTTTTCTAACAGCTTCACCGGAGATAAGGGCGCAACGAAGGATGGAAGAACTGATTCAAAAGGGTGAACAAGTGTCATTTGAGGATGTACTTGCCAATGTGAAAGAACGCGATTATAGGGATCAAACCAGAAAGATGAGTCCGCTGAAAAAGGCTGAAGATGCCGTGCTTATCGATAATAGTTTGATGACCCTCCGGGAGCAACAAAAAGTATTGATGGAATTATTTGAACAGCGGGTTGCAGCTCTGACTGAAGTACGTGACTGAGCCTGAATATTGAAAGTAACGCGGCAGTTCAGCACTTCTAAAATACCGCAGTTTTTGCAATCATGGAAATAAATATAGATAAAAATTCAGGTTTTTGTTTTGGGGTTGTTCGGGCTATCAAAAAGGCAGAAGAGGAATTGGAGAAAGGCGAGATACTACACTGCTTGGGTGATATTGTCCACAATAACAAGGAGGTTGAACGTTTGGAGAAAATGGGTTTGGTAACCATTAATCATGAACAGTTTGCTCAATTGCGTGATGTGAAAGTTCTGTTGCGTGCACACGGAGAGCCGCCTTCAACCTATGAAACAGCCAAAAAGAACAATATTACCTTGGTAGATGCGTCTTGTCCGGTTGTGTTAAAATTACAATCCAGGATCAAAAACGCCTATGAAAGCTCAAAAAACCAGGATGCTCAGATTGTTGTGTATGGTCAGACCGGTCACGCTGAAGTGAAAGGATTGGACGGACAGACCGGTGGCAATGTGATTGTGGTTGAAAATGAATCTGATTTATCGAAACTTGATTTGTCGAAAAATATCAAATTGTTTTCTCAAACGACTAAGTCGCTGGAGGGTTTTAATAATTTGATAAAAAACATCTCAAATGCTAAGGCTGAAACTGCAGAATTTGAGTTTGCCGATACCATTTGCAGGCAGGTGTCCAACCGCGTTCCTAATTTAACTGCTTTTGCCCAGGAAAATGACATTGTTGTTTTTGTGAGCGGTAAAAAAAGTTCAAACGGGAAAGAGTTGTTTAAACACTGTAAAAGTGTCAACCCCAATTCATATAAAGTTTCGGGACCGGAAGAAATACAAGAATTAAACTTGGATACCAATAAAAAAATCGGTATTTGCGGTGCCACCTCCACTCCCAGATGGCTGATGGAACAAGTTGCGGAAGCATTAAAAAAGCATCAGTAAAAACCTGTGATTTTTAGACCTTGATATCCTTGATCATCAGTTGAATGCTCGTGTTTCCCATATAGGTATTTTCTTCCAAAGTGTAGCAAATATCCAAAGGTTTCATGGATTTGAGATGGTCGTTAAACTCATGCATCCCAAAGGCAATACCATTCATGACGTTTTCGGAACTTGAATCGACCAATTCAAGTTTCAGATGTTCCTGTTCTTTTCCAACTAAACGGCTGGAACCATAATCCATCACTTTTTTCGTTACAAACACAGGCTTCATGTTGCCGGGACCAAAAGGACCAAATTGCTTGAGTACGTTGAAAAACTTGGGCGTAATATCCTTAAAGGTGATCATGGTATCTACATCGATTTGTGGTGACAGTTGCTCCTGGGTGATATTTGCGGACACGTAAGCTTCGAAACGCTCGGCAAATTGTTCAATGTTCTCTTCTTTCAGGGTTAACCCCGCAGCATAGCGATGTCCGCCAAAATTTTCCAATAAATCACGACAAGAATCAATGGCGCTGTATATGTCGAATCCGGGGACAGATCGTGCAGAACCGGAAGCAACTCCTTTGGAGCTTGACAATACGACCGAAGGTTTATAAAATTCTTCCGAAAGTCGGGAGGCAACAATACCAATCACTCCTTTGTGCCAATCAGACTTAAATACGACTATGGATTTTTTCTGTGCCGATGCAGGATCAGTATCAATAATCCGGATGGCTTCATCTGTGGTGTTTTTATCCAAATCTTTGCGATCATTATTATATTGATTGATCTTATTGCTTTTTTGTTTGGCAAATCCCGGGTCGTTGGAGACCATCAGTTCAACAGCTTCTGTGGCTAATTTCATCCTGCCGGAAGCGTTGATCCTCGGTCCGATTTTAAAAACAATATCGCTGATGGTTATTTCTTTATCCGTCAATCCACAAACATCTATAATACTTTTGATGCCAACACTTGGGCACTTATTGAGTTGTCTCAAGCCGTAATAAGCCAAAATCCTGTTTTCCCCGGTAATGGGAACGATGTCGGATGCAATGCTTAGTGCCACTAAGTCTAATAACGGCACTAACTCCGTGTCGAAATCGATCTGATTCATTTGTGCAAAAGCTTGGAGTAGTTTGAAACCCACACCGCAGCCGGATAATTCCTTATAAGGGTAGTCGCAATCCGATCTTTTTGGATCCAATACGGCCACGGCATTAGGAAGCTTAACATCAGGGGTATGATGGTCGCAAATAATAAAATCTACCTCATGCTCTTTGGCATATTTGATCTTCTCTATCGCTTTGATACCACAGTCTAAAGCAATAACCAGCTTCATCTTATTTTTAATTGCGTGGTCTATGCCTTGATACGAAATCCCATACCCTTCTTTATAACGGTCAGGTATGTAAAAGAACACATTGTTGTAAAATTTCCTGATAAATTTGTAAACTAATGAAACAGAAGTGGTTCCATCGACATCATAATCACCGTAAACCAAAATTTTTTCATTATTCCTGATGGCTTCGGTGAGTCGGTTGACTGCCTTGTCCATATCAGCCATCAAAAACGGATCATGTAAATCAGCTAAGTCCGGACGAAAAAAACATCGGGCATCTTCGAAAGTTAAAATATCTCGTTGTACCAATAGAGAAGAAAGTACAGGACTGATATTCAGCTCTTCCGATAGTTTGTTTTGTATGTTAATTTGTTCTTTTGAGAGGGGGTTATAAATCCATTTACTTGTCATTTTAATGCTTAATTTTTAAAGTTGTAAAGTTACTTATTTTTTTTGATTGAAGCATGGTTTATATCAAATGACCATGATTTAAAAAATATCATGTATATTTGCTTTTTATTTTTTTAAAATAAAGATGTTTTATATCTTTCGCTCTGTGATTTTTCTGCATGATACCGCATAAAAAGTTATTAATCAAATATTTGTTTTTCGATATCTTGGCTGCACTATTGGTGTGGTTGGCTTTTGTTATGTTTAGGAAATACATCAACAATATTCAGATTTTGTATTTTTTTGAAGTAGTGCTTCCGAGCAGATATTATTTGTCAAGCCTGATTTTCTTTCCTGTCTTTTGCGTGTTTGTCCATTATTTGACAGGGTTTTATTTGAATGTCGTTGATAAAAGCAAAATAAATCTTTTCCTTGCCACTTTTGTCTCTTCTGTCATTATTTCAATAACTGTATTCTTTATCTTGAAATTGAGCGATGTTACCGTTTCTTTCCGCTATTTCTATTATTCCTTATCGGTGCTTCTTCTTCAAATGTTTGTGATTACTTATGTGTTGAGAAGACTGCAGTTCAATCAAATTCAGCATAATTTGAAAACGAAAAAATGGACCATCAACACTTTGATTATCGGAGATGGAGAAAACGCTCAAAAAATTGCCGCTGACCTTGAAAATTTAGTATTTCAACAAAGTTTTGTTGGCTATGTTTCTGTTTTCAAGAAGTCAAAAAAAACGGATAGATTAAAAATTTTAGGTAGTTTTTATGAAATAAAATCTATCATAGAGAATTATAAAATTGAACGCGTCATTGTAGCCTTAGATGATGAAGAAGCGGCAGATAATCAATTATTTAAGATTATTAATCAACTGTATCAGCACAATGTTGAAATCAGCTTTACACCCGGATTATATGAAATACTGACGGGAAGTGCTCGCATTGGAAAATTAGGTATCAATCCCTTAGTAAGCATCACAGGTCTCAATATGCCTGATTGGCAAATCAGCGTCAAAAGATTTTTAGATTTTTTAATAGCGTTGATAGCATTAATTATCTCGCTACCATTGTTTGTGTTTTTTGCCATCAGGATTAAATTTGATTCTAAAGGTTCTGTGTTTTTTCTGCAAGAAAGGATTGGTCATCATGGCAAATCATTTAATATTGTAAAGTTTCGCACGATGTACCGAAATGCTGAGGGGGATAAACCGCAGCTCAGCAGTGCTTTTGATGATAGGATTACTCCTTTCGGGAGGTTTTTAAGAAAATATCGTTTGGATGAATTGCCACAGTTTTGGAATGTACTTAAAGGAGATATGAGCTTGGTCGGTCCTCGTCCCGAACGTCAGTACTATATCGATAAAATTACCAAAGAAGCACCTTATTATTGTTTGTTGTATAAAGTCCGCCCGGGACTTACCTCTTGGGGCCCTATCAAAGTAGGTTATACGAATACACTTGAAAAAATGATTGAACGCTTGAATTATGATATCATCTATATTGAGAATATGTCTCTGTTTAATGATTTAAAGATTTTTCTGTTAACTTTTGAGATATTGTTTAAGGGGAAGGGAATGTAAGAGGAACGAAGAACTAAAAACGAAAAACGATGAACGAAAAACGATGAATAAAGAATAAAGACAAAAGAATAAAGACAACGAAGAACGAAGAACTAAAAACGAAGAACCCGCGATCTCTCGGAACTCGGAACTCGTCTAACTTCCCTAACTTCTTTAACTTCTATAACTTCCAAAAAAACTACCAACTACTTACTACTCAATGATTAAAAAAGATTGGCATATAAAAATGATTGCGTGGCGGGAGGAGCATGTTCCGCAGCGTCATTTTATTTTAATATTAAGCTTTGTGGTGGGTATCTTGGCCTCTGTGGCTGCCAATCTGCTTAAATATCTCATACATCTTATACATATCCTGTTGACTGAAAGTTTCAGTCGCGATCAAGTGAACTATTGGTATTTGTTATTTCCTGCAATCGGTATTTTGCTGGCTTCGCTTTTTGTTAGATATATTGTTAAGGATGATATTAGTCATGGCATCACTAAAATATTGTATGCCATTTCCCAACATAAGAGTATCATTAAGTTGCATAATATATGGTCTTCTTTGGTCAGCAGTTCGATTACCATCGGCTTTGGCGGGTCGGTCGGTGCTGAAGCACCCATTGTGCTTACCGGATCTGCTATCGGATCTAATCTGGGCAGATTCTTCAAGATGGACAAAAAAACGCTGATGTTGCTTGTCGGATGTGGTGCGGCCGGTGCTGTCAGCGGTATCTTTAAAGCGCCGATCGCCGGGTTGATGTTTACTTTGGAGGTGCTAATGTTTGATATGACCTTGGGTGCGGTTGTACCCATCATCATTTCTTCCGTAACTGCCACCACACTTTCGTACGTTATATCCGGACATGCCTTTATGTTTAATTTTTCTTCCGTTCAAGCTTTTGGTGTGGAGAGAATACCATTTTATATTTTATTGGGAGTAGTTTGCGGCTTAGTTTCTTTATATTTTACCCGAGGGATGAACAAAATCGAAGGTGTTTTTCGAAAAATTCAAAGTCCTTGGAAGAAGCTATTGCTCGGAGGCACTGTGTTGAGCGTACTTATATTTTTCTTTCCGCCTTTATACGGAGAAGGATACGAAACCATAGAAGCTTTGATTAATGGGGAAACTGCATCGGTATTGGACAGGACTTTCTTTCAGCCCTTTGGCGATCAAGCCTGGGTGTTGATACTTTATCTTTCGCTGATTGTCTTCTTTAAGATATTTGCTACTGCTTCTACAAATGGGGCAGGTGGAGTGGGTGGTATCTTTGCGCCTTCATTGTTTTTGGGTAGTTTGACCGGCTTTGTGGTTGCACACACCGTAAATTTATTAGGTGTAAACTTTTTAAGTTTTCAGTTGTCATTGGAAAACTTCTCATTGGCGGGCATGTCGGGAGTAATGTCGGGAGTGATGCATGCTCCTTTAACCGGTATTTTCCTGATTGCTGAGTTGACGGGAAGCTATAGCTTGTTTATGATGTTGATGATTGTGTCCACTATATCATACATGACCATCAAGATATTTGAAAAACACAGTTTGTATGCTATGCGACTTGCCCAAAGAGGGGAACTGATTACGCATGACAAAGACAAAGCTGTGCTAACGCTGTTGAAGATGGATAGGGTGATTGAGAAAGACTTTCAGATCTTATATCCGAAAATGACCTTGGGTGAATTGGTAAAAGTCATTTCCAAATCCAAAAGAAATCTTTTTCCGGTAGTGAATCCGGATAACCAAACATTAATAGGAATTTTATTGTTGGATGAAGTGAGGAATATCATGTTTCGTCCGGAGTTGTATCAAAGATTTACAGTCAAACAACTGATGATATCGCCACCGGCAATATTGCATCAGGATTTGTCAATGGAACAAGTAATGCGGATTTTTGAAGATACCAATGCATGGAATCTGCCTGTTGTTGATGACAAAAAACGCTATGTAGGCTTCGTCTCCAAATCCGAAATATTTAACTCATACAGAAGAGTGTTGCAGGATTTTGCGGGAGAGCAGGAATAACTAATAACTAATAACTAAGAACTAAGAACTAAGAACGATGAACGATGAACGATGAACGATGAACGATGAACGATGAACGATGAAGAACAAAGAGCAAAGATAAAAGAATAAAGACAAATTAACTAAGAACGAAAAGTGAAGAACGATGAACGAATAAGAATACAGAGCACAGAACACAGAACACAGAGCACAGAGCACAGAACGCGTTAACTTCTTTTGTGCCTTTTGTGGTTCAAAATTCTAACTTCTTAACTTCTAAGACTCTCGGACCACGTAACTCGGATCACGTAACTCGGAATTCAGAACTCAGAACTCAAAACTCGGAACTCAAAACTCAGAACTCAGAACTCGTAACTCAGACCACGTAACTTCCCTAACTTCTACAAGAAAAAACAATGAACTACAATTTTAATGAAATAATCAACAGAGAAAACACAGATGCCATTAAATTGGAAAAGCGCAAGTTGCTGTTTGGGACAGAAGAAGTTTTGCCATTATGGGTGGCTGATATGGATTTTCGTACCCCGGATTTTATTTTAAATGCTATCAAGAAGCGTTTAGAACATCCTATTTTAGGATATACCACAACACCTGCTGATTTTTTTAAGCTGTTTGCTGCTTGGACGCAAAAACTGCATGACTGGCAGATAGAAACAGAATGGACAGGCTTTATTCCCGGTATCGTTCCGGGTTTGGCTTTTACAGTTCAATGTTTTACAAAACCCGGAGAAGAGGTTATCGTACAGCCTCCGGTCTATCATCCTTTTATGAACGTTGTGAATAATAACGGACGTAACTTGGTTTACAATCCGCTTCAAGAAGTAGATGGTAAATTTGAAATGGATTTTGACGATTTGCGCAGTAAAATTACGGACAAAACCAAGATGTTGATTCTGTGCAATCCGCATAATCCGGGAGGGAAAGTTTGGTCGTTAGAAACCCTCCGAAAGTTGGATGCAATATGCGCAAAACACAAAATATTAGTTATTTCCGATGAAATTCATGCTGATATGGTTTTACCTGGCGATTCACGAATCAAGCACATCCCGTTTGCAAAGGTATCACAAACTGCTGCTGTTAACTCCGTTACTTTTATGTCGCCCAGCAAAACATTCAATATGCCCGGACTGAAGACCTCTTTTTATGTGATACCGAACAGCAAATTATACCAACAATTCAACTCTTATTTAGAGGCTTCCGAAATTACATCCGGAAACATATTTGCTTATGCCGCCACAGCGGCTTGTTATGTTGAAGGGAATCATTGGCGTAAAGCTATGTTACACTACGTACAGGAAAATGTGGATTATGTTGTAGGTTTTTTAAACAAATACATTCCGCAAATTAAACCCATGCTTCCCGAGGCTTCTTTCTTGTTGTGGTTAGACTGTAGAGCATTGGGTATGGAACCGGATGAATTGCATCGCTTTTTTGTGCAAAAAGCCGGCTTAGGCCTAAACCAGGGGACTATTTTCGGTCCCGGCGGTGAATATCACATGCGTTTGAATGTGGCTTGTCCAAAAGCAATCTTAGAACAAGCCATGACACAACTTAAAAATGCCTTATTCGTTTAGTGATGGAAGTTAGAATAGAAAAATCCTGGAAAAAAGTTTTACAGCCGGAGTTCGACAAGCCTTATTTTGCCGACTTGGTGCAATTTGTACGAACAGCCTATGCAAAAGGTAAAATATTTCCACCGGCTCCCTTGATATTCAACGCTTTCGATCAATGTCCCTTTGATGATGTAAAGGTGGTGATCATTGGTCAGGACCCCTATCATGGTCCAGGACAAGCACATGGATTATGCTTTTCAGTCAATGACGGAGTAGCATTTCCTCCTTCTTTAGTTAATATTTTCAAAGAAATAGAACGTGATTTGGGTGTTCCTTTTCCGAACTCAGGCAATCTGATAAGGTGGGCGAATCAAGGTGTATTGCTTTTGAATGCTACTTTAACCGTACAAGCGCACCGGGCCGGTTCGCACCAAGGCAAAGGTTGGGAAACATTCACAGATACCGTCATAAAAATACTTGCAGAAAAAAAATCAGATTTAGTATTTATGCTTTGGGGGTCATATGCCCAGCAGAAAGGAGCTTATATTGACAACCGGCGACATTTGGTACTTAAAACCGTACATCCCTCTCCCTTGTCTGCCTATCGAGGTTTTATCGGCTGCGGACATTTTTCGGCAGCCAATGAATTTTTAAAAGCGAAAGGAATGCAAGAAATAAAGTGGTAACAACCGGAATGAAATCACGTATTATTTTTCAAAATAAATCATGTACATTTGTGATTGTTATCTAAAACACAACTTTTAAACGCTTAGAATCTGTATATGGCACTTCAGGAATCCTTTGTGAAACAAGGCAACTTCTTATTTCGTTATAGAAGTTATTTACCTCTAATTCTCGTAGTAGCAGGAATAGGCGTATTTGTCGCAAATCTGCTTCAGGGTCCGATGCTTACTGATTTACAGTATTTCAGCATTGAAATAACTTCTTTAATCGTTGCTTTAATAGGGTTGTTTATTCGTATCATCACAGTAGGACATACGCCTCCCGGCACCTCCGGACGAAATACGAAAGAACAATTAGCCGGCGAGATCAACACAACCGGCATCTATTCTATGGTACGGCATCCTTTGTATCTCGGTAATTTTTTGATGTGGGCCGGTGCTGTAATTTTGGTCGCAAACCTATACTTTTTTATCATCTTCGTGTTGATTTACTGGATTTATTACGAACGAATCATGTGCGCAGAAGAACAATTTTTACGAAATAAGTTTGGCAAAACGTACATGGATTGGGCTGAACAAACGCCTGCTTTTATTCCCTCATGCCGTAATAAGAAGAAACCGTTCTATCCTTTCAATATTAAAAAAGTATTGATAAAAGAAAAGAACGGTCTGTTAGCGGTTTTTATCTTACTTTTTATCTTTCACAACATTCGCTACTCTTGCGTAAAAGGTAAAATTCAAATTGATAATAACTGGGTGTTATGGTGTACGGTGATTGCAATTATTTTGTATGTCATTTTGAAATTACTAAAAAAACATTCATCCTGACTAAATAAAAACTAAAAATAAATTATGATCAAATGAAACGAATAACAATCCCATATATCCCCGAATTAAATGGTTCTCCTGATATAAGCACTATTTCTTCTTTGCTATCAAAGCAAAAAAAAATCGAAGCGATTGATCAGGTTAATTGGCCCGGTACATTTCCGTTAAAACCTGCATGTAAATTCATCGTCGCCCGTTCCAATAAAGCCTTATTCATTCATTATGCAGTGAATGAGAAACAAATACAGGCCCTCTATACCAATGACCAGGATCCGGTGTGGCAAGACAGTTGTGTGGAGTTTTTTTGTCAATTGCCCAGCAGTAAAACATATTTTAACTTTGAATTTAATTGTATAGGTACTTGCCTTGCAACCGAAAGAATCAGTCGGACAGAAGGCGTTAACCCTTTGTCAGCTCAAAAAATGTCGCAAATAAAACGCTATCCCTCCTTGGGGAATCAACCTTTTCAAGAGAAAAAAGGTAATTTCGAATGGACTTTAACCGTGAAAATCCCATTTGAAATACTTAACATTAACTCCGACAATTTACCCGAAAAACTAAGGGCTAATTTTTATAAATGTGGCGACGGTACCTCTGAACCACATTATGTTAGTTGGAATCCAATCCTCACTGAAAATCCTGATTTTCATCAACCGAAATTTTTCGGAGAATTGGCTTTGCGGTTTTAACAAAAATTAAAAAACTTAAACATTTATAATCGCCAGGGAGTCAATGCCTTACATTGCCTATAAGATAGGTTATTTGAATTTAGTTGGCAGGTAGAAAAAATACACGTATTTTTGCACCGTTTTTATGCACAATAACCGTCATGTTTAGAAGGTTGTAGGATTATGAGAAAAGTTTTACTTTCTTTTACTGTTTTATTTCTGTTTGTTCTTAATGTCACAATGGCGCAGACGGAGTACAAGCTTGTTAGTAATAACCTGATAACAAACTCCACATTCGATTCCGGAATACAGAATTGGACAGTTAGCAATCCCGTTAGTAATGGCTTGGGATGGCGTTGGGAGAACACTTTTACTTACGGGACCAATTTATGGATAGACAACGGACCAGGTATCTTTACTGCCACCTCAAACGCGATGAGCCTCTGCGTAGGTTACCCTAAACGGGTAAAGTTTTCATTTGCCTCGTCCAATACGGGAGGATACGAGATGATAGTCAAGCTCGGCGGACAGATTATCGGTACCTTGACTCAAAGCGGAATCGCAGCGCAATCTATTTTTACCCCTGTCGAGGGAGTAATAGATCATATTACTGTGTTTTATAACTATTGGCCCTCACACTATGTAACCGACGGGAAAATAAACAACAATATCTGGCACGATTTTGTGCTTACGATTCCCGATTATCAAGGCACAACATCGGCTACGTTAACGTTTGAATATACCAAAACCGGAATATCACGCATGGTATATCTGGATAATGTAGAGGTCTATGAGGTTATTCCTACGCCTGTGCCTACAAATACAAATGTATATCTTTCAAGCTGCGATGCCGGCACAACCTACAACCTAAACACGCTTAATCCCAGCGACACAAGATACACCTACACTTGGTACATTGATGCTACCCACACCACCATTGTATCAGACCCTACAAAAGTGGGAGTCGGCGCTTACTATCTTTTTGCTACCGATAACTGTAATGGCACAACCAAATATAGCTTCCCTTCTACGGTAGTAAATGTACACTCTATGCCGGGGTGTTGCGGGGGCAATGTGGTAATGGATGGTGGGTTCGATCAATACCAAATGGCAGGCTCATACAGGATTCCTTTGGGAGACAACACTAATGGAGGAGGAATATATTGGAAAAGAAACTTTACCAATAACGATGGCGAGTTCCATATTACTCCTAATATAACTTTAGGTACACAGAAACTTAATGCTGTAAAATTTACTGATGCTGCGCTGAGGTATAATAAAACTATCTATCAAAAAAACTCTAAAATAAGCCGCTGGGGTACAAAGATCATTGAGTTTGACTTAGCAATATCTTCTCATACACTAGCTAGCTTTTTTGCTGTATATCTAAAGCCTGACATACCCAATCTTTATTCAAATTTAGACAGAAGTGATTTGGGTAATCATTTGTTGTTAATCTATAAGAACGGTTTTGGAGGAAGTTGGTATATACCAGGGCTAGATGGAATACCTAATGGTGTAAAAGTTTGGCTAGATGGACAACCCGCTGTAACAGGTTATAGTCCTAATTATAGTAATAATAGATTTTATAGAATAACCATTGAAGTACCTATAAATTTTGGTAATTCCGGGTCAGATTACTTTGGTGGAATTGCATTTTGGAGCGGAAATCGTGTAACTAAATACATTGACAACGTAAGTGTAACTGTATCTCTTCCAGAGCGGCCTATCCTAACTACCGCTACCGTAGCGGGAAACTGTCCGGATGGATTGGCCAACTTATATAGCCTCGGTGCTGGAAATATAACCAATCGCCAGGTAGGGTGGGATTACTACTTCTTTTATGAAAACTCATCTGTCGGAGCAAGGGTTAAAGACCCTACACAAGCCCCTCCCGGCACTTACTATATGTTTGCCTATAATAAAGATCTCGAGTGCTATAGCACGCAGGGTACTGCGGTTACAGTTACTAAAAGCTGTCCGGAGGTTAAAGGTTCTGTTTACGATGACTGGGACGGTGTTATAGGCGGTATTGCGAATAAAACTACGGTACAGAATTCAGTGCTTTATGTGCATTTAGTAAATCCTACAAACAATCTGGTTTTAAAATCCACGCAACTCAAGGCAGACGGCACATACACTATGACAGGAGCAGTCAACACGCCGTATCGGGCAGTACTTTCTGACCGTAATGCGGCAGTGGGTAATCCGGCTCCGGCTTATATTCCGGGTGTCATCCCCACAGGCGAAACCGTAAATGGGGCAACAGAAGTTTTACCGGAAAAACCTGACGGTAGATCTGCTCAATTTACCACGGGCGCAAATGCTTCTTCGATTACTATTGTAAACTTTGGAGCCAACAGAGTTCCCATGCAGGATAATATTAGTTTTTCGGGCTGTGTTTCTGTGGCCGAGAAGCTTATTCAGCTCTCCTCCATTGATAGCGAACCGAATTGGAACAATGGTGCGGGGAAGAAGCTGACACTTCAAAACATAGCTCTTACAAACGGTAAGATTTATTACAATGGTGTGGAAATAAATGGAACATCTCACACTACTACTGCCTACGATCCCACGAAATTGATTTTCAGAAGAACGGATCCTACGATAAAAGGTACTTTGACGTTTGACTATGCCTTTGAAGATGCTGCAGGTCATAGCACGCTCAACGTGGTGAATCCTCCCGAACCTGCCAAAGCATCCTATGAGCTGAAGGCCACACCGGCAATTGACGATAAAGTGATAAATGTCAGTTCCGGTGAACAGTTTAGCCACACGCCCGTACACGGTACGGATGGCGTGGTCCCTGTTGGGAGTACCTACAGTTGGGATCCCGTAGAGACTCAAATTTTGGGAGTGGGCGGCATAGCCTCCGGCACGAACCAAACGAGTGTATCAGGAACTCTTTACAACTATTGTGCTTACGAGCATACCATACATTATCTTGTAACGGCTCAATCCCCTGATGGCTGTTTGAGCACATTTCAAGTAACTGTCAATGTAGCAGCGGCATCAGATAACTGTGGTGAGATTTGGTATGGATTAGACGGCAACACGGCTACTCTCCTTGACTTGGGTAAAGTAATTGACATTCCGGTCGGAAACAAAGGGAATCTCTCTGCTCCCGTATTCAATATACCGACAACGGGAATGTCGGGAACTTCGGCCATTGCCATATATAACACAGCACCACATCATGTTTATTACGTGCCAAGCAACGGTACTACATCTGCTACTCATGTTTATCTGTACAACAATCAAGTGTCAACGGGAAATCCCCAAGTGTTTAGAGCACTTCCCACCGGAGTCACCAATGTTAACGGCATGGCATTCGACAAAAATGGCAACTTGTGGATAGTAGATTCCTCCAACACCATGTGGGTACTATCCGCAACTTCCGCATTTGGTGTTACGCCTACCACCTGGGGAACAACTTGGACAAACCGGGGAACGATCATAGGTATCCCTTCCGGAGGAGTGGGTGATATAGCGTTTAACTGGACAGGTTCCATGTATGTAGTGGGCAACGATGCAAGTAACAACGGCCATCTCTATGTTATCAATCCATTGGAATTAGCAGGCTCTAATAATGCCAATGCCGAACAAATCGTTCAAATTACAACAGGACGAACTTTAACAGGCGTAGCTTCTCACCTGGATCTGGAAACCTTCTTTATATCGGCAACAGATGGGGCGGATTCCTATATGTACGAGTTAAGTATGAAGACCGGAGGATCTGTTACCTTGCTGAAAACGCATACGGGGAAAGTAATAGGTGATCTTGCCTCTTGCTGTCTGCCTCAGAACCTGTGGGTAGGGACTATAGACACCGATTGGAACACTCCTTCCAACTGGATTTATGATATTGTACCCCGTACCGGCGAAGATATTGAGTTTGCCAACGGATATGCCAATAACGCGAAAGGTAAGACGACTTTAAATGACTTAGAGATTCCTTCAGGCACTGCCAAAGTGATTGGTAGTCTGATCAACGAAACAGATTCATTCGGAACGATAATTTCAGCCGGATCCTCTCTTACGGTAAGAGGTAAAGTCATTGGTTCACAGACAGACCCAAGCAAACTTTTCATAAAAGCAGATGGTCGAAAAGTAGGTCAGGATGGATTGACGGATGAATCTCAACGGCATCCGAACGGTACTTTGATACTGGCAGGGCAACCTTGTGATGACGTGGTAATGGGTGCAGTACAACTTTATGCCAAAGGAGTAAAAGGAAACGAAGAAACCTGGACTGACAACATTGTAGGCAGTCCCACCGAAGGTCAGTCCTTTACAACTTCCTACCAATGGCAGTATTTCGGTGTTCCTGTGGATAGCATCCTTACCGAACCCACATTCCACGGAGCCACCCTGTATATGTATGATGAAACCTATAATGGGGATAATACACAGTTTTATAACAAATGGCATTGGTTAAATAACTACAGCGTATTGGAAGCTTTTAAAGGTTATTCCATTACCCAGGAAGAAGCCACAACCTACACCATTGCCGGAGAATTGAATTTCTGTGATAAAACTGTTACGATGACACGCCAGGCTCCGGAAGTAACAGGAGCAACAGGATATGTTCGAAACGTACGTTACGGTTTGGGTCAAAATCTATTTGGTAACTCCTATACGGCAGCTATTGACATTAATCAGCTTACCTTCCCTGCAGAAGTAGAATCTACCGTATATCTGTACAATACGGGGCGTTTTCATGACTGGGCTACCACAGGAAAAATGACTATAGATACTACACAACTTAGTGCGGGAAACTGGTTTGCCATTCCGAAAAACGCTTCTCCGGCAGTATGGGACCATCAAATTCCATCTATGCAAGGATTTATGTTAAAATTTACCGATGCTGTATTGGAAGCAGGTCCGGGTGCCCCCGTAACTATCAATATCCCATATACAACAGCGGGAGAGTTAAAGGTTCTTCCCAACACCAAACCCCAATTAGCTCCGAAACAACACAGGCAGCGGGCTACGAAAAATATTGAAATTGAACAAGAACAATCCTCTCCACTCTCCTACCTCCGCATAAATCTGGAGAGTGCCTCCACCCGGGATGCCCTGTGGCTTATCAGTCAGGAAGGAACCACCAATTGTTTCGATAACGGTTGGGACGGACGCAAGTACTTCGGAACACCTACCGCCTTTATCTTTACAGAAAATAAAGACGGCTTGATGCAAGTAAATGCAGATAAAACCATAGACGGAAGCATCATCAGTTTCTACGCCAATGCAGATACCGAGTACGAATTGACATTGATTAAGTCCAATTTGGAGCAATACACCAATTTACACCTGCACGATTTGGTAAACGAAACCAGTCTTGCATTGGATTCAGATACGACTTACTACCGTTTTACAGCCGTAAATAATGGAAATGTAGAAAAACGATTTGTGATTTTAAACAGCCATAAGCTCAAACTTAAAAACGATTTAATGAGTCCGTTGGACGCTTATCTGAAACAAGACAACTTGCTGGTTATTACTAATCTGAGCGGTAGCGAGGGACAAATAACTCTCTACAATGTAGCCGGAGGCAATTTGTTCTCACAGCATATGGCGACAGGTGTAACCGAGATACCTCTCAATCTCTCAAAAGGTATTTATTTGGTTAGCCTTCAAGCAGCAGGCAATCGTGAAACAGTAAAAATAGTAGTAAGATTAAACTAAGGCACGGGTGTGCTGCAACCACCAAAAAGGCAGAACAAAACACTATCCCAATAGGAAAAAGGTTATGGATTATATTGATAATGGCTGGAGTGAACGACTCATTGAAAAAGAGATACTGTGTTTTTAACATAAGTTATGGATTTTAACTGTCGTACAAATACCAAAAAATCAACGTCTTACAATATTCCCCAAAGCAAATTATCTAAGTTTAGTTGGTAGGTTAAAAATAAACTTGTACTTTTGTGCGCGTACACAATATGCATATGCTTTTACACGTAAGAGGGTTACGAAACCAATTTTTCTTTGAATACCTAAAATTAAACCAAAGAATATTGATTGTAAAGTTTTGCGTGGCTTGTTGAGTAGCTTTGTTGATGATGAGCGGCATTTGCCTGTAATGTGAAATTTTTAATATTTTTCTTGTTTTTTAACATATTTCGGCATAAATAAATACTCATATAGTTTGATTGTTTTTTAAAAAATTTTAATTATCTTTGCGCTTTTACTAAATATAATTAATTGACACTCAAATTTGCAAACACCCTTAAGTGAAGTAAGCGCCATATAACATTTGAGAAAATTGATGATTCTCGTATGAAAAGAATTTGTTTGATAATTTTTCTGTTTCTTTTCGTCCTTTGTTCTACTAGGTCGCAACA